>Ga0315298_1004458_pt1 | contig 20919 bp, 24 predicted proteins | sample WHS_1_MG_FD_203077 | JGI IMG/M metagenome (GOLD analysis project Ga0315298, IMG submission 203077) | Extremophilic microbial mat communities from Washburn Hot Springs, YNP, Wyoming, USA - WHS_1_MG | ecosystem: Environmental > Aquatic > Thermal springs > Hot (42-90C) | place: USA: Wyoming...
GCCGGAAAACCGGCCTATTCGGGCCAAAATGGCGAGAAATCTGCTCGATTTTCCATGCCAATTCCGTCATATGGAACGCGACGCATCAGCTCGCGCTATGGAACGGGTTGTGCAGACCGTCCCTAACTACAAAAATCGGTGAGCATTCTTAATAAATTGGAATAGAATCCGATCGATTCGGGTGTAATACTTGCGCTTCGATGAAAATTACCTTTCGCGTTTTTTTGCACTCTGCCCAGAGATTCCGAAATGCTCCTTGGGCATTTCAATGATCAAGACGCGAATGGACTCCATGGGTGCGTCGATGGTGCGGTGAATAGCCTCACTGACTTCTGCAATAAGGCGCTCTTTCTTCTCGTCGTCACGGCCTTCAAGAATATAAAGATGCACTATGGGCATGAATTTCTCCGAATGCCTGAGCGCCAAGATTCATGGCACTCAGGTCATAAAAGTCAAAACGCCTTGACGATGGTCATGCGCAGCAGATTGCCCTTGACCGCACCGCCGCTTGCGGAATATTCGGTGTAACCAGCAAACTTAAGAAACAATCCGTGATCGAGGATCGGGTAATCGAACTGAATGCCGATGGCGCTCTTCCTTGGATTCAACGGGCTCGCCCCGGGGCCGCTATTGTTCGAAGTCTGATCCTGGTAGTAACCCACGAGCCCAAGTTGCTTACCGCCCCCGATTTGCTTGGCGATGCCCCATTCGACCGACAATCCATTGCCTGGCGCAATGCCAGTTTGGCTTTGCGTCCCATTCTTTTCAAAGCGAGCCAGAACGGAGGCAGACCACTCTTTTTTGACGTCCGGGTAAAAAGTGCCGCCAAGGGTCAGCATCGTCGACTTGTAGCCTAAACCGACTGACGATGGGTTGGTTGCAGAATAGCTTCCATTGTCCAACCATTCGCCGAGCGCAAAAACTCCATCCCAATTTGAGCCGTGCCAGCCCAACACGACTGGCCCCAGATAAATGTCCCCGAGCCCTCTGCTTGTCCCACTGTAACCGATGCCATTCAATGTCAGCGAATTTGCTTGTATAGGGGCAATGGCCTCCATGCCGTAGTCCGCACCCAGGAACTTGTGGCTGCTGATCCAAACACCACGGTTTGCCAAGACCGACACCGTTCCTGTGTTGTCACCAGGGGCTCCCGATATTTCATTGATGTTGTAATTGACTAAATATCCAAGATAGTAAATCCCGGGCGGTGGTACCGACGCCGCCTGAATTCCCTCAACTCCGGGAACATAATGGCCTGCCGCAAACGATGTCACGCTGACCGTGGCGGTTGCAAATGCCAAACAAAGCTTTCCTCTCATCTTCATCAAAGTCTCCTCTTGTTGGATTGAATGAACGATCACTTGAAACAACTAGACGAATCGCATCCCCGTCGCTCCCATGCCCTGCACGCGCAGGCTCACGCAATCGCCGGCTTGCACGGCCACGGCCTCGGTGATGCCGCCGGAGAGGATCAGGCTGCCGGCGGGGATGGATTCGCCGCGTGCGGCGAGGTGATTGGCTAGTGCTGCGACAGCCGCCGCAGGGTGACCGAGCACTGCAGCGCCTGCACCGAAGGCCATAGGCTCGCCGTTTTTCTCCAGCACCACGCCGACGGTGCGCAAGTCCAGGCCCTGCACCGTCATCGGCTGGCCGCCGATGACGAAGCGCGCTGCGGAGGTGTTGTCGGCGATGACGCTTTTGAGGTCGAACTTGAAGTCGCGGTAGCGGCTGTCGATGACTTCGATGCCGGGGATGACGAAGTCGGTGGCCGCCAGCACCGCGGCGATATGGCAGCGTGGCCCCTTGAGTTCGGCCTTGGTGACGAAGGCGATCTCCGGCTCGACCTTGGGATGGATGAGTTCGGTCGTCTTGCACGTACCGCCGTCGGCTACCACGAAGCTGTCGAGCAGGTAGCCGAACACCGGGGTCTCAACCCCCATCTGACGCATCTTGGCGTGTGAGGTCAAACCAGCCTTGTAGCCCACCAGGCGGGCGCCGCGCTGCAGCTGCTGGCGACGCATGTGGTCCTGGATGGCGTAGGCGTCGTCCCAGTCCGTCTCAGGATGGGCGTCGGTGATTTTGACAGTGTCGCGTGCCTGGCTGGCGCAGGTGTCGAGATGCCGGGCGAGCTCGGCGATGGTTTGCGCAGGCAGGGTCATGCAGCCACCTTTTGCGCGGCTTGCTGGCGCTGCAGGGTCAGCGCGGTGTCTTCGATCATGTCTTCCTGGCCGCCGACCATGCCGCGGCGGCCCAATTCGACCAGGATCTCGCGAGCCGGAATCCCGTACTTTTGCTCGGCGCGCTTGGCAAAGAGCAAGAAGCTGCCATAGACGCCGGCGTAACCCAGCGTCAGGGCGTCACGGTCGATACGAATCGGGAAGTCCATCATAGGCACGACGAGGTCTTCGGCGACGTCCTGGATCTTCCACACGTCGACGCCGGTTTCCACGCCAAGACGATCCAGCACCGCCACGAGCACCTCCATGGGCGTATTACCGGCGCCCGCGCCCAAGCCGGCGCAGGCAGCGTCGATGCGGTTGGCACCCGCTTCGATCGCCGCCACGCTGTTGGCCACGCCCATGGCCAGGTTGTGGTGGCCGTGAAAACCGACTTCGGTTTCGGGCTTGAGCGCGTCGCGCACGGCTCGGATGCGCGCGGTTACATCGGGGGGCAGCATGTAGCCAGCCGAGTCGGTGATGTAGACGCAGTTGGCGCCGTAGCTCTCCATTTGCCGCGCCTCCTTGACGAGCCGCTCGGGACTGGCCATGTGGCTCATCATTAGAAAGCCGACGGTATCCATGCCAAGTTGCCGTGCCAGCTTGATGTGCTGCTCACCCACGTCGCTTTCGGTGCAGTGGGTGGCGACCCGTATCGTGTGCACCCCCACGTCGTGAGCCATACGCAGATGATCTACCGTGCCAATGCCGGGGAGCAGCAGCGCCGAGATCTTGGCGCGCTTGACCACGGGGATGACGGCGCGCAGGTATTCTTCATCGGTGTGTCGAGGGAACCCATAGTTCACCGACGCACCACCCAAGCCGTCCCCATGGGTGACTTCGATCAGCGGCATGCCGGCTTCGTCCAGCGCGCGTGCGATCGTGGTCATTTGCTCCAAGGTGATCTGGTGGCGCTTGGGGTGCATGCCATCGCGCAAACACATCTCGTGCAGCGTGACGCGACGGCCAGCAAGGGGGCTTTTCGGGGATTCGCTCATGTGTTTCTCCAATCAAGCGGCGGTGGTTTGGGCCACGACGGGTTCGAGCTTGAGCGCACCCGCCAGGATCTCTTCGGCAAACATTTCAGCGGTGCGTGCGGCCGCGGCGGTCATGATGTCGAGGTTGCCGGCGTACTTGGGCAGGTAGTCGCCCAGGCCCTCGACTTCAAGGTAAATCGATACTCGGTCACCGTCGATGACCGGGCCATTGACCAGACGGTAGCCGGGCACGTACTTTTGTACTTCGGCGATCATCTGATGTACCGATGCCTCGATCTCGGCAGCCTTGGGCTTGCCCTCGACCAGGCAGTGGACCGTGTCGCGCATGATGATCGGGGGCTCGGCGGGATTGATGATGATGATGGCTTTGCCCTCCTTGGCGCCCCCCACTTTGGCCACGGCCCCAGCAGTGGTGCGGGTGAATTCGTCGATGTTTTTACGCGTGCCAGGCCCCGCGGAGCGGCTGGAGACGGTGGCGATGATTTCGGCGTAACGCACGGGTTGGACGCGGCTGACGGCATAGACCATCGGGATGGTCGCCTGCCCGCCGCAGGTCACCATATTGACGTTCATTTCGCGTTTGCCGATATGCTGTTTCAGGTTGACGGGTGGCACGCAATAGGGGCCTATGGCCGCCGGCGTCAAGTCGATCATCATGGCCCCGCACGCGTTGACCTTGCGCGAGTTTTCGGCGTGTACATAAGCGCTGGTTGCGTCGAAGACGATTTGAATGTCGTCTTCTCGCATGTGCGGCACCAGCCCATCGACCCCTTCGGCTGTGGTTTTGAGGCCGAGTTCGCGTGCCTTTTTAAGTCCATCACTCTCGGGGTCGATGCCAACCATCCAGATCGGATCGAGCACCGGACTGCGGCGCAATTTGGCCAGCAGATCGGTACCAATGTTTCCCGGGCCGATGAGGGCGCATTTGACTTTTTTTGACATGTCGAGTCCTTTCACTCAAGTTGGATGTTTGCGTTCGGGGTTTCGGCTGGCCGTCGTTGCGACTCACCAAGGCATCGACACGATCGCTGCCTGTCCGCTTTGTGCCGGCGTTTGGTGGGCGTACGACGAAGTCATCGCGGCAAGATCCGTCAGAGCAACGAACGAACCACGCCACCATCGACGCGCAAGGCTGCCCCATTGGTGGCGGCACTCAGTGGGCTGCACAGGTAGGCGACCAGTGTTGCGACCTCACGGGGCTCAATCAGGCGCTTGAGCAACGAGGTTGGACGGGCGGTCTGGAAAAAGACTTGCACGGCCTCCTCCCAACTCTGTCCAGACTCCTTGGCCAGCTTGGCAAAAAATTCGGTCACCCCTTCGGTTTTGGTCGGACCGGGCAGTACAGAGTTGACGGTGATGCCCGTGCCGGCGCAGGTCTCGGCCAGCCCGCGCGCGATCGAGAGTTGCGCCGATTTGGTCATGCCGTAATGAACCATCTCGGCTGGCGGGCAGATCCCCGATTCGCTCGAAATGAAGATGATTCGCCCCCATCCGCGCGCCTTCATCGTCGGCAACAGGGCACGGCTGAGGCGCACGCCACTCATGACGTTGATCTCGAAAAACCGCAGCCACTCCGCGTCGTCGATGGCCTCGAACGGTCGCGGATCGAAAATTCCCAGATTGTTGACTAGGATGTCGACGGCTGGTATCCGGGAGAGGATCTGCTCGCACCCTTGCGCTGTGCCCAGATCGGCGGCGACGGCCATCAGGCGCGCCTCGGGCAGCTCGCTGCGGATACGGTCGGCTGCGGCTTCGGTGCCGGTGACACTGCGGCCGTTGAGGATGACCTGGCATCCTTCGGCGGCAAGTTCGCGGGCGATCGCCCAGCCGATGCCGGCGGACGACCCCGTCACCAGCGCGGTGCGGTTTTGGAGTTTGAGGTCCACTGCGTACGCCTCTTAGACAAAACGGACCGAACAGCTACCGATACCACCGATGGTGACGCGAAGGTTGTCGCCCCGGGTGACCGGAACCATCGCCCCGAGCGCCCCAGAGAGAATGACCTCGCCGGCCTTGAGTGGGACGCCCATGCGGCCCAGGGTGTTGGCCAACCATGCCACGGCGGTCAGCGGCGAGCCCATCGTCGCCGCGCCGGCACCCGTGACGACGATCTCGCCGTTTTTCTCGAGCACCATGCCGCAGGTCGTCAGATCGACCGCACGCGGGTCGACCAGGCGATCGCCCAGGACGAAGACGCCGCAGGACGCGTTATCGGCAACGGTGTCCTGGATACGGATCTTCCAGTCGCGAATGCGGCTGTCGACGATCTCGAAGCAGGCCATCACCGCCTCGGTGGCCGCCAGCACCTCGGCCGCCGTCACCCCTGGGCCTTGCAGATCACGTTTGAGCAAAAAGGCAATCTCGCCTTCGGCCTTGGGCTGGATCAGCGCGCTGGCCGGAATGGCCTGGCCCTCGTCATAGACCATGGTGTCGGTCAACATGCCGAAATCGGGTTGATCGACTCCCAGCATATTCATTACCGCTTGGCTGGTAACCCCGATTTTTTTACCGATGATGCGCTGTCCCGCGGCCAGACGCCGTTGCGTCAACCGTTGCTGGATCGCGTAGGCGTCCTCGATGGTGATGTCGGGATAGCGCCCGGTGAGCGGCTCGACCGTACGGCAGCCGAGCAGGGCGTCGTAGAGCTCGTCGCCCAGGGTTTCGATCGTGGTGGCTTGCATCACAGTAGTGGTTCCATGCGAGGTTCATGGGGGTCGAGCGGGCGCGGCTCATCGGCGCTGGCTTCAGCCAAGAAGTCACCCACGAGTGTGGCGAAGCGCTCGGCGTGCTCGATCTGGGTCCAATGGCCGCAGCGGCCGAAGACGTGCAGTTGACTGCGGTTAATCCAGCGCGCCAGTGTCAGTGCGTTGGACAGTGGGATGACCCGGTCTTCCCGCCCATGCACGATCAAGGTCTCGTGGGGCAGGGCCCGGATCGCTTCCTCGGGACTGGCCAGAGCGTCCACCCAGCGTTGGCGCGGGGCGGGGAACATCGCGGCAAAGGCCTCTTGTACTCCCGGACGGATGCTGGCCCGGTAACGCAATTCGGCGAGTTCGTCGTTCACCAGCCGCCGGTCGTAGGCAAAAATGTCGAGCAGACGGCGCATCGCCTCGACCGAGGGCTGATAACCCCACACGGCATCGAGCCCCGGCGTGAGCGTGAACGGCACGCCAGCCGCGCCCATCAGCACCAGCCGCCGCACGCGTTGGGGGTGCCGGATTGCCAGTGCCAAGGCCAATGCGCCGCCAAATGAGTTGCCAACGATGTGGGCGCGGTCGATTCGAAGCGCATCAAGCAGCCCCAGCGCGTGGCCGACCCAGGTGTCGAGGTCGTAGCGCACACCGGTGGGGCGTTCGGTAAACCCGAAGCCGACCATGTCCGGCGCAATCACTCGAAAGCGTGTGGCCAGCCGCGGCATGGTCAGGCGCCAGTTCGCCCATGCGCTGACACCTGGGCCGGAGCCGTGGATCAGCAGCACGGGGGCGCCATGGCCCACCTCGTGGTAGTTGGTCGAGATCCCCGCCGCAACGATGTTGAGGCCGATCTCGGGATTCACAGGTGCAGAGTTCATGGGGGCATCCTAGAGATTTCCGTCATACCCATCCAATACTGATTGGGTCTACGTGGATACCTGAACGGTATCGATTCTGCGTTCAAAGCTTGATGCAGACGTTTTTGAGTTCGGTGTAGAACTCCAGCGAGTGCACGCCCCCCTCGCGCCCGATGCCAGACTGTTTGGCGCCACCGAACGGTGTGCGCAGGTCGCGCAGGAACCAGCTGTTGACCCAGCTCAGCCCCACCTCCATGCGTTGGGCGACGCGGTGCGCGCGGCTGACGTCACGGGTCCAGATCGCGCACGCCAGCCCGTAGTCGTTGTCGTTTGCCTTGGCGAGCACCTCTTCTTCCGAGTCGAAGGGTGTGATATGGCAACAGGGGCCGAAGATCTCTTCCTTCATGACGCGGGCCGTCTCGGGCAATCCGGTCCAGATCGTGGGCTGGATCCACGAGCCACTGGCGAGGTCTGCCGGCATCTCGGGCACGCCACCGCCGGTAACGACCGTCGCCCCCTCCTCAACCGCCAACCGGTAGTACGACAGCACCTTGGCCTGGTGTTCGGCGCTGATCAGGGGCCCCATGTTGGTGGTCGGATCCTCGGGGCGACCGAGCTTGAGCCCCTCGGCGCCGCGCTTGAGCGCCTCGACGAAGCGCTCGAAAATGGGGCGCTCGACATAGACCCGCTCGGTACCGAGGCAGACTTGGCCACAGTTCGCGAACACCGAGCGCATCGTGCCCTCGATGGCGGCGTCGAAATCGCAGTCCGCGAAAACGATCGCGGCATTCTTTCCGCCCATCTCCAGGCTGACCGGGCGCGCCCCTTTGGCCGCGGCTTTCATGATCGCTTCGCCCGTCCGTGTCTCGCCAGTGAACGTAATCGCGTTGATCCCTGGATGCGTCGTGACGAACTCACCCGCTGAGTCGGGGCCGAAGCCATGCACCACGCTGTAAACCCCAGGTGGAATCCCGGCCTCGTTCATCACTTCGCCGAGCAGCGCTGCGGTCTGGGGGGTCTCTTCGCTGGGTTTGACGACGACCGCATTGCCACACGCCAGCGCAGGGCCCACTTTCCACGTCATCAGCAAGAGTGGCAGATTCCACGGACAGATCACGCCCACCACCCCAACCGGGGTTCGGTAGCCGTAGTTGATCGCGCCTCGTCCGTCGGGTGTGGCCATCTCGAAAAACTCGGTGGGCACGTTCTTGACCACGTCGGCAAAGATGCGAAAGTTTGCTGCGCCCCGGGGAATGTCGATGTGGCGCGCCAAGCTCATCGGCTTGCCGGTGTCCTCGCACTCGGCGGCCAGAAACGCCTCGAAGCGTTTTTCGATGCCCGCCGCAACCGCGTAGAGGCGCTCGACGCGCTCGGCCACCGTCATCTTCCCCCAGGGGCCGCGCAAGGCTGCATGTCCGGCCCGCACGGCCGCATCGACTTGTTGCCGACTCGCCTCGTGCACCCGGGCAATCACTTGGCCCGTCAGGGGACTGCGTTTGTCGAACACACGATCCGATGCGGTGTATTCACCGTTGATGAAGTTGAGGATTTGTTTCATAGACGACTGTGTCGAGCGAGGGTTGAAAAAACCTTGAAATGGCCGCTGTCTGCCGCCACGCGAGGCAGCGGCATTAGGCGGGGGAAGCCAAGCCGATGGCGCGCAAGCCGGCGGCGGCGCATTGTTCGTCCTGTTCGGCAGAGCCCCCAGACACGCCAATGCCGCCAATGACGTGGCCGCCGTCGATGATCGGCAGACCGCCTCCGAAGACCACCAGCCGCGGGCGCAAAGGCAACCCGATGCGCAGAGCCTCGTCTTGGCCAATCAGGGACATCCAGCGCGCGGTCGGAAAACCGAAGCTCGCGGACGTATAGGCTTTGTCGATGGCGATGTCGATCGAATGCAAAAACGCGCCGTGCTGGCGCCGGAAGGCCAGCAACACCCCGCTTCGGTCACAAACCGCGACGTTGATGCGCAACCCGTGGGCGCGCGCCTCGGCAATCGCGGCGTCACAGGCCCGTGCGGCGGCGTCTTCGTCGATGGAGGGCAGATCGACCGAGAGATTGAAAGGCTGGGTGGAAGACATGGCTGACGTCGGAGGTCGTTCGTGGGGAACCCCCGTGTGCTGAGCCGACCCGTCGGGAATCGGCTCAGCACACGGGGGTGTCCAGAGGGGACACCCCGGCCGCCGCAGCGGTTGGCTTGGCGGCCATGGATCGAAGGGTGCTTCTGCGCGGAATCAGGTGTAGACGTCCGTGAACGACGGCACCGCCTCACCCGTGTGGTAGAAGATGCCGCTCCAGAGCTTGTCTTCGGTCCAGGTCGTGACCGGCCGGTCGCGCTGCGCCAGATAGCCCAAGCCGGCGAAGGTCTCGTTGCGGTTGCCGCTGGGGTCGAAGAAGTAGATGGTCTCGCCGCGCGTGATGCCGTGGCGGGTGGGTGTCACGTCGATCTTGACCTTGTTTTTGGCCATCACGTCAGCCGCCTTGAGGACGTCGTGCCAGCTGTCGAGGAAGAACGAGATGTGATGCAAACCGTTGCGCGGGCCGCCGACGAAGGCGATGTCGTGCGGGGTCGTGGTGCGTGCAAGCCAGGTGGCGGCTTGGATGGCGCCGCCCGGCCCCACCACGACTTGCTCGGTCAGGAAGAAGTCCAGCACCTCGGTCGCGAATTTCGTGTTTTCAGCGACTTTGTTGACGCCCGTCTCTGGGTTGAGTTCACACATCAGCAGGCAGTGGTCGAGCCAGTGCGCGCCGGCGCCACGGATGTCGTCGGGCCAGGGGTCGGGGTTGGTCGTGCCGACGTCGGTGCCCACGTATTCTTTGAACGAATACAGACGCATTTCATGGCCGCTGGGCAGGTTGAACTTGAGCATGCGTCCCATGGAGGGTAGCGTCCCTTCGGGCAGCATTTCGGTGGCGATGCCGTAGGCTTCGATCTTGCGTTGAAGCTCGTCCAGGTCGCTGTCTTTTTCTACCTTGTAAGCGACGTGGTTCATGCCGGCTTGGTCGGATGGCGTGAGGATGAGCGAGTACTTGTCCCACTCGTCCCAGCATTTGAGGTACACGTTGCCGTGCTTGTCCTCCATCGTCTTTTTCATGCCGAGCACTTTTTCGTAGTGCTGCACGGCGGCGGCCATGTCCATGACACGCAGGCTGGCGTGTCCGATGCGCAAAATGCCCATGGTTGTCTCCTGTCAAGGGTTGTGTTGGGGGGAAGAAAGTCCGGTGGCCAGGGCCCCGGCGCGGAAAGGTTTGCTCATGCGGCCTTCGACGGCCAACGCCACATCCGTGGTGGGCGCGACCCGGCACGCCAACGTGCACCCAAGGGTCTCGTCTTCCTGCGACACGTGGGCGCGGCTGATCGGTCCGAGACGCCGGACCTCGCCACTGAGGATGCGGACCTTGCAAACGCCGCACCCCCCGTTGACGCAGCCGACGGGGATGCCCCGTCGGCCTAAGCGCAACATGCCTCGCAGCAGGCTCTCGTCGAGCGCGCATGGATACTGTTCCCCGGTGTCGATGACCTCGACACGAACGGTGGGTTTGGGGGTCTGGAACATGATCGTCGAAGCAGTCTAGGTGGGGCATCCGATACCGTCCAATACCATGTCGGTCCTATCCGATACCATTGCGGTATGGAAAGATGGTTGCGAGCCCTTCAAGACGGACGACGGCTTCGTTTGTTTTTGACGGTGGCAGAAGAAGGCCATGTCGGCCGAGCAGCCGAGCGCTTGCATATGGCGCAGCCCCCGTTGTCGCGCCACATCCAGGCCCTGGAGGACGAACTGGGGGTGGTCTTGTTCGTGCGCACGCCCAAAGGGATGCAGCTGACCGAGGCCGGACGCGTGCTGGCCGACGGAGCCCGCCATCTCCTTGCGCTGGGCGAGCAGACCGCCGAGCGAACGCGTTTGGCGGGGCAAGGGATGACTGGTCGATTGGATGTGGGGTTGTTCGGCTCGGGTGTGCTGGACGTCATTCCTCGGTTGCTGGCGCGTTTTCACAGCCAGCGGCCGCACGTGCGCATCGTGCTGCACAACTTGACCAAGGCCGAGCAACTGCAAGCGCTGCGCGAGCGGCGCATCGCGGTGGGCTTCAACCGGCTGGTGCCGCCGGAACCCGACATCGCCATAGAAACCTTGTTGCGCGAGCCGCTGGTGGTCGCGCTGCCCCAGCAACACCCGCTCGTTCGACATCCCACCGACGAAGAGCCCATCTCTCTGAGCGCGCTCGACGGCGTGCCGATGATCCTTTACCCCAATCTGCCGCTGCACGGGCTGGCGCACGAAGTGCGCGCGGCATTTCAAGTAGAAGGGGTGCGGCTGCACGTCGAGCAAGAGGTCGAGGACGTCATGACTGCGGTGGCGTTGGTGGCGGCGGGGTTTGGTGCTGCGATCACCACGCGCTCGGCCACCAACCTGCGTTTGCCCGGGGTGATATTTCGCCCGCTGCACAGCCGCGCGTTGGATACGCTGGAACTGTGCTGTCTTTGGCGGCAAGACGACCCGTCCCCCGTTTTGGCCGCTTTCCTGGAGTCGGTGTGCTCGCACGATGGCTCCGAAATCGACTCACAGGCGATGAAATAGCGGGCTGCGCGTGGCGCTAGCCGCGTCCGCTGCGGTCACAAATCGCTCGGTGAAGATATCGCGCTCGAACAGCCGCCCCTGCATCAACGTGGCGATGCAGGCCTCGATCATGGGTGGGGGTCCGCACAAATAGGCTTGGTGCCCCGCGAACTGTCCATCGAAGTGCGCCTTGGCCACTTCATGAACGAAGCCGCGAGCACCGGCCCAATCACTGGATGGCGACTCGTTCGACAGGCACGGCACGTACGAGAAGTTCGGGTGGCGCTGGGTCATCGCCAGAAATTCGTCGTGGTAATAAAGCTCGTCGCGCGTGCGCTGCCCGTAAATCAAGGTGATCGGCAAATCCCAGCCCTGCGCGAGCAAATCGTGGATCATGGCGCGTGGACTGGACAGGCCGGACCCACCAGCCATGAACAGCAGCGGCTTGCGCGCCGAGCGGCGTGCGAAGAAGCGACCGTTGGGCCCGCTGATGCGCAGGCGCTGGCCGACCTGCGCTTGCTCGTGCAGCCAGGCCGTTCCCAGGCCGTTGGGGACGCGGCGCACGTTGAGTTCGATGAGGCCGGTGGCGGCGACGTCCTGCGGGCTGTTGGCGATGGAAAACGCCCGCGTGCCCTGCACACCCGGTAAATGTAGCTGTACATACTGACCCGCTTGAAAGTGAAGCGGTTCGGGCAAGCGCAACCACAGGGCGCGAATCGTCGGGGTGAGAGACTCGATGCGCTCGATGGTGGTGTCGTAGTCGCGCAGCGGGATCACTTCGGCGTCCGGGTCTTCGTCGACATCGGCTTCGATGACGACGGAGTCGGACAATACGGTGGCGCAGCAAGCCAGCGTTTTGCCTTCTTCCCGCTCGACATCCATGAGGGCGAACGGGTTGGCGTCACCGTGATCGACTTCCCCTTCAAGGACTTGCACTTTACACGTCCCGCACAAGCCGTGGCCGCAGGCGTGCGGAATGTAAATGCCGTGGCGCAGGGCTGCATCAAGCAGGGTTTGACCCTCGGCGATGTCGATGGTGGCACCCAATGGTTCGATCGTGATTTGGGAGGTCATGTGTGTGGCTTCAGCACCCGTGGCCACTGCGTCGTAGGCAGTGGCCACGGGATCACGACGTCAATGGAACGAGCCTTTGATGCCGGTCAAGCCAGGCGTGCGAAACCGGATGGCATCCTTGTGCTGGAGACCGTTTTCGGCCAATGACTTGGCGGGATCCGGTTTCCATGGTTGGCCGGACTTGAACCACTGGACTTGGCTCCAATCGATCTTGGCGAAGTCCGGGTGGTAGCCGTACAGCCCAGGCAACACTTCCTGGATCAGTGCGCCGAAGGGCATCGTGGGTGGCAATGGCAGACAAAACGGCGCGCAAAACATCATGTGGTAATCCCAGCCGATGTACAACAACGGCGCGGGGAATTTGTCCACCGTATCCTGGGCAGGAAAACGATAGGGTTTGACGGCAGCAACAGTCATGTATGGCTCTCCTCTCGTATGTCAGGCCGCGCCGGTACGCCAGCGTTGAAAGTTTTTCTGGTCTTCCGAGCCTTCGAAGTCCAGGTTGTCACGCCCGAACTCCAACTCGTAGTAGTCCAGCACGGCTGCCAACGGGTCGAAGCCGGGTGCGGTCGGATCCACGCCGGGCTTGAAGCAGTGCCCTTGATAGATTTGGTGCACGGGCAGCCAGCTCTGGACGAATTTTTCGGGCTCGTTGTCGAAGATCTCCTTGCAGTGATCGCTGCAGAAGTGGTAAGTGTCCCCTTCGTAGCGGCTTTCCCGATAAGCGATCTGGGTCGGGTCGCCGGGCTCGGTGAACAGCATGGGGATCTGACACGTGGTGCAGAGCATGGGCAGGTTCTTGTTGTAGAACCGATTGCCAGCCTGCTGTTGTTCGCGGTAGAACTCAAATACCGGCCGGTAGTATTTGTCGAAGCTTTCCGGATATTTTTCGGACAGCCAGGCCAGTTCCTCGTCGGTCGGCACCCAGGTGTGGAATGGCGCGGCCGCGTTGTAGTTGTAGAAGGTGTTCCAAGCCTGGTGGCTGATGTGGTGTTTGCCATCGCAGGCATCAGCCCAGCCCTTGGGTTCGCGGATGCCGTAACGGGCAAGATCCTTGAAGAGGGCACCGCCGTTGGACTCGGCGTACATCTCCCAGGCTTCCTTCCAGCTCAGACCACGCTTGGGCAACATGTAGTCCTGCATCATGGCCACGAGGGTCAGCAGCCGGTAACCGCGCCAGAACCACTTGTCGATCCAACGCTGCACGATCGGCACGTTGGCTTCGTCTTGTTCCAGCATGAACTTGATGCACTCGATGCCCAGCGTCATGTGGCGCGACTCGTCGGACTGGGCCGAGAAGCCAAACGTCACCGTGCTCATGTCACCGTTGTGGGCCGCGCCGCTCATGAAGGGCACGAACAGTAGGTTGGTCAGCACGTACTCGAAGGAGAAGCTCACTGAGGTGAGGAACTCGAACGGACCGGCGGTGCAGGCGTCTTCGAAGAAGCTCTTGGGCACCGATAGATACCACACCCGATCGAACCAGTGGTTCGCGTGGTGCATGCCGTTGAAATATTTGTTGTAGGTGCTGATGGCATGTGTTTCGGTTTGGTAGTGGCGCAGTTCGTCGATCGACTGCATCTGGCATGCCACGCGTGCGCCCTCCCCGCGGAAGGACCGTCCGGCATGTGCAAATCCCCGGTGAGCGTAGTATTCCAGCGGGGAGACACCCTGAATGAAAAGCTTGAGGGCATTGACGTAGCGCGCGTCGCTGATGCCCAAAAAACCGTTGTTCTGCGCAAACGCATCGATGACAGCGTAGAGCTTGCGCTCTTTTTCGCCCTGGTATTTCCAGTAGGCGTCCATGGTCAGGCGGAATGGGTCCTGCCATCGATCCCAATCATGAATCTTGATGCCTTCGTACTTGTCGTATGGATAGACTTTGTCCATCGGCTGGTACGTGGTTTCCCAGCCCAGGCCGCGGGTCATGGCGGCGTAGCGTTCCTTGAGACCCAGTTTCCGCTTGATGACGCGAGTGTCCATTTCATGCTCCTTGGTCGGGGTGAGGTTCAGTGTTTCCAGCTGAGGGTGAATTGATCGTCATCCTCGTCGATGTGGCCCGAGAGGGTCACTAGATTGACGTGGATTTGTTGGAGGTCGAATGGCTGGCCGGTCAGGTTTTCGATGGTCTGACGCTTAATGGTCAGTCGCTTTGGTACGTCGATCTTGACGAGCGCGGGCGAATGGTCGACTTGAGCGCCTGGGTTGTCGGCGAGGATGGCCTCGATGATTGGGCGTGCCTCTTCGTTGGCTTGGAATGCGATGAATACATTGGACATAGAGTGTCTCCGGTGGGTATCAGGCCAGACCGGCCTTGGTCAAGCGGGTGTCGAGTTCGGCACGCGCATCGGTCAGCGCGGCGTCGGCGGCGTCGCCCAGGGCCAGGGCGGCGACGGGCTGCAGCGCGGCCTGGGCGCGCGTGCCCCAGGCACGTGCCCACTGCGTGATGACGGCGCAGTTGTCATCCGACTCGGCTGCCGCCGTCTTGACGACTGCGTCCACCCAGCGGCTGCTTTCGTCGAACCACTCGCTCATGAAGGCGGTTAGCATCGCTACCGCGGTGCCGCCTTGCATGGCGACGTGGTCGTCGACGAAGGCGCCATAGATGAGCGGATACAGCAAGCCGTCGAGCGCCACGTTCTGGGCGACGAACAGCTCGAAGGGGTCTTGGACGACAAAAGTGTCTTCGACATAACGACGCAGTGGCTGCCAGATGGGATCTTCTAGCCACGCTTGTAGGCCCTCGTCCAAGGCGTCGGGTCCCTCGAGCGCCAGACCTAGGCGCGTCAAGTACTGCGCCGCGCCTAGGTGGTCGAGCGCGTGCATCATGGCGGGGGCAGTAAAGGCAGTGCCGTAGCCATAGGCACATACCGAGGCATTGTTCATGTTGCCGCCCCAGGCGACATGCCGTAAAGGCATCAGCACTCGACAGACCTTCTGCCGCATCTCGGCGGGCATCTTGTCGATCAGCCCGCGCTGCTCCACGAACTGGTAATTCGACTCCATGGAATCTTGTTGGCGCGCCCGGGTCATGGTCCAGCTGGCGTAGTAGAACTGGCGGGGGTCGCGCAGCTTGTACCAGTCGCTCATGACGACTCGTGTGCGCGACGCGTCGAACAGTTCGTGATCGGGATCCCAAGTTGGCCGGTAATGGAAGTTGACCATCGGCTGTGCGCCCATGGTGGCCTCTTCGTATCGGCTGGGTATCCTGCCTTCACCGATGTACTTTGCCACGTGCGCATAGGTGGCGCGCAATGGCTCGATGCTGCGGGTTTTAAGATCGATAGTCATCCTTCAGGTCTCCTCTTCGTCAGGGGTGGGGGATTCGGGTGTGGGGTCCAGGAACGTCACGGCATTGCGTCGGCAGAAATCATCGAAGGCGGCGCGCGGTAACACCAGTTCGACGCTGAGCTCGGGCCAGCCGATGGCGAAGTCAAACTCGACGCATCCGAGGCGCTCGGCATTGATGCGCACGAAGCGCCGAGAAATGTCGACCGAAACGGCGGGCGGTGATGGTGATGGCGACGAAACCAACATGACAAACCTCACAGAAAAAGGTATCGGTCAGAACGCATGATCCATGCCAGGCCTACCGGATTGGCCAAAAATATCGATAAATCTAGGGTATTACCTAGTCACCAATCCTTTTTGGTGTGATTCGGTAGCGCCACATGGGCGGAGGGTTCGCGGGCTTGGCCCCATATGTTGCACCGCAGCGTGACGTGTGTGGCCACGTTGTGCTGGAGCACTGGCTGAAATCAGCCACTGAAAATACGGGGAAACGCTTAGCCCAGAGAGCTCCTGGGTATCGATAATTTCGATGTGAGCCGCCCATGCGTTCCTGCGCTACCCAAGGACGACGACCTGCGTCGCCTGATTCACTTTTCCGCACACGACGGCCGGATCTGGCTGGCCGGTCAGCGCATGCTGCTCGTTCACGCGGCGGCATTGGGGGCCTTACGGCGCGAACTGATTCAAACCATTGGTCGCGATGCAACTCGGCGGCTGTTGCTGCGCGCCGGATACGCTGCCGGGCAAGCGGATGCCCAGCTCGCGCGCCAAGTCCGTGCGGGCGCCGATATCTTCGCGATGTTTGCCGTGGGTCCGCAGCTGCACATGCTCGAAGGAGCCGTGCAAGTGACCCCCGAGCGGTTCGAGTGGGACGGCCAGCGCGGACACTACCTGGGCATTTACCGATGGGATCACAGTTGGGAGGTCGATGCCAACTTGCGCGACTTTGGTCCCCAGCGTGAGCCGGTGTGCTGGACGCTGCTCGGATATGCATCGGGCTACACCAGTGGGTTTTTCGGGCAATCCATTCTGTATAAAGAGGTTCAATGCGCGGCCTGCGGAGCCGAGCACTGCCGTATCGAGGGTCGCCCCCAGGATGCGTGGCCCGATGGGGACGCGCTGGCAGCCGATTACGACGCGGACCCCATGCTGATGCGACTGGAAGACTTGCACAGCCAAGTCGAGACGCTGCGCTCGTCGCTGCACAAGCTCGATGAGACGTCGGCGCTGGTTGGTGAATCGCCCGCTTTTTCGCGGGCATTGGAGTTGTTGCGCAAGGCGGCGGAAACGCAAGTGACTGTCTTGCTGACCGGAGAGACGGGGGTGGGCAAAGAGCGGTTTGCCCGCTCTCTGCATGCCATGAGCCCCCGACGGGAGGGACCGTTCGTCGCCGTCAATTGTGCCGCGTTGCCGGGCGACCTGATCGAAAGCGAACTCTTTGGTGTCGAGCGCGGCGCATACACCGGGGCCCATGCGGCGCGCGCCGGACGATTCGAGCGGGCCGACGGTGGCACCCTGTTTCTGGACGAGATCGGCGATATGCCGCTCGCGGCTCAGGCCAAGCTGTTGCGGGTGCTGCAGGAGGGAGAAATCGAGCGGCTGGGGGCCACTGCGCCCAAGCGGGTGGATGTGCGCTTGGTGGCGGCGACCAATGTCGACCTCGAACAAGCCGTGGCACAGGGTCGGTTCCGGCGCGACTTGCTCTACCGGCTCAACGTGTACCCCATCCGCATCCCGCCGCTGCGCGAGCGCCCCGAGGATATCGAGCCGCTGATACGGCAGATGATCCGACGGTTCGCCGCTCAGCACTGTAAACATACCATCGGCATTACGGATCGAGCGCTCGATGTCATGCGCCACTACCCATGGCCGGGCAACGTGCGCGAGCTTGAAAACCTGATCGAGCGCGGTGTCATCCTCGTGTCATCAGGTACTCGGATCGATGTCGAACATCTGTTTCCATCGTTGGCCGTCACGCCCGAGGCCGTCGTCGGTGAGAACGGGCGACTTCGGGCGCCCCCCTGCGCAGACGTAACCGCCTTGTTCGACGAAATCCAGCGTCATGGGCTGGACTGGGATCGGTTGCAGCAGGCGCTCATCGACGAGGCGGTTCGCCGTGCGGCAGGCAATTTGACGGCGGCGGCGCGCAGCCTCGGCATGACGCGCGCGCAGCTGCGCTACCGCTATGGCCAGCCTGTCCGGGGGGAACATGAGTAAGCGCCGCGCGCCGCGCAAAGAGGCGTCGACATTCGCCGGCGGGTCGCGTACCTTGATCGAACAGGTTTATGTCCAGTTGCGAGACGATATCGTGGAGGGGAGTTTGCTTCCCGGCGCGAAGTTGCGCATCGAGCATCTGCGGCAACGCTATGGCGTGGGCGCCGGGACACTGCGCGAGGCGATCACGCGCCTGGTCAGCGATGCTCTGGTGGAAGCCGAGGGGCAAAGGGGTTTTCGCGTCGTGCCAATGTCCATGGAGGATTTGGCCGATTTGACCGAATTGCGGCTACACATCGAACTCGATGCCCTGCGCCAATCCATGCGCCATGGCGATGAGCAATGGCATTGCGCCTTGGCAGAGGGCTATCGAGCGCTCAGCGAATGCCCGGTTCACCCCCAGTATCGACAGCGCTGGGAGGCGCTCAACTCGCGTTTTCACGAACTGCTGATCTCCGGCCGGCCATCGCCATGGACGCTGCGCATCTGGCGTGTTTTGGCGCGTCACGGCGAGCGGTACCGTAGCCAAGCGATCGCCTGTCACCACTCTCGGGGACGTGACGTTGCTAACGAGCACCGCCAAATCTACGAAGCCGTGGTCGAGGGCAACGAGGCCCGGGCAGCGCTGGCCTTGGAGGTACACATTCGAGCCACCCTGGACCTGTTGACACAGGTTAGTCGTCAGTCGGGGGCAGTTGCATCCTTGTCAGTCACCACCGAGCTGCGTGCGGGTGTGTGACTCGAGAGGATCGCCTTTGCGATCCTAAGTCTGCGGAGCGCCGCGCGGGCGCCGGCGCCCGCGCCCGCGCCGGCGGTGCGGTGCGGTGCGGTGCGGTGCGGTGCGGTGCGGTGCGGTGCGGTGCGGTGCGGTGCCGACCCAGTGTAGCGCACTTTCTGACCTTGCCCCTGGAATTCGTATCCCATAGCCGACTCATGCACTGGCTTTCCGGGGTTGGTTGGCGAGGTAGTGTGCTGACCTGTGTGCAAAACCGCCAGTAGTAGGAAGCGGGCGGGTGGTCATGGTAAGAGGTTGATTGTGTGTCGACCTTGAACCCATAGGAGGGCAAACCATGACCAAGAGAGAGCATGAGACGAAGTTGTCGCCAGTGGAATCGCTGGTGACCGAAGACCGAGACCTGATGAAGGCACTGCTGCGGCAGACGCTCGAGGAAGTGCTGGAGGCCGAAATGACCGAGTTCCTGGGCGCTGCCGCCGGCGAGCGCACCGACAGCCGCAGCGGCTACCGTGCCGGCTACGACAGCCGCAACTGGGTGACCCGCATCGGCAAGCTCGAGCTGCGTGTGCCGCGGGATCGCAACGGGGAATTCTCGACCGCCTTGTTCGAGCGCTACCCGCGCAGCGAGAAAGCGCTGGTGGCGGCCCTGGCCGAGATGGTTGTGCAAGGCGTCTCCACCCGCAAGGTCAAGGCCATCACCGAGGAGTTGTGCGGCTACAGCTTCTGGGCATCCACCATCAGCCAGATCAACAAGGGGCTGGACGAAGCCCTGGCGCGCTTCGCCAACCGCCGTCTCGAGGAAGACTACCCTTACCTCATCCTCGATGCCCGCTACGAGAAGGTCAGGGAAGACGGCGTGATCCGCTCTTTGGCGGTGTTGATCGCCATCGGCATCAACTGGGAGGGACAGCGGCATGTGCTGGCGGTCGAGCTGGCCAACCGGGAGAGCCGCAGCAGCTGGCGCGATTTCCTCATCCGCTTGAAGGAGCGGGGCCTGGCCGGGGTCGAGTTCGTCGTTTCCGACGACCATGCGGGCTTGAAGCGCGCCATCGGCGAGGTGCTGCCCGAGGCGGCGTGGCAGCGCTGCTACGTGCACTTCCTCCGCAATGCACTCGACTACCTACCTAGACGGGCCGACGACGACTGCATGCAGGAACTGCGATGGATTTACGACCGCCGCAACAGCCAGGAGGCGCAGCGCGATCCGGCGGCCTGGATCGCCAGGTGGTCGGGCAAGTATCCGAAGCTGGTGGACTGGGTGGAGAGCAACATCGGCGAGACACTGACCTTCTATCGCCTGCCGCGACAGCACCACAAGCATCTGAAGAGCACCAACATGCTGGAGCGGCTCAACGAGGAGATCAAGCGTCGTACCCGGGTGGTGCGAATCTTCCCCAATGCCGAGTCGTGCCTGCGGTTGGTACGGGCACTGTGTGCCGAGACCCACGAGGCCTGGCTGGAGGACAACCGCTACCTGAACATGAGCCTGCTCGCCGAGCAGAAGAAGGAGGTGCTGAAGATGGCCGCCTGAGCGGCCAAACGGACAACCTCTGCCATGACTACCTTTTTGCACAACTTGACGGACACAACCGCAAGGTCGTGCGCACCACCGTGCCCGATACCAAGGCGGCGTGCCCGCTGGATCGGGTGAATCGGCAGTTCCAGGCCGAGCGGCCCAATCAGCTCTGGGTAGCGGACTTCACCTACGTCTCGACCTGGCAGGGCTTCGTCTATGTGGCCTTCGTCATCGACGTGTTTGCTCGTTTCATCGTGGGCTGGCGGGTCAGCGCCTCGATGCAGACGGACTTCGTGCCAGGTGCGCTGGAGCAAGCGCTGTACGCGCGTCGCCCCGAGCGTGACGGCGCGCTGACCCATCACAGCGACCGCGGGTCGCAGTACGTCAGCATCCGCTACAGCGAGCGGCTGGCCGAGGCGGGCATCGAGCCCTCGGTGGGCAGCACTGGCGACAGCTACGACAACGCGCTGGCCGAGACGATCAACGGGCTGTTCAAGGCCGAGATCATCCACCGGCGCGGGCCCTGGAAGACGCGCGAGGCGGTCGAACTGGCCACGCTGCAATGGGTCTCGTGGTTCAACCACCACCGCCTGCTCGAACCCATTGGCTACATCCCACCGGCCGAGGCCGAGGCGAACTATTGGCGCCAGCAGGCACAGGCCACAGCAACAACAAAACCTGCCCAGGAGGCAGCGCAACAGGAGGGTTGAACCATGAGTCCATGGCCCAACCGGGGGGCCTCCGGCGGCCCCTGCGGGGGGC
>Ga0315298_1004459_pt1 | contig 20919 bp, 12 predicted proteins | sample WHS_1_MG_FD_203077 | JGI IMG/M metagenome (GOLD analysis project Ga0315298, IMG submission 203077) | Extremophilic microbial mat communities from Washburn Hot Springs, YNP, Wyoming, USA - WHS_1_MG | ecosystem: Environmental > Aquatic > Thermal springs > Hot (42-90C) | place: USA: Wyoming...
CCATTCGAGGTTGTTTCATCTATCCCTTGACACCCTCACCCCCATAAACATAACTAAGCCAAAAACAGGCTTCCCTTAAAGAAAAAAGCCCAAAAAGAATTATTCAACACTTATGCGCGCGGTGCAGTAGAAACATGAGAGACATGCGACCCACATAACCTCCCTCAACGCTCTGGCACCATTTCATATCGAAGGCATGAAAGAGCAAATAGTTAAAGCCATCAGAACATAAAAAGCAGAGAAAACTAATAGGCGCCAATTTTCCTAATAAAAGCGAAAATTTTACAATTTGGAAGGGGTATAATTTCAACTCTTGTAAAGTTATAAGTTACTTTCAGCCAGTGTACTGGAGCGGCCAATCAAAGATTCTTTTCTTAACGATATCTTTGACTAATGGAATAGATAAAAATTTATTTACAGGTACTGGTCTAACTCTCTAGGCCACTGCGGTAAAATTTTATTACCCTGAGGCAGACGGTGTAATCCAATGAATGTACCGCGCATCATTATTGCAGGACTATGGACTGATGGAGGCAAGACAACCGTTGCTACAGGGATTATGGGCGCTTTATTGAAGAAAAAATTGGACGTCCAAGCCTTTAAATCAGGCCCAGACATGATAGATGCTTCATATCATACTGCAGTAACAAAAAAGCCTTCAAGAACATTGGATGCATGGCTTACATCACCAAGGACAGTTTTAGAGATTTTTGAAAGGTCCTCTAGAGACGCAGATATTGCAGTAATTGAAGGGGGGATGGGACTTTTTGATGGTATGACATGGATGGTTGGTGGTGTTGATGATTATGAGAGCACAGCGCAAATAGCTAGAATTTTACAGGCACCAGTCATACTTGTTGTCGATGTTGGCAACGTACAAGCACATATTGTGGATATGATCAGAAATTTAGTTTTCCGTTTTTCGAAATGGTTTGACAAAAAGGTAAAAGTAAGAGGCATAATCCTAAACAATGTTAAAAGTTCCCGCCGAATGGAATTAAAAAAACTTATTGAATTGGTTGCCAAAATACCTGTCGTCGGCGTTATTCCCTATAACCCAGAAATTTCATTACCGAGTAGGCGTGGGGGTCTTATCCCAATAGTGGGAAACGAAGCATTAAAGATAACTCTCTATAAGCTTGTTGAACATGTCGAGAAATATGTTGACATTAATAAAGTATTGGATATAGCTAAAAAAGCTGAAGAATTACCTGATATAAAAAATAAGATTTTCCCTCATCAACCAATTAAGGAAAAAGTTACAGTTGGCGTAGCGTTTGACGAATCATTCCACTTCCTTTTCCAAGACAACATAGACCTTTTGAGGGCGTATGGAGCAAAGATAGTGTTTTTTAGTCCAATTCATGATAAAAAATTGCCTGCAGACATTCATGGATTATATTTTCCTGGTGGTTTTCCTGATATGTTTGCAGAGCAGTTGACAGCAAATCAAACAATGAGGGAAAGTATTAGAGACGCAGCATATGATGAGATGCCAATATACAGCGAGCATGGAGGTTCTGTGTATTTAACCAAATCTATAACAGACTTTAGAGGTTTCACTTTTCCGATGGTCGATGTTCTTTCGGGAGAAGCATCGATGGAAACAACTCTTCAAGCTTTAGATTCGACAATTATGAAAACAATTGAGGACAACCTACTGAGTCAGAGGGGTATGGTTATTCATGGTCGCGAATTTCACTTCATAAAAATTGGAGAAATTTCACAAGACTCAAAATTTGCGTATCAAATGCACATTGGAAAGGGTATTAATGGCAAATATGAAGGGTGGATGGAGCACAATATTTTAGCATTACTTGGGCATGTCCACTTGGCATTTAATTCAAAACTTGCAAAAAACTTCATATGCCATTCCGCGCAATACAAACGGAAGTAAATGAATAAGGGCAACATTTAATTTATAATTCTGAGATTTTTGAACTTATACTTTAACATGTTACGGCAAATAGAAAAATAATTAAATGGGATAGTTGTTTATAACTTGGAAATTCCGGTTGGTTATCATGCGTAGAAAAGATGTTAAGATAGTGCTAGTTAATCCGCCACTTCCTAGCGGTGTTTCTCGGCATGAACCAAGTATTCCAATAGGTTTAGCTTACTTGGCGTCTGTGGTGGAGAGAAACGGATATGCGGTCAAGGTCGTGGATTGCCCTCCTCTCGATATGGATTACGATACGATGAAACGGGAGGTTTCTTCTTTCAATCCAACTATAATTGGCATTACTTCAATGACTTCTACTTTTCCATCAGCCCTCCAAGCAGCGTACGTTTTAAAGGAATCATGTCCTGGAGCTTTAACGCTTTTAGGAGGACCTCACGTTACGTTTATGGACATAACTACTCTAAAAGAACACCAAAACATCGACATTGTGGTTAGGAAAGAGGGTGAAGAAACCCTTTTAGAACTGTTGCGGTGTTGGGTTGAAGAAAAAACATTTGATAGAGTTGCCGGGATAACATTTCGAAAGAACCGAAAGATTGTTCGGACTTCAGATAGACCTTTTATTCAAAACCTTGACAAATTACCTTATCCGGCATATCATCTTTTTCCTTTGGAAAAGTATCGGCTTAGAGGAAGAATATTTAGGAAAACAGTTCTTCCTATAATGACTAGCCGTGGGTGTCCTTTTAGATGTTCTTTTTGCTTGGCGAGCAAGATGGTTGGTAGGATGCTTCGGGTTAGAACTCCAAAAAGTGTGGTTGACGAGTTAGAGTGGTTAAGAGATGAGCATGGGGCTGAAGCTTTCTCTTTCTACGATGATACGCTGACGTTTAATAAGGAGCGATGTTATGAAATTTTTGAGCAAATGAGAAGGAGAAGAGTTGACCTCCCATGGAACTGTCAAACTCGTACTGATCTGGTTTCTAAAGAACTTTTGGTTGCGATGAAAAGAGCCGGTTGTCAGTTTGTCAGCTTTGGAGTTGAATCAGGCTCTCCTAAACTTTTGAAAGCTATGGGAAAAGGAACCACTGTCAAAATTAACGAAAAAGCTGTCAAGTTGGCGAAGGAAGCAGGACTGTTGGTTGGGGTATCCATAATTATTGGTTATCCCGGAGAATCTACTGAGACCTTAAACGAAACTTTCGCGTTCATTGAAAGAGTCAAGCCCGATGCAGTTTATCTGTGTACACCTGCACCATATCCAGGCACTGAGTTATACGAGTTGGTCAAGGATTTAGGGTGGAAGATGTTTGAAGATTGGACCAAATATAATACTGTAAATTTTGCCTTTGAAAATCCTTCTCTGCCAAATGAGTTTGTGGAAAAGATGAGGGAAAAATTTTACGATAGCTTTTATTCTCATAGGTATATTCTTCGCCATTTTTGTAAAGGCAATTTATACAGTGGCATAATGGCTCGAACAGCCTTGAACCATTACCTTTGGCGAATCAGAAATAAATTCAAAAGAGGCAACAGCAGGATAGATAAATTTTGAGGCATAGAGTGCTAATTCTTGTAATATTACTTCTCACGGTTATTTTAACATTCGCTTTTGTAAAGAGGGAATATTTAAGTAAATTGCGGTTAACTACTGAAGTTTTTTTGGGAGTTGAAATTGCTTATGGTGGTGTCGACGACTTAAAAGATTTAGTTGATAAAGTCAAAAATTATTCGAACCTTTTTATAATTGGTACACTTGAGATATCTCTCAATCAAACCGCGTTAAATGAGGCATGTGATTACATTTATGAGGCTGGATTGCATTTTATCGTTCTTTTTACATTTGAAGACAAGTACAATTATGATCCTTCTTCATGGATTCACAAGGCAGAACAAAAGTATGGTAATAAATTCCTAGGCGTGTATCGTTATGACGAACCTGGAGGTAAACAGTTAGATAGGACTCCTTCTAATTTTGTGGTGGAAGCGAAGGATTATGCTGATGCAGCTAAAACCTTTGTTGATTACCTTTTTGCTCACATAAAGTTTTATCTTAATTCGAGTCAAAGAGTGTTCACTGCAGATTATGGACTTTACTGGTTTGACTATAAAGGTGGATACAATGCTGTTTTTGCTGAGTTTGGATGGAATCATAGTAGAGAATTACAGGTGGCGTTATGTCGAGGCGCTGCCAAAGTTCAAAACAAAGATTGGGGAGTTATAATTTCATGGACATATAATCATGCTCCATACATTGAGTCAGCGAGTGAACTTTACAACGACTTAGTTTTGGCTTACACTGCTGGAGCGAAGTATATCATAGTTTTTAACTATCCTAAAATTGGGCGTTATGGAGTGCTTACAGATGAACATTTGAGTGTTTTGAAGAAGTTTTGGTACTTTGCGCTACATAATCAATGGAAGTCTAAGGGGAATGACGCAAAAGTGGCTTATGTTCTTCCGAGTGATTATGGTTTTGGTTTTCGAACCGCAAATGACACTATGTGGGGATTGTGGGAAGCTGATGGTTTTTCTTCGAAAATTTGGAGTGATGTATGCAAGCTTATAGACCGTTATGGCTCCAGTTTAGATATTGTTTACGACGACTTGGAATTTAGGAATGCGATAAGAAGTCGTTATAACAAATTGATTTTCTGGAGTGAAGAAGTCCCGTGATTATATGCTTGTGCTAAAAATAACTCATTTTATAACTTTAATTTTAGACTATTAGATGAATGCTCTGGCTGTTAAGCTGATAAAAAATGGGGGGTTGGGGTTTTATGTTTATTTTTTGCGTTTTTTCATTAGCATGTAGCCGGCTGCAGCTATTATGACTATGACGATTATGATGGCAGCTGCGTAGATGTATTCTGTGGGTATGCCGGCTTGCTCGCCTCCCGGCGGAGGCGGAGGCGGAGGCGGCGGAGTTGATGGTTTGGTTGCTTTCAGCGGTTGAGAGTCGCTGTAGGCGTAGTTGTAGTATTTGTAGCCTTGGAACCAGGCTGTGATGGAGTAGTCGCCTTCTTTTGTTGGTTTGTAGGAGAGGGTGAACATTCCCTGTTCGTCAGCTTTTGTGGAGAGTTCTAGGGTTTTTCCGTCTGGCTGGATTATGGACACTTTGACTGGGAGGTTTGGAACGGTTGGTGTTTTTTCACCCCATATTGTTGCTGGGCGGGTTTCGCCGAAAACGGTTACGGTTTCGCTGTTTAGAATTGGGGTTATTTGGCCTGATATTGTTAATGTTTCGTTTACGTTGGCTTCTGTTTTGCTTAGGCAGACTTGGATTGAGAATTGGGTTTTGGGGTGTTCTCTGAAGGCGTAGACATAGTTGTTGCTGTTTCCAACGTACATGTTGCCTTCCCATAGGGCTGCGGAGCTCCAGCCGTTGGCTACGTCTCCACGGTCGTACCATCCGAGCTTGGCGCCGTTGGAAGCGTTGATAACCCATATTATTCTTGAGTCTGTTGAAACGTAGATTTTTCCATCGTTTGGTCCAACCATGGCGAGGGTTGGCGTGCTTTGCACTTCCCTTGCAAGATAGCAGCTCCATATTACTTGAGGCTCATATTCCTTGGTGACTGGGTTCCATGAGGTGATGTTTGTTGTGCTCAGCATCATCATGTTGAACCTGTCAACAATGATGACTCCTTTGAGCGGGGCATAATACAGCATTGAATATTCATTGCGTGTCGCAAAGCTTTCTTTGTAGCGGAATCTCCATATGACCTTACCAGTGGTTTCGTTTATGGCGTACCAGAATGTGCTTTGGGCTGGATAGTAGATTACCCGTTGTGCACCATCGCCAACAACAGTTGGAGACGGATACATGTACATTGTTGATGTGGTGTATGTTCCTCCTGTTCCTGGCACCCAGATGATTTTCTTAAGGGCTCCTGTGTTTGCATCCAACTTGTAAAGGGTGCCGTTGGAGTGGCATGTTATGTAGAGGTCGTTTCCTAGGACGACTGGGGAGGAAACCACTGGGCCTTTGGTTGGGAATGACCATATGAGGGTTCCCGTTATAGCGTCGAAGCAGTAGGTTTTGTTGGCTATAGAGCCCACATAAACCTTGCCGTCAACAACTATAGGCGAGGACTGTATCGGAGCGCTCAAATGCACAAATATGGGGTTTCCTGAAACGTCAAATTTTAGTACCGAGGCGCCAGCATCCTTCTTCCATAGGACTTGTCCGGTGGTTGCGTTGAAGCAGTAGACGTAGCCGTCGTCTGGCCCAAGGTAAACTCTTCCATTGACTACTGCAGGTGAGCTGCGTATTCGCGATCCGATCTTGGTTTTCCAGATGAGTTCCCCTGTCCAAGCGTCTAGGCAGTAGAGGTATTTGTCTTGAGAGCCTACGTAGACTTTGCCGTCTGCAACCGCCGGAGAAGAAGTGACGCCGCCGCCTGTTTGATAAGCCCACATTAGATTCAGCTTTGACGGACCAGACTGCCCCTTAGCTGTCTGAGCAGGATCATGACGCCACATAGGCCAATCACTAGGCGAACCAATACACCAAAGTTCTCTAGGTAAAACATTAGGAAGTATGTATAGATTTCCGTAGGCGATGCAATGACCATTCATTGGATCACTGTATTGCGAGTATGGGATGCTCCATATTTCTTCACCTGTGAAGGCATCTAAAGCTGAGTAGCGCGCTTGCAAATGTGCTCTGCCCAATTCCCAGTCAACCGCGTTAACCACTTCTGTTGTCACAAAGACTTTGCCGTCTGCTACTATGGGCCATCCTTGGTAGTATATGGCTCCTTGATGTTTCCACACAAGCTTTCCTGTTTCAGCGTCTATGGCATATATGTAGTGGTCGTTGTTAATGTAGTAGACCATGCCATAAGCAGCTGCTGGTGCGCTGGCCCAGTAGCCCATCCATGTTACTGGGCAGTATGTCCAAAGTATCTTTCCTGTTTTAGCATCAAAGGCATATACCGTGTTGTCTGTGGTTCCACCTCTGATAAACTTGCCCTGATAGTATATGCCGTCGTATCCCATCTCACCTTTACATTCAGTTTCCCACATAAGTTCGCCTGTGGTAGCATTGAAGCCTCTATAATAGCCTTGAGTTGTTCCGCCGCTAACTACTCCATCGCCGTAAATCGTCGCTGAAGCCCCTTCAGCAAACTTCCGTTGATTTGTCCAAACAGGCACCGGCGGTTCTGTCGGATCAGAGAGATTCCACGCTGTAGTTCCGGAAGGATTGAAAAAGGGTGAGACTGCCGTCACGCTGATATAACCTCCAGATGTGAAGAACATTTTCGTCTCTGGATCGTAGCGATCACCGCCTGGCCAGCTGTGACGCGGTGAGAAAACTACTTGATCACCATTGGGAAGAGTGACTCCTTGAGCTATCCATACAATGGATCCATCTGAAATCCTTAAGCAGTAACGCCCGAAAACCATTAAGTCATCGCTGATCTTCCACAATCCAACACCAGCAGGTCCGCCACTATAAGCGAAGCCTGTGTCAGTAAGATTAGTCACTTGATAAATTTTTTCTCCAGTAAAAGCGTCAATAGCAACAAGTCCTCCTGTAGTCAAAGTCTTCTGAATTCTAATGAAAACCTTGCCGTTAAAAGCATATATATAGTTAGAAAGAGTGTAGCCTGCTGGCAGTACATCATTAATAGTTATCTTCCACAAGATGTCCGGTGCATTTGGGGCGGGTCCCAGAGATCGGTATGTGCCTGTATGACCAGGATAAGGTTGCCCTTGAATTGAGGGCCATTCGTATTGCATTAAATCGCCGTAATCGCGGCCTGGCTCCCAATAATCAGAAGGTGAGGATCCGCTGGATGAGCTGGAAGCATTTGCTGTTGCTATTTCAAATCCTGAAGATGCCATTAGAGAGGAGGCGACAATGAGGAATAGAAGTGTTGTAGCACTTGCCATAGATAAGTTCTTGAGGTTTTTCATATTTTCCCTACCTCTTCAATACCCTGTATTGTGGGGATATGTTTAAAAGGATTTCGCAACTTACCTATATCAAGTGAATGCTCTGGCTGTTAAGCTGATAAAAAATGGGGGGTTGGGGTTTTATGTTTATTTTTTGCGTTTTTTCATTAGCATGTAGCCGGCTGCAGCTATTATGACTATGACGATTATGATGGCAGCTGCGTAGATGTATTCTGTGGGTATGCCGGCTTGCTCGCCTCCCGGCGGAGGCGGAGGCGGCGGAGTTGATGGTGCAACGGTTTCCACCCATGTGGTGTCACTGTAGGCCCGATCATAATATTTATAGCCTTCCCACCATGCAGTGAATCCATACCAACCTGCTTTGTTAGGAGTGAAAGTGACACTAAACGTCCCTTTCGCATCAGTTTTGGCATCTATGTCTAAAGTTGTATTATCTGGTTTTGTTACAGTTAATTTCAGCGGAACATTTGGAATTGGAGCAGCCAATTTACCCGTGATAGTCAGCGTTTTATTCGCTTCAATTTTTTGTGTGTCTAGGCTAATAGTTATTGAAACTTTTTGCCTCGGGCTATTTCCTAAACAGTATACGTGCATGTCACAGTTTCCAACATATATTTTGCTTTCGTAGATTGCAGGAGTTCCCCAGTTATTTGATCCAGCATCATAACTTCCAAGCACTCTCCCGTCTGAAGCGTTAAGGCAGTAATAGGTTCTTGCGTCGGTAGCAACATAAATCTTGCCATCTTTCACATGTCTACCTGGAGAGTAAATAGGTGAACCTGCCACTTCACGTGCCACATAGGTCCACCAGAGGAACTCTCCTGTTGTGGCGTTGACGCATGTTACTTGGAAACGGTCGACAAAAACCACCCTGCCTTCGAAGTAAAGCATCGAATAAGAATTCCTTGTAGCAAAGCTTGTTCTATATGGATATGACCATATTATGTTGCCAGTTGTTTCATTTATTGCATACCACGCACCGCTTTGGGCGGGATAGAAGATCACGCCTTTGGCAACAGTCACAGAGGCGGTCATGTACTGAACATTGGGAACAGTATAGTTTCGAATCAAACTTCCCGTGGTAGCATTCAACTTGTATATGACCTTAGCGTTTCGCGCAGTTATGTAGAGCGCCCCTCCAACAACAGTTGGTGAAGAGGTTATGGGTCCTTTAGCAGTGAAAGTCCATTGCAAGTTGCCGTTGGTGTCAAAACAGTAGGTTTTGTTGTTCAATGAACCGACATAGACCCTGTTCCCGACTACAATTGGCGAGCTGCGTATTGGTGCAGTTTCGCCAGCATAAATTATGTTACCTGTTTCGTCGAATCTTAAAACAGAAGCACCAGCATCTTTCTTCCAAAGGAGGTTGCCGTTAGTGGCATTAAGGCAGTAAACATATCCGTCATCTGGCCCTAAGAAGACTTTACCGCCAACAACTGCTGGGGAACTGCGAACATAAGCACCAACCTTATACTTCCAAATGAGATTACCAGTCCAATGGTCGAGACAGTAAAGATAACCATCTTGTGAGCCAACATAGACCTTGCCATCAACAACAGCTGGCGAAGATGTAACTGCACCTTCTGTCCTGAATTTCCAAATGACATTTAATTTCGCCGGACCCCATGTCTCGCCTGTGGCGGTTTGCTGCGGATCATGACGCCACATAGACCACGAATTTGGCTTAGAGCTGATACACCACACCTCTGGAGGATAAACGCCACCAGGATCGGCCATACTTGGTAACCCTGGTCCTGGTTGTTGGGCTATGGTAGGTATTAAATATAAGTTGCCGTACGCAATGCAATGGGATTCTTGGAAAGCCCGAAATTCATGTGGAATTTGCCATATAACTTGACCAGTAAAAGCATCTAAACATGTGTAGCGGGATCTATTTCCAACAAAGCCTGTACTCCAGTCAAATGCGTTGTAGTGATGTGTCGTCACATAAACCTTGCCGTCTGCAACAACAGGATATCCTTGGTAAAAAATCATTCCGCGGTATTTCCACACAAGTTCTCCTGTATACGCGTTTATTGCATAGGTGTAATGGTCGTTGTTAACATAATAGACCATGCCATATGCAACGGCGCATCCGCTTGCCCAGAAGCCCATCCATGTTCCCGGACTGTATTCCCACAGAATTTTGCCAGTTTTAGCATCGAAAGCGTATACAGTGTTATCTGTCGTTCCACCCCTGATAAACATGCCATCATAGAAAGAGCCTCCATACCCCATTTCGCCTTTTGTCTGTGTAATCCAAAGAAGCTCTCCCGTGGTGACGTTTAGACCCATATAATGAGCCTGCGTCGAACCGTAGGCAACTACGCCGTCTCCATAAACTGGTGATCCCCATGAATCATGGTACGCATTGGATTTATCCCATATAAGCTTAGGTTGCCGTGATAAATCAGACATATTCCATGCTCTAAGTCCTGATATAAAAATTTTGCGTTCAGGTATGTAAATATCGCCACTTCCCCAACCATGACCTGGTGCAAAACCATTTGTAGCCATCCATAGAATTTGCCCCGTATTAATGTTAATGCAATATTTACCTACAATCATATGAGTGTCATCGATCTTGTAAACGCCATTGTCCCCGAAGAAGCCGTAACCTACTGGAAGTGAAGTATTCCAGACAACTTCCCCCGTGAAAGCATCAAGTGCCACAATGTAACAATTAGTGTAAGTGAAGAAACCACTGCCTTGCCTTATAAAGACCTTGCCATTAAAAGCAGTAATATACTCCAATAAATTTGGCACTGTCTTTTTCCACAGTAGGTTTGGAGAATCTGGAGCAGGTCCTGCTGAAAAACGTGAGAAGTCAGGTCCGGCATCGGATTGTGTCCACTCATACTGAAGTAAATCGCCATAGTCTTTTCCAGGTGTCCATGTGGAAGGTGAACCAGACAAATATGTCGAAGAGGTAACGGCACTCACTTGAGAAGTTGTAAATAATTGGATAACGGCGAAGAGTATCAAAGCAAAGCAAAGCAAACCAATACCGCTGAAATAATTCTACATTTCATGCATTTCTACTCCTTTATTTTTTCAATATTGTTTTAACTCCTAAAATATTTAAAATTTACGATAAACATAAAATGCAAACAACTAACTGCAATAGGGATATATAAGCGGATAATTATCTTGATTGTTTTCATCTATGAGGTATGGCTTGTCCCATACTCCAGAGCCATTTCTCTCAGAAGCATCAGGATACCGCGCTTTGTAGTCGCTCCAATAGTTTCCGCTAGAAGAATACTTATCATCCCAAATATTTTTAGAAGAAAGATTATAAACTTGTGCAGTATTATTTACAAAATTGTTGTGATAAATCAAATTTCCGATCGAAACTTCAATGTACATGCCATAATATGCATTCAGCATAATAGTGTTCCCAAATAAAGTATTGTTATGGGAGGAGTTTAACCAGACGCCACATTCTAGGTTGCTAGTTATGTTGTTTGCAAATATAAAATTATTTGAGGAGTTGCGCATCAAAATTCCACCATAGTTATTCGCTAGATAGTTATGAGAAATATTAATGTGAAATGAGGATAGTAGACCAATGCCGTAATCAAAGCCAATCACCTTCAAATTTTTTATCGTCACATTACGCCGCCCAGTTAATCCTACGCCAACAGTTCCATTAAACATGCCTCGAAGAGTAAAGCCTGCACCATCAATCACGATGTTATCTCTTTCAACCATAATTGAACCAGAAACGTTGCCTGTAAAAATGTAATAAGCTTCTCCAACCCTTCTAATAGAGATTGTGAAAGGATCAACAGAGCCATCTGCCCGAATATAAAAAGTTTTACTCGTAGGAACATATGGTGTCGACCCCTCTGAAACCGTTGAAGGCCTTGTAAACTGCCACACACCATAAGCCCCAAATATTAAAATCGCCAAACAAATTATCCCAAATATTTTGCCTTTCGACCATTTTCTCGGCTTTCTCAGCGCTTCCCTTTCTCTCCGTATTCGGTAAGCCTCCAGGGTTCTCTGTTGCTTTATTTGCCTCTCACGCTGCCTTTCCTTTAAGCTCTTCTTCTTTTTCTTACTCGACATCTTATCCCGCATTTATACTTATCATACATAGTATTTCATAAAATCTAGATAATTAAAAATTTTCGTAGCAGAACAAAACCAATTGAAAAATCATTCCTTTCTCTATTGCTACTGTACTAGCAATTAAAATCCAAAGAAATCAGTCAGTTAAAGTGAAAACCAGCAATCTCTGACGCCTCACAATAAACTTTCAACATTTTCCGTGCACAAGAATCCCAAGTAAAATTCTCACATACAAATTTTCTGCCACATTTTCCCATTTTTTCTCTCAAAGACTTATCTGAAAGAAGATCAAGGATAGCAATAGCAAGTTCATAGTTATCTGGCTTAACCAGCAATCCAGTTTTTCTATTCAGTACAATTTCGTTGACCCCACCCAAATTAAAAGCAACCACAGGCTTAGCGGTAGATTGCGCCTCTAGCAATGTAATGCCTTGTCCTTCCTGAATTGACGGCAGGACGACAAGGTCGCAACAGTTGTATAATGCGGGAAGCACATCTTCATGGACATTTCCCAAAAAAGTAAAATTTCCTAAAACACCTTGCATTTTTGCATATGTGATTAGATTGTTTTTGAGAGGGCCATCCCCTGCAATTACAAAATTGACTTCACTATTTTCTCTAATAACGTATTTAGCAGCTTCGATTAGAAAGTTTAAGCCCTTTCTGGGTACAAGGTTGCCGACAAAAAGCACACATTGTCTATTATCTATACCTATTTTATGCTTGATTTTTTCAGAATTCCATGACGGTTTGAATTTTTCAGGGTCAACGCCGTTGGGCACTATTCTTATCTTGTCTTCTTTGACACCATATAGCTGAACTATTTTCCTGCATGAATATTTGCTGACGGTAACTATCAAAGTTGCATTTCTGGCTGAATCCATTTCGATTCTTGAAAGGTGCCACATTAAAACGCGGGAAAGCCTTGTTCGCGGTGTTGGAGAGATTGTTTTAAAGGATTGAATATATTCGTCAGCGAGAACTCCGTGAATTGTTTGTATGAAGGGTTTAGCAGCTTTCCGCTTTCTAAGAGTTCTTAGAAATCTGTAGCCGCTAACAGTATGCCCCTCATAAACATCAGCTTTAATTGCATCATACATTCTTGAGATGCTTATGTTAAAAAACCAATTATCCACAGGGAAAAATTTGTCTGTAGAGAAGCATGGAACTAAAACTGTTCCATCAATGGTTGCAACCTTGTTAAATCCCGCTTTAGTGCCACTATAAACCCTCGTGTCAACTTTGCCTCTTAGCCTTTTACTCACTTCAATTATGCGACGTTCCACCCCCCCCACGGTATAAGTGAGGAGGTTGGGTATTAAACACAGCCACATTCAACTTTCGCATACATCATCGCTTTAATTTTACAACTAAATCTATTAAGTTTTAAGGGCTTGAGGTTTCTTAATTTTAAATCGGGTTTAATTATCTCACGCTGAAACTTTCCTTTGCCTAATCAGCTTAATAATTTCAGGTTTACCTAAAAAGTCAATGGCAATAGCGTTATAATCGCAGGCTATGTAGCACTCTAGGCATTTGGTACAGCGGGCAAGCGAGCCATGATTAACTAGATTAATGTCAACAGGACACACTTTTTCACACTTCTTGTTGTCTAACAAGCGGCACATGGTGCAATAATCTACATGATAGTCTTCACATTTCTCAGGGCATCCATACATAACGCATTCGCTCTTCCTTACCTGCAGTTTTATAAGCGGGTTTAAAGTGCCAATTGCGCTTAGAAAAACTCCTACGGGGCAAAGATGTCTACACCAGTACCTTCTTTCCTTTAAACTTAGAAGTAAGGCTAAAGCTGGAATTGTGAACGTTTCAAGCCATAATATAAACTGTGTCCCTTTAACAGCCAATGCAGTTTTAATGCTTTTAAGGTGTATCATTCCCCTTGTCACTATTCCTATAGGGCAAATAACACAAAAAACTGGAAATCTAAGAAAAATGGTTGCAACAAGAGCGGACACCGTAATCCCTTTTGCCAAAATTTCGTTTCTACCTATCAATTCCCTGTGTAGCGGGCATATAAAACATGCTCTAGGAGTCTGTTTCTTTTTGCTTTGTTCAACTTGCAAGCGTCTCTTTTCTCTTTTAGTTTCAATTTTTGGAAAAACTTTCCCCACAACCATGTCGAAGCTGTCTATAATGGTGCCTATAGGACATGCCCAACTGCAAAAAACATTTCCTAAAAGAACTATAATTGAAATAAAAATTAGAATGGCTATAATTGTTGGAATTAAAAGACGAGGTTCAACTCGACCAGTGAGCAGAACTTGCAGCCCGCCGAAGGGTTCTAAAATCCACAATCCAGGGTTTAAATTACCATAAAAACTTAGCCATATACCGTCCGGAGACTGAGTAATTGGTACAGTTGCAATGGGTTCTGTGTAAAAGAAACTTCTCACTTCAATCAGTTGTCCCATAAGGATGTAGGGCAACGGCACTACAAAAAGGAAAAGAAATATTGTTTTGACGGCCCATCTTAGATATCGAATAGCTTTTTTGCTTAATTTCATCTCTAACCCTCTAGTTTTAGAGAGGAGTTTATATTTTATTGAGGGCGCTTAATATCTGTTGGTTTAAAATGGTTGAAAATTGACATAAAAGTGAGCTTTCAAACGTTCACTCTGTTTTGATTTGTTGCCGATTCTTTTGATCTTTAGTCTTCAAGGTGCAGCATGAAGTTGCTCGTCTAACTAAAAAGTTATACGCGAGAAGAATCTTTTAAATAATTCTGGAGCCAACAAGCGTGTAATCTAGAAGTTAAAAAAACAAAAAGCCCATTTCATGAGAGTAAGATGATTTTACTAATTAGTCTTGCTACGCCTCCTGAGTCACTGTGGAGCTTTTCAAAAAATGCTCCCTCCTTTAGGTAGCCTACATTGCTGCACTACTGGTGAAGACAGGTTTTCAAGCAGAAATCTTCGTTAACCATGTAATAGTTGGCATAGGCCCGTAACTCTGTTAACTATATGCAGTGATATGCAGTGTATTGAAACGGCTAAATCTGCCAAGGGAGCAGGTGCCTCCATTAAAAAATGCGTAAATCTCAGAGTATTCTCTAAAATTCTGGAGTTGCATAAAGTGGAAAAAAGCAAAAATTATTAATTTAGTGGCGATATAAATCTAAAAATAGGGTGAGATTAGTTTGGAAAAATCTGTTGAGTTTTTGTCTGATAAGAGGTTGAGGTTTTTAATATTGGTTGTTGTCTGTGCTTACTTTGTTATGGCATCTTACTGGCTTTTTCAAGGGACGATTTGGGACTTACAATTAACCATAAACTACGCTAAATTTCAAGAGTTGACTAAAGTATTTTGGTGGACTGCACTATTTTATAGTAGTGAACTTATTGGGGGTTCAATGGCTGTGATTTTTCGGTGGTTCGCAGGCTTATGTGCTTTGTACTCGGCTTACCTTTTCTTAATAAAGGGAGAGAATGCTTTAGCGCTAATTAAGGGAAAGGTTTGCGCTGCCTTATTTTTTGAGGGGTGTTATTACCTAGCACTTATTCCCTCAGCAATTATAGGTTTTGTTTATCCTTTTCTAAATGAGAACTTTTGGTATTTTGAACCGCGTGCACCGGCGTTAATTGTTTTTCTCATAAATGGAATAGCATGTGCACTTATGGTGCTAGTAATTCCTCCATTTATTTTTGTGTTAAGATTAAAAATTGTGCGTGGTCAGCCAAGCCGTGAGATCGTAAGGTGGTGCTGCTTTACCGCAGTTGCATACCTGTTTGTTGTGTTTTGGTTTAATTATTCTGTGGCATGGGTAGCTTCGTTGGTTCCATGGCTTGAAAGAGCTCAGCCAGGAATATCTATTCTTTACAATCCTATAGATTTTGTTGCTTTCTTTATAACGGTTTTCGTTCTCTTGTTTATCGCCATATTTGGGTTAATATCTATGTTCCCGGCTATTACTAAAGACGCAGGCACTTTAAATTTAAGGCATTTAGGTGTTGTTCTTGTAAGTTTCGGATCTTACTTTGCAATAATTTTAGTGCTTTTTTATCTTTCAGGCGGCTATGCGGCTCATCCAACAGTATGGTCTGAGCTTCTAAGTCCTTTTCATAATCCTGACGTTTGGTGTCTGAGTTTTATAATTCCAGGATCATACCTCTTGGTGAAACACAAAAATTAACCCCGCATAACAACCTTCCCATTTTTGGTTAAAATTCGATTAAAACTTAGAGGAGAAAATGACTCTTTTACATTTAAAAAATAAAGGGGGAAGATTTTAATTCATTTGTCTCGGGGTTATTCCGTACCAACTGAAAACTTTAGCAATTATTGGTATCACAACGCCGTATATTATCCTTGGCAACAAAGTTATGAATATGCTGTAGTAAACATCCGTAACCATTCCAAAAGGTGAAATCAGCTGCGTCCAGAGTAGGAATAAGCCTCCAATAATTCCTCCTGTAAGCCCAGCAATCATCATATGTTTGAAACTAACGCTGCCTTTGTTTAATGCTCCAGCTATATACCCGGTCAATATAGCGCATACTACGTATCCTAGGTTGCTAATATCCCCGGCCATCCCTCCCATCATAACTTTTTCCCTGTAAACGCCTGCAGAGACAAAGGTGTCGTTTACGTATAGTGCATAAACACTGCCTAGTAGGAAGCCTGAAGCTCCGCCAGCCCACTGGTTCCAAACAAGTCCAAGCAACATTGGCACGCCTATTATGAGAATTGCCTCGCCGAGTCCGTCAACAACAATTGCCTTCAAAGTAGGATCAAGCACTGGGCTCAAGTAGAAGGAAAAAATCACTATCAACAAGCCCACTAAACAGGGAACCACAATTGCATATAGTACGTCGCTTGCTTTAAATCTTTCACTCATACCTGTTCTCCCTCACTTCGAGACTTATTTTGTTCAGCTCATATATTAATAATTTTTGTTGTCAATAAATGAAAACTCTCCTAAATAGTTTCCAATAAAATAGGCAAATGTAAATTTGTTTTAAAGCGTTTTCTAAACCTCTTTTTAAGTCAAATTAACTGAGAACACAGCGATAAATAAAAAGAAAAACGGAGAGCTTCGTTTAGATTTTTAATCTTTGTGTTTGGTAAGGATAGAAAATTTTTTATAATTATAATTTATAGATAAGAGAAGTAATCAATAAAAGGATTTGTGTTTGAAATGTCTAAATATAAAGAATATTCGTGGATGACTAAGGATAAGTTGATGGTTTACACTTTGGCATCTCTTGTCATTCTAGCAATTATCACAGCAGCTATATGGTGGCCAGTTACTCAGAAAGGGTGGTCGTTAGGTTTAACTTTGATCGCAAACTGCGCCATTGCAGTCGTGGTCTCGGTAGTTCTTGACTATTTGCTTGCGCTTGTCATGAAGAACAAAGGACCATTGAACACCATGTCTGCAGCTGTTTTCGGCATAATTGTGGCTTTGTCTTATTCTTTAGGTATGCCTGCAATGACAAGAGTTGAAGTACTTCCACTGGTGGCGCCTGAAGCTTTTACTTACGTGGCGGCAATTTCAGCGGTTGGCATGATAGTTTTTAAGAAGCTTCAAGGTTTGCTTGGAAGAAAGTACGTGAATCCAGCTGCAACTGCTAAACTTTTAGTTTTGCTTCCGTTCTTGTATCAAGTATTGTTGCCAGCAGATCACTCAAGTTCCATCCCTACATTGGCGGCTCCGTTGGGTTATGATGGCTTAACTTCCTTTGCAAGTTACTTACAATCTTGTCTTGCAAATCCAGTGACTTTGACGGAAGGTGCAATCACTCTCCCTCCGTCCCCTTCAGAGCTTTTCTGGACATTGTTTGTTTGTAAATATCACGGCTGGCCTGGTGGCGCTTCAAGCTTAGCAGTAATCGTTGTCGGCATAGGCTTGTTCATAGTGGCTCGCAGATACATTAAATGGAGAATAACACTTTCCTATCTTGTAACAACGGTGGTGATGTCTGCGATTATGAGCGCGGTGTATGGCGGAGACATCATGTTAAGGCTAGGCTTTCACTTATTTGTTGGAAGCTCCATCTTTTTGGCGTTTTTCATGGCTACCGATCCCGCAACAACGCCTCTAACCCATAAAGGACAACTCATTTTCGGTCTAGGCCTAGGAGTATTAACTGTGCTAATTCAAACCTACATGAACTTCCTCGGCGGTTCTATTCTGGCCTTAGTGATTATGAACTTGACTTCGCCAATGCTCGACAAGACTGGATTACTAAAGCCAACAGAAGAGAAAATGGAAAAGAAACTTCCGAAAGCCAAGGCGTTTGAAACTATTAAAACCAGCGAATGTATGCGTTGTGGAGCATGCATGGGTATCTGCTGCCACAATCTAAGCCCAATATTGATAAAAGAAGCCTTTGATAAAGGGAAAACGGAAACTTTGAAAGCGTTACGGGCAGACCTTTGCGACGGCTGTGGAAACTGCAGTTTCGTTTGCCCCGCAAGAATAGATTTGAGAGGGTTTACCCTTAGGGCAAAAGCCTCTTTACGCGTCGCGAAAAACTGAAAACTATTCACTTCTCCCCTTTTTCACCGAATAATTTTGCAAAACTTAAGGGGTTACATGTATCGTCCATAAACTGAAATAGCGACAGTCACGTTTGAAGCGGAAGCAGTTGTTTTAGCATCCACAACCAAGGACGATATAATGGTTCTACTGGGCCAAATGTACAACCAATCATCTTGGCTTAACCAAAGGATTCCAGCCTCGCTACAACTAATTTCCAGCTGCTTCGAGAAAGAGCCATCAATGAACCTAAATTTAAAACGGACGTAAATAGTTTCTTCTGCAGAAAAATTACCTTCAACTTGCACTCTAACATTTAAGGAGCCTATGGCAAAGTACAAATGAGGAACTGAGCCTATTTCGTGAAATGCGCCGTAAAAATTATTTAGTCCTAGTGAAATGGTTACATTTTCCAGTTTAAAGGATCCGCCAGGGCCATAAAGCCATTTACCATAAGGATTATAGATGCTGCTTGTTAAATTGCCACAAAAGACAAGGCCTTGACCAAAGATTGGAGGGTTACAATTTGAGCCAAGGGCTATACCGTATATGTTTTGCGGAGAGTTGGCAAAAGACTCGAAAACCACATTTTGAATTACTGTATTAAGCATACTTCCTTCAACAAGAATGCCAGTTTGTCCGTCTCCGCTTGTTTCGCCCATCCAGACTCGGACATTCTGTATTAATCCTTCATTGAAATCCGAAAATGGTTCGACATGTATTCCAATTGAATTTTCTCTGATCAACTTGAAATAACAACGTCTTATTTCAGTATTTGCATAGGAAGGTGTTCCATTTTCAGATGGAGTTTTGAAGACAATACTCCTTCTTACATTTTCGAAGTAGCAATCCTCTATTTTTGTGCATTCAGTCCAGCCATTAGTATTTGAGAGCACTATACCTTCTTCAGCATCTATAAAGGTGCAATCCTTTACAGTGTTCATAAAAGAGTTTTCTAAAATTATGCTTCCATTAATTATTGTTACTCCTTCAATAGAGTTATGTTGTGAATTCTCCCAAAAATCACCTTTTATAATCAGAGAGCCCCCGTTAAGGTTTAGCCTAGCTCCATCGCTTATGATTTTAACGCCTTTAAGATTTTTACATGATATACTATTGGAGATATTGTAGTCAGCTTTCTTTATGAATATTTTCAAGCTATCATTTCTTAATAGGTAGCTCATAATTTGGGAAAAATTCCATCCGCTGAAGGCTATTCGCCCTGTTTCCCCATTTTTTACAATGACTGTTTTCGCCGCATCCAAGTAAACAATGTAGTCGTAATCTTCTATGTAACTTACATCCCTAAACAATAAGAACTGGTTTAAATTCCAAAACAATGAAGTAATTATAACTGCAGTGAAAAAAATAGCTATGTATTTTGCGAAGTTTCTGGGCGAATTCAACACCAACACCCTGTTTTTCAAATAGGAAGAGACGTAAATTATTTAACTTTTTGATAGTTAAGGACGAAGGCTTCCTTTTAAATATGTTATTCTTATCACAAGATCTTATGTCGCAAAGTGTAGGTTTAAGAAAAAAATTTATATTACAAAAACAATGCTTTCCTTAGCTATGTGGTGAAGATGAACAAGGGTAAAGCTCCGTTATACATGATTACTTGGCGATGTACTAGGAGATGTGTCGGTAATTGCTTGTATTGCAGTTATACTCCTGACTTTAGCGATTCAACAGAATTAAACATAAAAGAAGGATTTCGCTTAGTAGACCAGATTTATGAATTTGGATCACCTTGGTTCGGTATAAGTGGAGGGGAACCTCTCCTAAAAGAAGATATTTTTGAAGTTATAGGTTATGCTAAGAAAATAGGTTTTGAAGTTAGCTTAATAACCAGTGGCTTTGTGTTCAATGAAAGGTTGTTTAACAAGCTTGTTAGAAATGAAGTTCACACGGCTGTAAGCATAGATGGCCCAAAAGAGGCTAATGACAAGATAAGAGGAAGAGGAAGCTACGATAAAGCTTTTGCTGTAATGGAAAAACTGTCAAAGGCAGGAATACTTGACTGCCTTGTAGTAACTATTACAAGAGACAATTACAAGTTTGTTGAACACCCAATTCAGCTTGGAGCTGAATATGGTGCCAGAATGGTTGTTTTCCACAATTTGGTGCCTGTGGGACGCGCAGAAACAAACATGAATGATCTGGCACCTTCACCAGAGGAATATGAGTGGACATTCAACCAAATATATGATTTATCCAAAAAATACGAGGGAAAAATCCACGTAAACGTCTACTCTCCTTTCTACGCGAGAATTGTACGACAAAGAAACCCCTCAGATTTTTGGGACTGGTTTATGAACTGTTATCTTGGAAAATGCACAATCGGTGGAAATTACATAAGCGTTACGGAGAACGGTGACTTCAGATCTTGCGGTTTCCACGAAGGCTATAGACTTGGAAACGTTAGAAACAAAACCATAAAGCAATGTTGGGATGAACTTCAGCAGTCAGAATTCCACCTTAAACTTCGCGACAAAAGCAACCTGAAAGG
>Ga0315298_1004460_pt1 | contig 20916 bp, 8 predicted proteins | sample WHS_1_MG_FD_203077 | JGI IMG/M metagenome (GOLD analysis project Ga0315298, IMG submission 203077) | Extremophilic microbial mat communities from Washburn Hot Springs, YNP, Wyoming, USA - WHS_1_MG | ecosystem: Environmental > Aquatic > Thermal springs > Hot (42-90C) | place: USA: Wyoming...
GCTCAGCAACAATTAATCTTGCGCCAGCGCTTGTTATCGACGGATTGACTCCATCGCTCACAACCACTGTATAAATACCAGCATTTGCTGCCTGAGCATTCTCAATTACCAATCTATCATTTGTTGCGCCTTCGATATTAACACCATCTTTCTGCCACTGATAAGTAATAGGCAATGGCGACTGGGCTACAACAGTGAATGTGGCAGTCTGTCCCGGCGCCACAGTTACATTCTGCGGATGCTGGACAATATGCAGGTTGCCATAACCTGTTGGCAACGGAGTCTCACTAGGCCCAATCGCTGTTGAACCACGTGTGATTCCCGCCGGATCGCTTGCAGAATTATAAAGAATAATCTTGTCAATCTTTAAACCATCCTCACGGACCCAAATATTGAATGTATGTAATCCCTCAGTAGGCACATAAATCCTCATTTGGTCACCGCCGTTTGCCCTGCGATTATCCCAACCCCATGAACCGGCTGTTGACCAGATACTTGAATTACCAGCCTGTGTTGTCCACGCATTTCTTGCGCCATCGAGACCAACATGAGCTGAATTATCAGCACCAGATCCTGATTCAGCGCGGATCCATACATACCAAGTTCCTGCGGATGGGAAGTTAATTATGTAGTCGAGTCTCCCTGCGTTGAAATCGGTGTCACCGACAGTGACGCCATTGTTTGGCAACGCTATCATATATCCTGTACCTGAATAACCAGGCTGTGAATTCTGGAATGCCCAGTATTGTCCCGATGGACTCTGCCACATGTAGTCATAGTTTTCGGCTTCAATTACAAGCATTCCATTAACAGGCTCTCTGTTACCAGGCATAATCAGCGGTACCTGTGTATTTGGCAGGATTGAATTGCCCGCAACATCTTTTACATTATTAATTGTTACAAGATAATCAGTTCCATCAAATATTGGATCGGTAATCAGAGTCACTGATTTATTGTCAGAACTGATTAACGCGCTGCTAATATTAATTCCATCGATCCTGTAATTATTAACATCTGTTGCAGTTGTCGGGTCTAACGCTTCATTGAACTGGATGATTACTTTGACTCTTGATGTTAGACGTGTAGCCGACAATGCCTTTGGCGGTTCGTTATCAACGTTGACTGCAAGCAGTGCCGGTTCAGAAACTACGCTAACTCCAGGAACCGACACAACTGCACGGCACCGATAACCGTTAAATTCAGGCGTTGCAACAACACTAAGCGTCTTTCCAGTTGCGCCAGGAATATCGACAAAACCAGAACCGCTATCGAGTTGCCATTTGAATTTAAGCTCAGAGACTGGTGCGTTTTCAACCGTAGCGTCAACAGTGAATACAACATTCGCGCCAGATGGAACAACCTGGCTAACAGGTTGTTGCGTTATTGTAATAACTGCATCCCGATATGAGGTCGGACCATAATCTCTGAATTCAGCATAAGTTGGTGTTCCCTGAATGTGTGACACTGTTCCAAGTCCAACCAGCATTGTTTGCGGGAAGTTCACAGTTTGCGGACTACCAAACACTGTCCAATCGTAACCATTGGTCGATAAATATGCAGTAAACACATTACCTTCGCGTTTGACGCGGACCCAGCAATTCGGGAACGTTACTGCTGGACGAGGTTGTCCGAAGTCATAAATCCCAGCACCTGTTGATGACTTCAAGGCACCTTCATACTGACCTGAACCCTTCGCAGGTGTCGGATACACCCAGAACATCCCAGCCTGTTCATTGAGAGATTCTCGGACATTAATACCGGCTTTTGACCAGTTGTTTCCAACAAAGTCTAATCTCTGGACCCTTACTTTGACGTCGAAGTCGCCGGTTACAGGCTTGTAAATATACGAGAACTGGTTAACACCGTCCCAGACATCGTTTCCGCCAGCCATAACATCAAACTCACCATCGCGGCTTGTGAATATATAACCAGGAGGTAACGGATTACCGATGTCAACGAACATCAAATCAGACACATTGCCAGTCAATTGTGTTGGCTGCATCTCGTTTCCAACCATGTCTTTGATACCTGCTATGTTGAGCGTATATTGACCCTGAATATTCTGAGCCAACAACAATTTGACCTTTTGCACACCACCTGACAAATGCTCAATCGAAGCGGTGAATATTGTGCCATCGCAAGAATCTTCTTTAGAACCATCGATTCCGGTCGGATCAATTGCAAAGTCAATTACATCACCGATATTAACGTTATAGAGCGTAATATTAGTATAAATGCCAACGCTATCGTTACCAGCAATAGCCTTTGAGAATATCTCCGTACCGTTTAAGAATATTCTGCCTGTGGTACCACTTCCGCAATTTGGATTAGATTTTGCAAGTCTGAATGTAATATTGATTGTTCCACTTACTTCGCTTACATACCTTCTAACTGACCAGTGGATATTGCCATTATTACTACCATTCGGATGTCCACCATTGTTAACAACTGCAGTCCATGGCGGATTCCCTGCAGGCCAATCCCAAGCTGACCCCGTCCAATAGTTTGCAGGGAACTGAATGAAGTCGGTAGCCTGATAGGTCTGGTCATTATCCATAGAGTAATCGTAGTAACCGTAGAACCAGCCATTTTGTCCCTGAACACCTGAGAAGTCGGCAATCGAATCAGCTACGACAGTTGAATATGAACTTCCGCCTAAACTTCTTGCTGGCTCAACACCAACAACCTCCACAGAACCGCCATTAACCTGGTAATTTGCCGGATTGAGAGCTACACCGATATCAACCGGTTCGCTGAATTCAATCCCGATAAAATTGCTAAATGCGTTCATTGAAGCAACCTCTGGCAATACAGTATCCTGAATAACCTGCACAATTGCCGGTTGACTGATCGCTTCCTTCACAACCGGATCTACTCCAGCAATCTTAGCAATAGCCCTGAACTGTTTACCATTATCTGCAAGCGACAGAGCCGGTGTAGTGTAACTCTTACCAGTAGCGCCTTCAATATTAGACCAAGTCTGTCCGCCGTCGGTTGAAACCTGCCATTGATAAGTCGCTCCATATCCTTTTGGCGTCACCACAGCATCTACAGTAAAGGTCGCCTTTCTTGTTTCCTGCAAGGTCTGACTCTGCGGCTGTTGTGAAATTGCGATTGTCATAATTGTTGGATCCATGCCTGATGCAATATACGGCGCTCCGATTACTTCGAAGCTGCCCGGATTGCTTGGGCGTGCCCATCTTACAATAAGATAATCACCGCCTGTGCCTTCCTGGAACAACGCTTCAATGGCGTACATCTTGCCCGCCTCAAGGTAATATTGATTTGCTGAAATCGGTGCACCACATGCGCCGCAATCACCTTGCGCAAAGATTATATCAATCATTCCATCCGGATCTGTCGAATTGGTAGGATTAACATTAAGCTTCAACCAGCCGCTATCATCGGCATATACCTGGAACCTGTACATACCTGTCTCCGGAGGAATTATAAAGCCGGTAAGCCGGGCTCCCCAATTGTCCCTACCGCTGTCACCTAAATTTGGATTGACAGCCATTTGATCAATAAATTGAACATCATCCGGAGCTTGTGGGAATTTACCACTATTTGTAAATACATTGAAGTTATTCGGACCGGACAAGCCATAATAAGATTGTTGTTTAATTTTACCCGGTTGGAAATCCAGCCATGAAGTAAATGTTACACTGTCATTCGCAAGAGGATTTCCTGCAAGGTCAATGCACCAATCAGGATATAACACAGTAACAGTATAAACAGTCCCTGCAACCTGATTAGCTGTAGGCATTATTACCTTGTTGCCTGCATAAGTACCATTTCCAGTTACTTCAAGAGGATTTCCGTTTTCGTCTTCAATTGAATATAAGAACTGGTCTGTAACACCCATTTGTTCCATTAACTCAGAGAATTCAAGTATTACCATATTTCCACCACCCAATGCAGATACAAGCCGTGGTGGTTCTGTATCCTCACTCACATTCAGAATAGCCGCACGGCTATTTACAATCTTACCTGGCAGATGCATCTGAACCCTGATCAACGTTCCATTATCATCAAATGTTAATGGTGGTGTTGTGAAAATAGAACTATTTGCATCAGGTATATCGGTCCACGTTTGTCCTCCATCGATAGATTTCTGCCATTGATAAAATATTGAATAACCTTTAGTACTTGTCGCCTCAACCTTCATCTGAACTACAGCATTAAGATAGGCATTAACATCTTCAGGCTGTCTTGTAATTATAACATCGCCAGCTTCGTCCGGGTTTGCAAGTACAGCAAGGTATTTCCGGGCAATATATGGCACCTGAGAAGGATTTGTTGGATCATCCGCTAATTTTGCGCCAACGCCCATCCAATCCCCACCACCACCTTCTTTATAAAGACCTTCGATATAATAATATTTCCCTGCCTCTAACAATACAGGACCATATTGTTCTGATGGGTCTCCACCTAATGATGTGCAGCAACCTGGACTGTAATATGTAATTTGCTGTTTACCTGCCGGGTCGGGTCCGTTCGGATTAAGATAAACTTTATGTCCATCATCTGCATGTGAATAAATCATGTATTGTGCTGTTATAGGTGGGACTAAATAACCAATGAACCGAGCGCCATAACCATCGTGTGAATCATCAGGATATGCCTCGCGGGAATTAAATGATGTGATATAGAAGACTTCACGTGGTGGGTTACCGGCATTAATATAATTTTCTGTTATTTCAACATCGTTTCCACCGCCCGTACTATAAGTTTCAAATCTTATAAATCCACGGCTAATCATCCAGGCGGTGAAACGGATTGTGGCTTGGTCAAGGACGTTGCGCGCCGGAGCCATATCCTCAATATTAACCATCTGGATTTCATACTGCGCACCCATCGTCTGAGGCGCAGTAGGTATCTTAACCGTCCTTGAATCCACCTGAACAATATCACCAACAATATCTAACGTGCTCTGGTCTTCAACATTAACAATGGTATAATTAAATTGATCCGTCGCTGTTTCCATATTAACTGGTTCATTAAACCTAAGAATAATACTGGTGAATGTTGAATCACCCGAGGCATATTCCGGTTGAGGCGGTTGATTATCATAGATAACATTTAATGTAGCGGCAATGGTTGTTGCAGAACTGAATCCGTTATCCACTGTTGCTTTGACAGTCATGCCGTCCATCTGAAAAGTCACAGCAGGTATAGTCAGTTTCTTGTCGTTAGCGCCTGGCACTTCTACGTTGTTCGTGTACCATTTGACCGTGTATGGCGCGCTACCATCGAAATCAATAGTAAACTCTGCAGGATAACCTTCGTACACTGTCTTGTTTGCGGGTTGCTTATAAATGACAATAGGACCGAAGTTAGTAAATGTTTGTCCGTTAGGCGCTACAAAGAACACTGGGGCAAAAAGGCTTTCATGGATAGGTAATGAGCCATTTTGAACTGTTGGACTTCCCGGATACTGAACAGCTGTCGAAGAGTGTCCGCCACCAGTACCGTCAGCCCACAAAATTTCAAGATAATATTTATTGCCCGCAACTAATGGTATATTATCAGAAGGTCTCGCAGTATCGTCAAAGTAAGCCCTGAAGTTACCCCAGTCGGATTGTGTTGCAATCTGACGCTTGTTCAACGGATTGGCATCAGTGCTCATGTAAAGAATGCCTTCGTCGTCACCTGCAACAAAGAATTTATAATTACCTGTTACAGGCGGCACAAACCAACCACGAATTCTTCCACCTACATAATCTTCTGAATTACCGCGGTCATCTTCGAAATACTGAGGATAATCAACTATATCTGGTTGATCAGGGAATTTTGGATTTGCAAGCAGGTACGAAACACGGGGACCACCTGTTCCACGATAAAATTCGCGTATAATCCTCCTTGCAGTATAGCCCTGACCAAATGTAACAGTAGTGGTAGTTGGATTTGGTGAGATATAATTCGGCGGATCTTCACGATCTTGCAAGTCTCTGACAGTAATCTGGTATTGTTTCTGATATTCCATTGCCGGAGAGACTGTGAGCACAACCTGTTTTGTGTTGGCTCCAAATGCCACAGCAGTAACGTTCAGCCCTGCAACTGTATAATTATTTTTATTAAGTGCAGTACTTTCAGACATATCTTTTGAGAAATTCAATGTAATTGCGTTCGGATTTCCGCCAACAGAAGCGCCTAAAAGTATTGGAACATCAATAACTGTCAAAATTGCTTCATCGCTTGTAACAGTTGTATTATTACGAGTGTTTGTAACCCTTACAGAATATCTTGCCCCATTATCTGCCAGAGTAAGCGTTGGTGTTGTGTAAGTCCTACCAGTGGCTCCTGGAATATCCGTACCGTCCTTCATCCATTGGAAAGTTACAAAATCATAACCGCCACCAACGTTGACGCTGAATGTCGCCGTGTAACCAACTAAACCTGTAGTATTCTGAGGCTGACCTGTAATAGTAACCTGACCGTTTGCATCGCCGAAATCCCTGAACTCGGCTCTTGCCTGGTTAACGCCGGCGCATGGATGTCTTGAAACCGCAATGCCCAGCAATACTGTGTCAGGGAATGCCCCACCATTCCATGTTGCGGTATCCTGAGTCTGCGGTCCAACCCAGTTCAAACCATCCTGACTTGCATAGCCGTAAATAACACTGCCAACCCTCTGCAATCTAACCCACTTATAGGTTGGATACCCTGGATCAGGCTGTACAATCCTGTCCTCGTGTTGTCCACCGTTACTACCCGCTCCGGGAATCCATGTTCTGTACATAAATGAAACGTCGCCTGCACCCTGTGAATTGCCACAATTATCTGCTGTAACAGGACCGGATGGTGTTACTTTTGAGAAAGCCATACGGCTGTCAGGATTGGTTGTTTCACGAAGCATCAGACCAGCTTTCGTCCATCGCGCTACAGGTTCAACATATTCAATCCGCACACGGACATCGAAGTCGCCGGTTACCTGATAATAATGGAAAGTGAATTCATCCTGCGTATCCCAGATGTCATTACCACCTCCATAAACTGTGAAGGAACCAGGTCCGTTGTAAGTCATTGACCCATCCGGACCGCCTCCGATTTTTGTTGTTGTTGTGAATGGATTTTGCGCATTGATTGCAAACAACGATGCTGCAAAGAATGCGACCAACAATAATCTACGGTTGAACATAGAATTTCCCCAACCTTTCTGCGTGTTGGTTACCGGCAAATAAGCGTTGTTTTCTTTCATATAGCCACTGGTTTTTCGGTTGTTATACTACGGTTTCAAACAAAAGTTATTAAAAAATAAAAAAATATGCAAGCATTTTTTTAAAAATTTTAAAAAGAATTATTCACAGGTTAGTGTAATTATTACACCATTTTTTAAATGCCATGAAAAAGCCTCACTAAATTTATAAGAATTTTGGAATCTTTTAATGCCACAACAGGAAAATATAGAGATTTGCCCCTTTTGGAATTACGGTTTTTTATCTGAACCTGACTTTCTCAAATTAAACATGACGCTCAGAAATGAATTAAATGACGATACGGTAAAAATTATTGGATAAAGCTCCTCATAATACCAGAGACGTGCAAAATAAAATCCTATAGGCGAAGGTTTTTTCCATTCCCCCGACAAAACTTTTTCACACAGCCAGTTCACACCTTTTGATACAGAATCCATTATTTTCTCTCTGTAATCATTGCCGCAAATTGGCAATGAATAGATCCGGCACAATGCCTCCACCGCCCATGCAGTTTCTTCGACTGAGGGTTTTCCGCCTTTAAAGCCACTCCATCCCCCGTCTTCACTCTGGGCTTCAATAAGCCATTTTACCCCCTTTAATCCTGATTGCGCAGCGTTATCTGAGCCAAACCGTAGCATCGCTTGTAATCCAAGAAGAACCCGGCTTGTTCCATAGGTTAAATTTCGTTCATGTCTTTCATCCTGATTACCAAACCACAATGGCTCCCAATATCCGGTTTCAGACTGCGCTTTTATCAGGAATTCCACGGCTTTTTTTGCTGCTTTGATTATCTTTTTTCCTTCATCAGGTGGGATGAACATCAGCCAGCCCGTCCATGCCCGAAGTGCATGGGCAGTAAGGTCAGCGCCGCTTCTGTCAAATGGCAGATGTCCCCATCCGCGGCAAAAGGTCGGAATTCCACCATCTGAATTTTGGAGGTTAACAAGCCAGTTAACGCCTGCGATTGCAGGTTTAATGGGCGAAATACCGGTTTCCGCGAGTTCATTATTTTGAAATTGTCCCTTACCAGACTGCTTTCCTCCCGGCAATTTTGTAATTATCCTCTGGATTGCAATCAGAGCGCCAGCAGTATCGTCTGCATCTGGCACACCGCCCGGCAGATTTGTCCATGCCCATCCGCCACCAACTGCATTTGTATATAAATGGGTTTCCTTGTGTTGCTGATTGAGAATCCACCGCAAAATTCTGTTAATTTCTCCCAAATCCAGTGGCAAATCACCTCTTCGGTTTTCGCCAAACAATGCATTAATTGAAAGTGTGGTTAGCCATGTGGCAAGGTCTGTGTCAATCGCCCAACTTCCGTCTCCTCTTACAGAAGATTTAATAAACGAAATCGCCCGTGAAACAATTGGATGTCTGAAATTTCCGCTTATTGTTAAGGATAATGCAACAAAACTTGTAAGTGGAATAGCTTCCAGAAATCCGCCGTGAGGAGGCTGAATCTTAAAGACGAGTTCTAATGTTTTTTCCCTCAATGCATTGCGTATAAGGTTTAAAAATTTGTTTCCGGAAGGCAATTTTGTGTGACGCGCCTGTCCGATTGCCACAAGCGCTGGCAATGCGTAACTGACAACCGGAACCTTTAACAATGCAAATAAATCGCGTGGAAGTATGGCAACTTCGAATGGCAACTGCGGAACAAGTCTCCATGCCTCATTTTCCGAGCCAATGCGATTTGCAATGGCGCAGACCATCAGAATCGGAGCGGAAAATGTTCGGTCATTACCATAACGGCTCACAATTGTCGGAACCAAAATATGCGGCTCAATCCTTCCTGCATGTTGTCTTAACCATTTTTCGGCGCGCCATACTGTATCCTTGTATTTCTCAGCAGCGCCATTAACAATATAAAAAGCGCACCAACAAAGCGTTGTTGTGCTGATGTTGCTTTTACTGAGCGTAGTATCTCCCCAGCCACCATCCGGATTTACATTTTTTGAAAGCCATTCAATCCCCCGTTCGACTAATGAGTAATCAAATGGCGGTTTCTGATTTGCGCGGAGATATTCTCTATGAACAACCTCCAGCGCGCTAACCGCAACCGAAGTCGCCAATGCGCTGCTCGCAAGACGTCCCTTCCAGAATCCCCCGTCTGTGCGAGCATTCAGAAGTTCTTTTTCTGCCTTCTCTCTTGCCTCGATAAAACGTTTTTCATCAAATTCCATGTAACCTTTAATATCCACCCGATTTTACTTTAGCCCGTTCTTTTTCAAGATACTGACACCATTTATCCATGCCTTCGCCGGTTTTTGCGGAAAGTTCAAAAATCACCGCGTGATGACTTATTTTTTTTAGATTTTCAAGGGCTTTCTCCCTGTTAAAGCCAGCAGCTGTGACGAGGTCTGTCTTTGTAATGATCGCTACATTTGCAGTGTGGAACAGCGGCGGATATTTCAGGGGTTTATCCTCACCTTCAGTTGTGGATAATAAAACAACGCGCTGATTTTCCCCAAGGTCAAAAAGCGCTGGACATACAAGATTTCCGACATTTTCAATGATTAATAAATCAAGATTATCGCACGGCAGTTTAACAAGAGCCCGGGCAACCATATCAGCATCAAGATGACATGCAGTGCCTGTATTAATCTGTACTACAGGGATGGATGCTTTCCTTAAAACATCGGCATCGTTCTGTGTGGCGAGGTCTCCGACGATTACGCCGATTCGCAATTTGCCTGATAACCTCTTCGCTGTTTCATAGACAAGTGTTGTCTTGCCGGAACCGGGCGAAGACAACATATTTATAACAAAAATTCCTTTTGCAATGAAAAATCCGCGGTTTCTTTCAGCAATTCGGTCGTTGTATTCTAATATCGGTTTATTTAACTCCACAGTTTTATGCTCATGGACATGTTCATCGGCTTCGTGGTCATGCGAATGTTCAGTATCATGTTCATGGTGATGGGAATCATGATTATGTCCATCATGATGGTCATGATTGTGAAGATGACCATGTTCTTCATCCTCATGATGATGTAACTCACTGGTGTTAAATAAGTTAGACAGTGGGGATTTAATATCCCATGCTAAAGTATTGTCAATTCGCGGTTCACCGCCACCTTCACATCCACATTCTTTGCACATAATAACACCTCAATATTAATTAATATGTTAGCCTGAAAAGTATTATTTACAAAAAATCAATGGAAATTAAATCGAGTTCGCGTCCATTTTTAAGTTTAATATTAGCACTTCCGCAATTAGGACATAGAAAATCAATTTCGTCAGGTGTGTAATTAGACCCGCAATTCAGACAGAAACAAACTGCGGGAACGACTTCAATATCAAGTTCTGCATTTTCAGCCATCGTCCCGTTTTTTAACGCTTCAAAAGCAAACTGCAATGCCTCCGTCACAACTCCGCTCATTGCCCCAACTCTGAGTTTGAGTTTTAAAATCTTTGAACCATTGTTACGCCGGGTCGTTTCTTCGGCGGTTCTCAGAATATTCGTCATTATTCCCACTTCATGCACAATCGGATTTTACAACTGCTATTAATTTTAAAAAGTAAATAATTAACACTCCGTCCTGCCCTAAACCGGATAGTCCTGCAACTGACTTTTTTCTGCGGAAACAAGAAACCGCCATGCAAAAACACCGCCGAGTATAGTCAGAACCGCCGTTACCAAAAACGACAGATTTGTATTTACCCCGTAAAGGGCAGTTGCATAAGTCGGACCAAACACACGCGCAAGGGTACCGGCACTCTGCGCTATTCCGAGAGTTGCTCCCTGTTCACCTGGAGGCGCATTCACTGAAATCTGCCCCATTGTAGGCGTTCTGTTAATATTTGAAGCGGCAGAGAAAACCCCAAGCAAAACCATCAAAGCCACAATGTTTCCTACAAGCGGCATAAGCGCAAGGCTGACTCCAACCACGATAAGACTTATTGAAATAAGTCGCGCGTCGCCGAACTTTTTAACCAGAAATCCGATTAACCCTCCTTGTGTAAATGCCGCAACAACGCCGCAATAACTGAAAATAAATCCTAACCGCGTTTCATCGTAATTATACGCCTTTGCAAGCAAAAGCGGCAATGTTGCCTCAAAACTTGTGAAACAAAATGTTGCCAGAAAATAAAGTCCGATTAACCCGCGGAGTTTTGGATGTTTAAATGTATGAATCCATTGTTCCAGCCGTGGTCGCGGATCACTTTGCGCAGCCCCCGGCTGAAGACTTTCTTTTAGGATAAAGATTGAAAGGACAAAGTTAAACCCGCACAATCCAGCAGCAATCCAGCCAGGTCCCGGTAAACCGTATGCCTTTGCGCCAAAGGCGCCGATTGCAGGACCGAAAATAAAGCCCAATCCGAAAGCAAGTCCTATAAGCGCCATGCTCCTTGACCGCTTTTCCGGGGGCGAGATATCTGCAATATAAGCGGAAGCCACTGAAATGTTTGCGCCGCAAATACCTGCAAACACACGCGAAGCCAGAACAAGCAATAATCCCTTAGTTCCATCCATCGTTGCTGCGAGCGCAAACAGAGCATAAGCAATCGCCGAACCTGCATTACTGATTAACAGAACCGGACGCCTCCCAATTCTGTCTGAAAGCCTTCCCCAAATCGGAGAAAATATAAACTGCATCAACGAAAACGACCCAATGACAAGTCCGATGATTGCCCCTTTACCGCCAAAACGTTCGATATACCGAGGCAGAAGTGGAAGGACTATACCGAAACCAATCAGGTCTATGAAAACTGTAAGAAATATAATTGCAAGAGACGGTTTTCTCATTATTTTAAATAAATCTCAAAATTTTTATCTTCGTTGCTGTGCGTTTTAACAACCAAACTTTTATAGTTTCGTAAGATAAAAATAAAACATCCGTTTAATATATTTCAGAAGTTATTTATTTCAAGCGGCTGATAATTTAATAAAAGCGGCAAAAAAAACACCTTTTAATTAATGCAAAAGCACCACTGAATACAAACAATACCCAATGCACTTATTTTGTTTCTGCGTATGAAAGAAAAAAATAAAAAATTTTTTTGACAAATTTTGATTTCATAATATATTTCAAACGTTCGTTTTAAACGAACGTTTAATTAAATGGCTAAAAAAGGCAAAACATACGATCCGAAAGAACGGATCCTTGATGTGGCTGAAAAAGTCTTTGCCGAATGTGGTTTCGAAGGCGCTTCAATGCGCGATATTGTAAAAGCGGCAAAGGTGAACCTCGCCACTGTCTATTATTATTTTGGTTCAAAGGAAGGACTTTTGTGGGCGGTTCTTGACCGCAGATTTGACCCATTTTACAAAGAACAAAAAGAAACCCTTAAAAGACTGCAGGAAAATCCTGATAATTACACCCTCGAAGATATTCTGGAAGCGATGTTAAAAACGCCGTTAAGTATTGCAGAATCAGAACCGACTAAAATCCAAGTCATAAGAAGGCTTATCGGGAGGATGGCTGCCGAACCACACAGGCTAAATCAGGAGGTTAATAAACGGCGCCATAAAGATTTGCGTGAAGGTTTTATAAGCCTTATTAAATCAAAGGTTCCGTATTTAACAGAATTAGACCTGCAATGGCGGTTTGAATTTATCTGGGGAGCAATGTTCTTTATATTGTGCAACCCGCAAAAGGTTGAATTTATGAGCGGAGGTATTTGCAATCCTGTAGATACAAAGACAGTTTTGAACCAGATGGTAAAGTTTTTTTCTGCTGGTCTTCGCGCGCCGAGTGTGGGGGAAAACCTCAAAAACAAATCTAACATTCCAAAAGAACCAATTTTAAAAGGGTAAATATGATGAAGATAAACTCGATAAAAGTTGCTGGATTAGTGGTGTTAACATTCGCCGGATTAACAGGGTGTTCGCCTAAAAAGGGCTCTGCGCCACAGATGATGCCTATGGTTACTGTGGCAAAACCTGTTGTAAGCGCAGTAACAAACTGGGATGAATATCCGGGACATATTGAATCTATTGAATATGTCGAAGTCAGGGCAAGAGTCTCGGGCTATATTGATTCAATCCATTTTGAAGATGGCGCTGAGGTAAAGGCGGGCGATTTGCTTTTTGTAATCGATCCAAAGCCTTTCGAAGCCGAACTTGAACGCGCAAAAGGCGAACTTGCCAAGGCAAAAGCAGCTCTCGATCAGGCGCGCGCAAATAAACAACAGGCAGAAACAAGGCTTGAACTCGCTAAGAACGATCTGCAACGCGCCGAAGGTCTGCGCGCTACAAAAGCTATTTCGGAAGAAGAATACGATCTGCGTTCAAAAAACTACCGTGAGGCTCAAGCTGCCCTGGAAGCAGCGTCAGCAGGCATAGTTGTCGCAGAATCCGCAATTCAGTCTGCTCAGGCTGCTGTGCGGATTGCTGAACTGAACCTTGGCTACACAAGAGTTATAGCGCCGGTTAACGGAAGAATTGGACGACGTCTTGTGACTGTCGGTAACCTCGTCCAAAGCGGTGGCGCTGCGCCCGGAACTGTTCTTGCTACGATAGTTTCGGTTGACCCGATATATTGCTACTTCGATGTTGATGAACGCGCATTTTTAAAATACCGGAAACTTGCAATTTCCAAAGACGGCAAACTTGTGTTGCCATGCGAAGTGGCTCTGGACGGCGAGGATGGATTTCCTCACAAAGGAACAATTGATTTTACCGACAACAAAATTAATCCAACAACCGGAACCATAAAGCTCCGCGGTATCTTCCAGAACAAAGACCGCGGGCTCATTCCTGGCGCATTTGCAAGGATAAGATTACCTGTGGAAAAAATTGATTCAGCCATTTTAATACCGGAAGCCGCCATATTAGCTCAACAAACCCGAAAATACGTTTATGTCCTGAACAAAGAACAAGTTGTTGAACCGCGTCCGATAGTTTTAGGTCCTGCTCAAGGAATGCAGAGAGTAATTCTGCAGGGATTAACACCCGACGACAATGTTGTTACGAGCGGTCTTTTAATGCTTCGTCCTGGCGTAAAAGTTCAGGTTGTTGAACCGGGCAAAGGAATGCCGCCGGGAATGTCCCCGGGAATGCTGCCGGGCGCCGGAAAGGCAATGCCACCAGCCGGGCAAAAGTCTGACGCTCCTGAAAAACCAGCAAACGCTCCTGCCAAATAAGACCGGTTTTTATGAGTTTTGAAAATTTAAAACTATTTAACGATAGGGGTTGAAACTATGAAATTTTCACACTTCTTTATACGGCGACCGATATTTGCGAGCGTGTTATCAATCTTCATTACGGTGGTTGGTCTGATATCGCTTTATCGCTTGCCGATTGCATCCTTCCCTGATGTTGCACCACCAACAATATTCGTCAGAGCTCAATATCCTGGTGCAAGCGCGCAAACCGTTGCCGATACAGTAGCGGTTCCGCTAATGCAAGAAATTAACGGCGTTGAAAATATGCTTTATATGTCATCTGCTTCTGGCTCTGATGGTTCTGTGGCAATTCAGGTAACGTTTAAAGTCGGCACCGACATCGATACAGCTCAGGTGCAAGTTCAAAACCGTGTTCAAATTGCGCTTCCGCGATTACCTGAAGAGGTAAGACGTCTTGGGGTTGACGTCAGAAAACGCTCGCCGAGTATGACTATTGCTGTTGCAATTTATTCGCCGGATAAAAGTTTGGATGAAATTTTTATAAGCAATTACGCCTATCTGCAGATAAGAGATGTTCTGGCGAGATTGCCTGGTGTTGGCGACGTATTTGTATTCGGGGCACGCGACTATAGTATGCGAATCTGGATTGACCCCGAAAAAGCTGCAGCTCGAAATCTGACTGCCGGAGAAATTGTTGCAGCTATCCGCGAACAAAACGTTGAAGTAGCAGGCGGTGTTTTTGGTCAGCCTCCAGCACCTCAGGGTACTCCTATGCAACTGGTCGCGCTGGTCAGGGGACGTCTCGCCAATGAAAAAGAATTTGGAAATATTATCGTTAAAACAGAAGCAGGGGGAAAAATCACTCGTCTACGGGACGTTGCCCGTATCGAACTTGGTGCCCGTGATTATAGTATGGAGTCTAATGTGGACGGTGTGCCCATGGTTGCGCTTGCCGTATTCCAACTTCCAGGTTCAAATACACTTGAGACCGCAGACGCCGTTCGTAGGACAATTGAAGAATTGAGTAAACGTTTCCCAAAAGGACTTACATATAAAATAATGAAGGATGACTCGGAGTATATACGAGCATCAATCAACGAGGTTGTTAAAACACTTATCGAGGCAATGGTACTTGTAATAATCGTCGTAGTTTTGTTCCTTCAAACATGGAGAGCCTCTATTATCCCGATTGTCGCTGTGCCGGTCTCAATTATAGGAACATTTTCAGTTATGGCTGCCCTTGGTTTTTCAATCAATAACCTCACACTGTTCGGACTTGTCCTTGCAATCGGTATTGTGGTTGACGACGCAATCGTTGTTGTGGAAAACGTTGAACGCCATATCTCCGAAGGTAAAGACCCTGTTGAAGCCACGAAAATTGCTATGGACGAAATCAGCGGCGCTGTCGTGGCAATTGCCCTTGTGTTAAGCGCAGTGTTCATTCCAACAGCGTTCTTACCGGGTATTCAGGGAAAATTTTACCAACAGTTTGCGCTAACAATTGCAGTATCTACAATTATTTCGGCGTTTAACGCGTTAACACTCAGTCCGGCGCTCTGTGCCCTGTTGTTGCAGCCACACCATGAAAAGAACGATCTGTTTACACGGATTATTAACGGCACATTTGGCTGGGTCTTCAAAGGATTTAACGCGCTTTTTGAGGGGACCCGCTCAGGATATGTGAAAACCTTAAAGCACGTAATTCGTCACGGCGTGATAGCCTTAATACTTTACGGTGGTTTACTTGGACTGACCTTTTTGGGCTTCAAAACAGTACCGACAGGGTTCATACCTCAGCAAGATAAGGGTGGGTTAATTGTTTATCTTCAATTACCAGATGGCACTTCACTCGAAAGAACCCGCGAAGTCAGCACCCGTATTTATGAAATGCTTAAGGATATTGATGGGATTTTTTCAGTGGTTAAATTGGACGGATTTTCAATGCTTTCGTTCGGAAACAGACCAAATGCCGCAACATTTATTCTGCGGCTCGAGCCATTTGAAGTGAGAAAGAAAAAAGGCGCAACTGCTGAAAAAATCCTTGCTCAGGTTCGTCCGCGTATTGCAACGATAACCGAAGGTGTGGCGCTGGCATTTAATTTCCCTGCAGTTGATGGTCTCGGTTCTGTCGGTGGATTTAAGATGCAAATTGAGGACAGGGCAAATCTTGGTGTTCAGGCTCTGCAAGCCGCCGCATTCCAGATGATGGCTGCCGCAAACCAGGATCCCCGACTCTCTGGTGTGCTTACTACCTTCCGAGCGAACGAGCCACAGGTCCTTCTTGATGTTGATCGCGAAAAAGCAAAGACAATGCAGGTGCCGCTTGCCAATATCTGGGAAGCGCTCGGAATTTATATGGGCGGCGTATATGTTAACGACTTGACGTTATTTGGCAGACCATTCCAGGTTCGCGCTCAAGTAGATGCCCAATTCAGGGCGCGTCCAGAAAATGTTCTGAACATCAAGACACGTAATGCTGCGGGCGAAATGGTCCCTCTCGGAACTGTTATAACAATTAAAGATACTGTAGGACCAACCCTTGTTTATCACTACAATCTTTATCCGAGCGCAGATTTGAGCGGCGTTACAAAACCCGGCGTTAGTTCCGGCGACGCAATCAAAATAATGGAAGAGCTTGCCCATAAGATCCTCCCACCTGGAATGGCGTTTGAATGGACTGAACTCAGCCTGCTTGAAATTATGGCTGGTAAGTCCGGTATATTAATCTTCCCGATATGCGTGCTAATGGTGTTCCTTGTGCTGGCTGCTCAATTTGAGAGCTGGTCGTTGCCATTTGCTATTATTCTTATCACTCCTATGGCTCTGTTGTTTGCAATTCTTGCCATCTGGGCACGGGGAATGGAAAATAACCTCTTCGTCCAGATTGGTATGGTTACATTAATCGGGCTTGCTTGCAAAAACTCAATTCTGATAATTGAGTTTGCACGCCAATTGCAGGAAAAAGGAATGACCAGGTTTGAGGCGGCTCTTGAAGCTTGTCGGCTGCGGTTGCGTCCTATATTAATGACTTCATTTGCATTTTCATTAGGCGTATTGCCATTGATGGTTGCAAAAGGCGCCGGTTCTGAACTTCGACAGGCAATCGGCACAGCATCCTTCTGGGGAATGCTTGGAGTTACATTGTTCGGTATATTCCTCGCGCCTGTGTTCTACGTCGTAATCCGCAGAATAACAGGCGAAAAATCCAAACCCAATAATCATACCGCAGCCGGGAGTGGAACCGCTTCATCAATAACAAGCATCCTCTTAATTGGCGCTTTTAGCGGTGCAATTTTATTAGGTTCCGGCTGCGCCGTTGGACCAAACTATAAACAACCAGCGATGTCTGTGAGTCCGACTTTTGCTAATGCAGGAACAAATTTTGTCACAGATCCGATTGTTGTCCGCTGGTGGGAACAATTTGATGACCCAACGCTCATCTCTTTGATTAATGACGCTATTACTAACAACCATGACATACGAATTGCAATTGCCCGAGTGAAAGAAGCGCGTGCCATGCGTAATCTCACGAAATTCGACCAGTTCCCGACTGTCCGTGCTAATGGCGGTTATATTAAAGGCACCCGCAGCAAAGACGCTGCCGGCGGCATCCCACGGGATGCCCGTGAATACGAATTATTCGATGCAGGGTTCGATGCAACATGGGAACTTGACATTTTCGGTAGAGTGCGAAGGTCTGTGGAGGCCGCAAATGCCGAACTTGCAATGACAGAAGAATATAGACGATTTGTTTATGTGAGCGTCGTCTCAGAAGTTGCTCGAAATTACTTTGAACTCTGCGGAGCTTACAATGAGCTCGAAATAGCAAAACAAAACGCTAAAAGCCAACGGGAAACCTATGAACTAATTAAATCAAGGTTTGCCAACGGACGTGGCACTGAACTCGATGTTAAACGTGCCGAGTCTCAATGGAATGCCACGGAGGCTTTAATACCAGCGCTTGAAACGCGGATAAAATATTCAATCCACAGGCTTGCAGTTCTCACAGGGCGTGAACCTGTGGCTCTTGAAGCCAAACTATCCCAACCTTTTGGGCTTCCTAAAACACCGTCAAATATTGCTATCGGAAACCCGGCTGATTTGTTAAGACGCAGACCAGATATCCGAATGGCTGAACGTTCACTTGCTGCAGCAACAGCGCGAATTGGTATTGCGACGGCTGACTTGTTCCCGCGCGTTACCTTTATAGGCAGCATTGGATTAGAAGCTCGCAACCTTTCAGGATTCGGCGAAGCTGGCGCTGATACGTATTCGTTTGGGCCGAAAATCAGTTGGGCTGCACTCGACCTTGGACGCGTTCGCGCCCGAATTAAAGCCGCAAACGCCCGTACAGAGGCTGAACTTGCTAATTACGAAAAAACAGTAATAACAGCCCTTGAAGAAACCGAAAATGCCCTTGTTCAATATGGTAAGACGCTCGTCCAATTGCAATACCTTGAAGATTCAGCTCGGGCAGCAGAAAGAGCGCTTTCTCTTGCTCAACAACGGTTTGATCACGGCGTAACTGATTATCTAACGGTTTTGGATGCGCAGAGAGTTCAACTTGCCGCTCAGAACCAGCTCGCTCAGGCAAAAACAAAAGCAGCAACAGCCCTGATTGCTGTCTACAAAGCCCTTGGTGGTTGGGAAAATCCAACGCAGCCCCAACAAATAACCAAAGCTGAAAAAAATGAAAAAACTAAGTAACATTTTTACAAAATATTTCGTCAATAAAAGAAAGTGGGGAAATATAATTTTTAAAAAATATGGGGAAATTTCTCTATGAAAGCTGTTAAATGGGTAATTTTATTAATGTTGCTGGCGGTTGTAGGATTTGCCGGAGTCAGATTATTTCAGTCAAATAAATCTTCCGGTAAAAACAACGTGTTCAGAATTGCAGAAGTAACACGTGGCGATATTGTTGCAACAATTACCGCCACAGGGGTTGTAGAACCCGAAGAACTTGTTGATGTCGGTGCTCAGGTTGCAGGTCGTATCATTGCCTTTGGCAAAGATAAAAACGGTAATCTCATTGACTACGGTTCCGAGGTGGAAGAAGGGACAATCCTTGCTCAAATTGACGATTCCATATATTCAGCCGAAGTTGAAATGGCGACTGCCCAGTTAGCGCAGGCAAAAGCCTCCCAACTGCGCGCTGAATCAGACCTGCAACAGTTGCTCGCTAAACTTGAACAGGCAAAGCGAGACTGGGAGCGGGCTCAGAAATTGGGTCCGTCAGAAGCACTTTCACCCGCCGCATACGACAGTTATAAAGCTGCTTATGATATTGCAGTTGCAAATGTTGCTGTCGGCAGGGCTGCAATTGAACAGGCAAAAGCTGCAGTCGAACAAGCCTCTGCGAGCCTAGCAAGGGCAAAAAGAAATTTAAGCTACTGTGTAATTAAATCGCCTGTCAAAGGGGTAATTATTGACCGTCGCGTAAATATCGGTCAAACAGTAGTTGCCAGTCTTAATGCCCCAAGTTTGTTCCTGATTGCAAAAGACCTAAAAAAAATTCAGGTCTGGGTTGCAGTCAACGAAGCCGATATTGGGATGATTTACCCCGGTATGCCTGTGCATTTTACAGTGGACGCTTTCCCCGGACTGGAATTTCATGGGGAAGTAAGAAAAATCCGTCTCAACGCAACTATGACACAAAACGTTGTGACTTACACTGTTGAGGTCAGTACCGAAAATCCCGACCAGAAACTTCTCCCCTATCTAACAGCTAATGTCCAGTTTGAAACCGGTAAACGGACAAATGTCTTAATGGTTCCGAATGCCGCATTGCGCTGGACACCGAAAGATGAATTTATCTCGCCGGAATTCAGACAAAAATTGCAGGAGCGGCAGATGGCATCTGCACCGGGCGGTCCTCGTGCAAAACAAAAACCACAGCCGGATGCAGCACCGTCAAAATACCGAGAGGCAACAATCTGGGTTGAAAAAAATGGTTATGTCGAACCAGTCAAAGTACTTGCCGGATTAACTGATGGTTCTTTCACTGAAATTCAGGGAGAGGGAGTAACTGAGGGATTAAAGGTCGTAATAGGCGAACAATTTAGTCAACCTAACGATGTCGCTCAGGGTGGAACAAGTCCGTTTATTCCAAGAATAGTCCGTAGCAGACCGACAGGCTCGGGGACAGGAGGCAGTGGCGCTCCCGGCGCTGGTCAGGGTGGTGGTCAACGAGGTGGCTTTGGTGGCGGCAGAATGTAAACTTTATTACCAATGGACTTAATCCACTTAGATAAAATTACAAAGGTTTATAAACTCGGGGAGATTGAACTGCAGGTCCTCAAAGGCATCACAATGTCCATCGGGGAAGGTGAGTTTGTCGCTTTAATGGGGGCAAGCGGCTCTGGTAAAACGACCCTTATGAATATCCTCGGTTGTCTGGATAAACCAACCACAGGTCGATATTGGCTTGATGGTAGAGATATTACCGATCTTTCGGTAAAGGAAAGGGCGAGAATACGAAATAAATTTATCGGCTTTGTATTTCAAAACTTCAATCTCCTTTCACGCACAAGCGCTATTGAAAACGTCATAATGCCCCTTACTTATTCGCATGAAAATATCCCCGAAAAAGTAATGAAAGAACGGGCTAAAAAACTGCTGGAAAAAGTTGGGCTTGGAG
>Ga0315298_1004464_pt1 | contig 20910 bp, 20 predicted proteins | sample WHS_1_MG_FD_203077 | JGI IMG/M metagenome (GOLD analysis project Ga0315298, IMG submission 203077) | Extremophilic microbial mat communities from Washburn Hot Springs, YNP, Wyoming, USA - WHS_1_MG | ecosystem: Environmental > Aquatic > Thermal springs > Hot (42-90C) | place: USA: Wyoming...
CCCCGCTCAAGGAGCGGGGGCCGCGCCACCGAGGGGAAGACTTGGCCTGGGTGTCAGACTGACTGCCCAGGCTGGTCGTGAGGGGCTTCTGGATTGTCTTGCATGGGCTGGCTCTGCCCAGTCGCGCTGGGCGGCTGGGTCTTCAGACCAAGAAGGTTTGCTTTTCGTAGGGCATAGTCCTCATGATCGATCTCACCCTTGGCGTAGCGCTCATCTAGTAGGCGGAGTAGCTCAGGAGCGGGAGCGCCAGCAGGCGCGCTGGCTTTCCCGTGAAGCGGCAAAGCACGCTCCGGGCCCGAACCAAAGGCGCCAGAGCCCCGAGACTGCCTTATCCGCTGAACAAAGTAGATGACGAGAAGCACAAGGAGGGTGACTAAGGCTGCCCACAGGATGAAAGAAAGCACGGTGGCTGCTATGCCCAGAGGACCCACCTTGAAAGCGATCCTGTCGGCGTGATCATCGACCAGATTGAAGAGGCCCGATCGGTCTCCCGGCGTTAATAATTGATAGTGAAAGCCGAACATGGCTTACCTCCCAACAAGCAGTTCAGGCTTCTTGTCACAGCCGGCCGCAGTATAACGAGCGGTGTGTAAGCTCCTTGTTAGCTTGGCTTGCCAGTCGTGCTCGTCTTGGGCGGTTTTTCCTTCCCGGAGTGGGGCTTCTGCCAAGCTCTTCTATCAGCTGCCACTGTACTCGCGCCTTTCTCTTTGGCATTCTGTGCATTAACAACGGTGTCAAGATCCGAGGAAACGAGGAAGAGGGCGGGTCGTCATGACTAGGACCACCGGCAAGCAAGCTCTGATTGAACTCCTGCGTGGCGAAGGTGTGGAATACGTGTTCGGCATCCCGGGAGCGACCGAGATCCATTTCATGGATGCCCTAGAACAGGCGAAGGACATTCAGTATGTGCTCGGACTGCAGGAGGTGGTCTGCGCGGCCATGGCCGAGGGCTATGCGCGTGCTAAGGGAAAGCCAGGTTTCCTGAACCTGCATACTGCCCCTGGGCTAGCTGCCGCCACTCCCATGCTCTATAACGCCAAAATGGGAAATGTTCCGCTGGTGGTCACCACCGGTCAAAATCACACCCGTCTTTTGCAGCGCGATCCTCATTTGAGCGGCGACATCCTTGGTATCGGTCGCCCCCACGTGAAGTGGGGGACTGAGATCTTTCATGCCGAGGACATCCCCACAGTCATCCAGCGAGCTTTCAAGTTGTGTATGCAGCCTCCCAGCGGGCCGGTGCTAGTGTCCATCCCTCAGAACGTACTTGAACAGGAATTCGATTTCGTCTACCGTCCCAACACTGTGGTGTATTCACGCCTGCGGCCCGAGGCAAGGGCGCTGGAACGGGCAGTGGACATCATCGCTGCTAGTGAGCGTCCTCTTCTGCTCGTGGAAAGCGGGGTGGCCCGCTCGGAGGCGGTGGAGGAAGCAGTGTGCCTTGCCGAGCTGATCGGCGCGCGCGTCTACCAAAACTGGATGGCGGACGTCAACTTCCCCGTGAACCATCCCCAATACCTGGGGGATTTTGACGTGAACGTGCCGGGAATAGCCGATCTTCTCGAGGGCGTGGATGTACTTATCGGGGTAGGCTGCTCACTGTTTGCTGAAGGCTTTTTCAACCCGAAGATGCCTTCTCTTGTCGGCACAAAGCTAGTGCACATTGATGATGATCCTTGGGAGATTGGTAAGAACTACCCGACCGACTGTGGCCTTCAGGGCGATGTGAAGACGGTGCTTGGGGAACTGTGCTTGGCGCTCGAGCAAGGATTGTCATTGGCGGCCAAGACTAAGGCCCAGCAGAGAGCAGCAGAGATCGCCAAAGAGAAAGCTGCTCAGGCAGCGGCTCTGGAAGCGCGCCAGGCTGCAGAGTGGGATCGCGTTCCTATCTCACCCACGCGCCTAATGGCAGAAATCGCCGCCGTAGCGGATAAAGATACGGTGCTGGTGGACGACTGCTGGTCTTCTTCCGCGCTACTGCGGCACATTGTGGCTCCTTCTCGCCCCAAAAGCTACTTCCGGGCCCGTAAGGGCGGAAGCATTGGCTGGGGTCTGCCGGGTGCTCTGGGGGTGAAGCTCGGGATGCCGGAAAAACGGGTCATCGCGGTACTTGGCGACGGCAGTGCGGCTTGGTCGATGCAAGGGCTTTGGACCGCAGCTCGCTACCGCCTCCCCGTCACCTTTGTTATCACCAACAATGCCACCTACGGTCAGGTGAAGCTGGTGCGTAAGCTGGTTCTGGGCGACTATCCTCTTGAGGAAAAGCATGAAGGCATGGAGCTTGACTACCCGGTGATGGACTTTAGGAAGCTGGCTGACTCTCTGGGCGTGGGGGCGGTGCGGGTAACAGAGCCTGCACAAATCCGGCCCGCGTTGGAAGAGGCCCTTAGCGCGGAGGAGCCAAGACTGGTTGAAGTCATGCTCGGGCGGTAGGCTTGGTCAATCGAGGAGCAGGCGACCTCGGCGTAACCAGCGCAGGGCGAACAGTATAAACGTCACGCTCAGGCAGACCAGCACTGCGGCAAGGATGAGCACGACCAGGTTCCCGTTAAGGGAGGGCGGTGGGGCGGGTAGGCGGTCACACAAGGCCGTGAAGACAAGCCACACCACGAGAACGGGAAAGATAAGTACCCCGGAGAGCATCTGCTGCGCCTGACGTACGCCGCGGGCTTTCAAGGACACAACTGTTCCCAAGGCTGCGATCAGGGGGCAAAGCTGCTCGGCCTCGGTCATGTTGTGGGTGCTCAGAAAAACTGTGACTCCATGCTCGCGGACGAGGTAGATGAGATCCCGTCTAAGCGCGGTTGCCAGGGTCACATCGAGTCCGGCTGTGGGCTGCGTGTGCGTAACCGACGGATCCGGCTATAGGTCCTCACTGTTGGTTTTGGTGTGGCCTAGCACTGAGACGGATGAAAGGGGTATCCTCGGCAAGAACAGGGCTGGTCAGACCACCTCTTTAGACATGCCCTGGGTGGTGATGGTTAATCTGCCCTAGTGCGGGGGTGTGTTGTTGCTAAGTTCGGAGATACGCCGAGAGAAAGTGCGGGCTTGCCTGCGCCACATCTCATGCAGTGATTGGGAACGTGGGCAGCTGAGAAGTTCGTTACACCAAAAAGTGACGGTCCGCGAACCCGTGCCCGCCGCTGTGCTCGTGCCCATGGTCGGTCACCCAGAGGAGCCGACGATCATCCTCACCCGCAGGACCGACGAGCTACAAAACCATGCCGGCGAAATCAGTTTCCCCGGGGGGCGGGTGGAGCCGGAGGACTCTGGCACCCTTGGAGCTGCTCTACGGGAGGCGAGGGAAGAGCTGGGCTTAGAAGCCGACAAGGTGGAGGTCCTGGGCTGCTTGCCTCCTTACGACACGCTGAGCGGGTTCCGGGTTAGGCCCTTTGTCGGCTGGCTGGATCCGCCGGTGGAGCTGCGGCCTGATGAGCGTGAGGTGGCCGAGGTTTTTGAAGTGCCGCTTGGGTACCTGCTTGACCCGGCCAATCATCGCGAGGAACAGATAAGGGTGGGGAGTGAGAACCGCGCCTTCTATGTTCTTGAATATGAAGAAAGACGCATATGGGGGGCGACGGCCGGCATACTAGTGGAGCTGGCGGGTTTGCTGGCTGAAAGCTGAAGGCCCAGGTGCAAAAGCGAGGGCCCGGTGCCAAACCTTTTTGGCACCGGGCCCTCCTGGTTTACCTTTGTCAGGTACCTGTTGGGGATTTTTCGAGGTTCATGCTTGCGACATCATCTCCCTGCCCTTGTCACTGGCCAGGTAGCGCCCTTCACTACCTAACGCCAATCCGGCTGCCTCTAGCTCTCGGAGTCCGGAGCGAACCCGGAATAGAGGCAAGCCAGTCGCTTCAGCTACGTCCTCGGGCGAGAGGGCCTCGCGAGCGATAGCCTTCAGCATGGAAAAACCGTTTTCGGTCGGTCGGCCGTCTGGACTTACGCACGCCATGAGTGCCTCCCTGTGAGGGCCACCGGTCTATCTACAAGGCGCGGCGGCAGAGGTACCAATCCACACATTCGTACCCCTGTTTCATCCTTTCTTCGGCGGCCTCGGTCGTCTGGGGCGGCGGAAGCACCACTTTGTCTCCCGGGCGCCAGTTTGCGGGTGTCGCCACCTTGTGCTCGTCCACTGTCTGGAGAGAATCAATGATCCTTATGATCTCGTCCATGTTGCGGCCCGTGCTCAAGGGGTAGTAAAGGATGCAGCGGATGATTTGGTTGGGGTCGATGACAAAGACGCAGCGCACCGTCTCGGTCTTGCTGTCGCCCGGATGGATCATGCCGTAGGCGGTGGCCACGGTCTTGTTAAGGTCAGCAATGATGGGGAAGGGGATCTTGACCCCGGTCTTCTCCTCGATGTTGCGGAGCCACGCGATGTGTGAAGTGACACTATCCACGCTGAGGCCTAAGAGCTCTACGCCGCGCTTTTGCAGTTGGGGATAGATTTCGGCAAAAGCCATGAACTCCGTGGTGCACACGGGGGTGAAATCGGCCGGGTGAGAAAATAGGATGAGCCAACTGCCTTTGAAGTCGGAGAGACGAAGCACTCCGGCGGTGGTGGGAGCCTCGAAGTCCGGAGCTGGCTCCCCGATCCTCGGCATGGCCACGATCTTTTCGCTGGTCTCGTCCACTGCGGTTTCCTCCTTGCGATGTTGCGGTACGACTGTGATGCCATCGCCAAGGTGTTACCCAGGAGTGGCGAGACCTATGCACGCTTGAAGGCGGCTAGAAACGGAAGCTCATGCCCACGGCTCCCTTAGTCATCTTGGGTCCTAGCGCTTGTTCAAGGACGGCAAAGGCCGACTTTCCCGTGCAGTGGCAGGGGACGACGAGCTCGGGATTCCAACCATGGATGGCGGCGATAGTGCTGGTCAGGCGGTCTTGGTTTGCTTCCACCAGATGAAGCCCGCCCAGAAGGGCGCGGACTTTCTTCTCACCGGTAAGGGCGCGGATATGCTCGACAGTGTTCACAAGGCCGGAGTGAGCGCAGCCCAGGCATATCACGAGGCCTTGCTCCGTTGTCAGCCAGAGAGCAAGGTCATCCTCGATTTGGTCAGGCTCAGCCTTGTCCGGATCCAGGTAGAAGGGCCCTCCTGTGTCTTCGAAAGGGGTGAGACGTGGTATGGGGGCAACTATCCCCACCGTGTCGGTGAGCATCTGCGGTCCTTCCACCCAGTGGATCCGCTCGGGCGGCAAAGCAGCAAGGGCCTGACGAGCTGGCTCCGGCATATCGATGGCCTTAGCCTTGGCTTCGCGCACCACGTAGCGGCGTTTTAGCACGCTTGGGTGACAGTAAAGGTGAGCCGCTCGCGCCTTTTCAAGAGCGTGGGGGAGTCCTCCCGTATGGTCGAAATGCCCGTGGCTTAGAATGATGGCCTCAGCTTTACCGAGATCGATGCCGAGAAGAGGGACGTTGTTCGCCAAAGCATTTCCCTGGCCGGTGTCAAAGAGAAAGTAGTGGTCCCGTGCTTCAATCCAGAAAGCGAGGCCGTGTTCCGAAGACAGCCCCTCCGGCGCCTGGTTGTCTACCAAAATGGTGACGGTGCTGTTCATACTTCCTCCGTGGTCGAGGCGATCTGGTTGCGTGCCAAATCGGCCAAAGCCTGAAAGGCCTTTGCTCTTTCGGTTAGGACGCGGGCGTGAGTCAGCAAGAGCTCGCGTCCCGCCGGCTCCAAAGTGTAGGTACGCCGTGGCGGGCCAGCCGGGCCGATCTCCCAGGAAGACCGCACAATCCCAGCTTCTTCCAGGGAGCGAAGACAGCGATAGATGCTCGCGGGGTCGACCAGCACTTGATCACCAACCAGCCGCGCTACCCGGTCGGTAAGGGCGTAGCCATGCTCGTCCTTTTCCAGCAGGGCAATCAGGATCGCGGTCTCAAGGAGAAGGCGACGGTGTTCACTGGGGCCGAGAGGGGCGGGGGTGGGGGGAGGGGCGCCCCTCCCCCGCCGACCTCTAGGACCTGCTCCGTGTTGCTGCGGACCCACCATCATGCAGCTAGAATACCGCGCCTGGAGCGGCTAGACCCTACTTGCTTTCGCCCTCAAGATCGGCTAGACGCTTCTTGATGCGGTCAAGAGCCGTCTCAAGGGTGGTCAGCTGGCTCTTTAGAGCCTGCTTCTCAAGCTCGGGGTCTACTTCGCCGTAGGGGCCAGGATAGGGGCCAGGAAAAGCCCAGTGGGGGCGCCAGCCTCCCCAACGCGCCCAACCCGGGAGTCCGGTGGCGTAATACATGTGGCGCCAGCCCCGACCTGCGCCCTGCCCCAATCCGCGCCGGACGGCTGGGTTGGCGTATCCCGGTACTCCGTATCCGGCGCAGTAGCCAGCAGCTCGCCCGGTCATGGGCCCGAGGCCGGCCGGGCCTGTTCCATCTCCTCTTGGCATAAGGACACCTCCTTTCTGCAAGCTCTGTCTTCTCGACGAGCTCCCATGTCGTTCGCGCTATAGTATAGCAGAAATTACGGACACCAATCATCTATATGCAAATCACATTGGCCGCCAAGATGGCCCATTATCTGAGCCTTGTCAACCCGGCCCACCGCGTCAGTGGAACCCCGCGTCAGCGGAACCTGCCGCACTTAAGCCGAGTCTTAGCGGGCATGAGTCGCTTTTGTCTCGGATAGATGACTCTGGGGCGCGTAGACTATGGTAGATGAGCTTAGGAGCGGGTGAGCTTGGGAGCTTAAGGAACTTCGCCCGCGTGGGGCAGGTCGAGGCGCCCGAGTCGCGGAGGTGATGTCTTTGGCCCTTGGGTCGCCAGCAAGGTCAGCACCAAAGTCAACGCCGAGGCTGGCTGTCTCCATAGCGCTTAGCATCGCTCTCGCCACGCTGGCGGTCGTGTTTTTGACCAGTGTCGGCTTGAGCGGCTGCGGCCCCGACGAGACCTCCACCACACTGCGGCCAACCGTTCTTAGTGTGGAGGAGGCCCAGCGAGCGGGTGCTGGTGGTGCAACTAAGGTGCGGGGAGTTCTTGTAGCGCGCGACAACAGCGCTGTTCTCGCGTCGGCGTTGCTTGAGTCCTACCCTCCCCAGGCGGGAGGGGCCACTCTTCCCCTCGAGGGTCTGGATCTTCCTGCTCTGGTGGGCTTGAGCTCGACTGCTCCGGATTCCGGTTTTGCCTTGGTTACTTGGTCTGACTATCCCCTGGTCCTAGAGGGGGTGCTCAAGGACGGAAAACTACAAGTTCAAGGCTATCCTCCGGTCACGCAAGTGGAGGCGGACAGTGTGCGAGTGCGCTTCAGTCCTGCCTCTGCTCCTGTCTTTTCGGGGGACACAGTTTGGTGGGCGTTCGAAGTGACAAACACAGGGGCCCAGGCGCTTGAGCTTGTGTTTTCAAGCGGACAGCGCGGGGAGGTAGTGGTTAGCCAAGGCGGGGCGGAGAAGTATCGCTGGAGCGCCGGGAAGGCTTTTACAGAGGCCATTGAGAGCGTGCGGCTGGAGCCGGGGCGGGCATGGGGTGTTGTGCTTAATGACGTTCTACCCCTTGAGTCTGGGGAGTACGAAATCGCAGCTCGCGTGACCGCCTCAGTGGGGCCAGCGGGCGACACAAACCAGCCTGGGCAACAAGCGCCCGGCGCGGCCCTGCCTGAGCTAAAGACCAGTCTCAGGGTGTGGTAGTAAGCAAGCGCTGAGCGGCGGTTTTTGCCGAGGCAAATTGGGGAAGATGTGGGGGCAATGGGCACTTCTTCGAACACTCCGGAAGATACACCATTAAGCGCGCCCCACCCCGGGGACTCGCGTCAGCCCGCGGATCGGCCTCACCCCGGGGAGCCGCACCACCCGGAGGACCCACCCTCCCCGGGGAGCTCTCTTAGGCCTGTTCTCGATGCTTTTCTTTCAGCCATCTTCCCGGGCGCGGGGCAGTTAGTAAACGGGGCGCGTAGACGCGGTCTTGCCCTGGTGGGCTTGGCCTTGTTAGTGGCGGTGGTAGCGGGGGTTCTCTTCCTTGCGTATGGAGTAGACCGCACGCTTGCCTGGGCGATTGAGCCGAAAGTATTGCTAGGCCTGCTGGTTCTCAACGTGGCGCTACTTGGTTTTCGTCTGTTTGCCGTCGTCGATGCTTTCCGGTCTACGCGGCGGCCGCCACCCCCCTCCCCCGAAGGGCCTACCTGGTCGCGACTGGCCAGACGGGCTTCGCTGGCCAGCAGAAGGCTTTCACTCTTGGCGGTTTCGCTTTTGGCTTTTCTTCTCTTGCTTACCGCTCTTCCTCATGTCGCCGCTGGCTACTACCTGTGTGTGTCACATGACCTGATAACAAGCTTGTTCACTAGCGAGGAGAAAGGCGAGACTTCTCCTGCAGTCTGCACCTCGGTTGCGACCTCGCTCTTTTCTTCGGCTACCAGCTCAAGTCCCCTCACCTCAGCTCCCGGAAGCTCCACCGTCACCTTATCGGGCGGTCCCTCTTTTCCAACAACCACCAGCTCCACAAGCGCCTCCACCTCGTCCACCACTCTCACTACGGCTCCACCGGAGACAGAGCCTCTCTTCTCTTGGGATGACGATGGCAGGCTCACGGTCATACTGATCGGCACCGATGCCGGTTATGGACGCAGGGGCGCCCGCGCAGATAGCATCATGGTGGCTACCGCAGACCTACAGACGGGCAGGGTGGCTCTCTTTAGCGTTCCTCGAAACACGGGCAGTGTCCCGCTGTCGGCGGAGGCGGCCAGGGTCCTTGGTCAGAAGCAGTACGTGAATCTGATCAGCTCTCTATATTTCGATGCGAACGAGCATCCCGAGCTTGCTCCCGAGGGACTGGACGCGGGTGCCGTTGTTCTTCGTGATAGCGTCAGCATGCTGCTGGGGATCCCCATTGACCACTATGCCGTGGTGGACATGGGCGGGTTCGTGAAGCTGATCGATGCTTTGGGCGGGGTGACCTTGAACGTCAAGGAGCGAGTGTGGGTGCGTCTCTCGCCGCCCACCCCAGAGGAAGAGTGGCGGGTTTACGACATTAAGCCGGGCATAAGGCACCTGAGTGGCTTGGAAGCCTTGGCCTTTGCCCGCTCGCGCACGGGAAGCAGCGACTACGTCCGCATGGGACGCCAACGCTGCATCATCGCCGCCCTTATCTACCAGAACGGGGCAGCGGAGATCGCCTGGAAATTCCCGGCTCTAGCCGAAGTGCTCAAAGAAAGTGTGAAAACCGACGTACCTCTTTCCATGGTCCAAGAGCTCATCAAGGCTCGTTCCCGACTCAAGACCGACAAGATCATTACGGTAGGCTTTACCCCGCCCAAGTACACGGACGGTGTGAACTCCATGGGCTACAACATTCTGGACCTTGACCTGGTGCAGGCGACTGTCCGCAAGATCATCGAGCACCCCGAAGAATTCGAGGCAGCCGAGGGCGGAGGAGAATCGCTCGACACTTACGACTGCTGGAAGGTCGACTGACCGGTCGGGCAAGGTGGACCGGTTGGGCGTGTAGGCCGACTTCGCCCGGGTCCAGGCCGGCTTGCCGTTGCTTGTATTGCTGGGCCTTGCTTGTCATGATGTTAAGCAAACTTAAAGCAAGTTTGCGCGATTTTCTTTGCGACCAGGCTAGGCCGGCGGGAGGCAGCCATATGACTGAGGACATGACAGCGCGTGCAGGGGTCGACAAAGACACCCTCCTTGCCCTTTACCGAGTGATGGTGAGGATCCGCACTTTTGAGGAGACGGCCCACAAGGAGTTCCTCAAGGGGGCCATGCCCGGCTTCCTCCATCTCTATAGCGGGGAAGAGGCTATCGCCACGGGAGTGATGTCCGTGCTTCAGCCCGACGACTACTTAAGCACTCATCATCGAGGCCACGGGCATCTGATAGCCAAGGGCTGCGACACCAAGAAGATGTTTGCCGAGCTTTTTGGCAAAGTGGACGGCTATTGCCGGGGCAAGGGCGGTTCCATGCACATTGCCGATAGCTCGCACCACATCTTGGGGGCGAACGGGATAGTGGGCGCCTGTGTGCACATCGCCACAGGGGCGGCCTTCGCCTGCAAGTACCTGAAGAACGGGCGCATTGCCGTGGCCTTCCTGGGCGACGCCTCCACTAACCGGGGCACCTTTCACGAAGCTCTCAACCTGGCGGCGATATGGGATCTGCCCGTGGTCTACGTAGTGGAGAACAACCTCTACGGTGTCGCCAATTGTCAGCGCGACTACATGAAGATTGAGAACATCGCTGACCGGGCAGCAAGTTATGGCTTTCCCGGGGTGGTGGTGGACGGCAACGACGTGGTCGCTGTGCGACTGGCGGCCAAAGAGGCGGTGGATCGGGCCCGCAGCGGGGGCGGCCCTACTCTACTTGAGTGCAAGACCTGGAGACACTGGGGCCACTTCATCGGCGATGCGGCCACCTACCGCGATCCAGCTGAGCACGAGGCCTGGCTCAAGCGCGACCCGCTCATTCTCTGCTCTAGGCTTCTCCTAGAAAAGGGCTGGGCTACTCAGGCCGACCTCGATCAGATACAGGCCGAGGCTGATGCTGAGATGCAAGAGGCGCTTGAGTTTGCCAAGAATAGCCCGTATCCGAACCTCGATGAGCTGTACGCCGATGTCTACGTCGACTGAGCAAGAGGGGTGAGTCAAGTGAGCATGAAGACGATGAACTACGCGGAGGCCATCGCCGATGCTCTTAAGATTGAGATGCGTAGGGACCCCACTGTCTACATCGCAGGGGAGGATGTGGGCAAGTTTGGGGGAAGCTTCGGCGTCACCGGCTACGGAGTTTTCGCTGAATTCCCTGACCGGGTCCTTGATACCCCTATCTCCGAGACGGCTATTATCGGCCACGCGGTGGGGGCAGCTGCGGCCGGGCTTCGGCCGGCGGTCGAGATCCTGTTCATGGACTTCCTACCCATCGCCATGGACGAGCTCTGCAACCAGGCAGCCAAATTCCATTACCTTTTCGGCGGCCAGTTCAAGTGTCCGCTGGTGGTGCGGACCGCAGTTGGAGCGGGGATGGGCACAGCCGCCCACCATTCGCAGTCGCTGGAGGCCTACCTTTGTCATACGGCTGGTCTCATCACCATTGCTCCGGCAACTCCCTATGATGCTAAGGGTCTCCTCATCTCCGCCATTCGGGACGATAACCCGGTGGTGTTTCTGGAGCACAAGATGCTATATGCCATGAAGGGCGAGGTGCCCGAGGGTGAGTACACCATCCCCATTGGCAAGGCTGACATCAAGCGCGAGGGTACCGACGTTACCCTGGTCTGCTGGTCGGGGATGGTGCGGCAGTGTCTGGCCGCGGCTGAGCGGCTGGAGAAAGAGGGTGTCAGCGCCGAGGTGCTTGACCTGCGCACTTTGATCCCTCTTGACAAGGAAGCTCTCCTGAACTCGGTGGGTAAGACTCACCGTCTGGTCATTGTACACGAGGCTTGCCTGACCGGGGGCTTTGGTGGGGAGATTGCCGCCATCGTGGCCGATGAGGGGTTTGACCTGCTCGACGCGCCCATCAAGCGGGTAGCGGGCCCCGATACGCCGGTGCCATTCTCGCCAGTGCTGGAGGCGGCCTTTATAGTGAATGCCGACCGGATCGTGGCGGCTGTGCGGGAGCTGGTGGCCTAGCGACGTGGCCCGCTGGCTGGCCGCGCGGGAGCCGGTGGTCTAGTAGCTAATATGCGCGTAGAAGACTTGGGGAGGTAAAGGGCTCTCATGGCAGAGACTGTGGTTATGCCCAAGCTCGGCCTGCTAATGGAAAGAGGCACGGTCAGCGACTGGAAGGTGCGCGAAGGCGACCAAGTGAGCGTGGGCTCCGTGATTGCGGAGATCACTACTGAGAAGATCACCTATGAGCTTGAGTCCCAGGCGGAGGGCGTGGTCCTAAAAATCATCCTGCCGGAAGGGGAAGAAGCCGAGGTAGGGGCGCCCATCGCCTTGATCGGCCAGCCGGGAGAGGAAGTGGTGTGGCCTGCCGGTGCGCCTTCTGCCGCGGCCGCGGTGGTTGCTGGCGAGACCGGGGCCACTTCCCTGCCAGCGGTGCCCACCGGAGTCGGGACCGGCGGGCGGGTGCTCGCGTCGCCGGCGGCGAAGAAGCTGGCTAGCGAATTGGGTGTGGATCTTACCCGTGTGCGGGGCACTGGACCGGGTGGTCGGGTGACTCTGGAGGACGTGAAAGCCGCGGCGGCCGCCGCGGAAGTCGCTGGCGTGGCTACCGCTGAAGCCTCTGGCGGGGGGCCTCTCGCAGGTGTGACCGTCTCGCCTCAAGTCTTTGCCACGCCGATGGCCAAAAAACTGGCTGCGGAGCTGGGTGTCGACCTGGCGACCATACAAGGAGCAGGGCCAGGTGGCCGTGTGCGGTCGGAAGATGTCACTGCGGCTGGGATGCGGGCGGCTGGGGCCGCTGCGACGCCACCTGGGGTGGTGTCCGCGACCACCGGAACGCTCGGTGCTGGGTCCGGCATCCCGAGCATCCCCTCGGCCGCTCTCAGTGCGGCTGCCATCGAGCTGCGGGGGGGCGTCGCACAGGAGATCCCCTATGCCGGCATGCGCCGCCTGATCGGTGAGCACATGGACGCAAGTCACAAGTTGGCGCCAATGGTGACCTACCAGGTCTTGGCCGACGTGGAGGAGCTCAAGCGAGCGCTAGCTCGAATCAATGCTGGTCGGCGCGACGAGGACAAGATCAGTGTGACCGCGGTGGTGGTGAAGGCGGCGGCTCTCGTGCTTCGCAAGATGCCGTGCTTCAACTCGACGCTGGACGGTGAGGTCATCCGGGTGTGGCGGAATGTCAATGTGGGTGTGGCGGTAGCGCTAGCGGACGGGCTCATTGTGCCGGTGGTGCGGGAAGCGGACCGCAAGTCCATAAGCGAGATTGCCCGCGAGATTCGCACGCTTGCTTCGCGTGCCCGAGAGAACAAGCTTCTGCCCGATGAAGTGAGCGGGGGTACCTTCACGGTAACCACTCTTGGTTCCTATCACTCCGTTGACTTCTTCAACCCCATCATCAACCAGCCAGAGGCAGCCATTCTGGGGGTGGGAAGAATGCAGGACACGGTCACAGCTGTTGGGGGCACTCCGACAGTGCGGGCCACTATGGGCCTCTCCTTGACCTGTGACCATCGCCTTATCGACGGCGCTCCCGCGGCGGAATTCTTACGGGCGCTGATGGAGTATCTGGCGGAGCCTCTGACCATGCTGCTGTGAGGGGCTGTGGCCTTGAACAGAGAGGAGAGGATATGAAAACCGAGCTTGCCATCATTGGCGCAGGTCCGGGTGGATACGTGGCGGCTCTCCGTGCGGCGCAACTGGGCATGCAGGTGACGCTGGTGGAAAGTGCCCACCTAGGCGGGGTCTGTCTTAACCGCGGTTGCATCCCCACCAAAGCCATGTTGGAGACCGCCGCTGTAGCTCATTATGTGCACCGGGCCCGGGATTTCGGGGTGGTGGTAGAAGGTCCTGCGCGGGTGGACTACGAGGCGGTAGTAGCTAGACGGCAGGCAGTGGTCGATCGCCTCAAGGGTGGCGTGCGCGGGCTGCTTAGGCGAGGTAAGGTGCAGATAGTGGCTGGCCGAGCCTCGTTCGTAGGACCGCACGAGCTCATGGTGGAGCCGGTCGCGGCGGACATCGGGGCGGGGAAGAGTGCTCTCTTGCAGGCTGCGGAGACGTTGGAGGCCGAACGTATCATTGTGGCCACCGGCTCCAAGCCGGCAGCGCTTCCGGTACCGGGAGCGGACCACCCGCGGGTGATCGACTCGGACGGAGCTCTGGCTCTGACCGCTCTTCCGAAGAGCCTGGTGATCATCGGGGCCGGCCCCGTGGGCTGCGAATGGAGTCAGATCTTTGCTCGTCTAGGCTCGTCTGTCACCTTGGTGGAGATGCTGCCCAGCGTCCTTCCTCGGTCGGACGGCGACGTGGGTGCGGAGTTGGCCAAGGTGCTGGCCGGGGAGGGCGTCACCATTCACACGGGCGTGTTGGTGACGGCCATTGCCGAGGTGGATTCTGAGCTTGAGGTCACCCTGACTAACCCGAAAGACGGGTTGGAGACCAAGGTGCGAGGAGAATACGTGCTGGTGGCGGCCGGACGGGGCCCGCTCACCGAGGGGTTGAACCTGGAGGCAGCAGGAGTGGCCACCGACGCCCACGGCTGGGTGACCGCAGATGAGTTCCAGCGAACGAGCGCGCCCTCGGTTCTTGCCATCGGCGATGTCACTGGGCAGGCTCTTCTTGCTCATGTGGCCTCGCACCAGGGAATCGTGGCGGTGGAGAAACTGGCGGGACTCTCGCCTGATCCTGTGCGCGAAGACCGCATACCTGCTGTCACCTACACTGACCCCGAGGCGGCGAGCGTGGGACTCACCGAGGCCCAGGCGCGAGAGAAGGACCCCAATGCGCTTGTGGGTCGTTTTCCGCTTCTTGCTAGTGGGCGAGCGGTGGCTCAAGGAACGGAGAATGGTCTTGTCAAAGTGGTAGCGGACTCTCGTTACGGAAGGATTCTGGGGGTGCATATTGTTGCTCCCCACGCCGGCGAACTACTGGCTGAAGCGGTGCTGGCCCTGGAGTTGGAAGCGACCCTGGATGAGCTAGCCAAAGTCATACGGTCGCACCCCACGCTTTCGGAAGCCGTGGGCGAGGCTTGTCTTGCCGCTCAAGGCCGGGCGCTACATATTTAGGTGTACGCGAGATAGCTGGCGCATAGCCTGCCTCTGCGGGCAGCGATGCTAGAGATAGCGATATCAATGATGTTTCGGTCGCTCACGCATCGGGGGAGCTCTAAAAAGCTCGCCCGGGTGGCCTGCTCCTTGTTTTTCTGCTGCTGGGTCAGCCTGCTCTGCGTGCTGAGCGTAGCGCCCGAGGGGCTTGCTGCCGCCCAAGGTGAGATCGGCGCAGTTTCCTTCGAGAAGGTGGCTCCAGAAGGGTTTGGCCGCGCCGCCAATGTCGGCTTTGGAGACGCAGCTCTCTTCAAAGGTTGTCTCTACCTCAGCACACGAACTTTTCCCCAGGGAGAGGGCGCTGAACAGGTGCGAGCCGAGATCTGGAGAACTGCCGACGGACTCAGCTGGACTGAGGTAGGCAAGGAGGACCTGGCTAGTAGCCAGAGCTTCTGCTTCCATCTGCTCGTTTTTGCTGACTCTCTGTATGCCATTGGTGATACCAGGGGCAATGTGGAAATCTGGGTCTCAAACGACGGAGTTAGTTTCCGCCAGGTCAAGCCTGGCGCTTTCCCCCCGCCTAACCAAGCGGGGAAGGACGCAACTGTGCAGGACACTGCAGTCACTGCGGCTGTGCCTGCCACTGGGTCGGCAGGCACTCGGGCCGTCTCCCCACCGGGTGGTTCTACAGTGGTGACTTATCCGTTTGTGTTTGCAAAGAAGCTGGTGATGGCGGTCGCCGGCTACTCGCGCGGGCTTAGTTTGCTTGTCTCTGATGATGGAAAAGTGTTTAAGCCGGTTTCTGCTGGCAATCTTCTTGCCCCGGGCAACATCGCGCTAGTCGTGGACAATCCTCAGCAGCCCTCAGCCGTACTGGACGACGCCCTGTATGTCGGAGTCACCAATCCCTACGTAGGTGGGCAGATTTGGTGCTCAAAGGATGCCGTGAATTGGGTGGAGGTGGCGGGCAATGGCCTGGGGAAGCAGGAGAATGTTACGCTCAGGCCGGAGCTCATCTTCCGCGGCTACCTTTACGCGGTTAGCGAGCCAGCGGGCAGTCTGAGAAGTCCCTCCCACTTCGACGTTTTTCGGACCTGTGACGGGACGAACTGGGAGAAGGTGATAGCGGACGGGTTTGGGGAACAGGGTTTCAAGAATGTGTATGGCTGGCTCACAGTGTTCCATGACACCCTTTACCTCACGGCGCAGGCTCTTCCTGCCTCGAGCGCTTCTTCACAGCCGGGTGCAGTCGCCCGCTCGAACGCCTTCCGGCTGTACACTTCGACTGACGGGAACAGCTGGATACAATCTGGATGCGACGGCTTTGGCTCTCAAACTGCCTTTTGGGCGAGCATGCGTGTGGTCGGGGGGGCCGCTTTTCTCATCGTCCATGACACCGAAAAAGGCTTGAGTCTCTGGACGTCCCCTGACGGCAATTCATGGCGGCCGGTTTTCAGCGACTCTAGGCCCGCTGCCACAGCCAACGAGGCCACGCTGCTGCTCTTCATGGATCACCTATTTCTGGTAAGGGACGACGTGGAGCGGGGTGTTTGCGTGTGGAGAAGCCGGGAGCCCTTAGCGGCCACATCTCCAACTCTTAAGCCCGCTTCTTCCACGACGAGCGTCTTTCTCAGCACCACCATAAAGTCAGAGCCAGGCAGCCAGTCTACTGGGAGGATAGCGACTGAGACTTCTTCCCCGCAGCACTGGCCGGTCTGGGCAACGATAACAGGGGTGGTAGCGGCACTCATTCTTGCCGCGGCAATAGCCGTGCGGGTCGTCAGGGGAGGGAGGGAGAACAGGCGGACATAGCCGCTGACGTCTTGACGTGCTGTAAATTGCACAGCAAGTTCAAGCTTGTAGGAAGGGAGAAGAGTCAGCCTATTTGGAGCAGTCAGTTCTCAGTAGCGGCGCGGTTTCTCGCTCGGAGCTTTCTGTCTCCTCCGAGGGCTCCCAGGGCTCCCCTGCCGAGAGCTCGAGGCCGCCGGTTCGGGAGGCCGCTTGGCTCGACCTAGGACTGGTCGAGTACGAGCGCTGCCACCGCCTACAACTTCGCCTGCATGCGGCTCGGGTCACCAGTGCTGTGCCTGACACGGCCATAGTTCTTGAGCACCTGCCCTGTCTAACCCTGGGGCGCTTTTGTCAAGGCGAACATGTACTTGCTAAACCGGAAGAACTTAGCGCCGCGGGCATCAGGCTCCACCACACGGAGCGGGGCGGAGACGTCACCTACCATGGCCCGGGCCAGCTCGTTCTCTATACCATCTTTGACCTTGCCGGCTACGGCAAAGACGTGCACGCTCACGCCCGTCGTCTGGAGCAGGTCTTGATTGACGCACTGGCCACCTTCGGGGTGGAAGCCGTCCGGCGCCCGGAGTACCCGGGGGTGTGGACAGAGCAGGGCAAGATCGGGGCCATCGGTTTTGCTGTCAAGCGGTGGGTGACGTTGCACGGGGTCTCGCTTAACGTGTCTCCCGATCTCTCGCATTTCGGCTTCATCGTGCCCTGTGGCCTGCACGGGGAGAGGGTCACCTCGCTCAAGGAGATCCTTGGCGGCGAGGTTGAGATGGAGCTAGTGAAGCGCGAGGTCAAGCGGTCCTTTGCCAAGGTGTTTGGCGTGCGACTGATCGATTGGGACCGCAAAAGCTTAGAAGAAGAACTGGGGAGAACATTGTTGAAGAGCGGGTTCTGCGGGGAAACTTGACAGGAGGTCACGACTATGACAAACGCCGGCGAACTACAGCATCGCGGCCCAGGTAGGTTGGAGGGGAAGGTAGCTATCGTCACGGGCGGCGGAGCGCCTAACAGCATTGGTCGCGCCATATGTTTGCGCTATGGCCAGGAGGGTGCCCGCGTTGCGGTCTGGGACATCAACTCGCAAGGCGCTGCGCGTGTGGCCGAGGAGATCAAAGCGGCTGGTGGTGAGGCTTTGGCCGTGACCTGCGATGTCACCGACCTTGAGCAGTGTAAAAGGGCGGCGCGCTCGGTGGCCGACCTCTGGGACGGACGCATTGACATCCTGGTGAACAACGCCGCTTTTTTTGGCGGGATGGGTCCCTGGCGGCCGTTCGACGAGTGGACGGTCGAAGAATGGGACAAGATGGAGAAGGTCAACGTGCGGGGCATGTGGTTCTGTGTGCAGGCGGTGTTCCCCTACATGAAGGCCCAGGGCTACGGAAAGATCATCAACATAAGCTCGTCTGCCTTCTTTCTGGGGGTAGCTGGCTTCATCCACTACGCCACCAGCAAAGGGGCGGTCATCGGCTTCACGCGCTCGCTGGGGCGGGAGCTGGGCAAGTACGGCATCCGAGTGAACGCCATCGCTCCCGGCTTCACCGTGACTGACGCCCAACTTGAGCTTACGAAAGACTACCCAGAGTGGTATGAGCAGAACCGGCAGATGCAGGCGCTCCAGGAACGTAACGAACTGCCGGAGGACTTGGCTGGCCCGGCCTTCTTCCTAGCAAGCCCCGACAGCGACTTCATGACCTGTCAGACACTCTTGGTGGATGGGGGAGTGACGCCACACTAGCCCGTGGAGGGCGTTCTCATCTCCTCTCCTCCAGCGCGCGCTGGCATAGCCGCACTCCCTCCATGGCGTCATTGGTCCAGAGGTCGGCCCCAATGTAGCGCGCCACTTGCCGGTCAATGGTACCGCCCCCGGCCACCAGCAGCGGCGGCCGGGCAAACTCGGGGGCATGGTCGCGCAGCAGCGCCACGGTCTCGCGCATGGAAGTGAAGGCCAGAGTAAGGAGGCCGGACATCCCCACTATGTCCGGCTGCTCGTCCCGGGCCGCCTCGAGAAAGGCTTCTGGCGCCACATTCACGCCCAGGTCGCGTACGGTGAAGCCGAACATCTGGAAAGCTAGGGCAGCCATGTTCTTGCCGATGTCGTGGATATCGCCGGCCACGGTACCGAGCAGCACCTTGCCCGAAGCATCTCCGGTCCACTCGCCCTCTAGCCCAGGGCGCGCGAGCTCCATGACTGTGCGAAAGATCTCACCAGCCATGATCAGACCAGCAAGAAATATCTCTTTGCGTTCGTAGCGCTCTCCGACCTGGCGCATTCCCGCTTGAACGGCTCGCACCACGTCGAGCGAGCTTTGTCCGGCGGCAAGAGCTTCTTGGACAAGGCGCGTGACCCCCCTGTCATCAAGCTGAGCGACTGCCACGGATATGGCTTCAAGGTCAATCATGCGGTCATCCTTCTCGGCTGGCTGGGTTGCGCTATCCTTCTCGGCTGCCTGGGTTCTGCCGCTGTTGTCCACCTGGGTTCCGCCATCCTTCTCCTATTCCCCGCCTGGTACGGCGCCCAGGCGGCTTGTGAGTTGGAACTGATCGGCCCGACATAGGAACTGACCCCAGCTTAGCGGCCGACCGTCAAAATCAAAGAGCAAGCTTTCCAGACACAGGGCCGGCGAACCTGCCGGCACCTCCAAATGCCTAGCTGCCTCGGCTTCCAGGCTCACGGCTCGGATAGTGAAGCGCCCGCCGGGCAGACCCTCGGCTCGTGCCGAGTGAAGCAGCCCCTCCAGTGAGGTCACTTGCAGCTCGATCTCTACCAGGGGCCGGCGCTCATCGTAGACAATGTGTTCCAACTGGTAGATGAGAGGCGTCCGGTGGCGGCGCACTAGCCGGCGCAAGAAGACCACCCGCTCGTCCGGCGCTAGTTCCAACACCGCAGCCACTTGGCCGCTTGCCGGCCGGACGCTGGCTTCCAAGAGAAGGATCTCCACCGAAGAGTCATCCGCCCATAGTTCAGTGATCTCCTGGAGACGGAAGATGGCTTCGCCCATGTCCAGCGAGCGCACGAAGGTTCCCTTGCCCTGAGCGGTTGTGACTAGACCTCGGTCAAGGAGGATGCCGATAGCCCGACGCACCGTCATCGGACTAACCTGGTACTGCGCCCGCAGTTGCGCTTCGGTGGGGAGCTGATCCCCAGGTCTGAACACGCCGGCTGCGATCTGATCGGAGAGAGCGTTTGCTATGCGGAGGTAGGCGGGCTCGTAAGACCGGCGACTGGTAGGACGAGCGAGCGCAAGCGACCGACCGCTCCGCGGGGAGGCCAATTGCTCCGCGCGGGCAGGCTGCTCTCCGGGCTGTTCTGACGCCTTCTCTTTCTCTTGCTCCGGCACGCTGGTTCCCTGGTTAAGCAAGCCGCTCACCCGTTTTCGCTAGACCGCTTGCTAAATATCTATATAACTATATAATAGCGCCGGCTCAGCAAATTGCACGGCCTTAGGCGCGCCAGCCGCGGATGTGTCCCGGCTTGCCAAGGCCGCAGCAGTCAGATGGAGTAGAAGCATGAAAAGCGACATAGAGATCGCCCGTGAAGCCGCTCTCCTTCCGGTCACCGAGATTGCTGCCAGTCTAGGGCTGGGGCCCGATGACCTCGAGCCCTACGGCAAGTACAAAGCCAAGATCCATTTGGATGTTCTCGAACGACTGAAGGACCGTCCCGATGGCAAGCTTGTGCTTTGCACTGCCATCACGCCCACTCCGGCCGGCGAGGGCAAGACTACCACCAACATAGGGCTTTCTATGGCCCTCAATCGCCTTGGGCGCAAGGCGGTGGCCACGTTGCGGGAACCTTCGCTCGGTCCCTGCTTCGGCATCAAGGGTGGGGCGGCCGGAGGCGGCTACTCCCAAGTGCTACCCATGGAAGACATCAACCTCCACTTCACCGGCGATATCCACGCCATCGGGGCGGCGCACAACTTGTGCGCCGCCGTGCTCGACAATCATCTCTTTCAGGGCAATGAGCTCAAGATCAACCCCAACGACATCTCTTGGCCGCGAGTAGTTGACTTGAACGATCGCGCCTTGCGCGAGATCACGATCGGGCAGGGGGGCCAAGGGGTGGAGCGGCGGTCACGATTTGACATCACGGTGGCCTCGGAGGTCATGGCCATCCTCTGTCTGGCCAACGACTACGATGACTTGAAGGCTCGGCTGGACCGCATTGTGGTGGGCGCCACTTTGTGGGGACGCCGGGTGACCGCCAAGGACCTCAAGGTCTCCGGCGCCATGGCGGTATTGCTCAAAGACGCCTTCATGCCTAATCTGGTGCAGACAATCGAGCACACTCCCGCCATCATCCACGGCGGACCCTTCGCCAACATCGCCCACGGCTGTAACTCAGTGCAGGCCACGCGTATGGCACTCAAGCTAGGCGACTACTGCGTCACCGAGGCTGGGTTCGGTGCTGATCTAGGGGCGGAGAAGTTCTTCGACATCAAATGCCGCTCAGCTGGTCTGCGACCGGACTGCGTGGTGCTGGTGGCTAGCATTCGCGCGCTCAAGATGCACGGGGGCGTGCCGCTGACCGAACTTAA
>Ga0315298_1004465_pt1 | contig 20904 bp, 29 predicted proteins | sample WHS_1_MG_FD_203077 | JGI IMG/M metagenome (GOLD analysis project Ga0315298, IMG submission 203077) | Extremophilic microbial mat communities from Washburn Hot Springs, YNP, Wyoming, USA - WHS_1_MG | ecosystem: Environmental > Aquatic > Thermal springs > Hot (42-90C) | place: USA: Wyoming...
TCTCAAAGTCTAGGAAAAGGGCGGAAATCGACGAGTTTCTGCAGAAAAAGCTTGAAAAGGCTGGTTATGGCGGGGTAAACATTTCAGAAACCCCTCTCGGGACTCACATAGTCATTTATGCCATGCGTCCCGGCCTCGTGATAGGGAGGAGCGGCGAAACCATAAGGGAACTCGCAAAAATACTTGAAGAGAAATTTAAAGTTTCGAACCCGCAAATCTCAGTTTCCGAAATTGAGGTTCCAGAGCTGAACCCATACATTGTAGCTACACGCATAGCCTCAGCCCTGGAAAGAGGGGTGCACTTTAGACGCGCTGGTTTCTGGGCTTTAAACCAGGTTATGGAGGCTGGAGCCCTAGGAGTGGAGATAATTATCAGTGGTAAATTGCGAACCGAACGAGCTAGATATGAAAAGTTTAGAAGCGGCTACTTGCCAAAATGTGGAGACCCAGCCTTGAAGTATATGCGCAAAGCGGAGGTTCATGTTCAGCTTAAGCCGGGCATTTACGGCGTAAAAGTTAGGATAATGCCTCCAGACGCCAAGTTTCCAGATAAAATCCAAATAGTTGAGGCTCCACCAACGGAGGAAAAGCTTGAAGAGACTTTGGAAGAAGCTCCCACAGAGGAGACTGAGGAGGCAGATGAGGAAGAAGGAGAAGGAGAAGGAGAGGAGGCTGCTGAGTAAATGCCCATAATTAGGGTTAAGGAAATAAGGGAAATGTCCCCTGAAGAGCGACGTAAAAAGCTTAACGAGTTTAGAACAGAGCTTCTTAGACTTAAAACTATGGTTAAGGCTGGCGGCACCGTAGAAAACCCTGCAAGGATAAAGGAACTGCGAAGGGCAATTGCCAGAATACTGACTATAGAAAATGAGCAAAGACTTGAAGTTAAAACGGCAGAGGGCAAGGGGAAGAGAGGCAAATGAAGGTGACGCCAGACATAATACGCTACGAGTTTATTGGAACCGTGGCGAAAGTTGCTCGAAGCACTCACCGCGGTTACATTGGGTTACGCGGTAAAATAATTGACGAGACACGGAACACGTTTACCATACTCTATAATGGTAAAAGGAAAATTGTTGTGAAAGATTCTTCTGTTTTCCATTTTAAGTTCCCTGACGGAACCGTTGTTGAAATTGATGGCAAGCTTCTTGTCGGAAGACCTGAAGACCGCCTCAAAAAGCGTGTGAGGAGGCTTTGGTGATGGCGCTAACCTTTAAAAAACCTAAGAAAACCTGCAACGACCGGAACTGCCCATTCCATGGGAATCTTCCAATAAGAGGCCGCATATTAGAAGGCGTGGTTGTAAGCGCGAAAATGGATAAAACGGTCATAGTGCGCCACGACTACTTGAAATATGTTCCAAAGTTCATGAGGTATGAAAGGCGACGCAGCCGCATTCCATCCCATAACCCACCATGCATAGACGCAAAAGAAGGCGACCGTGTCATAATAGCTGAATGCCGACCAATAAGCAAGACAGTATCCTTCGTCGTGGTGGAAAAGAAGGAGGAGGCGAAATAAGATGGCAGCGAAAGCGAAAACAAGGGGTCTAGTTGCAAAAGGAGTAATTGGTCAAAAGCCAAAAATCTCAAGAGGATTGCCAGCTGGCTCCATCTTAAAATGTGCAGATAACACCGGAGCCCGAGAACTGCGCCTAATACAGGTCATTGGTTATAAAGGTAGGCTTAGGCGTGTGCCTTCCGCCGCTGTTGGCGACCGCATAACGGTCTCTGTTAAACATGGAACGCCAGACATGAGAAAGAAAATCTTTCAAGCAGTCGTTGTTAGGCAGAGGATGCCCTTCAGAAGGGCTGACGGCGTCTGGGTTCAATTTGAGGACAATGCGGCGGTAATAATAACTCCGGAGGGCGAGATGAAAGGCTCTGAAATTCGCGGACCAGTGGCGAAGGAGGCGGCTGAAAGGTGGCCCAGAATAGCAAGTGCCGCCAGCATAATAATATAGTGGTGAAGTTTGTATGCAGACAATAACCCAAACATCAAAACCTTCAAAACAGAGGAAAATGCTCTTCCAAGCCCCAGACCACATACGCTATAAGCATTTTGCCGCCCCATTAGCGCCGGAGCTAAGAAAATCTTATGGAACTAGAAGTCTTCCAGTAAGGAGCGGCGACACCGTTCGCGTTATGAGGGGAGACCACAAGGGCTTTGAGGGGAAAGTTGCCCGTGTTGATAGGAAAAAGTTTAGGATTTATGTTGAAGGCTTAACCCGCGAGAAGGTTGACGGCTCAACTGTTTTTGTTCCAATCCATCCGTCAAAGGTTATGATAACAAAGCTTAACCTTGACGACAAGTGGCGAAAAAAGATTCTGGAAAGGCGAAAGAAAGCCAGAGAAGTTGCAGAAAAAGTTGCGGAGAAACCTCCAGAAGAAGTAAAGGTTGTTGAGGAAAAGCCTCCAGCCGTAGAAGAGCTGCCGCCGCCAAAAGAGAAAAAGCCAGCGAGGAGAAAAAGGGCCGCGAAGAAGCCTAAGGAAGAGGGCGTAGAAAAAGCAGAGGAAACGGCGCCGGAGAAAAAGAAGAAGGCTGTAAGAAAGCGAAAGAAAGCGGAGGAATCTGAACTTGGGTAGGAAAGGGGGCTCAACAACCCTTAAGCGTAAACCAGCACCAAGAATCTGGCCAATACACAGGAAAGAGTATGTGTGGGTTGTGAAGCCCACTCCAGGTCCCCATTCTCTTGAGAGCTGTCTACCCATAGCCTTGCTCTTACGCGACATTTTGGGTGTTGCAAAAACAAGGAAGGAAGCAAAAATAATAACTGCGCAGGGAAAGGTTTACGTTGATGGGAGAGCTAGACGGGACGACAAGTTTCCAACGGGACTTATGGATGTGGTTTCGCTTCCAGATATGGATAAGCATTTCCGCGTTCTGCCATCCCATAAGGGTTTAATTCTCCACCCAATAAGCAAGGAGGAAGCCAGCTTCAAGCTTTGCAGAATAGAAAACAAGACTGTGGTGAAGAATGGACATATACAACTGAATCTCCACGATGGGTCAAATGTGCTTGTTAAAGTTGCCGACCCAAAGAACCCTCAAGAGGATATTTACAGCACCTTTGACACTGTTAAGATTAGTCTTCCAGAAAGACAGATTCTTGAGCACATTAAGATGAAGGAGAACGATTATGTTATAATCACTGGCGGGAAAAACGTAGGAAAACATGGTAGAATTGTTGAAATTGAAAAGGTTAAGGGTAAAAAGCGCAAAGATGCCATAGTGACGGTGGAAGACGAGAAGGGCAACCGATACCAGACAATAATGGAGTTTGTTTTTGCAGTAGGCGAAGAAAAACCGCTGATATCCTTGCCGGAGGTTTCATAGAATGTCTGAGGATGAAATCAGAAAGAAGTGGGAAGAAAATCCGATGCTTAAACCAAGAATAGAAAAGGTTGTCGTCAACATAAGCGTTGGAAAATCAGGGGAGCCTCTTGAAAAAGCCTCAAAGGTGCTGAAAGATTTGACTGGGCAAACACCTTGTAAGAGAAAGGCGAAGAAAACCATTAGGGACTTTGGAATAAGAAGAGGTGAACCGATGGCTTGCATTGTCACGCTTAGAAAGCAAAAGGCCATAGAATTTCTAAAGAAAGTTTTGCATGTGGTTGATTATAAAATCCCGAAAAGCTGTTTTGATAGGTTTGGTAACTTTGCTTTCGGAATAAAGGAGCATATAGAAATCCCCGGAGTCAAATATGACCCTGAAATAGGGATTTTCGGCATGGACGTATGCGTGTCGTTGAGCAGACCCGGATGGCGTGTTAAAAACAGGCGTAGAGGCACGGCGAAAATAGGTTCAAGTCATCTCTTAACGCCCGAGGAGGCTATGGTTTTTGTTAAAGACACTTTGGGGGTTGAGATAGTCTAATCGGCTTAGAGGGAGAATTTATGGGTAAAAAGAAGCCTAAGAAAGAAAGAAAATACGGAAAGGGTGCCAGGCCATGCGTCAGATGCGGCTCGTACGGCCCTATTATTCGGCGTTATAATTTATATTTGTGTAGGCATTGTTTTAGGGAAGTAGCCAAAAAGCTTGGGTTCCAAAAGTATGAGTGATGAGGAAAGCATGATGGATGTGCTGTCAAACGGCCTAACAACCATATTGAACAACGAGATGCGCAACAAACGCGAATGTGTGATTAGCCCAGCCTCTAAACTTTTGGGCAAAGTTTTGAGGGTTATGCAGTTAAACGGCTACATCGGCGAATTCGAATTTATAGATGATGGGCGCTCTGGAAAGTTCAAAGTCCAGCTTTTGGGCAGGATAAATAAGTGTGGCGCCATAAGGCCACGATTTGCTGTTAAGGTTGACGAAATTGAAGACTGGGAGAAGAAGTTTCTGCCCTCAAGAGAGGTGGGTCTACTCATAATATCAACTTCAAAGGGTGTACTATCCCATAAAGAGGCTAAGGAGAAAGGCATTGGAGGCAGACTATTAGCCTACGTCTATTGAGAGGGATTTGCAGATGCGGGCTGTTGAAGTCTCAAAGGTCGTTCAAATTCCAGACGACGTGGAGTTAACCCTCGAAGGCAAAAAAGTGACAGTTAAAGGCGCAAAAGGAACATTAACCAGAGACTTCTCATACGCCCCAATCTCAATGGAGCTTCAAGGCAAAAGCCTCCGCATATGGGCTAATTGGCCTCGCAAAAAGGAAAGCGCCTTAGTCGGCACGGTTTATGCCCACATCAACAACATGATTACTGGAGTTAGGAAAGGCTTTACATACAAGCTGAAAATAGTTTTCTCCCACTTCCCAATTTCAGTTAAAGTTCAAGATGGAATGGTGCTGATTGAAAACTTTACTGGTGAAAGAAACCCGAGAAAGGCAAAAATCGTAGGCGATGCCAAAGTGAAGGTTGCCGGCGACGATGTTATTGTTCAGGGAATAAACCTTGAAGATGTAAGCCAAACAGCCGCCAACATAGAGCAAGCCACAAAAGTGCGTAGAAAAGACCCCCGCGTCTTCTTAGACGGCATATACCTATACGAGAAAAGCGAGGGAATGGAGGCATGAAAGAGCAAAACCCCGCCGTTGTGGAAAAAGCCTTAAGGATAAGGGCTAAACTGAAAAAGAAAAAGCCCGACTTTGTAAGGCAAGAAAGCTGGCTTTACGACCGGTTAAAGGAAAACTGGCGCAGACCAAAAGGCATAGACAACAAAATGCGGAGAAAAATCAAGGGCTGGCCCCAAACCGTAAACGTTGGTTATAGAGGGCCAAAAGCTGCCAGGAGACTTCATCCATCTGGTTATGAAGAAGTTTTGGTGCATAACGTTGACGAACTTAAGGAGGTAGATCCCAAAACCCAAGCCGTTCGAATTGCCCACACCGTTGGAAGAAAGACTAGATTACAAATTCTTGCAGAGGCAAGGAAGAAGAAAATAACCGTATTAAATGTTGGAGTTAAGGAGGAGGAAAAGAAAGAAGAAGTGGAAAAAGCTGAGGCTGAAGAAAAAGAAAAGGGCGAAAAAGAGGTGGAGAGGGAAAAGGCGAGAGAAGAAAAGCCGGTTAAAAAGGAGAAACAGAAGCCTAAGCGGAAGAGGACGAAGAAAAGCGAGGGAGGAGAGAAAGAAAAGTGACAAGTCTGAAAAGCCAAAGGCGGCTAGCAGCCCAAATATTGAAGGTTGGTCAAGACAGGGTTTGGATAGACCCTAATAGGATAGAGGATGTTGAAGCCGCCATAACCCGCGAGGAGATTAGGAAGCTTATCCACGAGGGCGTGATTAAGCCTTTAAAGGAGAAGGGTGTCAGCCGGGCAAGAGCGAGAATTGTTCATAAAAAGAAGAAAAAGGGTCTAAGACGGGGACTGGGAAGCAGAAGCGGTGCGGCTAAAGCGAAAATTTCTAAAAAGGAGGCTTGGATGAACAAGGTTCGAGCATTGAGGAAGAGGCTCCGCGAGTTAAAGACCAACAAAATAATCACTGAAAGCACTTACAGAAAGCTCTACACAATGGTTAAAAGCGGAAGGTTCACATCCGTCGCTGACATGGAAAGATTTCTAAAAGCTCATGACCTCTGGAGGAAACGCTGATGGCGAAGGGTTCCCGTTACAGTGTGCCATACCGCCGAAGAAGAGAAGGCAAAACCGATTATCGAAAACGAAAAGCCCTAATTCTCTCCAGAAAGCCCAGACTTGTAGTCCGTGGCACGCTCAAAAATATTATTGTCCAAGTAGTTGTCGCCAAACCCCATGGTGATGAAGTTTTAGTTTCTGCCCACAGCAGGGAACTCCTAAAAAATTATGGCTGGAAAGCCCCTAGAGGTAATCTTCCAGCAGCCTATTTAACAGGACTTTTATGCGGATTAAAAGCCAAAGCTAAGGGCATTAAAGAGGCGGTTTTAGACATCGGACTGCACTCTCCAACGAAGGGCGCAAGGGTTTTCGCAGCCCTTAAAGGGGTTTTAGATGCTGGTTTAAACGTTCCACACGGGGAGGAGAAGCTGCCAGATGAAAAGAGGATACAAGGTGTTCACATAGCCCAGTATGCAAAAATGCTTTCTGCAAGCACTGAAAGGTATATGGCGGCTTTCTCGAAATATCTTGCGAATAAAATTCCCCCGGAGAACCTTCCAGAACACTTTGCAGAGGTTAAGAAGGCTGTAATTGCCGCCTTTAAGAGCGGAGGTAAAACTCATGGCAGTGGATAAGACTAGAAGTTTGGAGGAATGGGTTCCAAAAACCCGTCTTGGAAAACTGATTCAGGAGGGTAAGATAACCTCTATTGAAGAGGTTTTTATGGAAGGCTTACCCATCCGTGAACCCCAGATTGTTGACGCTTTGCTCCCAGACCTCCAAGAAGAGGTTATAAACATAAATTTGGTGCAGAAGCAGACAGATGCTGGCGAAAAGTCTAGGTTTAAGGCGATAGTTGCTGTTGGAAACAGAAATGGCTACATTGGACTTGGGGCTGGAAAGGCTAGTCAAGTGCGGACAGCCATAGAGAAGGCGGCTGCAGACGCCAGACTAAACCTTGTTCCAATAAGACGGGGCTGCGGAAGCTGGGAATGTGGGTGTGGAAAACCCCACTCTGTCCCATTCCAGGTTGAGGGCAAATGCGGCGGCGTTAGAGTTGTCATAATCCCGGGACCGAGAGGCTTGGGCTTGGTTGCCAGTGAAGTTGCAAAAGTAATTCTTGGGCTCGCGGGAATAAAGGATTGTTGGACAAGGAGTTATGGCTCCACAAGAACCGTTCCATCCTTTGCATACGCAGTTTTTGACGCTTTGAAGAAGACCTACAGCCTTATAACACCGATGGATTGGGTGAGATAGGTTGCCAGAAGAAGAAACCGAAAGCCGAAAATGCATAGCAGCCATACGCGTTCGCGGAATTATAAGTGCGCCATTACAAGTTAGGGAAACCTTGAAAATGTTGAACTTGAAAAGGAACAATTATGCGGTTTTAATTGATAATAGGCCCTCTTTCCTTGGAATGCTAAAAACAGCCCAAAGCTTTGTCACGTGGGGTGAAATTTCAAAGGAGACCTTGACGGCACTGCTGAAGGAGAGGGGAAGACTCGTCGGGAACAAGAGATTGACGGATGATTATGCCAAGAAGCTTGGTTACGCCTCATTGGAAGAGCTTGCAGAAGCAATATACAACTGCAAAGTTGAATACTGGAAACTTCCAAACATCCAGCCGTATTTTAGGCTGCACCCGCCGACCAAGGGTTTTAAGGGCAAGATCAAGAAGGGCTATGGCATGGGCGGCGAGCTAGGATACCGCGGTGAAAAGATTAACGAGCTTTTGGAGAGAATGATTTAAAGGCTTTTTGCGTTGTGGCGATACCTTTTATAGTTGGTTTTGGAATGCGTTTGTGTTAAGGGGAGGAAAAACTAGCGTGAGATGGCGAAAGAGTGAAAAACGACCTAAATGGTTCAGAACTGCGAAAAGACTGGGCAGAACCGAGGATAAATTTTTCAGGTTTGAAAATTTGAGGGTTAAGGGTCGAAGTCCGCCTAAGTACAAGAAATCTCTTAAGGTTAAAAATTGGAAGGAACCCGAGCCGCTGGTGGATGTTTTTAGAGAAAAGGATAGGATAGTTGTTGTTGCGGAGCTTAAGGGCTTCAAGATGGAAAACATAAAAGTTCAAGCTGAAAAACAGCGGCTAACTTTGGTGGCAAAGGCTCAAGGGCGCAGGTATTATAAAAGTTTAAATCTTCCGGACGCTGTGATTCCAGAAGCAGCCCGCATAACATATAAAAATGGAGTCCTCGAAATACAGCTAAAGAAAGCCTTAGAAGAGAAGCCATTAAACAAGGTTGCTGGTTAAAGATGCCCCATAGGCTTAGGAAAATCCGTAAAAAACGCGGCTCAAGAACGTGCGGCTACGGTAGGGTAGGACAGCACAGAAAATCCGGCTCCAAGGGGTACCGGAAGGCTGGACGTCACAAGCACGGCTGGACATATGTCATAAAATACGAGCCAGAATATTTCGGTAAAAAAGGTTTCACCTCGCCTAAAAGCTTGAGGCGGGAAGTTAAAGCCATAAATGTTGGAGAACTTGAAGAAATAGCCGAAAAACACGGAAAAACTGAAAATGGGAAAATTCTTATAGACTTGGAAGGCTTGGGTTACACGAAACTTCTTGGCTCTGGAAGAGTGACAAAGCCTTTGATTGTTAAGGTTGCCGCTTGTTCAAAATCAGCGGCTGAAAAGATAGAGGAGGCTGGCGGAAAAGTCTTAATGGAATCTCAACAGGTTGAGGAGTAGCTGTTAACCCATGGCCGGAAGATTCCTAAACCTATTCAAACCCATTGCGCGGTTCATTCCAGAGGTGAAAGCTCCAGAACGCAGGGTAAGCTTTAATGAAAAACTCTTCTGGACAGCCATAGCCCTCATAGTATACCTTGTAATGTCTAGCAATGCTTGCCGCCTATATGGGATTCCCAGCACCGTGGAGGAGAGGTTTGCGCCCTTAAGAATAATTTTTGCGTCAAACAGGGGAACCCTTATGGAACTGGGCATAGGGCCCATAGTCACCGCTGGTCTTATCTTGCAGCTTTTGGTGGGTTCCGCCATGATAGAATGTGATATGTCGAAGCCTGAAGACAGAGCCCTATTTACTACGGCGAGCAAAGTTTTAGCCATAATTCTCACAGGAGTGCAAGCATCAGCCTACATAATAAGCGGGATGTACGGTTCCTTACCAGGCACGACGGCTATAATCGTTTTCTTACAACTTATAGCCGCCGGTTTCATAGTTTTACTCTTAGATGAGCTTATTCAGAAAGGTTGGGGTTTCGGCAGTGGAATAAGCCTCTTCATAATGGCTGGCGTCGCACAACAAATATTCCTTCAATGCTTTGACATGGCTGGAGCTGTTGATGAATATTATATCCATGGAATATTTCCAGCATTGGTGAGTGCAATAATCAATAGAAAACCACTTACGGGGTTATGGTTGAGGGGCAATCTTCCATCCCTAACAGGACTTATAGCAACAATAGCCGCCTTTCTTGTGATAATTTACATGGAGGGTGTCAGAGTGGAACTGCCACTTTCCTACGCTGGCTACCGCGGTTTTAGAAGCCGATACCCGATAAAACTATTATATGTCTCAAACCTCCCGGTGATTTTCGCCTCTGCACTCTTCGCTAACATATACTTTTTCTCATATCTTCTTTGGAATTGGGATAGAAATAATCCTTGGATTCGACTTTTAGGATGGTATAAACTAGAGGGGGAGCAGTATGTACCCGCTGGAGGCCTTGTTTACTTTGTAACTTCACCGGGCAACCTTACAAACGTGATTAATGAGCCAATAAGAGCCTTTGGATATTTGGCAATCCTCATAGTCTTCTGTGTAATCTTTTCGCTCACTTGGCTTGAGGTTGGCGGCTTGGGTCCATCAACAGTTGCGAAGCAGCTTGTGGATGCTGGCATGCAAATTCCTGGTTATAGGCGTTCAGGGAAGGCTGTTGAACAAATTCTTAAACGCTACATTCCCGCGGTCACTGTTTTAGGCGGAATCATTGTTGGGCTGATTGCTGGCTTATCAGACTTCTTCGGAGTTTACGGTTCTGGTATAGGGATTTTGCTTTCAGTGGGCATAATCTATCAATATTACGAAATTTTGGTGCGGGAGAGGGCTGCTGAAATGTACCCAGCCTTCAGAAGAATATTTGGAGAGTAAGAAAGCCATGTCCTTTCCGCCAACAAGTCCTCCTTGGTCGACACTTTTCATCTTTCTTCTCGCCGCCACCATATCATTTTTAATTTCCCTTGCAAACCGTCTAACCACAGACCCTGAAAAGACTAAAGCTTGGAGGAAGGAAATCGCCGAGTGGAACGAACAATTACGTGAAGCTCGGAAAAGCGGGAACAAGAAGCAGATGGAGAAGCTCATGAAAAAACAACAGTACATACTCCAAATTCAAGCAAAAATGTCGTGGCAATCAATGAAAGTGTCATTTCTCTTTTTCATACCCTTAATGATAGTCTGGTACACCTTAAGTGGAGTATATTTTAAAGAAGGTGTCTCCCCACTTGCATATTTTCCAGGAATAGGGCCTCAGCTGCTCTGGTTCCATTCTCTATTCTGGTGGTATCTTCTATGTTCCTTCCTTTTCAGCACGCTGTTTTCCCATTTATTAGGACTTACAAGTGTGGAGTGATGAGATATGCCTAGACCAGCTCAGCGAACCCGCAGCCGGAAACGTGTTTTTAAGGCTTTGCCAGGAGGACGCACAAGCATACATTTTAAACGTGAAGTTCCGAAGAGCAGCATCTGTGCCCGATGTGGCAAACCTTTAGCCGGAATTCCCCGTCTTCTCCCCCACGAGGCGAGGAAGCTTAACAGAACAAAAAGGAGTATTTCGAGGATTTATGGTGGATACGTCTGTTCCAACTGCTTGAAAACAGCCCTAAAACAAGCAGCGCGAACGCTTAGTGCTGCATGAGGTTCTTTGCATGGCGAAGGAACCATTGGTTATCTGTGTTTGCGGGATGGCTGGAAGCGGAAAAAGCACATTAGCAAAGAAGCTGGCTGAAAAGTATGGGCTCAAATATTATTCGGGTGGTGACGCCTTAAAGGCTTTGGCCTTGGAAAGGGGACATAAGCCAGCGGAGCACGGCTGGTGGGAAAGCAGAGAAGGCTTATCATTCTTGGAGAAGAGGGAGAAAAACCCTGAATTTGACAAGGCTGTAGACAAGAAGCTTTTGGAAGTTGCAAAACAGGGGAACGTCGTCCTAGACAGTTGGACGATGCCTTGGCTTCTTGAAAATGGTTTTAAGATATGGCTTGAGGCATCACCCAGAAAAAGGGCTGAAAGAGTGGCGAAAAGAGACAAGATACCATTGAAAGAGGCATTAAAAGCCCTAAGAAAAAAGGAGGAGAAAACAAAAGCAATCTATGAGAAGCTTTACGGCTTCAAACTAGGCAAGGATTTCACTCCCTTCCACATAATATTGGACACCGACAATTTATCCGCCGAAGAAGTTTTCCAAGTCTTAAGCACAGTTTTGGACAAGCTGATTTTTGATAAACAGAGCTTCGCGTAAATTTTTTAAAGTTATAGAGAAAACTTCTATAACAATCCTCTAGAACTAAATCCAAATCTGAGTCCGAATCGTACGTGGGGATTGGAGAGCTTGAAAATATTAATTCTCAGCTCTATAATTACCATGGCTCTTGTTCTTGGGATTCTTTATGGGCTTATCCCAGTAACTTGGGAAACCGCCCAAACATTGTTCACATTTAACATTCTATTTCTGCTCATTCTTATGCCCTTAAGGGGCTCTTGGGCGAGAAAATTGGCGATACATTTGTTAGGCAACATTTTAAGCTTCATCTGGAGCACCTTCTTCTATCTATTTGTCCACTCAATTGCGGGACAAATGGATGGAATGTTTAACGCTTTATACGTTATTTTAAGTCCGCTATTGAATGTTTTGTGGGTTGTCGCATTTTGGTCTACAAGTTTGACCTTTTTGGCTGGAAAAGAAGAAAAAAAGCGGTGGAAAACTTGATAATAGAAATTTTGGAGGCGTTGCTTATTTTAGCGACAGCCTTGATGGCGGCATATCTCGTCCGCCACTACATTTTCACATTAACTGTTGCCAAGAAATCAAAGAAAAATGGGAGTTCCGTTGTAGCTATAAGTTCGGATCAGTCTTACAGGCCAAAAGTATCAATTCTGATACCTGCCCGCAACGAGGAACGCGTTATTGGCAGGATTCTTCAGAGGATGACAGAGCTAACGTATCCGAAGGACAAGTTGCAGGTGATAGTGATAGACGATGCCTCAACGGATAAAACAGGAATCATAGCGGAACAGTATTCGAGGCTGTATCCTTACATATTTGTTATGAGGAGAAATAAAGAGGAAGGCGGGCGTGGAAAGGCTGCCGCCCTAAACACTGGAATGAAGCTGGCTGACGGCGAAATAGTCCTATGCTTTGACGCCGACTACTATCCGCAAAAGGACATTGTAGAAAAACTTGTGAAAGAGTTTAAGGACCCAAAAGTTGGAGCGGTTCAAGGCAGAGTTGTTGTGCTAAGCGAGCCGCAGAACGTTGTCACAAGGCTTGTCTCCCTTGAGAGAATAGGCGGATATCGCGTCGACCAAGAGGCACGTGATAGCCTTGGCTTAATAGCACAGTTCGGCGGAACTGTGGGAGGCTTTAGGCGCGCGCTCCTAGAGGCTTTAGGCGGATGGGATGAGAATATTTTGGCAGAGGACACCGATCTGACTTTTCGTGTTTATCTTGCTGGTTACAAGGTTAAGTATGTTGGTGATGCAGAATGCTATGAGGAGGCTGTTGAAAACTGGAGAGCCTATTGGAAGCAGCGGTACAGATGGGCAAAGGGACATATGCAATGCGCCTTCAAACATTGGCTGAACGTTCTAAAAAGCAAAAAACTTGGGCTTAGAGAAAAAATTGACGGCCTACTCCTGCTAAATGTCTATTTTCTACCAGTAATAGTCCTTTTCTCATGGATAATTGGAATTTCACTGACTTTCCTGAAATTTTCGCAGTGGTCCACCCCCTTTTGGGCAACATCATCCATTGCCCTCTACAGTTCTATTGGAAACTTTGCTCCATTTTACGAGATTGGAGTGGGAGCATATCTTGATGGCAGAAAGAGAGCGCAGTGGCTCGTCCCCCTACTCCTCTTCACTCTTCTATACAATATTCCCATATGCACAAAAGCCCTCATCGACATCCTTATTTCAAAAATTATGAGGAAAAACGATAACTATTGGGAGAAAACCGAGCATTCTGGCAATGGAAACTGTTATATTATGAACAACACAAAAACTTTAGAACGGTAAAGAATGGTTCCGGCTTCAGCTTTCACATCGGCTGTAATGTTGTTTTTTGGAGTTATAACCTTCATTATCGTCATGCTTTTACCAGCCCTCGTGGAACTGAAAAAACCAAAGGATGCCGGTCCAAAAATATTGGAAAACGAGGAGCAGCATGGAATCAATCTGTTAGTTGACATGGAGATTGAGGCAAAATTTGATTGGGCGACTATAAGAAGGGTTGCGGAAATAATTGCCTTCCTCCCAAGTTTAGAGCCTTAAAACCTAAATTTAGAAAGCCTCATAGAGCAGGACTGTTAATTTTAATGGTTAGGAAAGGTAAGACGAGGCCTTCTAATGTTCTTCCTAGAGTGCACAGCATGTGGCGCAAGGTTTGAAGCTTATCCACCACAGCATAGCTGCAGGAAATGCGGCGGTCTACTAGAGTATAAATGCGATGATGAAACACTTAAAACCGTGAAATTTTCTGGGCCCTTCACTTTTTGGCGTTACAAGAAACTCTTGCCAGAGGTTAAAAATGTCGTCTCCATGGGCGAAGGGGGAACTCCACTTATCAAGGCGGAGAGACTTGCTAAAAACGTCGGGTTGAACAATTTATGCTTTAAAGATGAGACGCGAAACCCAACAAATTCTTTTAGAGATAGATGCGCAGCACTGATTGTTTCTAACGCTGTTGATTTAGGATATGAGTCGATTGTTTGTGCTACAAATGGAAACCTAGGGGCTTCTTTGGCTGCATACTGTGCAAAGTCTGGATTAACATGCCATGTTATAGTGCCAAGAAACGTGGATATGGGAAAACTTGCCCAAATGCTCATCTACGATGCTGTAATTGAAGAGCATGGGGAAATAGTGGACGATTCACTGAAAAGAGCCGATGAACTAGCCAAGGAAATGGGTTGGTATCAGGGGTCTGCAGAGTTTAATCCACTCTCCATAGAAGCCCTAAAAACTATCGCCTACGAGGTCTACGAGCAAATGGGCGTACCAGACTGGTTTATAGCCTCCATGGGAAGCGGAGGAACACTATACGCCGTTTGGAAAGGCTTCAAAGAGCTTCAAATAAGGGACGAAGCAAACTCTCTTCCAAGGATGGTTGGTGTTCAAGCCGAGGGATGCCCACCAATTGTTGAGGCATACATGCAAAATGCGCAAGAGCCTATTCTCAAAACAAAACCTTCAACCCACGCGCTTGCCATACTAGTTAAAAACCCACAGTTTGGTAAACTAGCCCTTAAAGCCATCAAAGAATCCCAAGGAACAGCCACATCAGTTTCAGACGAAGAGATCTTCTCAGCAGAACAGGAGATTGCAAAACTTGAAGGAGCCTTCGCCGAACCAGCAAGCGCAGCAACATACGCAGCGCTAAAAAAACTCGTAAATGAGCGGGTTATCAACAAAAAGGACAAGGTTGTATGCTTAATAACAGGGAGCGGGCTAAAAGCAACAGATATTCTTCAAGCTTTAACAAAGAAAAAGAAAACAGCGGTCATCGGATTGGAGTTGAGTACAAAAGCGAAAATACTTAGAATCTTGAGCGAAAAAGACACTTACGGCTACGATCTATGGAAAAAACTCGGAAAAACAATGACAAGGGCAGCCATATACCAACACTTAAATGAACTTTCTGAAAGGGGGCTAATAGCAAGATACGAAAAGAATGGGAAAAGATTTTTTAAAGTAACCAAGCGAGGCAAAAGGGCTTTGAAAGCCATATCTGAAATAAAATTGTTAATATGAAGCGAGCTGAGCTGAAAAGTTTATATAGTATAGTTACAACTTTACTATTTGCATGAAACACAAAATTTCGACATTCAATCTGGCAGCAACAGCAGTTTTTACGGGTTTAGTCTGCATAGCAACAATGATTTTTTCAATTTACGTTCCTGCAACAGAGGGATTTTTCAACGTAGGCGAATCCATGGTTTTTCTATCCGCACTACTATTTGGGCCGTTTGTGGGAGCTTTTGCGGGTGGAGTTGGCTCAATGCTAGCTGACATATTGTTGGGTTATCCCCACTACGCGCCCGGCACACTTTTTATTAAGGCTTGTGAGGGCGCGGTGGTGGGTGCACTTAAAAAGAGGAATCCAAAGCTTCGTTCAAAGCTTCAATGGAAGCTTCTAACAACAATTTTAGGTGTTGTTGCAGGGGTTCTATTGGGCTGGATTGGTTCAATCTATTATAGCGGTGAAGTGGAACTGACATTAGGTTGGTGGGTGTTCAAGCTTTACATCCCAACCTACTTTTGGGTGTTCCTTGGTGTTGCAATAGCCATTTCAATAGCCGCAATAGGTTTTATAGCTGATCCCGAATTCGGTTGGGTGATTTTCTCCACAATCACCGGAGGTTTTTGCATGGTTGTAGGGTACTTCCTATACCAATGGCTCTTGATTTACCCGCTTTTCAAAATCGAAGTTGTGGCAGCGGCCGAAGTCCCAGTAAACATTGGGCAAATGCTAATAGGCACAATAGTTGCATTACCAATAGTAAAAGTGGTATGGCGCTCGGCGCCCTACTTGAAAGAGAGATAACAAGTCGAAAAAGAGGAGGTAAGCAGTTGAGTCTGCCTTTTGGAAAAGTCCCAGTTGAGATTTTGGAAGAAGTTGTTTTTAAGAATCTTGGCTATAAACGAGCGGAGGTCGTTCTAGGGCCTTCAGCTGGTTTTGACGGCGCGATTATCAACTTAGATGGAAAATCCCTAGTGGCTTCAATGGATCCTATTACTGGTGCTGTTGAGCGCATCGGCTGGCTTGCAGTAAATATCAACGCAAATGACATCGCAACTTTTGGCGTAGAACCAGCCTTCTTTCTTTCATGTATATTGCTTCCAGAAAACGCCGATAGGAAAATCATTGAGGTTATATGTTCTCAAATGGATGCGGCTGCGAGAGATTTGAAGATGGCAATTATTGGGGGACACTGCGAAGTGACGCCTGGGCTCACTAATCCAGTTGTTATAGGATTCGCCTTGGGAATAACAGACAATGGGCGTTATGTCACCGCAGGTGGAGCCAAGCCCGGAGACAAACTTATTCTAACAAAAAGTGCTGGCATAGAAGGAACAGCCATCCTAGCAACCGAGCGCTATGATCTGCTATTAAATATGGGTGCTGATGACAAGCTGTTGAAGTCTGCACGGAAGTTTTTTGAGAAGATAAGCGTTGTCAAAGAGGGCATAACAGCCTTTAAAACGGGCGGAGTAAACGCCATGCACGACCCAACGGAAGGCGGTATCCTAGGAGGCATCCATGAAATGGCGGACGCCTCAAACCTAGGCGTTAAAATTTTTGAAGAGAAAATCCCGGTGGCGAAGGAAACGGCGGAAATCTGTAAGCTTTTGGGAATAGACCCACTACGGCTAATAAGCTCCGGAGCCATGCTTATCGCGGCAAAACCGGAATACACAGAATGCATAATAGAAAAATTAGAGAAGGAGAAGATTGAAGCGTCTGTAATTGGCGAGTTCCTAAGCGACCCAAAAATGCGTATAATGATTCGGAAAGATAAACAAGAAACGAGCCTCCCGCGTACGGAATGTGATCATTTATGGTTGGCATTAACAAGGCATAAATAGTTTCCATGACTGGTGAGTGTTACATGTTAATGTCTTTTTAGGAAGAACCGAACGCTTTTCCACTTGTCCCTAACTATTTCAAGGTTGCCAGCAACACTTCCATGAATCGAATAGAAAATGTAACAAAGGTAGGTGCATCTTTCACATTCGCTATACTTTCGCCTAAGGGCTTCAAACTTCTCACTTTCCCAAAGATCGGGCAGCTCAAAAATTGAGGCAACCGGCTCGTAAAGGTGGCAGCCAGCAACCTCACCCCGATGATTTATTACAAAGAAATTCTGAAGAGCGCGGCATCTCCAAATTCTCTTGTTCTCAAGATAGAGGCGCTTAACAGCCTCCAAAACTTTCGTTGTAATCAAAACATTGTCGTATTTTTGCTTCATTTCAAGAAGCGCGTCGCAAACCTTTACCATAGCATCCCTATCCCTTATTAGGAAAACGTCTTCCTCTTTGCCTATTTTAAAAAGTGAGTTTGAACTTTCCGCCGCATCATAAGAGTATAGGGAATACCAGACTGGAATCCCTTTGCTCAGGAAGTATTTGGTGAAATCAACAATCTCGTAAAGGTTAGCTTGCGAAATGGTCGGCGTCACACTTACGTTGATGCCTTCTCTATGAAGCTTTTCAACGGTCTCCATAGCTCTTTTCCATGCGCCTTTAACGCCCCTTATTTGGTCGTTTTTTTCAGGGTTTAGGCTGTCTATGGAAATTGCGACGAAATTTGCGTGCTTTAAGGCGTCGATTTTTTCAGCCGCCATACTTCCGTTATCATAAACTGTTGTGAAAAAGTAACGTGACGCATATTCAATTATTTCATCAATATCCGCCCTCAAAAGCGGGTTGCCGCCGGATATTAAAACTTCAACAACCCCTAATTTTCGAAGAATATCTAAGCCTCGTTTAATTTCCTCGGTTGACAGTTCCTTGTTGTCTTGCTCTCGCCAGACGTTACATCCGGCACAGCGGTAATTGCACCTTCTTGTAACCATCCATTGAACATGATAAGGTCTGTTTGGAGCTAAGACTCTTGATACAATGCCTAAAGCTTTCTTAATGGACATTTAGGCACCGCTTGAATTCGCCCGCGTATTTACAGTCAAAGTCAATACCTTTAGGCTTGAGATATAAAACTGTTGTTGGCGCGGATGAAGCTTTAAAACTTGGGAAGCTAAATCCTTTTAATCTCTTGGATTACCAGTTTGGAATAATTGTTGCATGCCGTGAGATGGTGCAGCGGGTGACTATTCAGAAAGTGGACGTTGTGGTGCTTACCAAAAACAGTGAAAGAGTTCTAGAAAAATGCCTAAACTCAATCTATAGAAACATTCCAGTGAACCGTTTAATAATAGTTGATGGATACTCAACTGACAATACTTTGAGGATTGTTGAGAAATTTAAGGAGAAATACGGGAATGTTGTTCTGTTAATGGACAACGGGACGCGGGGCAGCGCAAGGATGAAGGGTATAAACGAAGCCGCAACAGAATGGTTCGTCTTTGTAGACAGCGACGTCATATTATGCGACAAATGGTTTGAGAAAGCCAAAAATCTCGTAAAGGAGGATGTTGGAGGAGTCTGGGGTATAGAAATATGGGAAGGCATCAAAAACCCAATTGTCCTAAAGCTCTTTCTTAAAATAACCAGAAAAATTTTTGATTTAAGGGGAGGAACCCATGATCTGCTTGTACGCCGCGACGCGATTAAAGACATTAGTATACCGAGAGATTTGCACGCGTTTGAAGATGCCTTCATTAAGGAATGGATAGAGAAGAAGGGCTATAGGTTAGTCGCAACATATGACCCATACTGCATACACTTTAGGCCGCCAGAAGCTTGGACGATAAATGGAAGCATACACATACTTATTGAAAACCTTCGCTTTGGAACGCTTCGCAAGCTTCCCAAATTATGTATGGCTTATGCGTTCTACACAGTCTATGTCTTGTACAGAAGCTTATCTAAAAAGATTAAGAGCTAGACGACACTCTATGGATAGTCTCTCGAGTACCGCGAAAGCAAAGCTCTTCTTGTTAATATATAAAAAGAGCCAATTATGAACCATAAGAGAGAAACTTTTAGGTAACCATTTTTCTCAAATCTTCTCATCGAAACATATCCCTTTGCGTTTCGGGCGAATTTGATTTTTCCGTGCTCCCTCAACTTTAAGGACATATCCACATCTTCACCGCACGCATTTTTCTCTGTGAAGCCTCCAACTTTTTCAAAGACGTCCCTTCTAATCGCCACCGCTGTCCCCAATTTTCCAAAACATGGGATTTTTGCTTTCCTTAAAACTAGATTTGATAACTCCTCTTTGCCGTACGCCAGCCATGATTTTAATGTTCCTTCTTTAGGAAGCAAATCACCGTATGCCGCTACAACTTTATCCTCGTTTAGATATGGCAAAACTGTGTCAATCCAGTTTGGAAGAAGCGTTATGTCGGCATCTACAAAGAGGAAGATATCTCCTTGCGCCTCCCTTGCTCCGATGTTTCTTCCAGCGGGTATTATGCAATTTTGAATTAAAATTTTGTCCGCATATTTTCTGGCGATGTCTACAGTTTTATCCTCAGAATTTGAATCAACAACGATTATTTCTTTGTTTTTATATGTTTGGTTTTTTAGAGACTTTAGGCAGTCCTCGATGTAGTGTTCCTCGTTAAGGGTTGTGACTATTATTGAGACTAATTTTGACATGGTGGTTCCGTTTTACCGGCTTAGTAGTGGTTTTATTACCTCTGCTAGTTAAGAATTTTCATGTATTGTAGGGAAAACCTAAATTGTATGTTTGCAGATTGTGTTAGCAAATTGTTGGGTTGATGGTTTATGGCTGAAGAAGACCCTGTTAAGTTGCATAAGGATGGGAACACGCTTTACGAAAGTGGCAAGTATGAGGAGGCTAAAGAGAAGTTTCTGAAGGCTTCCGAGCTGTATAAAAAAGCAAACAATTTCTTCGACGCCACATATGCCCTTTTCAAGGCTGGCGAGTGTGTCTTCATGCTGAAGGATTATGCGGCAGCCGTTGAGTATTTCCTTAAGTCTGCGGAGCTTTCCTTTCAAAAGGGTTTTGACAGGTTCGGTGTCAGCGCATTGGAGTATGCAAGAGACTGTTATAGGGCTTTGGGTGAAAGCGAAAAAGTTTTGGAGACTGAGAAAAAGATAAAAGAGGTTAAGGCGAAACTCGAAGAGTCTTTCTAAAAGTGCCATACCCTTTCTTTTTATTATGCCTCTTGCTGAATAAATAAACGGTTTAAATTTTGGGTTGCATCATCTTAGCATGGTAGGACTGAAGTGTTGTATGACAACGCCGTTTAGGACTCTGGCGGAATTATGTGATAGACTGGAGGGCATGAGCAGACGGATTCCAGCCATAAATCTCGTAGCAGATTTTCTGAAGAACCTTGAACCCGGCGAGGTTGAGCCTGCAATTTCAATGATTTTGGGGAGGCCTTTTCCAAAGTGGAGTCAGCAAACTCTTGATGTGAGCTGGGCAACTTTAAGCGAAATTATTAGGCGTATAACCGGGGTTGATTGGAAAGTTTTCTTGGAAGCCTTTAACAAGACCGGAGACGTGGGTTCGGCTGCAAAAGTTGTTTTTGAAAGCTGCAAGGTTAGGCGGCAGGCACTGCTCTTTGAAAAGCCTTTAACAATATTGGAGGTTAGGCGGAGTTTTGAGGCAATAGCTGAAACCGTTGGATACGGCTCTAGAGAGAAAAAGGAACGTCTAGTAGAGGCTTTACTTAGTTTGGCTTCTCCGCTTGAGGCGAAGTATTTGGTTAAAATATTCATCGGCGAAATGCGGACAGGCTTCCACGAGGGGCTAATGGAACAAGCAGTTTCCAAGGCGTTTCAGATACCGCTTGAAACCGTTAAAAGAGCAAGCATGGTGTTAGGGGATATTGGCACCGTGGCGGCATTAATAAAAGCTGAAGGCAAGGAAGCACTGTCAAAAATTGGTTTTCAAGTTTTTAGGCCTGTCAAGCTTATGCTGGCTCAGATGGCTAATGATGTGGCTGAAGCCTTAAAAGAGCATGGTGGAAAAACCGCCTTTGA
>Ga0315298_1004467_pt1 | contig 20898 bp, 20 predicted proteins | sample WHS_1_MG_FD_203077 | JGI IMG/M metagenome (GOLD analysis project Ga0315298, IMG submission 203077) | Extremophilic microbial mat communities from Washburn Hot Springs, YNP, Wyoming, USA - WHS_1_MG | ecosystem: Environmental > Aquatic > Thermal springs > Hot (42-90C) | place: USA: Wyoming...
GCGGGAGATCGGGCGCGGCCCGTCCAGCCACGGGGCATCACTAGGTCCGCCCTCGAAAGCGAAGTCGCGCGTGGACATGGACGACGGCAGCCAGTTGGGCGCGCCCGAGCGCCCCCGAGCCAGCCCGCCCCCCTCGGATTTAGGCTCACCAATGGGCCAGCTTAAGGTGAAGGAGCCGCGGCACCGCTCAGAACCCTTATAAGAGCCTACGGAACCAACGATGCCGACTCGCGGGGGTTGCCGAGCGGCCAAAGGCGCGAGGTTCAGGCCCTCGTCCCGTAGGGGTTCGTGGGTTCGAATCCCACCCCCCGCACCAGCGCTGCGCGTCCCCGGGCCGGCCGTCGCCCTAGCCGCGCGCGGACAGATAGATTCCGATCGAGAGTATGGAGTAGCCCGCTAGCTCCGCGCCAGAGGCCGTGGTCCCCAAGATCGCGTAGCTGAAGATCATGGAGAACGCGGGCACCAGGAACATGTAGGGCGCCACCCTGCTCACCTCGTGCCGGGAGTACATGTATACGTATATCGTGAATGCCAGCGCGGTGCCCGGGATCCCTATGAGGGCGAGCGCGGCGATCGCTAGGGGCGTCCAGCGGATGGCCGCGGAGGGCCCCTCCCAGAGCATGAGCGCCGCCGCCATCGGGAGGGCGTAGATCATGTGGTAGAGGTTCACGCTCGAGAAGTCCTCACTCCTCAAGTACTTCCTGTACACTATGGTGGCGAGGGACCAGCTGATGGTCGAGCCCAGAAGCAGCGCGTACGCCTCGGAGTCGGCGGGCCCCGCCTCCCCGGAGAAGATCATGACCGTGCCCAGGAATCCGAGCAGCAGCCCGACGGCGCGCCCCCGGGTCACCCTCTCCCCCAGGAGTATTGCGCCGAGCGCAGTCACTATGATCGGGTAAGTGTAGATCACGATCGACGCGGTGGCCGGAGAGGTCTCGGACTCCCCAGAGTACCACAGCGCCTGCATGGCCACTATGTCCAGCGCGCCGAAGAGCGCCGTGAGCAAGTTGATCCTCAGTCCGGCCGGGGGCCGGGCGCTGCGGGGCAGCAGCGCCACTAGGGAGGGTATGGCTATGGCCAGCCTCAGGAACAGCAGCTGCAGCGGCGCGACCGACGCCAGCGCCACCTTCACGAGCGGATAGTTCAGCCCCCAGAACGTCGCCAGCGCTAGGAAGAGCAGGGCCTCCCTGGCCGCCCGCACGCGGTCCTCTCACCCCGCTGGCCATAAAATGCTTAGTGGGGGCCGCCCTCCCCCCCGGCGGAAAGCTTTTGCGGCCGCCCTCCCTCCCACTCCCAGGGATGTGCGGCCTGGAGACCAAGTTGTGGGCGGAGAAGAAATCAGTGCTCAGTAAGGAGCTTGCCACGATACTGGTAGGCCTCGGCGCGCTCAAGTTCGGCGACTTCGTGCTGTCGTCCGGTAGGAGGAGCCCCTACTACATAGACCTGCGCCTCCTGCCATCTTACCCCAGCGCGCTGGAGAGGATAGCCGAGATGTATGTGGAGGTGCTCGAGAACGAGGTGGGCCTGGGCAACTTGAAGGTCGCCGGCATACCCACGGCGGGCCTCCCCCTGGCCACGGCGGTCAGCCTCAGGGCCAGGTTGCCCCTCATATACGTCAGGGAGACGCCGAAGCTGCACGGCGAGATGAAGATGATAGAGGGGGCGCTCTCGAGGGGGGACACCGTGGTCCTCATAGACGACCTCGTGACGACGGGCGGGAGCCTGCTCAAGGCGGCCGAGGCGGTCAGGGCGTCCGGCGGGCGCGTGGAGCACGCCGTCGTGCTGATAGATCGTGAGGAGGGCGGATCCGAGAACCTCGCCAGGGCCGGGATAAGGCTGCACGCAGTCTCCAAGATAAGCGAGCTCCTCTCATGGCTCGAGTCCGCCGGCGGCTTGCCGAGCGATAAGGCCGAGCTGGTGAGGGCCTACCTCAGGGGGGTGGGGCGCAGTTGACCGGCGAAGCGGCTCGCCTGGCGTCCATCCTGAGGAACCGCGGGATGATAAAGCGGGGCAGCTACATGCTGCATCTGGGCAACTCCAGCGAGTACTACGTCGACCTGAGGGCCCTGCCATCCTACCCCGACGACTTCGACGAGGTGACGTCGGCCCTCGCGAGGCTCCTCTCCGAGGAGGTCGGCGGCTTCGATCGCCTGGTCGGCATCGGAGACGGCGCCGCGCCCCTGACGGTCGCCGTGAGCCTGAAGCTCCAGAAGCCCTACGCGATAGTGAAGAAGATGGAGGCAGAGAACAGCTTCAGGGACCCGCTGCTGGGCGAGCTCCGCGCGGGCGAGAGGGCCATACTGCTGGACGACGTGGCCTCGACAGGCGTCACCCTCGCCTGCGCGGCGTCGATAGTCAGGGCGCTGGGGGCGCGCGTGGACACGGCGGTGGTCCTGGTGGACAGGGACCTGGGGGCGCGCGAGCTCCTGTCGACCCTCGGCATAAGGCTGAGGAGCCTGATCAGACTGAGCGAGATCCTCGGCGGCGCGCAGAGATCCCCCTGAGGGCCTCGGCCCTCAGCCTCTCCAGCTCCGCCCGCGGGCGCCCCGACCTCATTATGCTCCTGCCCACCACTATCATGTCCGCCCCCGCGAGCGTGGCCGCCGCTGCGTCGCCCCCCTGCGCGCCGACGCCCGGCGCGATTATCGCCAGATCCCTCCCCACGACGCGCCTCAAAGCCGATATCCTCTCCGGCCTCGTGGCCGGCGCGACTATGCCATCGGCTCCAGAATCCCTGGCCAGCCTCGCTATCTCGTCCGAGCACCCGGCGTAGCAGAGCGCGGCGCCGGCGTTGGACGTCTCGGCCACCACTATCACGCCGGACCCGCCCGCGGATCTCACGACCTCCTCCACGACGTCCGGCCCCAGGAACCCGTGAATTATGACCGCGTCCGCCCCCGCGCCCAGCAGCTCCCTGGCGACGCCGCCGCTCACGTGCGGCACGTCCGCCAGCTTCAGGTCGGCTATCACGATCCCGCCGCCCGCGAGGCCGCGGGCGGCGCCGATGGCCCCCAGCCCCCCGCGCAGGACGGGCATCCAGCCCACCTTCAGGTTCAGGGGGCCGCCCGCAGAGAGCTCCTCTAGGACGGGCGCCGCCTCGTCGATCGGCTCGTCGACCGCGATTATGACCGGATCGCTGAGGGAGGCGCCGAGTAACCTTTCAGAGAACTTCCCCAAGGCTGACTCCCTCCCCGCCCTGAAGGGCGGGGCTTGCCCGAGGCCTTAAGGGTTACATCCCCTCTACGCGCGCTACTCCATGCCCTAACGCACGATCGATCTTACCGTATTTCCGGCTTTTAGCTCCACGATGTCCATGAGCAACTCTTCGGTGAGCTACCCCCGCACTGAAGGGCGATTTTCTGCATGGCATGACATTAAAACGGCAAACCTCGCCATTCAGGGCGGGGAGGGGGTCAGATGAAGAGGGTTCCATGGTCTTGAGGCCGCCGGCGATCGCGCCTTCGCGACACAACGCTTAATTTTGGACGCGCCGCTGCGGGCGGCATGCCCCGCGAGGAGGAAAAGCGCGAGCTGCTGGAGAAGTTCTCGTCGGAGTCCCAGAAGTACTACGAGGTGGAGCTCTTCAGGAGGGAGGGGTTCGTGAGGAAGCGCTGCGAGGTCTGCGGCAGGCACTTCTGGACGCTGGACCCATCGATGGAGCTGTGCCCGGATCACTGGGGCGGCAGAACGTTCATAGGCGACAGGGCCACGAGCCGCCCCTTCGGCTACGTGGAGGCCTGGAGGAACGTTGAGGAGTTCTTCGTCTCAGAGGGGCACACGAGCGTGCCGCGGTACCCTGTGGTCGCGAGGTGGAGGCCGGACCTATACTTCACCGTCGCATCGATAATAGATTTCCAGAGGGTGGAGGGCGGCAAGGTGGTCTTCGAGTTCCCGGCGAACCCGCTAGTGGTGCCGCAGGCCTCGCTGAGGTTCAACGACGTGGAGAACGTCGGCTTCACGGGCCGCCACTACACCGAGTTCGTCATGATAGGGCAGCACGCGCTGAACGATGGGAGGGGGTACTGGAAGGACAGGACGGTGGAGCTGGACTTCAGGCTCCTCACCGAGAGGTTCGGCGTGCGGCGCGAGGAGGTGGTGTTCGTCGAGGACGTTTGGTTGGGATACGGCGCCTTCGGGTACTCCCTGGAGTACTACGTCAGGGGGCTCGAGCTTGGCAACGCCGTGTTCACGGAGTTCGAGGGGACCCCGTCTGACTACAGGAGGCTCGAGCCCCAGGTCGTGGACATGGGAGCCGGGCTCGAGAGGTTCGTGTGGCTGTCCCAGGGCACGCCCGCGAGCTACGATGCGGTGTTCGCGGGCGAGCTGGGGGAGCTGAGGAGGAGGCTCGGCATCCCCCGCGATGAGGGGATGATCGCCAGGTTCTTCGCCGCCAGCGGGAAGCGCGACCTGACGGAGGCGACGGATCCCTCGGCGGTCATGCGCGAGGTGCTGGCCGAGGCGGGGATCGACGAGGAGGAATACCAGCGGAGCGTGAAGCCATGGGTTGACCTCTACGCGGTCCTCGATCACTCCAGGGCGCTGCTCTTCGCCATAGCCGATGGAGCGCTGCCCAGCAACGTGGGCGGCGGGTATAACCTCAGGGCGATACTCAGGCGCGCGCAGGGGATAATAGATGCGAACTCATGGGACTTGACGCTGGTCGACGTCGCGGAGCTCATCGCTGGGTCCCTGAGGCCGATGTTCCCGGAGCTGCTCGAGGCGATCCCCGCCTTCCGCGAGGTCATCGATGTGGAGCTGCAGCGCTACAGGGCTACCAAGGCCCGCGTGGCCAGCATAATAGAGGACATTAGGCGCTCGGGCAGGCGGCTCACCACGGACGAGGCGATCCGGCTCTACGAGTCCAACGGCGTCACCCCGGAGATGCTGGTGGAGGCCGGGGCCCTCACGTCAGTGCCGATGGACTTCTATTCGGAGCTGGCCAGGAGGCACTCGACCCGGCCCAGGGAGAGGGCCGAGAGGCCCCCGGTCGACGTGAGGGGGCTCCCGCCCACGAGGGCGCTGTACTACGAGGACCAGTACGCCACCAGGTGCCGCTCGAGGGTCCTCCGGTCCTATCCCGAGGAGCGGGCGGTGGTCCTGGAGAGCACGATCTTCTACCCCAGGGGAGGGGGCCAGGAGCCGGATCGCGGGCTGCTGGGCGGGTTCCGCGTGAGGGACGTCGTCAAGGTGGGGGGCGTCGTCGTGCACTTCCTGGAGGGCGGGGCGCCGAGCGAGGGCGAGGTCGTCGAGTGCGAGATAGACGAGGCCAGGAGGAGGGCCCTGATGAGGCACCACACGGCGACGCACATAGTCAACGGGGCCGCCAGGCGGGTGCTGGGCCCCTGGGTCTGGCAGCACTCGGCCTTCAAGGAGGAGGACATGGCCAGGCTCGACGTGACCCATCACTCGGCGCTGACCAGGGAGCAGCTGGAGGCCATAGAGAGGGTCGCCAACGAGATTGTGCAGGCCGACATCCCCGTGGACGTGCAGGTGCTCCCCAGGGGCAGGGCGGAGTCGCTCTACGGCTTCAGGCTCTACCAGGGCGGCGCGATACCGGAGAGGGAGCTGCGCGTGATCAGGATAGGGGATTTCGACGTGGAGGCCTGCGGCGGCACGCACGTGCGCAGGACGGGAGAGGTGGGGCCGATCAGGATCCTCCGCTCCGAGAGGATACAGGACGGCGTGGTGAGGCTGGAGTTCGTGGCTGGCATGAGGGCAGTGGAGCACTCGATCGAGCAGTCCAGGCTGATTCACGAGATAGCCGACAGGCTGGGCGCGCCGCCCGAGCAGGCGGCCAGGAGGCTGGAGGAGCTGCTCGGGGAGCTGGAGGCGAAGGAGGGCGAGCGCAGGAGGCTGAGCAGCGCCCTGGCATCCTACGTGGCCGCGCTGGGGCCCAAGGGCGAGCTGGAGGGCAGGCCCATCTACGCCGTGGCGCTGGAGGGGGTCCCGCAGAGGACGCTGATCGAAATAGGGGATGCGGTATCCAGGAGCGTCCCCGAGGCGATATACCTGGGGATCAGCGTCATCAGGGAGGAGGGACGCTCGCTCCTGGTCATAATCTCCCAGGGCGGAAGGCCCGATGCTGGGGAGCTCGCCGCCCGGGCGCTCGGGGCCCTGGGGGGGCGCGGCGGAGGGAGGGGGCGCATAGGCCAGGGATCCGTGCCCCGCGCGCTGAGCCTCGACGAGGCCATCGCCGCCCTGAGGGGCGGAGCGCGAGGCCTGCCTCACGCTTATTAGGGACGCGCCGGCGCGCTACCACGTGCCTGGCCAGACCGTGTCCCGCGCCTGGATAGTGACGCTGGGCAACGAGGTCCTCCTGGGAGAGGTCGAGAACACGAACGCGGGATGGCTGGCCAGGAGGCTCACATCCCTGGGAGTGAGGGTCAGGAGGATAGTGACGTCCCCGGACGACGAGGAGTCGGCCGAGGTCTTCAGGGACGCCGTGGGGAGGGTGGAGCTGGTCGTGTCGACTGGAGGGCTGGGGCCCACGTACGACGATAGGACCATGTACCTGCTCTCCCGGGCGCTCGGCCTGCCGCTGGAGCGCAACCCGGCGGCCGAGGAGATGGTGAGGAGGAGGGTGGCGGAGAGGGGCTTCCAGCTGACGCCCGCGAGGCTCAAGATGGCCGATATGCCCAGGGGCGCTGAGCCGCTCGAGAATCGCGTGGGAACCGCCCCCGGCGCCATCCTCAGGCACGAGGGCACGACGTTCGTGGTCTTGCCGGGCGTCCCGGCGGAGATGACGCAGATCTTCGAGGAGGCCGCGGCGCGCCTCGCCGGGATGTGGCGCGGGCCGCCGTGCAGGCGCGAGGCGACATTCCAGGGGATAGTCGAGGCCGACCTGGCGGACGCGCTGATGGAGCTGTCGAGGGACGAGTCCGTCTACGTGAAGACTCAGCCCAGGGGCCAGCCGGGGAGGCCGGGCGTCAGGATACTGGTCATATCCTTCGAGGGGCGCTGCGATGAGGCGTTCGCGAGATTGCTGCAGGCCGCGCGCGCGGCCGGCGGGTCCGCGCTCGAGTAGGGCTCGGATCCTCGCGAAGCGCCCTCACTGCGCGATGCCGAGGGTGTTCCCGACGCCGATGACCACCGCGACGCCGTCCTGCGGCACCCTCTCGCGCAGGATGCTGCGCAGCGCCTCGTGGACGTAATCGACGGACTTGGCCAGGTCCCTCGTCATGATCGTTATGGCCTCGGCGTAGCTCTCCTTGACCAGTATTGCGTAGAGAGGAATGCCCCCGCTGGCGGCCTGGCTCTCTATGTTGAAGCGCTCGACGCCCAGGCCCCCTATAGCGACGCCGACGCCGCGGGCGGACTCGCCGCTGCGCTCGCTCTCCAGCCTCAGCTGGGCATCGATGGTTATTATGGCCGATATCCTGCCGTAAATCAGGCCGGCGCGGCGGACCGCATCGTCGAGGTTGCCCAGGTTGTTGGCGGGCCCCTTGGCCTTGATGAAGAGGACCCTGCGGCCCTCCAGCTCCCCGAGCGCGGCAGAGGTGTCCGGGGCTATGTCGAACTTCTGCAGGCCGCGCATCAGCAGCCCGACGCTCATCGGGCCTATGCCATCGCCTATGGGGGCCCCGCTGTCCAGGGCGTCCATGAAGCCGAGGAAGGCTCTGCCCTGCTTGAGGAAGAGCGGCATGACCGCGTAGAGCTGCTGTAGGAGGCCCAGGCTGGAGTACTTGTTTGCCAGCCAGAGGAAGTGATCCACTACCTTGTATAGCGTGTTGAGGGCGGCCGCGGCCTCAGCGTAACCCACGGTCCTGCCCACCGGCACCGGGTCCTCGGTCCCGAGCGCCGCGGACGCCTCCGCCTTGAACTTGCGCTCGTAGTTGTCCATCAGGTGCTTCAGCTTACCGACGATCCCGACCGGGTCCAGGTCCACCGGATACACAGTGAACAGGTCCAGCAACGACCTCAGACGGGACCTGGCGGCCGCGTCCTGCGTCGCGGAGGAGATGTAGGACTCGTACCTCGACAGGCCGCGATCCCGGAGCTCCCTCAGTTCCCTGAATGCCCTGGCGACCTCGCCGCTCATCGTCCAGAACTGGAACCTGTTGGCGTAGACGGTCATCAGGGCCATGTAGATGGTTGGCAGTATTATGTACCAGGCCAGATAGTAGTATACTATTTGGTCGCCGGAGGCCGCCAACGTCTCGGTCCTTCGGGCGGCCACTATTTAAAGAAAGTCGGGCCGCCCATCACATCCCGCGTGAGAGCCGCGACCAGCTTCAGGGGCGCCGGCACCGCCGCTTCGCGAGGGCTCGCGCACCTCACTAGCACGGCGGCGACGGCGGGTTTCACTTCCGGGATCGGACGAGACCGGGTGGATCCCCGCCGCTATGGCCGGCTGAGCCTGTTCCGAACCGACGGTAAATAAACGTTTCCGGCGCGGGACGGCTGCGCGGGGATTCCTAGCGGCAGCAATCGCCGGGGCGCCCTCGCGCAGATGGGCCTTAGCGACCGCAGCCCCTGCTGAGCGCCGCGCTGCTGGCGCGCTGGCGAGGGAAGCTCACTTCTTGACCTTGATTATCTTGGACTTGCCCATTATGCGCCAGTACTCCACCTCGGCGCCCGGCTCCAGCCTGTCCCTAACCTCGTCCTCCACGTACTGGGTCTCGAACGTCTCGAAGGTCTCCAGGTCCATCAGCTGCACGTTCCCATTGGAGACGCTGAGCACCTGGCCGACGCGCTTCTCGACCTCCGGCACGTCTATCTTGGCGCTGGAGGGACCCATGTAGGATCTCTTAGATCCCGTGAAGAAACCCATGGCCACGAGCCGGACCTTGGCGCTCCCATGCTTCCCCGGCTTGCTCTTCTCAACCTCGACGACCCTGCAGGGCTCATCGTCTATGACGACGAACGCGCCCTCCTTGATGTCGCCGAGCTCCACGGGTTTAGCGCTCATCATCCAGCTTTCGCTCAATCCCGGATAAATATGTTATTTCCGTTCGTCCCTAGATATGTTATCATTCCTAGCACCTAGGGAGCTCCACCTCGCTCACACCTCACGGGCTACCGGAGTGGGCTCATGGGCGGCCGTCGGGCCCAACGGCAAGGGCCCCCATCCAAGGGAACCGACCTCAGGCGGCTAGGGCATCGCCCCCATCGCCGCGGGGGGTGAGGAGGAGGTTGGTGCCCTGAGTCTGCCCCCCACAGGTGCTCGTCAGCCACGCGCTGGCGCCCCTGGCCTCGGGGTAGGCTGAGAATGCCCCCTCTTCCTCAGCCTGAGGAGGGGGCGGGCCCTCCAGGCGGGCGGCGTAGGCGTAGTGGGAGGGAAGCCGATGGTAGGTGACCTCACGATATTTCTCTGCCTCGAGCCTGGCTGACTTGGTTATGTGGCTGCTCGCGGCGTATAGGACTAGTCGCTCGACCACGTCCCTGTACATACCCTCGAGCTCCGCGAAGGTCCTCCTGGGCAACGGCGCGGACTCGACGATGGCCGCCCTGGCGACCTCGCCCATCAGCCCCGGAGGCATGGACCAATAATTTAACAACTAAACACCAACCATGCAACAGCCAGCGCGCCGGCGGCGCGACCGCCGGAGCCATCAGAAGTTTTATCTCCCGGTTCCTTCACGCTGAGGGGCAGCGGCCGCCGTGGTGTAATGGTAGCACAGGGGCCTGTGGAGCCCCCAGACCGGGTTCGATAGGCCTGTGGCCCGAAAATCCCGGCGGCGGCCCCATCCGGATTTCAACTCAATCCTCGACCGCGCACTGGGAGGAATCCTCCCAGAGCGAGGCCTCCACGGGCCTCGTAAGGTGGCGATGCGCCCTCGGAGGGGGCAGGTAGGTGCCGCGGACTATCCTGCGGGGGAGCCTGACCTCCACGGGCACGGCACCGGGATCGCGGTGGCCGCACCGCGTGCACCTGTACCCTTTGCCGGAGCCCTCGCTCTCCATCCGGGAGCCGCAGACCGGGCACTTGGGGGCGGATCTGGCCCTGAGCTCCACCAGCTCGAGCACCTCGAGCAGCTCCAGGTTTATCGTGGGAGGGTCCGGGGGGTGCGGCCTGAAGGACCCGACGACCCTGACGCGGTCCCCCGGCTCCAGCCCCAGGACCACCTGCCTGAAGTGCTTCGTCGGCTCGTAGGCGGCCACCCTTATCCTGCCCCCGTGGGAGTCCTCCAGCGTGAAGAAGACGTGGGATCCGCGCCCGAAGCTGGGCCGCGTCGCGACGCGGCCCTCCAGCCTGACCGTCGTGTAGGGCTCAATCTCCGACACGGCGTCCACGTCCATAACGTGGGAGCCCGAGCCGTGGTTTGTCCGATAAATGGCCACCCTCTCGACGCGCGTCCCTATCCTGAGCGCGCTGTAGGCCCTGATCACGGATGACCTGTCAGTCCCCCTCACCCCGACGATGACCGGATCGGGGCCGCGCGGCGCCACGAGCGATTCCATGCTATACCAGTCGTAGTTATCGTACGTCATCGGCCAGGTCTCCAGGTCGGCGATCCTGACGGACTCATCGTCGACCGGCCGGGGCCCGCGCGGAGAGCCCGGGGAGCGGTACGCCAGCAGCTCGTACATGCGCGTGGCGTCCTCCGGGGCGCCAATCGCGGCGGCGGCGCCCACCAGCCCGCGACCGCTCTTGAACCAGGAGGCGATCGCCCCCAGCGAAGCCAGCAGCCTGATGGCCGCGGGGAGGCTCACTATCCTCCTCAGAGCTTCCTCATAGATGGGCGAGAGGGCCGCGGGGGGCGATGCGTCGGGAGTGACGATCATCACGAGCCCTGGATCTACCTTCGAATCCGCCAGGGCGGCGCTGCGCGCCAGGATGTCCTCCACCCGCCCGAAGAGGCGCATTGCGTCGGCACGCCCCTCGACGCGGTACCTGAGGTGGATCGCGCCGTTCCCCCTGGTCTTCATGGGGTAGGCGGGGTTCAGGCGCACCAGCCTCGGCTCGCCGGCGCCCGCGTAGCCCAAGCCCCTAAGTTCGTCCTCGATCAGCGCGCCGATGTAGGTCGTGCACATCCCGAGGTAGTTGGAGTCGGTGTCATCGATGCCGATGTGCGCGACGGGCAAGGTCGCCGATCGCTACTCTATCACTATGATGCTGAGCGTCGACCTCACGTGCTCCAGCCTGCGCACGCGGGAGCTTATGGTCTCCTTGACGCGCTCCAGGGAATCGGCCTCCACCTTCGCTATTATGTCGTAGACCCCATAGACCATGTGGGCCTCGGTGACGTAGGGCAACTGCTTCAACGCCTTCAGCACGTCCTCCTCCTTCCCCATCTCCGCGTTTATCAGGACGTACGCCTTAGCCAACTCCTATGGGGAGGAGCGCGCCCGTTAAAAATATTCGGCGGCGCTCGGCGGGCGCCGCCCATTGGGGGGAGCCGCCCGCGATGAGGGCAACGCTTATTGCCGGCCGCGGATATCTCGGGCACGCGCGTCGAGCTGGCGGGTGGGCCACGGGGAGCTCCCGAGGAAGCTCCTCCCTCCACCGGGGGAGCGCGGCGCCGCGAGGCGCGGCGGGAGACCGCCGGCAACGGAAAAGAAACGACACCCCCCGGCGAGGCGGTGACCGTGAAGGGGTGCGCGGAACCCCGGAGGAGGCGCCGGGGAGGATGAAACGGCCGCCCCGCGCGGAGCAAGGCCGAACGGGGCCGATGAGTCCCCCGGCGAGGCCCGGGTGGGCCTCTCAGCCCGATCCCACCGGAACAGAAGGAGGGCTACGTCCAGCACGACGCGCGCTAACCCCTCAGGCTGGACACGGGAGGCGGGAAGCGGCCGCCGCGCGAGATCAGGCGCGCGGCCCCCAGCCGCGGGACCGGCAGCACGACGCCGGAGCCGAACAGCCCGCCGAAGTCGACGACGTCGCCGGGCTTGGCCCCGGGGATGGGCAGCAGCCGGACCCCCACCGGCTTCCCCGTAGCGACGCCGATCGCCATCTGATCCAGGATTATGGAAGACAGGACCTCCGGCGGCGTGTCGCCGGGCACTGGCACCATGTCCGTGCCGGTGGCCGACACGGCGCTCATCGCCAGGAGCGCCCACACCCCCAGGTGGCCCTCCGCAGCCCTCCGCGCCATCCCCAGATCCTCGGACAGGGGGGTCATAGCGCCGCTGAAGCCGCCCACCCTCGAGGCCGCCATCGCCCCGCCCTTCTTCAGGGAGTCGGTCAACAGCATGAGCGCGCCCAGGGTGCCGGGGGAGCCCACGGCGTCGACGCCCATGGCCTCGAGGACCTCCGCCACGCTCTCGCCCTCCACGGGCGCCGGCGCCAATGATATGTCGACAGCCCCGAATTGGACGCCCAGCTTCGACGCGACCTCGCGGCCTACGAGCTCGCCAACGCGGGTTATCTTGAAGGCGACCCTCTTCAGCGTCTCCGCCAGGCCCGTCACGTCCACCTCGCCCGCGCTCTTGACCGCCGCCAGGAGGACGGCGGGGCCGCTTATGCCGACGTTCACCACGGCGTCGCCCGTCCCCACCCCGTGGAACCCGCCGGCCATGAACGGGTTGTCGTCGGGGGCATTGGCCAGCACCATCAGCCTCGCGCAGGACTCGCCCCTCCCGCCGGGGGACAGCTGCGCGGCGCGGGATATAACGCGGCCCATCCTGAGCACCGCGTCCACGTTTATCCCGGAGCGGCTGTCCGCGACGTTGACGGCGGCGCAGACCCTCTTGGTCGCGGCGAGCGCCTCGGGTATGCTCTCCTCCAGCGCGACGTCCGCGCTGCTCTCGCCCTTCTGGACCAGGGAGCCGTACCCGCCCACGAGGTCGACGCCGACGTCGGCGGCCGCGTCGTCTATGTCCTGGGCGAGCGCGACCAGCTCCTCCCTCGAGCGGGGACCGACGCTGCTTATCATCGGGGACGCGACGAGCGACAGAGGCGTCAGGGCCACCCGCCGGTTCACGACCTCCACCCCATACTTCTCGCTGACCTCCGAGACCGCGTCGGCCAGGCGCGAAGCCCCCTCGCGTATGATCCTGGCGACCCCCCTCCTGAGGGCGCCCGGGTCGCTGGAGGCCGCCGGCAGCGCGTTCAGCCCCAGGGTGACCGCCCGTATGTTCAGGTGCCTGTAGACTATCATGTCGACAGTCTCCAGGATCTCGTCTATGCTTATCCTGGACGACATCCGCCGATCGCACCCTGTGCATTACCTTAAAGATATTATAATGATAGACGGCGACCTGCACGCCGAGCTCCCTGGCCCTGGCTTCCAGCCCCTCCTTGAGCTCCGCTATCCCCACGCTGGAGCCCGAGAGGTCCGCCAGGAGCACCATCACGAAGATGTCGCCCATCTTCGTGGACGCCAGGTCCACTATGTTCGCGTTGTACTCCGCCAGCGCCGTGGCAATCCCCGCCACTATGCCGACCCTGTCCGCGCCCATCACCATGATGACCGCCCTGTCCTCCTCGCCCACGGCATCCTGCGCCGGCGCGCTGGCGATTTAAAGGCACCGCGGGCGGGGCAAGCGACTTATAAGTTCCCGTGACGGGAGACCGCGCCCATGGAGGCGCAGTACGATGTCGTGGTGGTCGGCGGAGGCCCGGCGGGGCTCGCGGCCGCCAGGGCGGCGGCGGAGGCTGGCGCCAGCACGGTCCTGCTCGAGAAGCAGCCAGCCATAATGGCCTGGAAGCCCTGCGGCGAGGCGACGAGCAGGGGGACCTTCGACACGGCGGGCGTTAAGCCCACGCCGCACATAGTGATCAGGGAGGCCTACGCGCGCGTGTACGCGCCGGGCGGCAGGTACGTGGAGATAAGGGACGTGGGCTACAGCATAAACAAGTCGGCCTTCCTGCAGGCCATGGCCGAGCTGGCCGCCGCCTCGGGCGCTGCCATAAGGGTGAGGGAGGAGGTGGAGGCCGTGTCCAGGAAGCCGGACGGGACCATGGAGGTCAAGGCCAAGAGAAACCTGTACAGGGCGCGGGTCGTGATAGGCGCGGACGGTTACAACTCGACCGTGGCGAGGTCGCTCGGGATCAGGGAGAGGTCCGAGCCCATACCCACGGTCCAGTACGTGATGGCGAACGCCAAGCTCGAGGTCTGGGACGCTGTGAGGTTCTACCTGGGGAACTCCGTGGCGCCCAAGGGCTACGCGTGGATCTTCCCCAAGGCGGGGACGATCGCCGAGGTGGGGATAGGGACCAGGGGGGCCGTCGCGAAGGAGTACCTGGATAGGTTCGTCGCGCGCTTCTCCGGGGAGCTCGGGGGCGCGCAGGTGATAGACTACAGGGGGGCCCCGGTGCCCATAGGCGGGATCATCAGCAGGAACGTCGTGGACGGCGCCATTCTGGTGGGGGACGCCGCGGGCACGGTTATACCCTTCACGGGCGCCGGCATCCACTCATCGATAGCTGCGGGGCTCGTCGCCGGCAGGGTCGCGGCCGAGGCGGCGAGGGAGGGCGACAACAGCGAGCGCCGGCTGAGGGAGTTCGACTCGCTCTACTACGAGCCGTGGGGGAGGCGCATCAGGGACAGCCTCAGGGCCATGAGGGTATTCGAGCGCCTGAGCGATGAGGACCTGGACGAGCTGGCCGGCATACTGGGGCCGCAGGACGTGGTCGACCTGGCGAACGGGCTGAACCTCAGGTCGGTCGCCGCCAAGCTGATCACCCACCCCCGCCTGGCCGCCCGGGTGGCCAGGGCTCTCATCTCCTGAGGTCCGCGGAGAGGAACTCCTCGTAGCCCATGACGCTCAGGTTGGCCCTCACGAACTCGGGCAGGAGCGACATGTACTCCCTGCGGGCGTACCTCCCGTCGGCCAGCAGGAACACCCCGCGGTCGCTCTCCGACCTTATGACGCGCCCGAGGGCCTGGGCCGCCCTCCTCAGCGCTGGCACGACGTAGGCCAGGTACCTGCCCCTCTCCCGCCCGTAGAGCCGCTGGTAGTAGGAGATGTAGGTCCTCACCTTCAGGGTGGGCCTCTCGAACGGCACCCCGACTATCGCCGCGGCCTCCAGCTCCTCGCCGGGGAAGTCCGCGCCCTCCGAGAACCTGCCGGAGGCGCTCGCGAACAGGATGCCCTTCTTGTCGGACCTGGCGGCGGACTTGAAGGACTCCAGCAGCCTCCTGGACTCCTCGCCGCTCATCCCCTCCCTCTCTACGTACGCCCTGGACAGAATCTCGTCCGAGAGGGATTTCAGTATCTCGCCCTGGATCCTGTAGCTGGACGAGAAGACGGCGACGTTCCTATCGGAGAGCTCCGTGAGGAACTTCACTAGGACCTCGCGGTACCGGCGCCGCATCTCCTCGCCGAGCCTCTCCCCCCTAGTCGATATCCCCCTGACGAGGTAGGACCTGACGTTCGCCGGGTCGATCCTGAAGCTGGACCTAACCTCCTCACACCCCTCGACTCCCGCGACGTCGGCGAAAGCGTCGAGCGGCTCCAGGGTGCCGGACATGAACACCACCCCGCGGAACCTCCCCCAAATCTCGCGCAGGACCTCGGAGGCCCTCATGTCCCACCTCTCCAGCTCATACCCATTCCGGGTCCTGCTCAGGAAGAAGGCCACGCCCTCCTCCTCCGCCAGGTCCATCGATTCGGATAGGAATCTGTAAAGGTGCCAGAGGCTGGAGCGCGGCCTCTCGCCCCTCTCCAGCCTCGCCATCCTGACCCTCTCGCCGAGCCTACCCACCTCCCCGAGGACCCCGCCGATGCCCGAGGCGGCCACGAGGTCCCCGAGGCGGACCCTGGTCTCCCTCCTGCGGCCCAAGGCGGCGCGCGCAGCAGCGTCCAGCGCATCCAGAGCCCGCTCGAGCTCAGGGAACTCCCCGAGGGCCCTGAGCTCCCCCTTGGCACGCTCGAGGGTCTCGCTCGTCACAGAGTCGCTGCGCAGGTTCATGATGGCGTACTGCAGGTTGTGGGCCTCGTCCACGACCAGGTACAGATCCCCGAAGCGCAGGGTGCCCCGCAGCGTCCAAGAGACGTCCTCGCTCAGCACGTAGTTATAGCTGACGGCCACGACGTCCATCGACCTCAGGATCGCCCTCTGGTAGTAGTAGGGACATATCCCCTCCCTCCTGCCCAGGTCCAGCACCTCGGAGTAGAGCATCGGCTCATCTGGGGGGCGGGCCGCCCCCAGCCTGGAGTAGTAGGGGCAGGCGTCCCTGTTCCGGTTGCAGAAGTACGAGACGTCCTCATAGTCCAAGTCGCCGCCGAGCCTCTCCCTCGCCAGGATGCACATGTCCCTCTTGCCCCTGAAGGAGATCCCCAGGAAGGGCGACCCGCGGCGATTGAAGCGCTTGAGCTCCTCGATGGGCCTGTCGGTCTCGGTGCCGGTCCTCACGGCCCAGAGCACCCTAGCGCCCGAGTCCAGGAGCGCCGCGAGGATCACGGGCGTCTTGCCGAATCCGGTGGGCGCCTGGAAGCAGATGGGCCTCCGGGACCTCAGCGCTCTCCTCAGGGCCTCGTACGCCTCGCGCTGGCCGGCCCTGAACTCGTAGGGGAACGATGTGTACCCCCCACCCCGGGGCTCGGAGGACGCCCGAGGCATCGGGCGCCGACCTCCCCCGGGCCGGTTCCCCCGGGCCGCTGCGTCCCAAGCCAGGCTGCCCGCACAGGCCTGCAGCGGGGAGCTACGTATTTATCCCCATCCGTCCCCCCGGCCGCCCTCCTCGGCTTCGGCGGGGGACACGGCGGGCGCGCAAATCGAGCGCCATGAGGGCCACGTGGAGGATTATGCGGACGGCGGCCGATCCCAGCGAGGGGGCCAGGAACCCTGCGCCGCCGCTGACACGACGCTCCAGTCGGCAGCCGGCGCGTATCCCCAGCCCATCAGCACGACGTCCCAGAGCGCCGAGCCGATCGCGGTGTAGACCCCAAACTTCACGGCGCCCATCCCCAGGGCCCCCGCGGTGAAAGAGATCAGCGCCCTCATGCCCGGGATCATCCTCGTGACGATGACCATGGGCTCCCCGTACCCGCGGAACCAGTCCTCAGCCCTCCACAGGGCATCGCCACTCACCCACGGGAGCCTCCCGAGCACCTCACCCCGAAGGCGCGCCCCACGTAGTAATCGACGTAGGACCTCACGAGGAATCCAGCGGGCGCAGCCAGGAAGGCGGCTATCGGGTTCATTGCACCCGTGCGGGACAGGTAACCAGAGAGCGGCAGCATCACCTCGCTCGGGTAGGAGGTGAGCCTAAGTTAACGGAGCCAGCGCATGAGCGGCAACGTTTATAGGCGTCCCTCTGACATTAGATTTGCCATGCCCAGGGAGGAGGATTCCTGGAGGAGGAGCTGGTTCAGGAGGATGCTGGACGATATAGAGAGGGACTTCGAGATGTTCGACAGGATGTTTGACGAGATGATCGAGAGCTTGGAGAAGGGAACCGCGTTCTCCAAGCCCGTGTTCTACGGTTTCTCGATAACGGTCGGACCTGACGGCAGGCCCGTGGTGAGGGAGTTCGGCAACGTCAGGCAGGCGGGCGGGAAGAAGGTCGTGGCCAGCGACGTGCGCGAGCCCCTGGTTGACGTCATCTACGACGAGCAGAACGGTGAGGTGAAGGTCATAGCCGAGATGCCGGGCGTCGACAAGGACAAGATACAGGTGGAGGCGACCGATGACAGCATATACCTGAAGGCCGAGGGAGACGATCGCAAGTACGAGACGAGCGTTCCGCTGGATGTCAGGGTCGATCCGGGATCCGCGAAGGCCAACTACAAGAACGGCGTCCTCGAGATCACGCTGAAGACCAAGGAGAAGGCGAAGAAAGGCGGCGTCAAGATAGCGGTGGAGCGAGGCCGAACAGCTTCACGTGGCCCGCTCCCAGAAAGGCTTTTATCTTCCGCTTCCGGAGAGCCCGCACAGCACCCGCGGTAGCTCAGCCTGGTAGAGCGTCCGGCTGTAGTCCTCGGCCGGGGCCGAGGGGCCCCCAGCCTACCAGGCGGACAGAGACCGGATGGCCGCAGGTTCAAATCCTGCCCGCGGGACCACTGAACGCGGAAGCTCTGTGGGCGCGATCCCCGGCTCGCCTGCGTTGTGATCCGCGGCTATATCGGTGGCGCCTCGCCGCCGGGCGGGACGCGCTCCGTCCCCGGGAGGACCATATTCGGTGCGATGTTCTGGACCGGCCTCATGAACAATAACAATATGACATCCATCAAGGGAATGCCCGCATCAGACGCTCAGGGGGGCGGGGATCTCAGCCTCCCCCTGGACGAGCTCCTCCATCGACGCCTCCTCGAGGGTCCTCCCGGCGGGCTCCCTGAGCAGGAGCGTGATGGCCGCGCCGACGATGCTGATGATCGCCAGGACATCCAGGGTCGTCGCCAGGCCATAAGTCGTCTTGAGGTACGGTATGAGTAGGAGCGTCCCGATGCCCGCGCCCAGCTTCCCCATGGCCGCCGATATCCCGTGGCCGGTCGTCCTGTACCTCACCGGGTACACCTCCGACGGTATCACGAAGGTCGTCGTGTTGGGCCCCGCGTCTATCGCGAAGAAGGACAGCGAGTATATCGCCAGGCCGAGGAACGCGGGCATGGCCTTCGTCATCGCGCCGCCCGTCACGGCCAGCAGGTGCCCCATGTACACGTAGACGAGGGCCATCGCCAGGAACCCCCCTATCTGCAGCGATCTCCTGCCGACCCTGTCTATCAGCGCGACCGCGGTGAAGTACCCGGGCACCCCGACGAGGAACGGTATCCCCGCTTCGAATATTGTCATAACTATGGAGCTCGAGGACCCGACGATCCCGCTCACTATGCTCGAGGAGTATATCCCCGTGCCGTAGAACGCTATGTCCATCAGGAACCATGGGACGGTGGTGGCTATCAGCGTGACCCAGTACCTCCTGATGAAGGTCAGGAGGCCGACGCGCCTCGCGACCACGCCTTCGCCGGTTAGATTCGCGCCGAGGACGCCAGCCGCCCTGCGGGCCTCGTCGTAGTTCCCCCTGACCAGGGCGGAGTACCTGGGGGTCTCCGGCAGCTTCCTCCTGAGATAGATGACCGACAGCGCCGGGATGGCGCCGACGCCGGCCGCGACCCTCCACGCCAGATCCGGCGGGAGGTACGCGACCGCCGCCACCGCGACCGCGACGGCCGCTATCGTGCCGAACCCCTGGTTCGCGAACACCAGGGAGACGAGCTTCCCCCTCTGCCTGCGCCCCGAATACTCGCTGGCTATCGTCGCGGAGAGCGGGTAGTCGCCCCCGATCCCTATCCCGAGTATGGACCTGAAGACCAGCAGCCAGAGTATGTTCGGCGAGAAGGCGCTGAGCAGCGCGCCCGCCGACAGTATCGCGGCCTCTATCCCGTAGATGAACTTCCTCCCCATGATGTCCGCTATCCTGCCGAAGATCAGCTGCCCCACTATGGCGGTGAAGATCGCCGAGGAGGCCAGGAGCCCCTCCAAGCCGGGATCGTAGAACCCCGGGAGCTTGTAGGCGTCGAATATCGTAATTATAACGCCGATCACGAACAGGTCGTACGCGTCCGTGAAGAACCCCATCCCCGCCGTGAGCCAGACCTTCAGGTGGGCGCGGGTGAAGGGCAGCTCCTCGATGTGCCCGAAGGGGCCCGATGGGCCCGCGCCGCCCGTCGGTCCGCCCGCGGATTTCGTTCCGGACCACATTTAGATCGTGGGGGTAATTGCCCCATCTTTATACCTTGTTCACAATTCTATATAGCGCACTCGATATAGCTATATTGGACTATTGTGGAAGGGCTCGGCATCGCATCGAGAGGAAGTGAGGAGCCCCGGGCGGGATTTGAACCCGCGATCTCCCGCTTACGAGGCGGGCGCATTGACCGAGCTATGCTACCGGGGCCCGCGGCGATGCGCGCTCCACTTTTTAAAAGGCTTGCCCCGAGGCGCCGCGTGGGCCGCAGGGTAGGCGAGAGGGAGGCCATAGGCATACTCAGGGGGGCGGCGCTCCCCGCCCCCCTGGGCATGTACGACGACGCCCATCCCATCGGTTGCGAGGGGGGGTTCATACTCGTGAAGCAGGATGCGGTCGCCAGGTCCACGGACATGCTCCCGGGGATGAGGCCGGATCAGCTCGCGAGGAAGGCCGTGCTCGCGGCCGCCTCGGACATCTCGGCCAAGGGCGGAATGCCCAAGTGGTATATGGCGGCGGTCATGCTTCCCCCCGAGGAGGCCACGGAGGAGAACTTCGCTGCCATAAGGGATGGGTTCGCGCGCGCGTCGGCGGAGTACGGGCTGGAGCTCGTCGCCGGCGACACGGGCTCCGCGAAGGAGCTCGTGATAGACGTGACCGCGATCGGGACCGCGAGGCGGTTCGTGGGCAGGGCAGGCGGCAGGGACGGCGACCTGGTCTTCGCCGCCGGCTGGGGCTTCGGGTACACGTGGCTGGGCTACAGGGTCCTGCTGGGCGGCGAGAGGCCCAGCCTAGACGAGAGGTTCGTGGAGGCGGCCCTGAGGCACCTGTACGAGCCCAGGATCCCCATGCGCTTCGGGTGGCGCGCGGCGGAGCTCGTGGACGCGACCATGGACTCCAGCGACGGCTTGGCGACGACCCTGTACGAGCTCGCCGACCTAAACGGCATGGACCTGGAGCTCAGGGAGCTGCCGTTGGACCGCGAGCTGGAGGCGGCCCTGAGGGCCGCCTCGCTGGACAGCGCGGAGGCGGCGCTCTACGGCGGCGAGGAGTACGGTATAGTGGGGCTCGTCAGCGGCGAGGCCGCCGACAGGCTCCGGGAGCTAGCGAGGGAGGAGGGGGTCCCGCTCTGGATCCTCGGCGAAGCCCACCGTGCCGAGGGGCGCCCGCGGGTCACGCTTGAGGGGGTCGGCGAGGTGGAGAGGCGCGGTTGGACGCACTTCTAGCTGGGCGATCGTCCCCAGGAACGCGTTCGCAGGATGGGCCGGCCAGGATTCGAACCTGGGACCTCCGCCGTGTGAGGGCGGCGTCCTGACCAGACTAGACGACCGGCCCACCACCGCCTCCGTCGCACCATCTTTTAGGCTTTCGCGGCCCGGCCGCG
>Ga0315298_1004470_pt1 | contig 20879 bp, 20 predicted proteins | sample WHS_1_MG_FD_203077 | JGI IMG/M metagenome (GOLD analysis project Ga0315298, IMG submission 203077) | Extremophilic microbial mat communities from Washburn Hot Springs, YNP, Wyoming, USA - WHS_1_MG | ecosystem: Environmental > Aquatic > Thermal springs > Hot (42-90C) | place: USA: Wyoming...
GACCGGATGATTGCGAGCATAGACGCAAATAATGTGAGCACGAAGGCCCGTCAGTTGCAGTTAATGTGAGCCGAAAAAGCCCGTTGATTGCGAGCACGCCGTTTTCGATTGCAAGCCGTTACATTTATCAGTTCATCTATGCCCACCCGGCCGGTGAGCTGCGTAAGGCGCTGATAGCGGCGCTACGCCAGGGACACGCAAAGCGCAAGCCGCGCACACGCGGGAAGGACCGGCGCGGACAACTGCGGAACATGCGTTCCATCGGGGAGCGTCCCTTGGAGGCCCAAGACCGCGAGATACCCGGCCACTGGGAAGGAGACTTCATCAAAGGGGCTTTCAACGGCAGCGCCATTGGTACTCTGGTGGAGCGCAGCAGCCGTTTCGTGCTTCTGGTCAGGATGGAAGGCACCGATGCCGACGCGGCCCTGGAGGGGTTCACCAGGCGCATGCGCACCTTGCCCAAGTCCATCCTGCGGACCCTCACCTATGACCAGGGCAAGGAGATGGCACGGCACGAGGAGCTGGAGCGCAAGGTGGGCATCCGTATCTACTTTGCCGACCCGCATAGTCCTTGGCAGCGCCCAACCAACGAGAACACCAATGGTCTCCTGCGCCAGTATTTCCCCAAAGGGACGGATTTATCAGGATATTCACAACGCCGCTTGACGCAGGTGGCGGAAGAGCTCAACAATCGCCCAAGAAAATCTTTGGGATTCCGAACGCCAGCAGAAGTAATAGCACAGCAAATCATGCAGTTAAACAGTGGTGTTGCGCTTCAAATTTGAAACCGCCGGGTGTAAGCCGGAATCCCAGATTTTTTCGGCAGGAGGTTCTGCGCCAGAATCGCGGGGTTTGTCCGCTTTGCGGACGGTTTGACGACTCTGAAACGCTTGCCCCTGCTCGATCTGTGTAGTAACGTATCTACATTGATCCAGCATACGGGGTGCCATCATGACCATTACTACCTTATCCAGCCGCGAGTTCAACCAGGGGGCGAGCCAGGCAAAACGGGCCGCAAACAATGGACCAGTGTTCATCACCGATCGAGGCCGACCGGCCCATGTGCTGATGAGCTTTGAGGATTATCAGCGGCTCACCAAGCAGCGACGCAACATTGCCGATGCGCTGGCTATGCCGGGTATTGCCGACATCGAGTTCGAGCCGCCGCGTGTGACGATTGAAACGCGTCCGGCGGATTTCTCATGAGGTTTGTTCTCGATACCAACGTGGTGTCTGAACTGCGCAAGGTGCGGCTTGGTAAGGCCGATGTGAACGTGACGGCATGGACGGAAAGCGTGGATGCCGCCGATCTCTTTGTGTCAGCCATCACCATCCTGGAACTGGAGCTTGGCGTTCTGTCGATGGAGCGAAAGGACGCCACCCAGGGGGCCCTGTTGCGCTCGTGGCTAGAGCAGCACGTCTTGCCCGAGTTCTCCGGGCGCACGCTGCCTGTGGATACCGCCGTGGCACAACGCTGCGCCAGGCTGCATGTGCCCGACAAGCGCGGCGAGCGCGATGCACTCATCGCGGCAACCGCCCTGGTGCATGGCATGACGGTGGTCACTCGTAACGTCGCTGATTTTAAGCCTACGGGAGTGCCCCTCATCAATCCGTGGGCGGTGTCGCAGTAACGGGAACCCGTTGTTTCCCGACGCCACTGACCACTGGCGGCAACTGCCGCTCAAAATTCAGCAAACCGTGTATGGAACACCATGTCGGTCAGGCGTAGTGCCCGGAAATCCTGCCGCCGATGTTTCCCGACGGAATTTTCTAGGGTTCCGGCTTACACCCTCTACTACGGAAACTGTTTCTGATGTGCCCGACAGTATGCCCGCCCACCAAATCGGTCCTTGCGCGTAAAACAAAAAGAGGCTTCCTCCTGGCTAATGGGTGCCTTGCATTCAAAGCAAAACTTCGCCTTTGTGGTGTCTCCCGAGGGCTTTGACTGCTTCCGCAGAGTGGAAGCGCCAGTGCCCTGATGGTCCCCTGCGCAGGATGACGCCTGTCCCGCATTCTGTATTTCATCCTCAGAAATCCCAAACCGTTTCCGGTAATCCGGATAGGGTGCTGGTTGATGCCAGGATGCGATTTGTTGGCCTATGGACTGGAGGGTATCCCGGCGGACAACCTGTGGTAACCGCTGCACGGCATCCAGAAAGGTGAACGCCTTCTGGAATCGCCGCATCACGTTCTCATAAAAAAGATCTCCCTTGATCACGTTGGGGAAACTGTCCGGGGTCGGACGATCAATACGTCCCCGACCGGAGATCATCACATAGTTGTGGAAGATAGGTTGCGCCAGACCCATACGGTGAGGAATGACGTTGTGCCGTTTGAGCAGGCGTTGTAGCAACAGGATGTGCCGATCATTCTGGGCGAGAGGGGAGTCTATGGGATAGGGACCCCCTTCCTTAGGGTAGGCCTCAAATTCCCCCTGTGGGGAGATTCGCACGCCTCTGGCGTAATTTTTGGTTTCCAGAACAAAAAAATCCAGAGTGCGCACCATCAGCAGATGGTCAATCTGTGCTACATCATTTCCATCGACCAGGCGCAGGTCATGGAGCAGTACCCAGTTTTCATATTCCCTAAACCGAAAATTGAGATCATAGGCAACCTGCGCTTCAGCACTTTCTCCGGCTTGCAGGTTCCACTTCTCTTGCTCCACTACGCGGCGGTGCTCGGGCGTGAGATGACAGGACAGCAGGAGATCCAGTTCCATGGCTTTTTTGCGCCAACTGGTGTCCCGTTCTTTGAGGATCATGCGGTGAAGTGCCTTCTGGTAGGTGTTAAAAAACCACTCTGTGGTTGTCATATTAGATGATCGAGGCGGTTATGCCACACACACGCTGATGACTGACGACAGGCGAAGCCGCTTTGGCGGGCGAACGGCCGATTCGAGGATGTCGCGGATTTCGGCCTCGGTGCTGCGGCCGTGTGTTGCTGCGCGCACACGCAGCGCACGATGCACCTCGGCCCACAGATTTCTCACGGTAACTGTCGGTGCGCCGGGAGACCGGCAAGGAGTAAGTGGTGCAAGTCCACTGCGATGAAGGTATAGCGAACCGCATCGGCCCCGAGCCGTGCGCTGGCGCCCGCGAGGACGTCGGCGAAGCGTCGGCAGGGGAGCGCATAGGCCAGCCATTGAGCCTCGAAAATATCTTTCCTCTGGGTGCTGACGCTGTCGACAAGGCGGAAAGCAACACGTTCGGGCGCGCGATCGCGAGCGCCCGAACGACCCGGCGTGGTCGAAGACACTGGCATGTGCGTACGCTCTTTGCACGGGAACCGGGAGATCTCGGGTTTGACCAGTTGCTGTACGGGCTGGCCCGCATTGGGAAGGCGAGGAGCCGAAGCCAATGATGAACGGACCTGAGAAGTCAGACTCGGTCGTAGTAGCTGCGAAACCTGCGAACAAGGCCGGGCAACCGGCGGCGGAGTGGGCTGAGCCAAGGACCGGGACCAAGGGGAACACGGAACAACCGCACACGCGACGGACTCAGAGCCGAGATAGCGTGTCACAGGGGCTGGACCGTGTACGGAACGCTGCCAGGCAGCGGAAGAAGGAGAAGTTCACCACGCTGCTGCACCACGTCAGTGTTGACCTGCTGAGGGAATCGTTCCTGGCGCTTAAGCGCCGTGCCGCCCCCGGGGTCGATGGTGTGACATGGGAGGACTACGAGTTGGGTCTGGAGGGCAACCTCGTCGACCTGCACGCACGGGTTCATAGCGGCGGATATCGGGCGCTGCCCGTCAGGCGACGGTTCATACCCAAGCCTGGCACTGACAAGCAGCGGCCGCTGGGTATCGCCGCGCTGGAAGACAAGATCGTCCAGCGCTCGCTCGTCGCGGTGCTCAACGCCATCTACGAGGAAGACTTCCTCGGGTTCTCGTATGGGTTCCGGCCCGGACGGAACCAGCACGATGCGCTTGATGCACTGTCGGTGGCGATCAGCGACACCCCGGTGAACTGGATTCTCGACGCGGATATTCGGAGCTTTTTCGATTCGGTCAGCCAGGAATGGCTGCTCCGTTTTCTCGGCCACCGGATCGGCGACGAGCGCGTCGTCCGCCTTGTGCGCAAGTGGCTCAAGGCGGGCGTCCTGGACGACGGGGAATGGAGCGTCAGTGCCGAGGGGACGCCTCAGGGTGCGGTGATCTCACCGCTGCTTGCCAACGTCTACCTGCACTACGTCTTCGACCTCTGGGCTAAGCAATGGCGAGGGCGCGAGGCTGGCGGCAACGTGATAGTCGTGCGATATGCCGATGACATCGTTGTTGGCTTCGAGCACGAAGCCGATGCGAGGCGTTTCTGGGACGCGATGCGGACGCGGTTCGAGCAATTTGGACTCGAACTACACGGGGAGAAAACGCGCTTGCTGGAGTTCGGCCGCCATGCGGCCGGACGCAGACAGCGGCGTGGACTGGGCAAGCCGGAGACCTTCACGTTCCTGGGCTTCATATTCATCTGCGGCAGGTCCCGACGGGGAGCGTTCCTGCTCCATCGCAAGACCAGAGTCGATCGGATGAGGGCAAGGCTACAGGAGATAAAGAGGACTCTGCGCAAGCGCATGCATGCCACGATCCCTCAACAGGGAAAGTGGCTGAAGTCGGTGGTCACGGGCTACTCCGCGTATCATGCTGTGCCCACGAACATCCGGGCGCTCAGGCGGTTCCGATATCACGTCATGTGTCTCTGGCTCCGGACGCTTCGGCGCCGCAGTCAAAAGGACAAAATGACGTGGGCACGCCTGAGCGAGATCGCCGGTGACTGGCTGCCGACACCCCGTATCCTTCATCCGTGGCCGAGCGAGCGATTTGCCGTCAAACACCCGAGGTAGGAGCCCAGTGCGTTAATTGCGCACGCTGGGATCTGTGCGGGGTGCGTCCGGTAACGGGCGTCCCTACCGCGATCCATCAGAGCACCATACCGACAAGGGTTGGACCGTTGAAATTGAGGTGCCTGAAACCGGAGAGCGTTTGGAATATCCACTCGACGCCATCCTGGATGATCCGGAAGCCCGCTAGTGTTTGCCATCGCTTTTGATCTGACCGTCAAGGAAACCGCCAAACATCATCCTATCGGAATTTAGAAGTACGTTAGTGCTGCCGAAAAGCCTGCGTTTGCTGGCTTTGTTATGCCTACCCACCAAGCAGGATCGGTTACAGGTTTCCACAATGCTTTTTATTACTTTCGTACATCGTTCAACTGGAAGGATCGCTGCCTTGTCTTTGGTGTTTTAGCTCTATCAGGCTGTATCATTAGCCATTACGGCAGAAATGGAAATCAGGAGTACAACCAGCAACCACCACTTGACCAAAGGCCTGTTTAGTACAACAATGCCCGGTGTGATTTACTGGAGGACCAAGTGGCCTACTCCCAGGAGGTCCAGGCGCTCCTTAACCGCGAAAGCAAAAACATCCACTCATTAAAATGGATAACCCGTTGCCTGCGACACCTATGCACCTTGATTAGCAAGATGAACGGCAACCAATTACCTGATTGGATACATAAGATCTTATGACTTCTCGATTCATACCAAGACGAAGCCGCCACGCGGCATATGATCAATGTCCGTAATAACAGTTTCCATAAAAGGTGACCTATGGCTATAGAAACCCAATCTTTTGAAAAAGTCGACTTTGCAAACGCAACAAAAGTAGTGCGCCCGACTTTAGGTAATGAAGCGCCAATCGCATTATTCAGGCTGGTGCGCCTTATCCTTCTAGAAGATATGTTTGGTTCTAGTTCTACAGCACAGGCATACCTATCAGGAAAAAATCTTGGATATAGCCTTGGGTTAAAAGATCTAAGCCAATTTGTAGAATTATGCGAACAACTTAAAATAGGGGTTATAAAAACTGGGGAAAATGATAAAGGGCAACTACATATTGATGTTTACGAATGTGTTACCTGTTCTGGAATGAAACCTGTCGGGCGCACCCTGTGTTCTTTCGAGGGCGGTTTGATTGCCGGCGTAGCAGAGGGCATATTTAAATACAAAGTTAACGTCCGCGAGGTTACTTGCATAGGCGGGCTTGGACATGAATCATGTGGCTTTGATGTAATACAGAAGTAATAGACAGAATGCGTCCTTCCGCCTCGTGGGCACTGATCCCCGCTGGGTGGATGACCTGATTCTTCTGGATTCTCCTGCCGCCCATGAGTGCCGATTATAAGATATTACGGTGACGGTGCCCATTTTTGCCTGTTCAAGACAGCTCAAGGCGGCGCTCGATACGCTCGAGCCGCTGGTTGAATCCATCGGAGGTAAGCTGCTGTTGAGCATCAGCGGCGGCCAGAGATGCTGGATGATGTTGGCTTGCCCGAATTCCAGGTTACCGACGCGACGGGTCAAGTCGTCCAGCTTGCGCTCGACGCGATCCAGTATGGCCTGAAAGCGTTTCACCGCATAAAAGCGTTTCACCGCATACCCGCGAAAGCCTCAGCCCCGTGACCACATCCCATCCCAGAACTGCACATCCCGCCCCAACACGGAACACCCGTCAAAAGCCCGCATACATATTGATATAAAAATATGCTGTGATATTATTATACAGAAGAGGTGCCCTCCTGGTCCTTTGATGCGCCCGCGACGAGGTCCTGACGGCACCACTTTTCCGGTATACCTCCTACGTATAGTTTATGCTCCTGTCCGCAGGGGCTTTTTTTCGTAAAACCAGAATTCCATACGTTCGGTCCACGCCAGAGGGACGTATCGATTCGTTTTCCTTGAAAAAGGCCATGCACGAAGAATCCGCAGATTCGCAGAAAACCATTGAATCACTCGTCCCGGACGGGGTTGCCGCCCTGGATATTCCCTCCGCGACCATCAGCCATACGCGGTCACGGTCGGCGCCTTCCTCCCGCAGTAGCCGCAACGCTGATTTCTGGAGCTGCTGGCGGCGCAACACCCCCCAGCACGCGGCTCCCACTCGATGACTGACCTCATTGTCACCCGGGACATGGCCCGCGTCCTTGATTGCCTGCGCGACGGCCCTAGCACCTGTAGGGAAATCGCGGGAGCCCTTCGCCTGACGCGCACCCACACCAATGCGTTGCTCGTGGAACTGGCGAGGAAACAGGCAGTTCACTCGCCGCGCTGCGCGATCAACGCCAAAGGCGGCAACGTCAATCTCTGGGAACTCAAAACAAGGAAGGAGGTGGCCATATGAAAGCCCAATGCAAAGACGCCACACCCGGTGCCCCTCTCTGGATCAAGAATCATGGGGAATGGAAACTCGTCATAGCGACAAAGGCACGCCCCGATAGCAAAGGCCACCAGGTCGTCTGGATCGACACCGAGGGCAACTCTGGTGAAAGCGCATTGGACACCATGTACACCCACCCCGAAGACTGACGGTTATCCCCAAAATCCATGGGGCATCCTGTGGGCAATGCCGTCAAACCCCTGACCGGGATATGGAAAGCGCCCAGGCGCAAAAAAGGGGCATCCGCACCCTCTCCCCAGACCCCTCACCCAGCCGGTGAAAGACCCACTCACGGCGCTCCGCGTCGCCTGCGCTCCTGGTTGATGTATTACTGGCCGTGTTCGGCATGGTGGTCTAGGATAGGAAACAATCAGGCAGGAACCCTTGCGTACCTCCAGCCGCGGGAGTTTCGCTAAGCCCTTACCCGGAAGGGCGCTGCCGATCAGCCCGGGCAGGCCCACCTTGGCGTGGGCCTTTTTTCTTTTAGTCCATCGCGCGCAGTCACGTCCACCCTCCTCTGTACTCCCGCCAGTGCCGCAAATCCGTCTACGCGGTAGACACGGGTGGTGCCGCCGCCGACCCCTGTACCAACCGAGGGGCGGCGGCCTCCGAGGCCTGCGCCGTTCCCTGCCCCATCGATGCCGCATCCGTTCCGCTGGCCGTTACGAACACCGCTTGCATGTCGTATCTGTATTGTATATCATATCTGTATTGATATTGTTTACATATGTACAGTACGAAAGGAGACGATCATGGCACGACCAGGCATTACCTTTGAGCAGGTCGCCGCCGTCGCGGATGCCCTGGTGGGCGAGGGACAGCAGCCCACCATCCGGGCGGTGCGGGAGCGGCTCGGCGACACCGGCAGCCCGAACACCATTCACAAACACTTGACCGCATGGCGGGAGGCCCGCCCGGTGGCCGCCGCTTCCGCGCCGGAACTCCCCCAGGCGCTGACCGCGGCCATCGCCGCCGAGATCGAGCGGGCCGTATCGCAGGCGCGCGGCGAGATCGAGGGCCGTCTGGTGCAGGCCCAGGCGGAAGCCGCCGAACTGGCCGCCGCCGGCGAGGCGTTGGAGACCGAGCGCGACGCCCTGGCCGAGCAGGTGGCGGCACTGACCCGGGAGCGCGACACGCTGACCGGCAAAGCCGCCCAGCAGGCCGCCGACCTGGCCGAAGCACAGCAGCGCATCGGGCGCGAGCAGCAGGCGGCAGAGGCCGCCCGCGTGGAGGTGGCCACCGTCCGCCTCAAGATCGAGGCACAGGCCGAACGCGGGAGCGCGCAGACCGCCGAGATCGAGCACTTACGCGCCGCGCTGGCCGAGGCGCAGCAGGGCCGCATCGCCGCCGAGCAGCAAGCCGCCGTGCTAACCGCCAAGCTGGAGATGTGCGCTGCTACAGCGCAGGAAACCCGGCAGGCACAGGCCGAGCGCGATGACGCCCGCAAGCAGGCGGCAGAGGCCCGCGAACAGGCCGCACGGCTGGTCGGACAACTGGAGGCGCTGCAACGGTAGCAGGACATAGGTCCCGTGGATCATGGTCCCTGTAACCGATCCTGCTGGTGATAGAACATACCGACCACAGCCGGGGCAGCACGATCCATGTTTGGGCCTGCAGGGCACCGGACAGCACCGATAGGGGTACCGGTAAACCAGGAGGATCCTCTGCCATGAATGCTCCTTCTCCCGTCTATGACCTTTCCCGCTGGTGGTGTGATACCTGGCAAAAAGTGCAGCAGGACGCACAGCCGCCCGTCTATCGCTATTACCGCCTCTGCCTGCGGCAGGATCTCTGGGGACAGTGGGAGTTGATCCGCTGCTGGGGAAGAATCGGCCAGAAGGCTTCCCGGGAAGTCCGGGAAATCATCGCCTCTCCAGAAGCGGCTGAAGCCATCCGCGTGCAGGTCCAGAAAACCCGGCGGCAACACCGCTATCTGCCGGTAGCGGCCCCCTGGGCGGATCTGGATCTGGCCGACATAACACCGGGGTCGGAGCCTCCTGCCTGCGCTACCGCGGAGCACCCGGATGCCGAGAAAATTCGATCCGGGGATGAAGGCAGGTGGACCCTTTTAGGGTAGGGCCGTTGGGCGCATCCTGGCTCATTGTGCGGAGGCGTTAGCCTGTGGAGCAGTGTTTCCAGAAGCTTTGCCTGACGGATGGTTTTTGGGTGATTGTCCATGACGTCATGATCCGGCATTTTGATCTGCTGCCGTCTTGGTGTTGACCGAGGCAGGATTCCGCGTTTTTTCGCGTTCGGCGAGCCGGGCGTCGCCGGTTTGTTTCCATTCCTGGAAGCGGGGGGATTCCGGTCCGTGTTCCAGCGTTTTGGCCACCGCCATCAATCCCCCGAGCAAGGCGCCTTTATCGCTGTCCAGCAGGCCCGCCAACTCCACCAGACCGCCGACCTTAAACAAGGCATTATTACGGGCCTTGCGCGCGACGGATTTGGCCTTGCGGTCCTGCTCCTTGCGCAGTTTATCGAGCTCGGCCTTGGCGGATTTGGCCTTTTCGAGGCTTTCCGCATATTGCTTCTGCAGGCGTTCTGCTTTGGATACCATGATCCCCTCCTGAGTCAATCGGCACTTGTGGAACTTCGGACCATGCCGGATGTCCACAGTTCCATAGATCGTGCTGTTTCCTGCTGCACCGTTAGGTAAAGCAGGCGCGCTTTAATGTTTCTCTCCGCTACGCTCCGAGAAACGCGCTACCATAAGACAGCGATAGGAGGATTTATGAGGGCAAATTTTTTACAGGACGTGGAATCAGGGCATATCCACTTTTTGCCGGTGGGAACAGCACCCTGTTGCTCTGTCAGAGCGTCTTACCTGGGGCGCTGCGCGCATCCTGAAACGCTACCAAAAACAGGTTTCCCTGGAGCCTATTAGGTATCCAGTAGTGCATTGAAAACCTGTGACACCGGAGGGCGCTATCCAGCTGATTGACAAGAACAAATAAAACGCAACCGGAAAGAGGTTCCGCCGGAGCCTATTAAGTCCACAAAGGAACCGTACACGGCCACGACACTTCGACCATCCATGATTTCCCCACTAACCCCCACGGAGCAGCCGCATGGCGGAATATCACCTACACGCAAAAACCCACAGTCGCGGCGCCGGAAAAGGCGCCGGCGGGCATGTGCGGTACATCCTGCGGGAAGGGGCCTATGCCCAGAAGATGGTGGAGCAGGTGAACGGTGCGGTGGTCGAGCGGGTGCGGATTGATCGATCCAGCGAAGTGCTTTTTGCCGAATCCGCCCATCTGCCCGCCTGGACGCAGGATCCCGCAGACTACTGGGACGCTGCGGATCGTTTTGAGCGGGCGAACGGCACGGTCTATCGGGAGATCGAGTTCGCGCTGCCGAAAGAATTGTCCGACGCGGAGAACATTGCCCTGGCGCGGGCATTTGCCGAGCGTCTGGCGGACGTGCCGGGCGGCAAGACGCCGTATACGTTCGCGATCCACCGCAGCGAAAAGAAGCCCATGCTGCTGCACTGCCACCTGATGCTGAGTGACAAGGTGAACGATGGCATCGATCGGGATCCGGCCTTGTGGTTCAAAAGGGCCGCCGCCTCTCCGAAGAATAAAAATCCAGTGGACCCGGCCCAGGGAGGCGCGCCGAAGACGCAGGCGCGGATCGGCCAGGAATGGCTGGGGGAGGTGGTGCGGCCTCTCTGGGCGCGCCTGGCGAACGACGCGCTGGCCCAGGCGGAAGTCGATGCGCGGATCGATCACCGGACCTTGGAAGCGCGGCGGATAGAACAGGAGCGGATGGTGGAGGAGGCCCGGGCACAAGGCGATGAGGTTGCGGCCAGGCGCCATGCCCAGGTTGCCGATGCACTGGATCGGCCGCCGGAGCCGAAGAAGGGTCGGGTGCTGACGCACGGTGGTCCGGAGAAGGCGCCGAGGCAGGCGGCGATGGTGGTAGATTTTGAGGCGGCCAAGGCCGAGCGGGCGCAGGCGGCGGAGGCCCGGCGTCTGGCGGAAGCGGCGATGGAGCGGGACCGGCAGGCGGTGGAGCAGGCGCAAGCGGTGCTGTCGGCGGCGCGGACGCGCCAGGCGCATCGGGATCCTTTCGAGAAGATGGGGATCCGGGAGCGGTGGCGGAAACGGCAGCGGGCGCGGATGGATCGGGTCCTGGATGCCGAGACACTGGCGGAGACGCGCAACGGGTTCCGGGCACCGGATCCGGTAGCGAAAGACCCGGCGCGGCCTGCCTGGGCGGTATATCGCGAACGAGTACTGACGGACGCCTATGGAGCGGACGTCGCCCGTGCCCTGGGGCGCTGGGTGCGGGTGGAAAGGGATCTGGGCAGCCGGACCCTTGGCAGGGCGCCCAGCCTGCATATCCACAACCGGGTGCTGGATATCAGCGACTATGGCGACCGGCTGGTGGCCTTGCAGGCGGCATCCAGTCCGGAGGGAAAGTCTCAGGAAATCGACGTCCTGCTGAAGCTGGCGGCAGCGAAGGGCTGGAAATCCCTGGTGGTGACGGGGACAGAGGACTTCCGGCTGCGGGCGGGAGCAGCGGCGCTGGCGGCGGGTTTTGCGCTGACGGACAAAGATTTGGTTGCTCAGATAACCGAGCGGCAGCGGGAATTGGTCCAGGCCGAGCGGGAGCGGGACCTGTCCGCGGCACCGGTACTGGCGGAATGGATGCGGGCGCATCCGAAACAGGCTCAGGCGCAACGGCTGGCGGGTGGAAAATTGCCGTGGGCGTGCCCGGAAGGGCTGGATCGTAGGGCCCTGCAGCGCCCTGCTCTATGGGAAGCCGCAGAGGCCTGGACGGTGGGCCGTTACGGAGAAACGACAGCGTGGCAGACGCTTTCCAAAGATCCCGACCCGTTGAAAGCGCAGGCGGCGGCCGCCGGACGGGAAGCGGCCTACAACGCCTGGGCGCAGGGCGGTCTGACGTTGAAAGTCGGAAAGGATGCGCCGGAAGGTCAGGGTATCGCGTGGACCATGACCGGGGCGGTGACGCGGGAGTCGGTCGAGCGATACGCCGGGTTTTTGCGGGATCGCCGGCAACGGGCCGGGGTCGCCCATGGCGTGACGGTGACGTTTGGCAGTGATGTGACGGTCACGAAAAAGGTGTTGGTGCTGGAACACCTGCTGCGGCAGTCGGTGCGACTGGATGAGGCGGCCCTGGGGAAAGCCGGGAACAAGGACGCGCTCGATCAGGCGCGAGGGCGCCTGAACACTCATGAGCCGGATGGACGGCAGCAGGCCTGGTACACGCTGGACCTGGAGCGGAAGGCGGTTCAGCGGCGGCGGGAAGCGGCGGCGCGGAAGCTGGAGGTGCTGGTGAGCCAGTTGGAGCAGCAGGGTTCGGCGGATTCTGGACGACTGTTTCAGGAAGCGGGTTTTGTGGTGAATGAAAAAGGATTTTATGGCTACCCCGAACCGGATTCGGATCTGCCGGGTGTGCAGGCGGCCTGGGACGCGCTGGCGGCGGTTCGGCGGAAGGAGTTGGAGGCGGATCTTCAAAAGCGGGCGGAAGGGGTGGGCTATCGCGTGGAAAGCGGGCAATGGAGCCGGGAGCAGCGTGACGCGAACCCGGAGTATCAGCGTCTCGTGCAGAAGATCCAGGAGGATCCGTCGCTCGAGAACCTGGCGGAGACGGCTTACCAACAGGGGATGGAGCGGGCCAGACAGGAACGGGAGGCGCGTTTAGCACAGGCGCGCAATGACTTGCGGAAAGTGGCCCATGATCTGGGCCGCCGGGCAGAGGCGAACAGTAATCCTGTGCAGCAAGAGCGGAACCGGCAGGAATGGGCGAACTTGGTGCAGCGTGGGGCCGGTCTGGGCGTAGATGAAAAGGCGCTGTCCCAAGCCTTGCAGGGAGGCCGTGCGGCGTACCGTCAGGAGGTGGCGCGTTCGCGGGGGCCGGGGATGGGATGGTGATGGCAAAGCGCGCTATAATGGCAATATGTATTACGTATATAAAGAGAATGCCATGCACAAGAAAATGACGATCTCCCTGGATGAAGCCGTGTACGACGGTCTGTATCGGACCGTCGGCAGGCGACACATGAGCCAATTCATCGAAGACCTGCTCCGGCCGCACGTGCTCGATACCGCCCTGGATGACGGCTATCAGGCGATGGCCGCCGATCAGGAGCGGGAGGGTGAAGCGCAGGCCTGGTGCACTGCCCTGCTGGCGGACATGGCCGATGAAGCGCGGTGAAGTCTGGTGGGTGGAGTTTGATCCGTCGGTAGGCAGCGAGATCCGCAAGACCCGGCCCGCCGTCATCGTCAGTAATGACGCGGCTAACCGGCATCTGGCGCGGGTGGTTGTGGTGCCGCTGACCAGCAATACCGATCGCCAATATCCGGGGGAGGCGCTGGTCACGCTGTCCGGTAAGCCTGGCAAGGCGATGGCCGATCAAATCATGGCCGCAGACAAGAGCCGCCTGAAAAATCCGATGGGAAGTTTGAGCAAGACCGACATGACCGCCGTGGAGACCGCCATTCTGATCCATCTGGGGATGCCCAGGTAAGAGATGGGCAGCGTCGATCACAGTGACCGTCTCGAAACCCGTTCACTCACGGATGAACCGAGAGAAGCGAATCAAGAGTGGATTATGAGAACGGTAAGATATTGATTTACTGCGACAGGGTGGCCAGCGTTTCGAGACTCTCAAAAACGGCCGGTTGCGAAAATGCCAAATTATAGATGCCACACGGATAATTAATTTCCCTGCGTTTCTGCGTCATTAGGTTAAGCTGGCGAAGAATGTTTACTCGGATGATCTGAAAAGGTGACCCGCAATTTTTTCTGGTGAAACGTGCTGATCTGACCACCATAACTCCCAAGTGCTTTTGGTTATTTCTATTGGTGGTAACAGATTTCCCCATCCAGTTATTTCAGGTGAAACCACAGGGATTGGGAATGCCTTATTTTTAGGTTTGCACAAAATAACAATGTTTGTTTCTCTTATGGTCGAGTAATAGACAGAACCGATAGGGATTGTATTGGAAGTGATCTGTCTTATGGACATATTTAAAAGTAGTTCTTTGTTAACTATGATAGGAAGGTATGTAGAAATATCTTCGATGCAGGTGGTCCAGCGATGCACAACCATCGGAGAAATATGAGTGTATTCTAACCCTAGATATGTAGACAGTAATTCTTTCTTTTCAACAGAAAGCCTGTTAGGCGTACCTCCTAACCATCCAGAAAGTCCACCGGGATCAAACTTTAACGCTCTGGCAATGCCCGCTAATTTTTCACCCCGCAAAATAATGACGGCCTTTGCAGACAATCGAAAACTTTCGTCATCATTGACGCTTTGTTTGGCGTATGACATTTTAATAAAAAATCGCCGCTATCAGCGTGACAGCGGCGATTATCTCCATTAACTAATCAGAAGCCGGCCTGGAACTGCAGCATCAGGGTGTTGTAGGCAACGCCGTTGATGGGAGCAATGCCGTTAGGAGTGCCATAGGCATTATTGATGGAACCGCCACGGGTCGCCAGGATGTAGTTCACCTGCACTTCGGCGGCGTGGGGGTTATTGGGGTTCACGAAGTAGTTCAAGCCAACGGTTGCGTTACCCAGGGTACCAGCGCCCGTTACATGATACTGGTCATAACGCACGGCAGGTTCGACGTCTAACCAGTCCGGAGTCAGAGTCATTTCATACAGATTGGCGGCCAACTCCGCATGCCAATCGCTAGCATTGACGGTGCCGACACTGTTAGGAACAGCGTTCATGTAACCGATCATGTTAGTGCCATTGGTCCGGGTATAACCGGCACCGTATTTAATGCCCATCATTCCACCCTGGACGCCAACGTTCCAGCTGGTCAGGCTGTCGGTACCACCATACTGCTGCGCTGTACCCATACTGCCACTCACTTCCGCGGTCAGCAGCGGACCCATGCTGTAACTCAACATGCCGGAGGTGATGTACTTGCCGTTGCCGTTGAGCAAGCCGCCCTGGCCGCCGCCAAAGGCGTTGCCATTGCTGAAGGCCGTATAACTGTCCAACGAGGTATTATCGAAAATACCCACGGCATAGCCAACGCCCGTACCCATCACGTTGTCGGCATGGAGCATGGCGCCGGCGGAACGTCCGGGCAACAAGGACTGCCCCATGTTGCGGAAGATAAAGGTCAGATCATTTCCGGCCACACTGGTGTATTCCAAACCTTCCGGGGTCTTGAATTTGCCGACCTGCAACTGGGCGAAGGGCACCGGTGCGTAGTTGACCCAGGCATCTATCAACTGTGCCTGACCACCCTTGGTAGCAATATTGCTACCAAGTCCGTTGTTCAGCCCGTCTCCAATGATTCCGGCATTATCCCAAGCGCCCTGGATGAAGTAGGTCACACCGGGAACCGCTTCGCCCTTGAAACCCAGACGGATGCGGTTGGCACCGAAGATCAGTCCGTTGGAACTGGAGTTGCTAGCTGCGTTATAACCGGTACCGAATTGCTGGGCGCCGGTGATCTGGGCATAACCGAACACAACAGGGCCGGTGTCGGCGTTGGAAGTGTCTGCGGCGAAAGCGACGCCGGGGACCACAAAAGCCGCTGCAACGGCCAAAGCTACCAAATTCTTCTTCATCTTGAACTCCTCCTCAACAAGTTAGAGGTTTAGGCATCACCCAGAAAAAGCTCTGTGTGTCTTTTTGCCTACCTCATGTGGGGAGTGTACAACAATAATAGAAGAATGCAAGAAACTTGATGGGGCCACCTTAAAAAGCCACGAGCCAAGCATCGCTGCTTGGCTCGTGGGGGGAGGAGCCTGGTCATGAAGTAACCGGGTTCACTATCAATCTAAGTCAGCGTAGACGGAGATGCAAGAAACGCGTTGACACTACATCGCGCATCCGCTGTGCGGTGGAGAGCAGCGCCTCCCCGGCCGGCGTCAGGCGAATACCCCGGCCGCTGCGCATGGTGAGTGGTTCTCCCACTTGCTGGGTGAGTTTCTGCAAACGCTCCGTCACCGCCGGTTGACTGCGGTGCAGCACCCTGGCCGCCGCACTGATGCCCCCGGACCGTGCCACGGTTAGGAAAGTCAGCAAAAGCTCGGTATCCATATATCGCTATCACCTATATGTTAGTTATAAATTTCCAATTTGACCTATATATTCACGGGCCGCATTATCGCCGCGTCTTCCGATAAATAGCAAACACCACCGCCCGTGACATCCTCCCTCCGTGTTGCCGCCCCGATACCATCACTCAGCGCGTCCATGGTGATACTCCTCAACTTGGTGATCGGACTGGGTCACCTCCTCGTACTCTTCAACACCGGGGCCTATCTGCCCATGATCCCCCGTGTTGCCGGGAGTCTGGGCGTCAATCCCGCTTATGCAGACTGGACCCAGGCAAATTTTTTCCTGGCCATGGCACTGGCTTTTCCCACCGCGACGTGGTTTCTGAACCGCTGGGGGGAGATGCGTAGCCTGCTCGGCGCCTTCCTCGCCTTTGCCCTGGCTTCCGCCGTATGCGCCCAGACCAGCAATTACCACTGGTTTTTGGCCGCGCGCATCGTCCAGGGTTATGCGGGCGGATTGACCATTCCCATCTCCCTCGGTGTCATCCTGCGTCACTACACGCCACAACGGCGCAATATCGGCCTCACTCTCTGGGGCATCGCGGCCATTACACCGTTCACCTTGGGGCCGACCATCGGGGGCTGGATCACCGACACCCTGGGTTGGCGTTGGCTGTTTTACCTCAACATGCCCATTGCCGTCGCGGTCGCCTTGATCAGCGCGATACTTCTGGTCGGGCGTGAAGCGGAACATCACCATCCGCCATTAGACTGGACGGGGCTGATTTTCCTGCTGATTGCCTTGGCAGCGCTGGAGTCTGCACTCAATTCCGGCGAAATCATCAGTTGGTGGCGTTCCAATACCATCATTTTTCTGACGATTATCGGTGCTGCCGCGCTTGTTTTCTTTGCGCTCTGGGAATGGCACAGCATCCACCCCTTGCTGGAACTGCGCTTTCTGCGGCGCCGTAATTTTCTGATCGGCGCAATCGGCCTATTTTTTACTGCTCTCTTTTTTCAGGGCACCATGGCTCTCTATATTGTTGGATTTCAGTTGACCATGGGCTATTCCGCATGGATGGTCGGCCTTTTATTATTACCCATGGCTATATTCTCAAAACTTAGTGCCACGCTCACCCAGCGTTTTTTGAATCACATTGATGCGCGCATACTCGGGATGATTTCCCTGCTGGGATTTTCGGCAGGCAGTTTCTGGGTTTCTTCCTATAGTCGGACGGCTTCTTTTGATGAACTGATCTGGCCGCAGATACTTGTGGGCATGTTTCTGGGCAGCCTATTCCCGCCGTTGATCGCCATCGCGCTTTCCGGATTGCGTGGAGCCGCCGAAATGCGTGGCACCGCCTTCTTAAATCTGCTGCGGGTGTCTGGACAGGCCATGGGCATTCCGATAATAGCTACTCTATTCGATAGAAGGACGATTCTTCACACGCATTTTCTTACTGAAAATGGCGGAACGATAACATCCATGTTCAACGCCTCCGTGAAAAGTGCGAGAACATCTGACTACATAAACCACCATGCTGCAATGCTCGCTTTCAATGAAATATTTTACATCGCCGCATGGGGGTTTCTGATCGTAGCCGCCCTGTTATTGTTGGCTAAACGGGTGGTTTTCGCCGAACCGGATGTCCGGGTGCGCCAGGCGCTGGAAGAACTGGTGGAACCCTGATGAAACGCCGCATCGCCCTTATCCTACCGTTGTTGTTGCTCGGCGCCTGCGCACGCCTACCGCCGCATCTCCCTGGCGGCAAAATGGCGCAGGATACGCAAATCAGCGGAACACTGGCATACGTTGACGGCCATAATGGTGTGCTTACGGGCACCTGGCCCGTGTCAAACTGGTGGACTTCGGCACAGCTACCAGCGCTGAATACGTTGATTAGCGAAGCGCTGCGCGACAATCCTTCGCTGCAGGTCGCCAGTGCGCGCATTCTGCAAGCCAAAGCGGCTGCGGCAGACCAGCATGCCGCCCTCCTCCCGCATTTTTCCGCAGGTGCGTCGGTGACTCAGGAGCACTTTTCCCGGCAAGGCTTACACGCCCCGTTGAATGGCAAAACCATCACCTATGGTGCTCTCAATCCTCTGGAAATGCGCTATCACCTGGATTTGTGGGGACGGGACAGCGACCGCGTACGCGCCGCCCTGGGGGAAGTACGCGTACACCAGGCGGATTACGCCGAGGCAAAAATATTGCTTTCCACCCAATTGGCGTGGCACTACCTTTTGCTGGCAGGTGATGTACAACGCCTCCGGCAATTGGATCGCGCGGAAGCCCTGCACACCTCCTTACTCCACCTGGAACAACAGCGCTGGCACGACGGCTTGAGCGATGCCCGCGCTGTTTATCTTCAGGAAGAGGCGCGCGCAGGGGCACGCCAGTCGGTAGCCGACATGCAGGCAGCCATTGCTCAGCAGCGCTACATATTGGCGGCACTGGTCGGACACGGACCCGATTGGGGGCGGGATATTCCGGCAGAGCCGTTGCCCACGCTATCCACGATCACCATGCCGCGGAATTTGCCACTACGCCTCATTGCGCACCGTCCGGATATAGTCGCTGCGCGCTGGGAAACAGAAGTCGCGGCGCAACAGGTGGGCGCGGCACGCGCGGCCTTTTATCCCGATGTGAATATCGCCCTGTTTGCGGGATGGAACAGTATTCATCTGGGAGATCTGTTCAGTCCCGGCAATCTCGCACACGCCCTTGGCCCGGTCATATCTCTGCCGATTTTCGAAGGGGGGAGATTACGCGCCCAACTGAAAGAGAAAAATGCATTATATCTAGCCACGGAAGACCATTATCGCGCCACCATCCTCGGCGCGGTGCGCGAGATTGCCGGTCGGCTGGCCACCTGGCGACAGATACGCCAAAAACTTCGCGCACAACGGCAGATGATTTTCGCCGCCGAGCATACCACGGCGCTGGCTGAATCTGCCTTTCATTCCGGAATTACGGACAAAGCGGAAGTCTATAGCGCACAGATTCAGGAAACGGAAATAAATAATCAACTGCTGGCGTTAAAGATGCAAAATGCGCAATCCTGGGTATTGCTGCATTCAGCGCTGGGTGGCGGATATACCTCGCGGAAGAATCCCGCATGAGCATGCAGAAGCCCGAACATTCGAGTGCTCCCATCCAGCCGGAAAAACGCGCCCGGATGCTGGGGCTCGTTACCCTTATTTTCGTGCTTGCCGGATTGATCTGGGCCGCGTGGTGGTTTTTGCGGGGGCAGTACTGGATAGAAACCAACGATGCCTACGTCTCCGGCAATATTACGCCGGTGGATAACCAGACGGCCGGTACCATCAGCAGGGTACTCGTAGAAAATACCGAATTCGTCCACGCCGGACAGGTAATGGCCACCCTTCAGGCCCATCGCTCGCGGATCGCACTACAGCAAGCAGGGGCGCATCTGGCGGCGACGGTCAGGCAGGTACGCAGGGATTTCGCCAGGGTCACCGCGCTGCAACAGACCGTCAGTGCCAAAAACGCCGAACTCCGCAAATTGAACGCCGATTTTATCCGCTATAAGCAGTCCCTGCCGAGTGGCGCTGTTTCCGCCATCCGCCTGGAAGACACACAAAACGAAATTGCTGCTGCGACAGCACAGGTAGCGGCGGCCCAAGCGGCGCTAAAAGGCACGCAAGCCATCATAGCGGGCACCACCCTGCAAACGAATCCCCTCGTGCGCCAGGCCGCGGCACAGTTTGAACAGGCCGATATTCAATGGCAACGCCGAGTTGTCCGCGCACCGGTATCAGGTTATGTCGCGGAGCGCACCGCCTACCCCGGACTGATGGTGCACCCCGATCAGCACCTGTTTTCCGTGGTGCCCCTCAATGATTTGTGGGTCGTAGCCAACGTGAAAGAAACCGCCATGCGGCATGTCCGCCCCGGACAAAACGTTCAGTTGACCAGTTATTACTATGGCGGCGATGTTCATTATCACGGCAAAGTCCTGGGACTGTTGCCGGGTGCCGGCAGTGCCTTCAGCATCCTGCCGCCGGAGAATGCCACCGGAAATTACATCCATATCGTCGAACGGGTGCCGGTACGTATCGCATTACCCGCCGCAGAACTCGCCCAGCATCCCCTGCGGCCCGGGCTCTCCATGGTTGCAGAGATTCACTGGACGCTCTCACAAAAACATTCTGTGCTCAAAGCTCTCACTACCACACCGATACGAGGATACCAAACCCATATATACCAGGGAGAGTTGCGACATGCCCGGCAACGAGCCGCCGCCATTATCCGCGATAACGCGTAGAGTGGCGTGACCCAGCCAAACTTGACCGAAATCAAGGAATGCGCGCCGGCAACCCGATAAACTGCAAAATGTGGGGCGTTTTACTGAAGTTAAAATCCATGGTTCAACCGGAAGGAGCAACAACAGATGGCTATCAATATCCAACTCATCCAATCCAGCGGCGCCGCTGTTAAGGACTTAGGCGTTCAGGTTGCTGAGCATTTTTATAACTATATGTTCACCCATTTCCCTGAAGTGCGTAAAATGTTTCCAGGGGATATGACGGAGCAGCGGGTGCGCCTCTTCAATTCCGTCATTCTGATCGCCACCAATATCGACACCATGGAAGTGCTGGTTCCTTATTTGAAAGAACTCGGTATCGGGCACATTAAATACGAT
>Ga0315298_1004474_pt1 | contig 20873 bp, 16 predicted proteins | sample WHS_1_MG_FD_203077 | JGI IMG/M metagenome (GOLD analysis project Ga0315298, IMG submission 203077) | Extremophilic microbial mat communities from Washburn Hot Springs, YNP, Wyoming, USA - WHS_1_MG | ecosystem: Environmental > Aquatic > Thermal springs > Hot (42-90C) | place: USA: Wyoming...
TGTGGAAGCTAAAGGCCGGGAAGCTGTAGAAGGCGCCAGCCGGCATCTCGGCCCGGAAGAGGCCCGATTCATTGAGCAGTCGGGTGATCAGCTCGCCCCGTTCGCGGTAGCCGGCCGTCATGCGCAGGGTCTCCTGACGGGCTTCTGGGCTGCGCAGTGCCTCGATGGCGCCTGCCTGGGCGAAGGCGTTCACGCAGGTGGCCGAGTGCTGGTAGATCTTGATCATGCCCTCCACAATCTCAGGCGGCGCCGCGACATAGCCCAGCCGCCAGCCAGTCATGGCAAAGCACTTGGAAAAGCCGTTGACGGTGATGACATTGTCGAAATCGGCCGCAGGGCTGTAGTGCTCGCCGGTATAGATCATGTCTTCATAGATCTCGTCGGAAACCACCAGTGCGCCCCACTGCTCTGCCAAGCGCGCGATGTCGCGGATCAGCGCCGGTGGGTAGACGGCGCCCGTCGGATTGCACGGTGAGTTGACCACGACAAGCCGAACGTGGCGGTCCATCGCGGCCCGCAGGCGCGCCAGGTCGGGCTGCCAGTGATCCTTCTCGAAGGTTGGCACGTGCACCACTTCAGCGCCGGCCAGGGTCGCCATCGGCGCGTACGACACCCAGGCTGGCTCGATCACCACCACCTTGTCGCCCGGCTCCAGCACTGCCTGAAAGGCCAGGTAGAGAGCGAACTTGCCCCCCGGCGTGACCACCACCTGCTCTGGCGGCACATCGATTCGGTTCCGGCGCCTGAGCTTGTTGCTGATCTCCTCACGCAGCTCATAATCGCCAGCGGTTGGTTCGTACTTGGTCCTTCCGGCCCGCAGGGCAGCGATGGTGGCGTTCACGGCCACCTCTGGCGTGTCAAAGACAGGTTCACCACCGCCAAAGGAGATGATGTCGGTGATGCCCGCGCGCTTCATCTCCTTGACCACATTGTCGATCTCGTCGGTGGCAGAACGCTCCAGGCTGTTCACTTTGCCCGATAGCTTGTAGCCCATGGGTATCTCCGTCGATCGTAAGGTTATGGCTCGCACGCGCCGTCTGCCCAGGCTCGGACCTCAGCCAGAGGCACCCGTGACACGGGAATCTGTGCCAGCCCCAGAAACCGTGCGCCGAAGGTGGCAAAGTTCTCCTCGTCATCGCCGGTGATCCGAAAGGTCATGTGGGCGGGGCTGCCGGACGGCCGCAGCAGGCGGCTCTGGCGCAAGCGCCGCTCGGCTTCGCGGGCCACCTCTTCAGCCGGGTCGACTACGGTCAGCCGCCCAGCGACAACCTGATCGATCACCGAACGGAGGCAGGTGAAATCGGTGCACCCGAGGATCAGGGTGTCGGCCTGTGCGGCCAGCACTGGCTCGAGAGCCTCTGAGGCGAGGCGTGCCAGGTACGGGATGTCGTCGATCCGGCCTTTCTCGGCCAGGCGCAGGATGGTGGGGCAGGCTATGCCGATCACCGAGGCAGCTGGATCGGCTCTGTGGATGGCATCGTCGTAGGCCTGGCTGGCGATGGTGATCTCGGTGCCCCACACGCCAATGCGCCGCGTCGGGCTGGCCTGCAACGCTGCGCGCACCCCAGGTTCGATCATACCGATGATCGGAATCTGGGGAAAGGCAGCCTGCGCAGCGTCGAGGCCGGCCACGGTGGCCGTGTTGCAGCCGATGAGCACCATCTTGGCCCCGTTATGGATCAGGTAGCCGCTGATCTCCACAGCGAAGCGGCGCACCTCCTCCACGGTACGGGGCCCATACGGCTGGCGCGCCGTGTCGCCCAGGAACAGGATGTTCTCCCAGGGCAGCAGGCGCCGCACCTCGCGCAACACGGCCAGGCCGCCCAGGCCCGAGTCAAAGATGCCGATTGGAGAATCCGGCGTGATGGGTACCCCCATGCCAATGCCTCCGACAGGAAAGGGCCCGCTGTGACCTGGTTGCGTTAGCTGCCCAACGGCAGCTTGACCCAACGGTGCTCCCGATGGGAGAGGGTGACCGCGTTGATGACCTCCTGGACGCGGGCGCTCTGCGCAAAGTTGCCTTGGTTCTCGGGGCCGCCGTTGACGATCTCCTGCATAAAGTTGTGCACCAGGTTGCCATAGAATACGGTATCCCACCGGTCGCCCTTCTGGTAGCCGGGCGGGAAGAAGCGCATGGGGATTTCGAGCTGTTTGAACTCGACCGCGTCAGGGGTGGCCACCTTGATGGTCTGAATCTCGCCAAACTCGTCGACCAGGCGGGTGATGATCGCCCCCTTGGAGCCGTAGATGCGAGCCTCGATGCCCGGATAGTTCCCGATGGTGACAAAGGAGGTCTGCATGAAGTAGAGAGCACCATTGGCGCACTCGCCGATGAACATGTCGGCATCGTCGAGGTTGATGCGTTCCCGTTCGGTGTCGAGGTTAGTGCGGCGGCGGTAGGGAACCATGTTGGAGAGGATACCCACCACCTGGGTGAGGTCGCTGCCCACTAGCTCCAGGCCGATGTCGATAGTGGGAGCGCCATAGCCCTCCAGCGACCCCACCTCAATGCCCTCACGGCTCAGGTCGGCGCCCATGAGGCGCTCCCCTACCGGCTTGACCTTGTGAATACGTTTGTCAGCAGGGGTGTCAGGGTTGAGCCATTGGCTGTTCTGTTCAAACCCGTCAAAGATATACGGCTGGCCTACAAAGCCCTCGCGCACCATCTCGAACATCATCATCACAGCCGGGGCATAGCGGAAGGTCAGACCGACCTTGGTCTTGAGTCCCTTCGACTTGGCCAGTCGGTCAGCCTCGATGACACGGCGATAGTCGTGCGACACCGGTTTCTCGACCAGCACGTGCTTGCCAGCCTCAAGGGCGGCAAAGGTCAGGGTTTCATGCCCATCGCCATGATCGTCGCGCGTGACGATGTCGACTACGTCGATGTCAGGACGGGAGAGCACCCGTTCGAAATCGGTGGTCACCTCGGGGATGCCGAACATCTTGGCCTTGCGCTCGGCCAGCTCGCGATCGAGGTCACATAGGATCACGACCTCGCTCAGGGGAGAGCGGGTGAAGCCAGGCAGATGGGCCGTCGTTGACCAGCGTCCCGCGCCGATTACGCCCACACGCAGTTTTTCTTTCATCGGTTTCCTCCTGGCAGGTACTGCCTTTCAGGAAAACATGGCGATACTGTCATTGGAATGGAGCCGGCTGTACAGGTAGTCCAACAGCGCAGGTCGCCTGTCGGCTGCGACGCGTCGCCACACCTGGGAAACGACCTTCTCGCCCCACCAGTACGACCAGATCAGGACGGCGCGCGCTGGGGCCGAGATGAAGGCCATGCGGGCAGTGACCCATCCTTCGCCGCCCACCAGAGTGCGCTCGCGCAGCCAGTCGCGCACCCGGTCTGGCTTCCAGCCGAGCGCGTGCAGCCGCCAGGCGGCAGCGGTGCCAATGCCCGAGCGATATCGGTTCATGAGCGCCTGCACCCGGTCGTTGTCGTCCTCGATCCAGTCGATGGCGGCCAGACCATTGTCGCCCAGGCCCTCGAACACGGATGCCGCCGCTGTGTTGACCACCGAGAGATAGTTGTCGACCGGGGCCTGGCCCTGGCGCGCCAGGGTCTCGCGCATCTTGAACTGCACATAGTGCCCAGGGTAGCACTCGTGCACGGTCAGGTGCTTGAGCCCCGGCCGGGTCAGCACCGGGTCGGTGTTCAATTCGACCTTGCGCTCCAGGTAGTTGCAGCGGGCATTGAAGGCGACACCACTCACGCAAGTGACTCGCATGCCATCGGACTTGGGCGCAGGGATCTTGAACAGCTTAGCCTCCACGCGATCCCAGGCCTCGTCCATCATCTCCGCAATGACTCCCGGCACCTCGTCGGCGGGCACACGCACGCTGGCTTCCCAGCGTGCGCACTGTTGCACCAGGTCGCCGCTGAAGCCCATACCGCTGAGTAGGGCGCGCATCTGCTGGCAGAGGTCATCCAGCTCCTCGTCGGAGGCAGGAGCCGCAGGCACGTGGATGAAGCGCGTCAGTTGGTCGGCAAAGGGGAGGCCTCGCTCGCGCCAGGTAGCGAACGCGATGAGGGACGTGCACAGCTGATGGTAGTAGCAGCGCCGGTCGGCCTCGGGCAGACGCAAGGCAGCGTCACGGAGCTCGCTGAACGCCCGGCAGGCCTCTGCGTAGCTGGCAAAGCGCTGAGCTTTCACCTCGCCGCCCACATCCATGTTCACGACGACCAGGCCCTCTTGGTCGCCACTCTCCTGTCGGTACAGGGCATCGAGGCCAAGGATTGCCGAAGCTATCTGGCGGCCGTACTGCAAGGTCTCCTTGCTAAACATGGCCAAACGACCTTTCCATCTCTGCAGCGATCAGTGCTACCGGGATCGAGCCGTATGACAGGAACGTGTCGTGGAAGTGGCGCAGGCTGAGCTTGCCCATGCGCGCCTCCAAAGTGCGGCGCAACTCACGGATGCGGTCGCAGCCGTACAGATACATCATGGCTGCGCCCGGGTTCATCGAGTTCTTGACGGCCTCGCTATGGGCTGCCGCAGCGGCCATGCCGGCCCGTTCCTGATAGTAGCGCTCGGCATCGGCCAGCGAGAACACCCCGCGGTGCAACTGGATATCGACCACCGCGCGCGCACACATGCGGCGGCGGGTCTGCACCTCTGCGTACTCTTCTAGCGGCGTCAGGAACCCCGCCTCGGCCATCAGCCCGGTAGCGTAGACCGCCCAACCCTCGGCCATGGTGCCGCCACAGAGCATGGCAATGCGCGAGGCACAATCAACGGCGGCAACCTGCCCGATTCGCGACTGGCTGTGGTAGGCATACCAGTTCTGCACGTGGTGCCCAATACCACCATGGTGGACGACGTGATTGAGCTTGATGACCTCGGTATTGACGGCCCTTAGGAACCGCTCCTGCTCCTCTTGCGGCAGCGAGCGGTCGAGCGGAGGGACCAGATACTCATGGACAGGGGGACGATGGAAGGCAGCCGGGGCGCGGTAGGGCAGGAAGTACAGCTTGGGGGCAGCATCGCGCACCCAGGCTGGCTGGGCGACGTAGCGGATAGGGAAATCAGGCCAGGTCAGCAAGCCCTTAGAGATAGCCAATTCGCGGGCCTGCTCCCATAGGGCGGGAAACGAGGCGTAATAGTCATCGGGGCTGGGGTGGATGTCGCCCAGCCGGTCCAGTGCCTCGGCCGGGGAGGCCGCGCCGAAATCGGCTGCGTGAGCCACCAGGTACCCCTCAGCCTCAGCAAGTTGGTCTTCGGCATAGGCCAGCAGCTCATCCAAACCAGCGGAGATGAAGTGGGCCTCGCGCAATAGGAGATCGAAGGCTTCCTCACCAGAGGCATAGGCCGCGTTGCTGGCAGGCAAAAGCTCCGTTCTGAGCCAGGCCTGGAACGATGCGAACGAGTCACAGGCCCTGTCGGCCGCCATACGCAGCCGGGCACCGTCGATGCCATGGTCGAGGATCAGGCGGTCGATGCCCTGGCGCAGAAGGGCCAGGGCGCCATCGCACTCGTCGATGGCCTTTTCCACCCAAGCGCGTGGAGCTTGCCGGATGTTCCTACGCGCCTGTTCGAGGAAGGTGGGGGTAGCCTGCAGCCGGGCGATTGCGGCCTCGACCCGCTGCTCGAACGGCGCATAGTCGGTGAGGAAAAGGCCAAGCACGCCAAAGACCGCTTCTCCCACATAGTGCGAGGGGTTGCCCCGGTGAAAGTGAGAGGAGTTGAACTCCCAGAGTTGGGAGCGCAGGTAGCCGGCGGCCAGCTTGAGGTCGAGGCGCTCGAACTCGGTGAGCCCCTCGGCGGGGACGCTCCTCAGGCGCGCCAGTAGCCCCTCCATTTCGGCCACGGTCTCTTCTACAGCGCGCTCGGAGTAATCGGGGAGCAGGTGGTCATAGTTGTGCACACCGATGAAGGTGGCATTCACCGGCCTGCGGCGATAGTAGTGGGCAAAGAACTCATCCAGCCAGGCGTTCAAGGCGGCTCCTGTGGGCAAAGCCCAAACCCTGCCGAGGCTATATCCTATAGGATATACTTCTACCTTGCGCGCAATTATAGGGCTTTTGCTCACCTTCGTCAAATTGCCCAGTGGAGAGGTGTTGGTCCGCAGCGGCCACAAGGACCGCTACGTGCGCGGCTTCCTTCATGGCGTGGGCCTGGGCTTCGAGGAGGCGCCCTTCCCCACCATCTTCCCTGAGGATATCCTGGCGCCGCTCCAAGCCGGCATGGTGCTGGCCGCCGGCCACACAACGCGGGCCGTGCCGGGAATCGGCGGCGTACGGGCGGAGGATACCGTGCACCTGACGGCGGATGGGCCCGTCTACCTCACCCAGGCCCCCCCGCGAGGCGATCATCGCCGTGTAGGGCTCTCCAGAGGAGAAAGGGAAAGGAGTGATGACCTATGGCCATCGATAGCGGGCAAGCGTGGGCCAAGCTGCGCGAGGTGCGCGACCCCGAGTTCGGGCGCTCGATCGTCGAGAGCGAGCTCATCGACAGCGTCACCATCGAGGGCAGCACCGTGCGGGTGCTCTACCACCTGACGGTGCCCTTCTGCCCCATGCCCTTTGCGCTGCACATTGGCCGCGAGATCCGGCGCCTGGTGAGCCAGGTGCCTGGGGTCGAGTGGGTCGACGTCGCGGTCAACGAGCACCTGCAGACGGAGGCCATCAACGCCGAGCTGGCGAGCGAGTAGAAAAGGAACTGAAGGAACTGGACGAACTGGGGAACTGAGGGGCCGATGTCAGCTCAGTTCCCCAGTTCCGCAGTTCCCTCAGTTCCCCGCGCTGCTAGTACGCCACCTGCGGCACTTCCAGCCCCTCGACTACGCTGCGCACCACTTGGGCGCTGGCGCGGAAGCGCTCCTGCTCGGCCTGGCTCATGGGCACGCACAGCACGCGGCTGATGCCCTGACGGTTGATGATCATCGGCAGGCTCAGGCAGAGGTCGCTCACCCCGTAGCAATCCCGCAGCAGGCCCGACACCGAAAGCACCGTGTTCTGGTCGCGCAGGATGCTCTCCACGATGCGTTCCAGCCCCGAGGCGATAGCATAGTAGGTGGCGCCCTTGAGCTCGATGATGTGGTAGGCCGCATCCCGCACCTGGACAAAGATCTCCTGCTCCTCCTCCTCGGTGCAGGTGTGGCCAGTCAGGCGGCAAAAGTCTTGGATGCTCATGCCGGCGATGGTAGCCGAGCTCCACAGCGCCACTTCGCTGTCGCCATGCTCACCCACGATGTAGGCGTGCACGCTGCGCGGGTCCACATCCAAACGCGAGCCGAGGACGTAGCGCAGGCGCGCCGTGTCGAGGATGGTGCCGGCCCCGATTACCCGCTGGGGCGGGAAGCCCGAGAGCCGCCACGCCAGGTAGGTGAGAGGGTCGACCGGGTTGGTGGCGATGACCAGGATTGTGTCGGGGGCGTGCCGCGCCACCTGGGGGATGATCTGACGGAACACCTCGGCGTTGCGCTGGGCCAACTGCAGGCGAGTCTCGCCCGGCTTCTGGGCTGCTCCTGCGGCGATCACCACCACTGCAGCCCCAGCGCAGTCGGGATAGTCGCCGGTCCGGATATTGATCGGCCGATGGAACGGCATCGCATGGTTGAGGTCCATGGCCTCGCCCTCTGCCCGTGCCCGGTTGATATCGATGAGGACGATCTCGGGCGTGAGGCCGCTGGTCAAGAGGGCATAGCCGAAGGTGGCCCCCACCAAGCCCGTGCCGATGATGGCCACCTTAGGTCTCTGGGCAATCGCCATTCTGCGCTCCTCCGCAAGACGTAATGCGTAAAACGTAATGCACAACACACGCAGCATGCTGCACATCACGTCTTACGTCTTACGTTTTGCGCCCTCACCGCGCCATCGTCTGTGCCAGGTCGTACAAGGCGAGGTCGAGCTCCTTCCTCTTGCCGACAACCTCCTCCAGAGGGATGCCTTTGATCTGCCCATTCTGCAGGACCTCGACCACGCCCGTCTCGCCGCGCATGAGCGAGTCGATGGCCGCGGCCCCAAGCCGGCTGGCCAGCAGCCGGTCGAAGGCGCTGGGCGTGCCACCACGCTGGACGTGGCCCAGCGTCGTCACGCGCACTTCAAAGCCCAGGCGGTCGCCATGGTCGCGGATGTAATGGGCCAGGGCATCCGCGTCGTACTTGGCTCCCTCAGCCACCACAGCGATGGCGTGCTGCTTGCCCCGGTTGTAGGCATCGCGCAGGCCCTGAGCCACTTGCTCGGGGTCCATGGGCACCTCGGGGATCACGATCACCTCGGCCCCGCCTGCCAGCCCCGACATCAGCGCCAGGTAGCCGCACTGGCGGCCCATCACTTCCACGAGGAAGGCACGCTGGTGCGACGTCGCTGTCACGCGCAGCCGGTCGATCGACTCGAGGGCAATGTTGAGCGCCGTATCCACGCCAATGGTGATATCGGCCCCAGGCAGGTCGTTGTCGATGGTAGAAGAGATGCCCACCACGGGGAAACCATCCTGCATGATGGCATACGCGCCCGATTGCGAGCCGTTGCCGCCGATGACCACCAGCGCCTCGATACCATGGCGGGCCAGGTGGGCGTAGGCCTTCTGGCGGCCCTCGAGGCTTTTGAACTCCTCACTGCGGGCCGAGCCCAGCATCGTCCCGCCCAGTTGGATGATGCCCCCCACGCTGCGGGCAGTCAGAGGCTCGATCTCACCGGCGATCAGCCCGGCGTAGCCATGGCGCACACCATAGACCTCGAACCCATTGTGGATTCCGTCGCGCACCACGCTGCGGATGGCGGCGTTCATCCCCGGGGCATCGCCCCCACTGGTCAGCACAGCGATGCGTTTCATCGGTACCTCCGTGGCTCGAACCCAAGTGGAGCACTGCGCAAACCCGAGGGCGAGTATACCACCGAGACGCATCGGAGGCCAAGCGCAGCCCAAGGCCATCCGCTTGTGCTCGCAAGAGTCGTGCCAGGGGCGCGCCGGTTCACGCTCGCGCTGCGAGCCATCGGAAGAAGGACGAGCCGGATGAGGTGCTGCCATCCTGTGTACTCTGTCCATCGCTGTTCGCGCTCCCCCGGCCCTTGACGCGGGAGTCACGGGCAAGGGTACAGTGCAGCGTGGAACCTCTCTGCGCTCGAGGCTGGGGCGATGCCCAGGTGCGCCCATTTGACGCCTGTGCCGGCCGGGCTATACTACCGACTGTTGGTATGTTAGCCCATCGGGGCACCCAGCCGCGCGCTGGGTGTCTTTTCTTTTCTCCTGCGAGCGGCTGGCTGCCACCCATCGTGAGGAGCGAAACCATGAAGCACTCCCTTCTCGTTGGGCTGGCTGTGGCCACTCTGCTCTCTGGCTGTGCGGGTGGGCGCGCAGCTCCACTCGCCATCGGTGTGCGCACCGCGAACGATCATGCCCCCTTCTACCTGGCCGACAAACTGGGCTACTACGCCCAGGCAGGGCTGCAGGCCAATGTGCGCGTGATCCCTTCCAACACCGAGATCGTCGAAGCCGCCCGCCGGGGCGACCTGCAGATGGGCGCCATCCCCGTCTCGACCGCCATAGCGGCCATCGCCAACGGCGTTCCCATCGTCATTGTGGCCATGACCGGGCGCGGTTCCGATGGGCTCTTGGTCCGCGCCGATGGCAATATCGACGGCGTGGCCGCCCTGCGCGGCAAAAAGGTCGGCACCATCCGCGGGTCGATCCTCGACGTGCTCCTGCGCCAAAGCCTGCGCAAGGCCGGCCTGGACCCCGAGTGCGATCTGACCCTCCTCTACTTCGGACAACTCGGCGACATGATCGCCGCCCTCAAGACCGGCCAGATCGACGCGACGTCGAACACCGAGCCGTTCATGACCCAGGCGGAACGGGAGGGTTGGGCGCGCATCCTCCAGTACTACACCCAAGACTGGCCCGACCATCCCTGCTGCGTCGTCTTTGTCCGGCGCGACCTGGCCAGGCGACAGCCCGACCTGGTACGCAAGGCCCTGCGCGTGCACGTGCAGGCGGTGGAGTATGCCAACCTGCACCCCGCCGAGACAGCCCGCACCATCGCCGAGGTGATGGGGGGTGCCGACCCAGCCATCATCGAAGCCTCGCTGGCCCGCGACAAGATGCGCATCGACTATCATCTGGATGCGGGTGAGATCGGGCGCATGGCCCAGGAGATGTACGACCTTGGCCTGATCGAGCACCTGCCCACCGTCGACGAGATGGTGGATTCACAGTACCTGGAGTGGGCAGCGGGATGAAGGGCGCGTTGGCTTGGTTCGACCGCCGACAGCCCGCTCTGCCGGCGCTGGGGCTGGCAGCCCTGGCGTGGGAGTTGGCGCCCCGTTGCGGCCTGGTGGATGCCATTCTCCTGCCACCTCTGTCGCGCGTGCTGATAGCGGGGTTCACCATGGCGCGCTCGGGGCTGCTCGCCCGCCACCTGCTCGCCAGCCTGTGGCGCGTAGGCCTCGGATATGGCCTAGCCGTCGTGGTGGCAGTGCCCTTGGGCCTGGCCTTGGGCCTTTCGCCCAAGTTGGAGCGGCGCGTGAGCCCACTTTTGCACGTCCTGCGGCCGATTTCTCCACCGGCCTGGGTACCTCTGGCGATCCTCTGGTTCGGCATCGGTGATGCGCCCGCGGTGTTCATCATCTTCATCGGCACGGTGCTGGCGCTTGTGGTGGGCATCGCCACGGCGACGCGCAGCCTGGATGCCACCCAGGTAGAGGCCGCCTTCACCGAGGGTGCCGACCGCGCCCAGGCTGTGCGGTGGATCATCCTGCCGAGCCTCAGCCCGGTGCTCTTTGGCCAGCTTCGCGTGGGCCTGGCGCTGGCCTGGATGTGCGTGGTAGCCGCCGAGATGGTGGCAGTGCAGAGCGGCCTCGGCTACCTGCTGATCGAAGCCCGCAACCTGTTTCAAACGGAGCGGGCGCTCGTAGTGATGCTGGTGATCGGCAGCCTGGGCCTGGGCTTCGACCGGCTGCTGCGCGCCGTGGAGCAGCGGGTGTTGGCATGGCGCGAGGGCACCACCGCCGAGGGGGTTTTCGAGCGCGGGAGAGCGCGCTTTACGCCCCCAGCCCCTCGTGGAACGCTCTCAGCTCCTCGATAGGCACCTTGGGCTGGCGGTCGAAGGTCAAGAGGCCGTTGGTCTCGTGGTAGACGTCGTACAGCTGGGTGTAGCAAAAGCCGCGGAACTGGGGCCGGCCGACGATGGCCAGGGTGGCGGCGCGGTACTGGTCGAACAGGCTGCCGCCCTGTTCGCTGGGGTAGAAGCCAAAGCCGCCGTACTCGCTCACGATCATGGGCTGACCCCTGTAGCGGGCTCCCGGGGCCAGCGGGGGTTTGAAGCACTTGTGGGGCTGCACCATGTAGCGCAGGCCAGGCAGGAAGGCGTGGCGCCACTCGTGGCCGGCCAGCAGCCGGTCGTATAGCGCCTCAGCCTGCGCCAGCGACGAGAGGTAGTGGTGGATGTCGATGATGTCGGTCTCGACATGGTCAAAGCCCGAGTTGTCGATGACGGGGCGCGAGGGGTCCAGGTTGCGCGCCTGGTTGACGAGCTTGGCCACCTCGGTGCGCGCCGCCGCCGACCAGTTGACGTCGTGGATGCCCCAGCTCTCGTTAAAGAGCACCCAGACGATCACCGAAGGATGGTTGGCATCGCGGCCGATCACCTCCGGCAGCATGCGGCCAATCTGTTCGCGGCTGGAGCGGCCCGGCCAGTAGGCCGAGGGCATCTCTTCCCACACCAGAACGCCCAAGCGGTCGCACCAATACAGGAAGCGCGGCGCTTCTAGTTTTTGGTGCATGCGCAAGCCATTGAACCCCATGGCGCGCACCAGCTCCACATCGCGCCGCCAGCCCTCATCGCTTTCGGGCGTGTAGATGCCGCCGGGAAAGTAGCCCTGCACCAGCACGAGCCGCTGGTAGAGGGGATGGCCGTTGAGAAGGATGCGGTCGCCGTCGATGGCGATTTCGCGCAGGCCGCCATAGGTGCGGATCCGGTCGAGCTCGGCGCCACCGGCGGTGCGCAGCACCATCTCCAGGTGGTAGAGGTGGGGCCGCTCGGGCGACCAGGGCTGCGGGTCCGCAATCGGCACGGCGCCGCTCACCCGCCCACCTGCAACGCGCAGGCTGGCGGCCGGCAGGCGGGCGCCGTGGGGCAGGGCAACGTAGACGTCGAGGTGCGACGCCGCCTCAGGCCGCTCGACTGCCGCCCGCACGTGGAAACATCCCGCCTTGAGGTCGGGGTAGAGGCGCAGGTCGGCGAGGCGGGTAGGCCCCACCGCCTCGAGCCACACCGTCTGCCACAGGCCGCTGATGCCGGGGTAAAAGATCGAGCTGGGCTGGCGTTGCCAGGCCTGTTTGCCCCGCACCTGGCGCATGCTGCGGCTATCGGCTACGCGCACCACAAGGCGGTTGCCGCGAGGCCGTGCCATATCGGTGATATCGAAAGAGAAGGGGGTATAGCCGCCCAGGTGATCGCCCAGCAGCACGCCATTGAGCCACACGCGGGCCTGATGGTCGGCGGCGCCAAAGTGCAGGCGCAGGCAGCGCTCGTGCATCTCAGCAGGCAGGTCGAAGGTGAGCAGGTACCAGTAGGCCGCCTGGGTGGCATCGACCTCCTTCTGGCCGCTCAGTTCGGACCCTACCGGATAGGGCACCACAATCTGCTCTGGCAGGCTGGAGCGCTGCCACCATTCCTGAGCCAGGCCCTCATCGCGCGGGTCGGCTGCGAACTGCCATACGCCATTCAGGCTGTGCCAGGGCTCGCGGTAGAGGTCGGGCCGTGGGTGTTCGGGGTGCGGTATGGCGGGCATGGCGCGCCTCCGGCGCTACGGCGCAAACCTACAACGACAGTTCCATCGCACGTTGATCCTGGGCCTCGTCTCTGGAGCCCAACTGGCTCTGCTTCTCTGCACGCCTCTCTGCCTCTGGACCCCAGCTCCCCAGGTACCCTTGCTTCAGCTCCCCAACAATCTCAGGGCGACCGCGACGAGCGACCCCGCGAGCAGCCCCAGCTCGAGCAGCAAGTGCACGCCAAAGGTGTTCAGAGTCAGCGCATTGATGCCGTCGCCTGCCCACTCGCCGGCACGCATCGCCTGCCGGTTGCGCCACGCCTGGGGGAGGGAAACAGCGGCCGTACCCCATGCCGCGTACCAGGGCAGGCCAAAGAGCGGCGCAGCGAGCAGCGCTACGAGCGACACCACCTGGTTGACTTGGTAGGCTCGGGCGGCCCGCTCGGGCCCCAGGCGCACCAGCCAGGTCATCTTGCCCGAGCGGGCATCGGGGGCGCGGTCGGCAAACTCGTTGATCAGGATGACGTTGAGGATGCCCGCCGCCAGAGCCAGGGCAGCCGGCACCATGGGCCAGCCGAAGCGGCCGGCCTGCAGGTAGTAACCGCTGACCACGGTCAGCATGCCCGAGCAACTGGCGATGACCAGCTCGCCCAGCCCCCGGTAGCACAACTTGAAGGGCGGCGACGTGTAGAACCAGCCAGCCAGCGCCCCAAAGAAGCCCATCGCCAACACCCACGGGTCGGGGCGGTAGAAGAAGTAGATGGCCAGCCCCAACGGAGCCGCCAGCAACATCAGGGCAGCGGCGAAGTAGAGGGCATGGCGGCGGTTGGTGATCTTGCCTTCCACCAGGATGCGGATCCCGCCCGAATAGGCGCTGAACTCGTGGTTCTGCAGGTCAGTCTCGTAGTCAAAGTAGGTGTTGGCGGCGTTGGTGGCGCAGTTCACCAGGAAGACCACCGCCACGCCCAAAAGGAAGACCGGCCAGTTGAAGCCACTGCCCTCCGCGGCGGCCAGGGCGCTGCCCACCGCGAAAGGCAGCACGGCGGCCAGCATGGTAAAGCGCGGCACCGCAATCTCGTAGAATGCCCGCGGCGAATCGGGCTTGGATTTGGCCAACCGTTCGCTGTATGCCCTGTGGACCTCTTCGAACGTCGGCATACGCACTGCTCCATTTCCTTGAGGCACATTCGAACCACGGAGCACACGAAGAGAAGGTGGCGAAAGCCTCCCTATGTCGTCCGTGTGCTTCGTGGTTCCATCAGCCGTTCACAATCCGAAAGAGCCGGAAGGCATCGATGATGGCACCCGGGTCGCCGCGCCAGATGGCCTGCACCTGGGCCATGACGCCGTAGCCGCAGTATTCGCAGATCTTGGGGTCGAGGTTGCGTGCGCCACATCCCTCCACTACCAGGCCGTTGGGGTGAGCCAGACTGATCAGCCAGTGGGTGGTGTTCCAGTTGGGCTTGAGCATCAGGCGCAGAGAGGACGGCGAGTTGAGGATGGGGTACCCTGCCTGGCGCAAGGCGATGATGCGCTCCACCGCCTGCACCCGCTGCGGGTAGTCGAGGGTGTGGGCCTCGACCCCCGGATAGGGAATCTCAAAGTTGACCGAGATGGCCTTGAAGCGCGGCATGTCGCGCCGGATGTGTTCGACGCACGACTCCAGGTCGTCGAGGTTGAGCTTGGAGAGGGTGATGTTGGCATAGAGGTTCGGATTGGCGCTCTCGGCCACGTTCTGCGCCATCTTGGCATAGGCTCCCTGGCCACGCACCCGGTCGTGCACCTCCGGCGAGCCGTCGACGCTGACCCAGACCAGGTCGCAGGGGTTGTCGATGGGCAGGATGGCGTTGGTCACGCAGGCCACCCGCGAGAACTGCTTCTTGGCGTCGCGCACCAGGTCGTTGAAGCGATAGTCGCCATCGTGCCACAGGGTAGGCTCGCCGCCCTGCAGGAAGAGCACCCGCACGCCCTGGCGCCGGAAGCCATCCATCATGGCCTGGATCTGAGCGCGCGTGAGGTGTTCACGAGGGATGGGCTGCGCGGCATAGACGCAGTGGGCGCACTGTAGATTGCAGTACGAGGTGATGTTGATGCCACCCACCAGGGGTTTGCGCCGCCCCAGGAAGCGCGCGCCAGCAAAGTAGAAGCCATAGTGGAAGAACTCGCCCAAATCGATGTGCATTCTTTTACTCCGTTCGTGAAACGCACCGCGCAATACGCCTGGCGCAGCACGTAATGCCGGCATGCCTGGCAGGCACGCCGCCTGCAGCCCAGCCTCCCTCACCCTGCCGCGCACGCGGCGCCAAAGCGCAGGTGAGCGCAGACGATCGCCAGCGATACGTGCACGTTGAGCGAGCGCCCCTTGCCGAGCATAGGGATGTAGACGGCGCCGTCGCAGAGGCTGAGGGTCTGGTTGGTGACGCCGTGATCCTCGTGGCCCACCACCAAGCAGACCCGTTCGGGGTACTCGTACTCGTTGAACGGCACAGCGCTGTCGGCGATTTCGATGGCGATAGCCTGGTACCCGTCGGCCTTGAGGTCGGCCAGGGCTTCGGCGGGCGTCGCCACACGGCGCCAGGGCAGCCGCGCTTCCTTGCCGCGCGCCACCTTGTGGGCAGTGCCCACGGTCGGGTCGGGCGTGATGCCCGTCAGTACCAGCTCGGTCAGGTCCATGGCGTCGGCAATGCGGAAGATCGAGCCGACGTTGGCCGGGTACTCTACGCTCTGCAACAGGGCCACGATATCGTGCCGCGGCGGGTGATTGCGCCGGTAGGCGCGCATGAGCCGCTTGATGTCGGTGTCACGCAGTTGCTTCATGGCCCTATTGTACAGTCACCTGCGTTTTATGGCAACAGCACCTCTTCGAGCACCCGGCCAGCCCGCGGCGTGGGTGGTTTGAGGCTCAGCATGCGGTCCAAGGTGGGCGCCAGGTCGACCACGTGCACCGGCCCCACCTGCACCCCAGCTTTGAAGCCACGGCCGGCGGCCAGGAAGATGCCGTGCATCTCGGGCGAGTTGGCTGGCAGACCGTGTTCCCCGCGGCAGGGCGCAGGCCCGAGGATGGCAGGGTTGCCCCAGTCATCGGCCAGGGTGTAGCCCGGTGCCGCCTGCACAAACACGTCGCCGACCGCACTGGCGGAGAGGCCGATGGACTCCAGCTCGGCGCGGCGCAGCACCCGGCTGAAGACCGGCTGGCCGGCCGAGTCCTTCACCTTGTTCAAGGTGGCCACGATGGCATCCTGTACGGTTGGATAGTCGGCGGCAGCTACGATGCCGGCGGGCTCGCGGCCCTGCAGGTTGATGTAGACCTGGCCAGCAGCGCCCGAGGCGAAGGCCAGCGCCTTGCTCTGCGCGACAGCGACCGGGATGTCGGCGCCGCCACCATAGGCCAGGAAGCCATAGCCCGCCAGGATGGTGTTGAGGTGCACCTGGCCGAAGACCGGCGCCATACCGTGGCCCGACACAACTACCAGCGCTGTCTGCCCCAAGTCCAGGGTCTGGGCCAGGTCGCCCACGGCGGCATCGGCCAGGGCATAGCCCCTGCGCACGTAGCGATCGCACTGGGCGGCCAGCTCAGCGGTGTAGCCAGGCTGCCGCGGGTCGACCAGGAGGAAGGCGTGTTGGAGGGCGTCGGCGGGCGGCTGGCAGGCGAAGAGCAGCTCGGGCTTGTAGGTCTCGAGCACAAAGCGGGTGACGGCGCTGATCCATTGCGACTGGGTCTCCACCGCCTGCACGTACTGCTCAGGGGTGATCCAGCCCTGCTCGAGGGCATCGAGGTCACCGCCAGGGGGGAAGAAACCAAAGCGCTGGTTGATCTCGCGCACCAGCTCATTCGGTTGGGCACGATTGTAGCATACGCGGCTCTGGAAGATCTTGACGGCTTGGGCGCTGGCCTGGCTCAGGGCGAAGTAGGCACCGCTGGGCAGGAGGTCATCGACGATAAGGGGGGCCATCTGCCCCACGCGCAGGCGGGCGCTCCGCTCATCGACGGTGCGCGTGCGGCTCAGAACGAAGGTATCATAGTCGGCCTGGTTGTTATCTGTGGTGTCGACCGCCAGCACGTACACCGTAGCGAGCGGCACCTGGTTCTTGCGGATGGTGAAGGACCCTTCCAGAGCCGGGCTGAACGAGCGCGGAGCGCCCGGCCAAGGCTGGGCCTGGCCCAGCTTGACCTCATGTTGTGCCGAGGGAGCATCGACGGTGCCGGTGGCCACGGTGTAGTCGGCCAGGGTGGTCGGGGCCTCGAGGCTGACGCCCGGCCAGCAGATGGCCGCCGTCCGCCGGGCTTCGCGCATCGCCGTGCGCCACACCGGTTCGGCCCCCAGCGGCGCCCCCTCCAGCGCGTTGGCAGCGACGGTCAGGGGATCGCCTGGCCGGTGGTAGCGGTCGGCCGCCACGCCCGTCGCTGCCGGGTAGGCGCCCGTAGCCAGGGAGGCATGGGCAGGGGCGGTGAGCGAGGGATCCACCGACAGCGCGTACTCAGCAATGGCGCCGCGGGCTGCGAGCCGGGCCAGGGTCGGCATGGTGCCATCGGTCAGGTAGCCCCGCACACGGTCGGCCTGGGCGCCGTCGAGCGAGATCACTACCACGCGCGGCCTGCTGCCCATGGCCACAGCGGGCGTGGGTTCGAGGGTGCGGGTCGGCACGGGCATGCCGGTGACGGCAGCGGTGGGCGCAGGAACCAGGTGCGTATCGGCGAACCAGAGGCCAGAGAGCAGCAGGCCCCCGGCCGCGAAAAAGACCAGGAAACGTTTCACGGCCCCGACCCTTTCCAGCAGGGGCGGTTCGCGAACCGCCGTCAAGCCATCTCGGGCGCGATCAGCTCCAGCAGCGCCTGGTGTATCAGGCCATTGGAGGCCAGGCACGTGCCGCAGAAGAGGTCCCAAGGCTGGCCGTTGGGCGTCGTTGCCAAGCCGCCCGCCTCGCGCACGAGCAGCACGCCGGCCGCCATATCCCATGGGGCCAGCTCGGGGTGGAAGAAGGCATCCTCCCAGCCGGCGGCTACGGCAGCCAGGCCCAGCGCCGCCGAGCCCATGGAACGTGCCGACCCAATTTCCGGGCCGACGGCGCAGGCCACGCGCGCGGAGACGTCGCGGGCGGCCGGCCCGCGAGCCCAGCCCAGGTCGAGCAGGGTTTCGATCAGGTCGGTGCGGCCACTCACGTGCAGGCGCTGGCCGTTGAGGTAGGCTCCCTCGCCGCGGACGGCGTGAAAGAGTCGCTCGCCCAGCGGCTCGTAGATCACCCCCACTTGCAGCTCGCCCTGGCACTCGGCCGCGACCGACACGCAAAAGTAGGGGATACCCCGGGCAAAGTTTGTCGTGCCATCCAGTGGGTCGACCACCCAACGGCAGCCAGTGTGGGCATCCCCCAGGGCGCGGCGCGCCTCCTCCGACAGGATCTGATGCTCCGGAAAACGCTCGCGGATCTGGGCGACAATCGCCTCCTGGGCCAACACATCGGCTTCCGTGACCACATCGCGCAGCCCTTTGCAAGTCACTTCGTGGGGCTGCTCAAAACGTTCCTTCAGGATCTGACCGGCCGCCCGTGCAGCGGCCACAGCTGTCTCCAGCAAAACTGCCTCCGATCGACATGGCGGAGCGCGGGCCCAGCCTGCGCTTCGCCACGGGTTGATTCCCGTGCGTTAGGTGCGGCATGAAGTGTACCGCGCCTCACGCATCACTTCTTCGCGGCCAAGACCTCGTTGGCCCTGGCCACGGCCGCATCCAGCGCCTGGTTAGACGTCTTGGTCTCAGCCGCTGCTGCGGCCCAGGCACTTTCTATGGCCTTCCGAATCTCCTCCACGCCACCAACGTCGGGCTCGGGGTACGCGTAGGGGATGACGGCAGTGCAGGCCTCTCTCACGGGTGGGTTCTGGTCCAGGTAGCCGGAAGTGGCCAACCTCTCCACTGCCGATTTGCGCGTGGGCATGTACCCGGTGCCCGAGGCCCAGTCGGCCACCTGTTGGCTATCGGTAAACCACCGGACGAACTGCCAGGCAGCCCGTTGCCTAACCTCGCCAGTTTTGAGGATGCAGAGGTCGGCCCCCACCATCGCTGTGCGGGGCGGCCGCGAGCCGTCGGCCTGGGGGATCATGGTGACGCCCCACTCCAAGCCCGCACCGGCCTTCTTGATCGCCTCGGCATAGGCCGCAATGTCACGAGTCGAAGCGAAGGTGAAGGCGACCTTGCCCTGGGCGAAGAGGGCCCGGTCGGCATCCTCCCCTTCGGTCCTGAGGGCAGCGCCGATGTGGCCCAGGCGCACGAGCAGATCGAGCGACTCCACGCCCTCAGGGCCGTTGAACACAGCTTTCGTCAGGTCGTCGGTGAGGTGCTTTGCGCCACGGCTGTAGAGGAAGGCGCCAAAGGTCGATGCGTCCTCATGCCAGGCCAGGCCGACCACGTCGCCCCTGCTGATGGCTTTGCAGGCGGCCTCCAGGTCGGCCCACGTCTTGGGCGGCCCGTTGAGGTTGGCCCGTTTGAGCAGCGACTTGTTGTAGTACATGGCCAGGGCGCTCCGCGCAAAGGGGAAAGTGAGCACCCTGTTGCCAAACTCGGGGCGAACGCCCGCCTGCCAGCAGCCCGGAAAAAAGTCGTCGCTGGCGCCCTTGGCCAGGCCAACCTCCGCATCGTTGAGGTAGGGTTCGAGGGGCACGGCAGCGTCGAGCCGCATGAGTTGTGGAACCTGCCCCTGATACACCACGGTCAGGTCGGGCGGATGGCCGGCCCCGATGGCGGCCACCGTTTTGACTGCCAAATCGCTCTCCTCGCCAACGCAGACCGGGTCTACAGTGATCAAGGGGTATTGCTGGTGAAAGCGCCCGGCGGCCTCCTGCAGCGCCCGCTCGGAGCGATCGCCCAGCCAGGCATGCCAGAGGACGAGCCGGACGGGTTGCGACAGCGCTAGAGCTGGAGCGGTGGGCGAGGGCGCGCTCAGGGTCGGGCTCAAAAGGCCGGCTGGTGCCGCGGCGGCCGGCGCGGGGCTGGGGGTGGGCAGTTGGCCCGGCGCGCAGCCACTGAGGCCTGCCGCCAATGCGACCGCCAGAGAGGCCGACAGGCACAGGCGCCACACCAAGCCCGGCCATCTGCTTCGCTCGGTGTGCTCGCCGCGCCCGCGGCCGGGCAGTCCGCCGCCAAGGGTTCTCCCCTCAGCCGCGCTGAATTGAACGGGTGCCTGCCACAGGCGCGGTGATGGGCCAGCAGCGCAGAGCGCGGGGGCAGATGCGCTCTCGGGCGAGGGCATAGGGAGCCTCCCAGAGTTGACATGGTGCGCCTGACGGCTGGGGCCATTATACCGAAAAGGCGAAAGAGCGTCAAAGCGAAGTAGCCCCTGGTCTTGCGTTTTGTTGGGCTGCTCCTCGGCGCTATACTCTGGCCATCAGCTGATAGCACGCACGCGGCCGCGCCAGGTTTGCGTCAGCCCAGGCGTGGCTCCAGCGCCGTTCAAACAGTAAGGAGAGGACGTGCCAATGCCCGCACAATGGTACACCTACTTGCTCGCTCTCTTGGCGGGCATCGTCGCCGGCGTCATCAACACGCTGGCTGGCAGCGGCTCGCTCATCACGCTGCCCATGCTCATCTTCCTTGGGCTGCCGGCCAACGTAGCCAACGCCACCAACCGCGTCGGGGTGATCCTGCAGAACGTGGTCGGCATCACCGCCTTCCATCGCGGCGGCAAGCTGCACCTGGCCGGCGTCAGGTGGCTGGTGCCCCCAGCGGTGGCCGGCGCCGTCGTCGGCGCCTTTGTCGCCAAGAGCCTAAAGGCCGAGGCAATGAACACGGCAATCGGGGTGGTGATGGTGCTGATGCTGGGAGTAGTCCTCTTAAACCCCGAACGATGGCTCAGGTCGCGGTCCGAAGTCAAACCTGGCCGGCCAGGGATCGGCTTCCTGGCGCTGTTCTTTGGGCTGGGGGTGTACGGGGGGTTCATCCAGGCCGGCGTCGGGGTCTTCCTGTTGGCGGCGATGGTGCTGGGCCTGGGCTACACCCTGGTGGATGCCAACGGCATCAAACTGGTGATCGTCCTGTCGTTCGCGTTGGTTTCACTGGCGATCTTTGCCAGCGGCGGCCAGGTCCATTGGGCGCTGGGCGTGCTCATGGCATGTGGGCAGGGGGTGGGCGCCTGGCTGGCAGCACGTTTTGCGGTCAAGAACAAGAAC
>Ga0315298_1004475_pt1 | contig 20868 bp, 16 predicted proteins | sample WHS_1_MG_FD_203077 | JGI IMG/M metagenome (GOLD analysis project Ga0315298, IMG submission 203077) | Extremophilic microbial mat communities from Washburn Hot Springs, YNP, Wyoming, USA - WHS_1_MG | ecosystem: Environmental > Aquatic > Thermal springs > Hot (42-90C) | place: USA: Wyoming...
CCCCGGCCTCAAGCACAGTGAATCGGGCGCCGCGGGCGACATCAAGAACCCAGCCAAGGCGGGCGCGGCGGAAGGTGAAGCGATCTGCCTGCGTTGCCATGGCGGGCAGCCCTCACAAGCCAATCGCCCGCGAAGCGGGCACGCCCGCAGTCAAGTGTCCTGCACCGCCTGCCATACTGTGCACAGACAAACCGAGCAGCTTGTGTTGAAGTCCGCGGAGGTGGTGAACCGCGTCTGCGCGAGTTGCCACGCGGCGGAGTGGGCCCAGTTCCAGCGACCCCACGCCCATCGTCTGCCGCAGGGGGCGATGAGTTGTGCAGACTGCCACGACCCTCATGGCGGCGGGCGGTCCCGTTCGCTTCGCACTGTGGCGGGCAACGAACCCGGGTGCTTTCGCTGCCATGGGGACAAGCGAGGTCCCTTTCCTTTTGAACATGCCCCGCTGCGGCTGGAGGGCTGTGGGGTTTGTCACGAGCCGCATGGGTCTGCGAACCCGCGCATGCTGGTGCGGGCTGAAGTGCGCTTCTTGTGCCTGGAGTGCCATTCCAATTTGGCCGCCCGTCCCGCTCTGGGTGGCCTTCCGCCCGCCTTGCACGATTTGCGCAGCCCCCGCTACCGTAACTGCACGGTTTGTCATAGCAAGATTCACGGCTCGTTCGTTGAGCGGGGGTTAAAGCGATGAGATGGCGCGTGCTGCCCTTGCTGGTTGCAACGTTGGGCGCCCAGCAGCCGTCCGAGGAAAGCAAGGCGGCGGGGCCGCCCGAGCCACGCCTGAGCGGCAGCGTCGATGTGGGCTACCGCGCACTCAGCGGCGTGGGCGGAGATTACCAGAGTTATCGCAGTGTCGTCAACCTGGGGGAGGGGCCGAAACTATTCAGTTTGGATGCCGCCCTGCTTGACCCCTCACACCGACTGTTTGATCGCCTAGATTTACGCATGAACTCCTGGGGCGGCGATCCTTACAACACCGCCCGCCTGGAGGCGCGCCGCGACGGCGTTTATCGCTTTTCCCTGGATTATTGCAACATCGCTTACTTCAACTTCCTGCCTTCCTTCGCAGACCCCACGCGCGAGCGCGGCTTGTTCCTGAACCAGCGCGCCCTGGACTCTTACCGTCGGACCGACGAGCTGGAGCTGGTGCTGCTGCCCGGCCGCCGCATTATGCCCTACGTGGCTTACAGCCGTAACTCTTCGCGCGGCCATGGTATCACCACCTTCGTGCTGGAGGCCAACGAGTATCCCGTGCCGCACACCTTGCGCGATCACAGTGACAACGTGCGCGGGGGCATCCGCCTCGAGTACCCCCGCCTCTACCTGACCCTTGAAGGCGGCGGCATTACTTATCACATTGACCAGCAGGTCTACACCTTTCCGGAGCGCAATCCGGGCAACCTCACCACCCCGGTGGTGGGGCGCGCGCTATATCTTGATCGGGGCAACCAATCGCTTGACGTACGCGGCTCCAGCCGCTTCGCCCGTGCCTCGCTTACTGCCCGTCCGGCTTCCTGGGCGGACTTGTCCGCTCAGTTCCAGTTCAGCCAGCCGCACAGCGACACCTTATATCGCCAGAACAACAGCGGTAGCTTCGCCGACTTTACCCGGCTTCAGTTTTATAGCGCCGAGCTGGTTAGCTTGGACGCGCGATCCCGCCAACCCCACACCTGGGCCAGCCTGGCCGCCGAGCTGCGCCCTTTCCGCCGCCTTCGGCTGCTGGAAGCTTGGATGACCGATAGGCTGCATAACGCCGGTTCTGCGCTGCTCACTGACCGCCTGCTCGTCTCCGGCGGGCAGCTCGATGAACGCACCCTGGCGGCCGCCCAGCGCCTGGTTCTCAACTATAACGAGCAGGAGGTGCTGACTTTGTGGGAGGTCAGCCGGCATTTGACGCTGCGCGCCGGACATCGCTTCGTCTGGGGCGATGCCCAGACCCCCCCTGCGCTGATCCAGGCGCCCGCAGAACTCGTGCGGCCGGAACTGCGGCGCCATGTGGCTTTGGCGGGCGGCAGCTTCTGGTATGGTTCGCGATTGCGCCTTACCGCCGATTTGGAGGCTTCGCCAGGTGATCGTTCTTACTTTCGCACCAGCCTACACCGTTACCAGCGCGGCAAGGTACGCGCTCACTATCAAGTGCGACCCTCATTGTGGTTGAACGGCAATTTCAGCGTGCTTAACAACCAGAATCCCGCGCCCGCAATCGCCTGGGATTTCTTGAGCCGGCAGAATACGGTGGGGTTGCAGTGGAATCCGGGCAACGGCAAGCGCCTGAGCTGGCTCGGGGAGTACACGCGCTTTACGTTGCGCTCGGAGCTGAGCTATCGAGATCCGGGCAGTTCATTCAGCGAGCGATCCAGCTATCGCGACAGCGGCCATGCAGGCACGGCGTTGCTTGAGGTGGGACTGCCCGGCCGCGGCGTCGTGCAACCGCGAGTAAGTCTGGGCGGCTCTTTGGTTATCGGGGCGGGTACACGGCCCGCGCGTTACTACCAGCCGGCGGTTCGCCTGGCGCTTCCTTTAAGCGCCCGCGCGCAGTGGTACGCCGAGTGGCGCTGGTATGCCTTGACACAGCCTTATTATCTATACGAGGGGTTTCGCAACCACCATTTCGTAACTGGCCTGCGCGTCGCGAGGTAAGCAGCAGCAATCTTCAGCCGTGCTGGGCAGCGGTCGCAGCTACCCGCGAGACGGCTCGCACCAGCCGCCGGTAAGGAATATCGCGAAGGGTTTGGAAGGACAGCCATTCGCCGTCGCGCCAGCTCGAGTAATACCATCGCGCCAGCAAGGCCAGATGCTCCTCGCGCTGGCGCAGGGGTGGCCGGCCAAGGTTCAGGTGGGCTGCCATTTCGCGCAGCCGTTGATCCATAGAGAGTCCGGTTGAGGCCTCGGGCCGGCAATCCAACCAGCGAGGCGCTTGCCAGTACCCCTGCACTAGAAACCACAAGCCCACCACGCCGGCAGTAGCGGAGGGCGTTACGGCCACGCCGCACAGCGCCTCTAGGTCAGCGGCGAGCTCGTCGCGTAGGCGCAGCGCCTGGTCTATTTTTTCGATGCGGCGGTGCTGCCGGGCAGCCTCTTCGAAATCCAGCTCCTCGCTGGCGCGGTTTCTGGCTGCGATCAGCACTTCCCGCAAAGAGCATCCCTGGGAGCGGAGGAACTCCAGCGCACGCTCGACCTCGCTCCGGTATTCCTCGCGGCTGACGGCTTGCTGGCAGGGCCGCAGGCACAAGTTCATCTCCCCGTAAATGCAGCCCGGATGCGAGGGTGAAGGAGCCAGCTCTTGCTCACAGCGGCGCACTTGGAACAGATCCAGAAAGTGGCTTTGGAACTGCGCGGCTGTTTCGCGGCTGCGGAAGGGCCCGTAGTAAAGGGCGCGGGCGCCGCTCAGGTGCGTGGTGATCTGGGTGCGCGGGAAGGGGTTCGTAAGAACGAACTTGAGATAGGCCGGCAGCCGGAGCCGCAAGCGGGCACGGTAATCCTCCGGAAAATGCTGCCGCGCCAGCTCATAGTGCACCAGCGACGCCTCCAAATGGGAGCCTACCAGCCAGTACTCGATGCGCTCGGCCAGCGTGCGCAGATTGAGCAATCGGCTGGCAGCAGAATCCTCACGCAGCAGGTGCTGCAAGCGTCGTCGCAGGGAAACGGTCCGGGCAAGATACGGGGCGCCCGCACGAACCCGAATCAGAAATACGGCAGGACGCTCGGGCACGCCCGCCAACTGCTCCCACAGTTCGGCGCTCTCACCCAACTGGATAACCACCGGCTCACCGGCGAAGCCCGAAACTGTGGCTTCCGGTTCACTCACTGGGGACGGGCGGTCGCCGGCGGTGCCAGTCTGTGACTTGCTGAAACCGGCGCCCCACCGCCAGCAACGTGTTCTCCGAGAAGGGGCGCCCGACAAGCTGGATCGCAATGGGCAGGCCGTCGGCGAAACCGCACGGCAGAACCAGCGCCGGCAAGCCGGCCAGATTGCCGGCCGCCCCGAGTTCGCTCAGGCCCCGGCGCTGCGGGCGTGGACGCTCAGTGCGGGGCCGGTCCAGCGGTTCAGTTATTTTATTCGCCGGACCGAAGCGAGCGGGGGAAACCAGCAAATCCACCTCGGCGAAAAGCCTGCGCAAATCCTGCTGGATCAAGCGGCGGATGCGCATGGCGCGTAGATAGTCCTTGGCGGGTACATCCAAGCCCGCTTTCAGGCCCGCGATCTGTTTGGCGTCAGCCAACTCCTCGACCTTGCCGCTGGCGATGAGATCTTCGAAAGCAGCCGAGCCCTCGGTGTCAATGATCAGGCTCGCTACCGCCGAGTATGGGTAATCCGGCAAGCTTGCTTCCTTCATTTGCACGCCTAGCCCCCGCAGCGTCTCCAGCGCCTTGAGAAAATCGGGGCGCGCTGCCGGCTCCGCCCATTCTTCGAAATCCACCGGTGCAAACCCCACGCGCAGTTCCTTGAGTGGCGGTACGGTGTCGGGCGCGTAATAAAAGCTTTTGCCGGCTGATCCCGGGTCTTGCCAGTCTCCGCCCGCTATGACCTTCAGCACCAGCCCGCAATCTTCCGCCGAGCGACACATGGGACCTATCTTGTCCATGGTCCAGGAAAGGGCCATCGCGCCGTACCGGCTGACCAGCCCATAAGTGGGACGCAATCCGGTGATCCCGCAGTAAGCAGAAGGTGTGACGATCGAGCCCCAAGTTTCCGAGCCGAGCGCGAAGCAAACCAGCCCGGCTGCCACCGCCGCTGCGGAACCGCTGGAGGAACCGCCGGCCCAGCGCGTAGTATCCCAGGGGTTCAAGCAGGGGCCGGTCAGAGACGCCGCGGCCCAACGATAGCCGCCGCCTCCGGCCAGCTCGATCATAGCCAGCTTGCCAATGAGCACGGCGCCGGTTCGCTCCAGCTTGTGCAGCGCGGTGGCCGTATGCGTAAACACCTGGCCGGCATAGGGCCGCGCTCCCCAACTAGTGGGCTGGCCGGCCACACTGAGCAGGTCCTTGGCCCCGAAGGGTATGCCTTGCAAGGGCCCTCGCAGCCTATGGCGCTTGATCTCGTCGTCCGCTCGCTTCGCTTGCTCCAAGGCGGAGCGCCGCAGCAAAAGGGCCAAAGCGTTATAGCGCGGCCCCAGCTTCTCCAACCTTGCCAGGAAAGCACGCGCCAGCTCGGTAGCCGAAAACTCCTTTTTCAGCAGGCGCGCGTTCAGTTCGGTGACGGTGGCAAAGTAAACATCCTCGCTGAAGCTTGTCATCACGACGCCCTGAACTGGAAGGCAGGCTCGGCCGAGGCCGGCAGTTTCACCTTGCTGAGCGCCTCGATATTGCGGCGCAGGCGGTTGCGCGCATTTTCGAGCAGTTGCGCGGGCGTCTCTTCGGTTAGCTTGGGAGCCTGCTGGCGCGCGGCACCCGGTCCCGCACTCACCAGCACCATAGCCTCTCTGCGCGTCAGTTGCATCACTTGGACATTATACGAGGCCCGTCGCCGCCCAGTGCCTCGCGCGCGGCGCGCTCCATGGTGGCCCGCGGCGGCGGCTGGCCGGTCCAGATTTCAAACTGGCGCGCGGCTTGCTCGTTGAACATCTCCAGACCGCAAATGACTTGCTTGCCTTGTTCCCGGGCGCGCTTCAGCAGCAGGGTCTCGATCGGGTTGTAGACCATGTCGAAGACGATCTCCGCGGGGATACGGTCCGGGAAAAAACATTCGTTGACGTGGGGGTACATGCCCAGGGGGGTGGCGTGAATGAGCACGTCGAAATGGCGCGAGGCGAGCTGCTCCCGCAGCAACGGCTCGGCCCCGCAAGCGCGCGCCAGCGCCCGCACCCGCAGCGGGTTTCGTCCCACGATGAAGACTTTGGCCCCCGCGTCTACCAGCGTGAAGGCGGCTCCGCGAGCCGCGCCGCCGTTGCCCACCAGCAACACGGAAGCTCCCGCGAGGCGCAGGCGGCGCTGTAGGGGTATGCGCACGCCGTCAATGTCGGTGTTGGCGCCTCGCCAGCGTGCTGCCTTGCGCCAGACGGTGTTGACGGCGCCAATGCGCCTCGCCAGCGGATCCACGGCGTCCAGGTATCGTATGATCCGCTGCTTGTGCGGAATAGTCACGCTGAAACCCGTCAGCGGCAGGTTCTCAGCGAGGTTCATGAAATCGCGGAGCTGGCCGCTTGGCACCAGAAAAGGTACATAAACTGCGTCGAGGTGCCGCGCCTGAAAAGCCCGGTTGTGCACGAGGGGCGAGATTGAGTGGCTGACCGGATCGGCGATCACGCCGTAAATCTTGCTGGCGCGCGACAGCTTTTCGATGCGGTAGACGTGGCGGAGCTGGCGCGCGGCGACCTGGCCCGCGGCAGTGCCCTCCGATCCTGCGGGCGCGGCGTAGGTGTAGCGGCTGCCGAAAACCGTGCCCAGCACGCGCGAGGGAAATCCCATTTCGCCCATGGCTATCACGATCAGCGGAACGCGTGCGTGAGCGCGAGCAAAAGCCAGTACCCGATAGTTATCGGAGGGCTTGCGCGCGGTGGTGACCAGCTTGTAAATGTCAGCCGGCGTGCGGGCCAATCGGCGGAAGATAGGCTCCAGGGAGGGTGTGCTCTCGAAATTGTGGTAAGAAATCACAACCCAAGCGCGGCCGCGAAAGGCCGCTACCGCGGTCCCCGCCGCTTCTGCCGTCTCGATTTCGATGTCCACTGCGCGGGCGCCTGCTGCCACTGCCGCATCCAGCAGGCGCAATTGCTCGTCTATGCTGCCGTCGAACAGGCCGTGATTCTGGCGCCGGCGACAGGTGGCCACGACAATGCAGTCCGGGTTTTCAGCCAAAAACTCCTGTAAGACGCGCACGCCCTGAGCCGGCCGCTCCAGATAATCAAGGCGGAATTCAAGCAGGCTCTCTCCGGCCTCTGCTTCGCGCCGAGCTTGTTCCAGCAGCCTCGATGGGCTGCTACAGCCCAGCGCGATGGCAATACGCGGCAGGCTAAGCGATGACATCTCCGAGCGTGATTTACGATAGCACGACCTGACGCCGGCCGGAGAGCGGCCGCCCGGCAAAAACACTCAACGCGGGCTCTTGCGCGATTTGACCGGACTGCTGGCGGGCAAACCCAACTCCTTCAAACGCGCCCGGGCTTTGGCGGCCAGCTCCGAGTTCGGCCAGCGCGCGATCAGGCTGCGAAACTCCTCGGCGGCCTTGGTGCGCTCGCCCATTTTGAGCAGCGTTTGTCCCTTCATGTACATGGCGTCGCGCGTCTTGACGTTTTCGGGATACTTCTCCAGCACCAGATCGAAAGCTCGCAGGGCCGCCTCGTATTCGCCCCGATTGTAGTAAATCTCGCCCATGTGGTACTGGGCATTAGGGGCGGTATCGGTGTTGCCGAAGAATTTCAGATAGTCGGTGAACTCTTGCAGGGCCAGCTCATAGTTGCCCGCGTCCTTGTCCCGCATGGCGCTGGCGTACAGGCCTTCGGCGGTGACGCCGGGCGGGGGACCGGCGGAAGTCAAGGCGGGAGGAGCCGGCGGCGCTTGCAGCACCTTTACCGTGTTGCTCAGATCCACCATCCGCTGTTCAAGCTTGCCCATGCGCGCGCTCAGATCGGAGATGGCTTCCCGCAGGGCCTGGAACTCGATGGCCATCTGGTCCACTTTGCTCGAGGCAGTGGCCACCGGCTGCACCAGCGACTTTTCCTGCTCGCGCAGCCGCTCACGCACGTTGTTCTCCAGCACGGCCACCGTGGTGTTCAGCTTGCCCACGCCGTCCACAGCCTGCTGGACCAAAACTTTTAGCGCGGCCATATTCTCGTCCAGCGATCGCTGCGTCTGCCGTAACTGGTCACTCAGCAGAGCAACATCGCGTTGCAACTCGCGAATTTCGCGGCTTTGCGCGCGTAGCATGCCAGCCAGGGCGACGCACAGCACAGCGCCGCTTGCAAGTTTCTCCATCGCGCTTGTTCCTCCCGTTACTCTGAGCCGTTATTAGCCAGCGGCGGTTCCCCGCATCCCAGAGCGAAGCTGAAGCGGGGCAGGCGCCGGACGGCCGGCCGGGCCCGCCCCGCAGCAGCAATCAAGTTCCTGGCACGAAGTGCACGCGGCGGTTCTTCTGCCAGCACTCCTCATTGGATTCGGTGCACTGCGGCCTTTCCTTGCCGTAGCTGACCGTCTTGAGCTTCTCCGCAGGCACGCCCAACTGCACCAGGAAGTCCTTGGCGGAAGTGGCCCGGCGATCACCCAAGCCCATGTTGTATTCGGCCGAGCCCCGCTCGTCGCAGTGGCCCTCAATGACCACGCTGGCCGTGGGGAATTCCTGGAAGATGCGCTTGAGCGCGTCTGCATTGCGCGTGAGCGTGGCGCGGGCGTCTTCGCGGATGTCGCTCTTGTCGAAGTCGAAGTATGCATCTTGGACTTCGCTGGCCAGCACCTCGCTCAGCGATCTCTTGGGTGGCGGAGGCGGTGGCGGTGGTGGCGGCGGCGGCACAGTCACCGTCACGGTGGCGCGAGAGGTGGCCGTCCCTCCCGGCCCTTTGGCCGTCAGCGTGTAAGTGGTTGTCTGACTCGGGAACACCTGCCGGGTGCCCGAGGTGGCAACCGGACCGATGCCCGGCTCGATCGAGACGTCGGTAGCGTCACTAACCATCCAGCGCAGGGTGGATGACTGACCGCGCTCAATGGTGCTGGGTTCGGCCACGAACTGGTTGATGGTAGGCGCCTTCGGAGGTGGCGGCGCCGGTTTCTCCGGAGGTGGTGGCGGTGGTGGTGGCGGCGGCGGAACTTTCTTCTTGCAGCCAGCCACGAACAACAACAACGACAGTCCCAACAGCGTTGTGGCGATGCTTCGCATTTTCATCCTGAACTTCGCCTCCCAAAATCTTTGGGTCTTCACTCCTTAGTTTAATCCCTTTGCCCACACCGGCATGGTGTTGCGGCCTTCCGTGGTCAATTGCCGGACTTGCGTCCCGTCGGCCAGCATAGTATAAATCTGGGGCGTCCCGCTGCGCGTCGAGCAAAAGGCGATGTGGCGGCCGTCGGGAGCCCAGCTTGGATTCTCATTGCGGCCTGTTCCGTGTGTCAACTGGTCGAAGCGGCCCGTGGCCACATCCATAATGAAGATGTTGAAGTTGCCAGGGGCGTAGCCGCGCGTCCAAGCGAAAGCAATGTGCTGCCCATCGGGATGCCAGCTCGGGTTGGACGCGTAACCCTCCCCGTCGGTGAGGCGACGCACATCTCCGCCTTCCATGTTCATGCGGTAGATTTGGTGCGGCCCCCCGCGCCCGGATACGAAGACTATCTCGGCTCCCGTCTTCGGGTTTACCTTGGGTTCCACCTCGATGGCGCGCACAAAGGACAACCGACGCAATCCGCGCCCATCGATATTGGCAATGTGAATCTGGGGCCAGCCGTCTACCGAGGCCGAGAAAACCAATCGCTGCCCGTCGGGCGTGAAGGAGGGCGTGCCCACCATGGAAGAAACCGGATTCAGGAATGGCAGGCGGCGCCCGGTTTCCAGCGAGTGCAGCATGATAATGGGATTGCCCCGGGCGTAGGTGGTAAAAGCCAGCCGGGTGCCGTCAGGTGAGACGGCAGGCATGGTGGAAACCGAATTGTAATGGGTGAGCTGCTTCTGGTTGGAACCGTCAGGATCCATCACCCATATCTCTTTGACGCCCGGGCGCCGTTCCGAAACGAAGTATATCTTGGAACCAGCCAGGCTGACCCCGCCGAACTGCTTCAGGATGTCAGCCGCGAACTCGTGAGCCACGCGGCGGGCACCAGCCTCGTCGAGCGATCCCAGATAAGTCTTGCCGAAAGCTTGGGCCTGGGAGGGCTCGGGAAGCCCGGTGTTATACAGCCAACCGAACAAGACCAACTGATCGGCTTGCGTACCGGCGTAGCCGAACACCAAATAATTGGCGCTGACGGGAGGATCTGCCCAATCCCGCAGCCACAAGCCGCGCAGATTGGGATCCGGCTTGCCCGCCGGCCGGCGCAAATCTTCCGGCCGTTGCGGATTAAGCAGCGGGTAAAGGCTCTTGGGAGCCAGGTCGAAGAGGCCGGAGCCGGCCAGATCGCTCCACAAGGTCTGGTTGAGGACGTTCATGAAACTTTGCGCCTGGCCCGCTCCCCGCAGTTCGGGCACAGCTATGCGCGTGCGGTCACCTTTGGTGATCTTGATGATGACGTCCTGCGCTCCCGATACCAACCACCCGATCAGACATAGGCTTAAAGCCAGCAGTTTCTTCTTCATCGCTTCAAATGGAACCAAATTTCGACGCGCGCCTCGTCGCGCTCGAATCCGGCTGGCAGCGGCGGGAAGGGGCTGGCCGCATAAACGGCCCTTTGCGCCGAATAATCCAGCGCTCGATTCCCACTGCTTTGCAAGATTACCACATTGCGCACTTGCCCGTTGCGTTGGATGTCGAAAGTTACGATTACCGGCGGCGCGCTGCTGATGCGCGGATCAATCTCCGACGTGTTCCACTTTTGCGCCACCCGCGTTTCAATCAGATCGCGGTACCAGCCGTAGCGTTGCCCGAATGCGGAGCCGGGGCCCAGCCCCACGCCGCCGGTGCCGGTCTGAGCGCCGAACATGGGCGAGCTCAGAGCTTGTCCGGCCTGGCTGTAAAGCTGGTGCGGGCGGTCTTCCACCCACGGTCGCTCGAACTCCCGCCTGCGCGCCCACTGCTTTTGAACGCGCTCGCTCTTGCGCGCCGGGATCTCAATCGCCTCTCGGGACGGCGCCCTTGCTTTCTTGGGCTGCGGCTTGGGCGGTGCAGGCACGCGCGATTGGGTGTCCTCAGCCACGGGGTTCACCCGCCCGGAGCGCGCCGGCAACGGGATCTGCCGCACCGGCGTGACGGCTACCGAGCCCCCTCCCAAAGCGTGGGGCGTTCCCCAAAGAATGCGCCCGGCAGCCCCGAGTGAGTGATAAAGGGCAAGGGATCCGTACAAGAGGGCGTGCAAGGCAAGGGAAGCGGCCAGCCAACCGCCGATAGCCTCGCGTTGTTCAAGAATTGCTTGCGGGCTCTTCATGGCGCGCCTTCACAGCGGCGAGCGCAACCGTCACCGAGACTTGGGACGTTCGGCCTCATCCACCGGTTGCGTAACCATGTTCACCGCCAGTTTGGCCTCGCCCAGTTCGCTGATCACCTGGGCGATGACATCCCAAATGGTGTCTTTATCGGCGCGCACGTAGACTTCCTGCGCACCCTGGAAGCGGCGCCGCACCTCCTGCGGGAGAACATTGATGTTGACCGGTTGCTCGTTCAAGAACAGCTCGCCGTTCTTGGTTATGGTGACCACAGGCAGCTCCTTGGCGCTGTCTTTGGTCTGGCGCACCCGGGGTACGTCCACTTCCAGGCCGAATTCCATCACGTGAGCAGTGAGCATGAAGATCACCAACAACACCATGACCACGTCCACCAGCGGGATCACGTTGATGTCGGCCATGGCGCTTATGCGCGCGAAGCGCCCGCGCCCGCTGCCCGGATTGCCTTGGCTTGAAAAGGCCATCGTCTCAAGTGGGAAAACTGCGCTCGGAGGCGTTCATGAATTCCAGCGCGAAATCTTCCATGCGCGCGCCCAACTCCCGGATCACGTGGGCGAAATAGTTGTAGAACACCGCGGCGGGGATGGCGGCGGCCAAACCCATGGCGGTGGCCACCAGGGCTTCGGAGATGCCCGGCGCTACGGCGCGCAAGCTGGCGCTGCCGGCCATGCCCAGACCGTGGAAGGCGTCAATGATGCCCCAGACCGTGCCAAACAGGCCGATAAAAGGTGTCACCGAGGCGGTCGTGGCCAGCCAGTTCATGTTGCGCTCCAGCCGGGTGATCTCCTCGGAAATGCCCAGTTGGAGCGCTCGCTCGATTGCCGCCCGGTTGTGAACGGCGCCCCTGGCTTTGATTTGGCGCGTTAGCTCGTCGTAGCCGAAATCGAATACGCCGGCCAGCGGCGCAGGCCGGAACTGCTCGCTCGTCAAAGCCACTTGTTCCAGCCCGTTGGCCTTGCGGAAAGCCCGCAAGAAACCGGCATTGGCTAGACGCGCTTTGCGGAACAGGGCCCACTTCTGAAAGATGATTGCCCAACTGAATACCGAGAAGGCAAACAGAACCGCCAGCACCGCCAGCGGCAGCGGCTGCGCGCGCTTGATCAAGCTCCACACATTCACTTGCAGCCACAGCCAGGCAATTGAGCTGATGCTCAAACCATCTCCTTTCGCCTTACATTCCTATGATAAACAACCCGCCCTTCCCCTGAGCCGTATTGCTTGCCGAGATCCGCGCCGGTGGCTGGCGGTCGTATAATCGGCTGGGATGCTGGTTGAGCTGCTGGTGGAGAATTACGCCGTCATTGAGCGTCTGCGCGTGCGTTTCCATCCTGGCTTCAACCTCCTGACCGGCGAAACCGGCAGCGGCAAGTCCATCGTGGTGGACGCTCTGGCCCTGCTGCTTGGTGCGCGCGCCTCTCCGGAAATGGTTCGCAGCGGCACCAGCCGCGCGCGCGTGGCCGGCATCTTCGAATTGCCTGCCGAGCCCGAGCTCCACCGGGTCCTCCGCGAGGCGGGTATCGAAGCCGAGGAAAGCGAATTGTTGATCGAGCGCGAAATTTACGCCGAAGGCAAATCGCGCGCCTTCGTGGACAGCCGTCCGGTAACGGCAGGCCTGCTGCGCGAAATCGGCGCTTTCCTGGCCGACATTCACGGGCAGCACGAGCAACAGCGCTTGTTCTCCCCGCAGACCCAGTTGCAAATGCTTGATGCGTTCGCGGGCTTGCTGGAGGCCACCGAACGGGTCAAACAAATCTACCGGAGTTGGCGCGCAATTGGCCATGAGCTGGCCCAACTGGAAAAGGCTGAGCAGGAAAAACTGCGCCTGCTCGATCTCTGGCACTTCCAGGCGCGCGAAATTGGTGCGGCGGCGCCCAAGCCCGGCGAGGACGAGGCTCTGATGCAAGAGCGGCGGGTGCTGCAAAACGTAGCCCGCCTCCAGGAGCAAACCGGCTCGGCTTACGAAGCTGTTTACGATTCGCCAGACTCGGCGCTGACGCGCGTTCGGCAAGCCCTAAAGCGGCTGGAGGAGCTGGCGCGCATAGACAGTTGCTTGCAGGCTCCCTGCGAGCAGTTGCGCCAGGCCGAAATCGCACTGGAGGAAGCCTCCTACGCTTTGCGCGATTATCTGTCGAAGTTGGAGGCCAATCCGGCCCGCCTGGACGAGGTGGAGGCTCGCCTGGCCGTGCTGGAGCGGCTCAAGCGCAAGTATGGGAGCACGCTGGAAGAAGTATTGGCCTTCCAGCGCCAGGTCCTTGAGCAGATTGCGGCAGCGCAGACGGCCGAGGAGCGCAAGGCTGAGTTGGAAAAGCAGTCGCGCGAGCTGGCCGAGGCTTATGCTGCTTCCGCGGCGGAGCTCAGTTCCCGGCGGCAGGCGGCGGCGCTGCGGCTGGCCAAGAAGGTGGAGTCCGAACTGGCAGTTTTGGCGATGGAGGGAGCCGTGTTTAAGGTGGTAGTCGAGAACGCCCCCTGGGGCGAGCAGGGCGCAGATGCCGTACACTTCTTGATTTCCGCCAACCCGGGCGAGGAGCCGCGGCCGCTGGAGAAGGTGGCTTCCGGCGGCGAGCTTTCGCGTGTTGCTCTGGCCCTGCGCACGGCCATCGGCTCGGCTGCCTCGCTGGGTGAAGGATCAGCGCGAACCTTGGTATTCGATGAGGTTGATGCCGGCATCGGCGGGCGGGCGGCGGAGATGGTGGGCCGGCGCTTGAAGCAACTGGCCGCCCGACACCAAGTGCTCTGCGTAACGCACCTGCCGCAGATCGCCAGCTTCGCCGATCACCACTTCTGCGTGGAGAAACAAGAGATCCAGGGCCGCGTTTCGACCACTATTCGCGAGCTAAGCGGCGAAGCGCGCACGCGCGAGATTGGCCGTATGCTTTCCGGGGAGCGTCTGACGCGCGAGGCTCTGCGCCACGCCGAGCAGTTGCTGAGGATGGCCGCCGAATGAACGCCTATTGCACCTCCAAACCGAACTCCCGGAGCATGGCTTGGTGCGGCGGCAGCGCGTATAGGCGCACCCAGTAACGGCCGCGGGATAGCGGCTTGGTACGCAAGCCTGCCCGTTCGTTCGTTCCGTGCACCAACTCGCTCGCCAGTGGTTTGCCTCGGCTGTCCACGATCACCGCCCGGCAGCAGTCATCACTTGGCAGCCCGCGGGTGTCCCAAATTAAGTGCAAAGGCTTCCCGGCGGGTGCCTGAGCGAGGCCCGCCCGGCCACGGCTGGCCTCCAGCAACAGGCTGACCGGCGCAGGCCCCCTGGCCGGTCCCCAAAGCAGCCGCGGCGCCAGAACAGCCACCACCGCTAAGCAGGCCGCTGCTGCCACCCAAGCCACAGCCGGCTTTTGCGCCCACTCGACCAAGCGCGCCCACAGCAGTTCCCACCGGGAGGGCGGCAGCATCATGAACCGCTGGGCCGCCCGGCGCATAGCTCGGATAAAAGCATCGGTTTCCGCCAGCCGGTCCTGGCAGGCGGGACAAATCAACAAATGCTCCTCCAGCTCGGCTACCTCGTCCTCCGGCAGACGCCCCAGGGCATAAAGCTCCAGGCGGTCCTCGGCGAGGTGCCCTTCCTCCTCTCTTGTCACGGCGTCTTCTCCCGCGCTATGAGAATCCAAGAAAGACGTGCCTGCGCACCTCCTTCTGGAATTTAGTGGGAGGGGGGTCCGGAACTTCTCAGCGAAAAAAATGGAATTTTGCGGCGCAGCCGCCGCTTGCCCAGCTCCCCGAAGCGCGCCTTAGCCCGCGACTTCAGCAGCCTGAACTGGGTCTCGGTAAGGTTCATTTCGCGGCAGATCTGCTCCTGGCTCTGCCCCAGCAGGTAAAATCGGGTCAGGATCTCGCGATCGCGGCGGGAGACGTTGCGCAGCACGCTCTCCATCAACTCAACCCTCTGCCGCTCGATGGCTTCCTGCTCGGGGTCGCTCCGGATGTCGGCCACGGCCAACCCGGGATGCAGTTCTGCCTGCTCCTTCCGCAAATGAACGGCCTCCTCGATGTAGCTGGCCACCTGGCGCCGCACTATGGTGCGCACGAACCCCAGCAGGCGGTTGGGATCGCGCAACTCATTGCGCTGGATGGCCTGGACCACAATCAAGAAAGTGTCGTGAACCCGATCATCCAGCTCACCCGGTCCCAGATGGCGGCAAAAGTAAAACCGCACGCCGCGGGAGAAAAGCGCGTAGAGCTGCTCCATCCCGGAAGGTTCACCGCGGCGTATGCGTTCGACCAGATCGGCCCAATCTACCTTGCTTGGGCTGGACGGCTGCGATGCCGGCGCTCTTGCGGCTGCGGCCGCCGCTGCCGTGCCTCCGGCGTTTGCTTTACGCTCTCGCTCCCCTGAGCCGTCCATGGGCCCGACCATCCTGCGCTCAGTGCGCGCCGATGATGAAATACGCGGCCCAGTAGCTGGGCCGGGCGCGCCAATTCCCTGAGGCTAGCATATCCCGTTGAGCCTGCTGCAAGGCCAGCAGCGGGGCCCGGCTCCCCAGGCCTCGCCAGTTCTTCAGGTGAGAATAAAAGGCTTGGAATAGTTCCCCGCTATCGTCAGGCGTTGGCCAAAGGCTGGCGATGACAGCCCGCGCACCGGCGACCAGCCAGGCCCGGCTGAAGCCGAGCAAGCCGGCGCCGGGCAAAGCGGGTCCCAGCCCGGAATTGCACCCGCTCAAAACCACCAAGCACGGCGCAGCTCCCCAGGCGCGGATGGTGGCGGGGCCGACCACCTGCAAGCGCCCCTCCTGATCGAGACTTAAAGCTAACAGAGCCTGCGTTCCCTCCGGACCCCGCTCAAGCACGTGCGCCGCAATGTGCACAATAGCCGGACGACGGCTGACCGCTTCGCGCAGCCGTTCGAGCGAAGCTTGCTCGCCTTCGAGCAACCTAGTCTGTGACCAGTGGGCGGCGCACGCTCGCACCTCGCGTCCGCTGCCCGGCAGGCGGGCCAACTCCAGCTCAGCTTGACGGCGGACCTGCCCGGAGGGAGGCAACAGGCCCAGGGCCGATTTGACCGCGCTCGGCCGTAGCCTTCCCACCCAGCGCTCGTCAGCGAGGTTGTAAATAGGGTCTCCAAGTCCAACAAATTCTCCGTCCCAGCCCAACTCCCCTGCCGAACCCAGCCAGTACGCGTTAGGGACCACTTGCAGCGCATGCCGCTCGCTGAGATACACCGGACGTCCTTGCCGTCGCTCCACTACCAAGGCAGCCAAGGGCGCTTCGAACAGATCGGTCTCAAGCGCCAGCAACCAAATGGGCTTTCGAGTGAACTCGGCATCCAAGCTCCCGAAAAGCGCCTGATAGAGGCGCCGGCCCGAAGGTTCCACCGCGTCGCCGCGCGCGGCCTCGATGAAGCTCCTGAGCAAGCTTGAGATCTCGGCGCGGCCCGGTACCCGGGCCATGGCGAAGCCGTGCCTTGTGATTGCCCAGCGGTAGGAGGCTTGCTCGCCCAGGTGAAACGCAATGAAGGCCTCATCGTCTCGCAGGCAATGCTGAACTCGCTCAAGCAAACGCCCCCGCGGCTCCCAGCGGAAGGAGGATTCCCCTCCGCCGCGGATGCCGGCTTCCAGCTCCAGCTCGACAAGCTGTCGCTGAACCTCCCGCAAACGCGCGCGCAGAGCAGGGTCGTCCCGCTTCCAGAGCGAGGCTTCCAAGCCGTGTAACTCGGCCAGAATCTCCCCGTAGGCCGGCGACAGCCGGGACTCCGAACGCGCCTCCTGCTCCAGCAGGGCGCGCAGCGCCGCCGCGCGATTTTCTTCCGCCGCTTCGAAAGCCTCGCGGGCCAGTGATTGGCGCTTCGTGCGTAAAGCCAGTGTGGCAGCGGTTTCCGTCAGAGCGGCGTACACTTGTTGGATACCGGTGTCGAGGCTGATCCGAAAGTTGTCGGCAGGGAGCGCTTCCAGGCGCCAGCGGCGGGCCAGGTCGAGGGCCTGACGGAAGTCATTCAAGGCATCAGGGAGCCGGTTTTGGCGCAAGCGCAAGCGGCCTCGCTCGTAATACAACGACCACAAGGGCACCAGCGCAGATCTTGCCCGGGCCGCAGCCAGAGCCGCCTCCATCAAGCGATCCGCCGCGCGAAGATCGCCCTGCGCCATGCGCAGCAAAGCCAGATTGCGGTAAGCGAGATAAATATCGGGTGCCTTAGCCAGCCGCTGTTGCCGGAAGGCCTCCAGCAGCATCTGCTCAGCCAGTTCCAGCCAGCCTGCCTGTACGCACTCGTAGCCTAGAGTGCGGCATGCCTGCCCGTACGCCTGATCATCGCCAGCCTCGTCGGCTGCGCGAATAGCCCGCTGGAACAGGGGCCAGGCCGTGGTCAGTTTTCCCCTTCTGGCCTGAATGGTTGCCAAACGGAGGAGCAGACGGGGATCGGGCGGCGGGTTCTGCTCAGCCAATCGCCATGCCTGCTCGGCTGCAGCTTCGGCGGCTTGGGTGTCTCCCATCAGTGAGTAGAGGCTCGCCAGATTGCCCCAAATGGCTGCTGCGGCGCGCCCGTCCGAGCGCTGCTCAGCCAGTTTGCGCGCGGCCAGGTAAGCCTCAAGGGCTTTCCCATACTGAAAGGAAGCCATCCGACATCCGGCCAGGTTGTTCAGGAAAAGCACTTGCAGGCGCGGATCGCGCGCGGCTTGAGCTTGGCGCAAGCCGGCCTCAAACAGGCCCGCAGCCGCTTCGTAATGCGCCGAAGCGAACAAGTGCGCGCCTTGGTGGAGCATTTGCTCCAGATTAGCTTGCGGGTGAGAAATCGTCAGCCGCTCGGTTGGCCGCCGAGAGGGGTGACCAGCTCCGAACACCAACAGAGCCAGGCAACTTAGCCCGCTTGCGAGAGCAGTGTGACGCATGAGCGCTGCGCGAAGGCTGAGAAACGCGCAGCCTGGCGTTTCCTGGGAGTACGCGTGACAGTCATACTCCCGTACTCCCAGGAAATCTTACCAGAAATCGCCGTGTGCCTGGCAACCCCTTTTGGAGGTTAGTTTGTTTTAAACGTGCGGCCCCGACCGCACCGAGAGCTGGCATTGAACAGCGTTAATCCACGCTCAGGGCAGAAGGATGATGATGATGGGATCGGGATCCATCTTTGACCTCGTTAGTGCTCTCGCTTGCCGGTGTAACGGCCGCGCCGAGCCTTGACTCTGCCCTGAGCTTAAGCAATAGGCAAAGCCAAAAGGTCAAATGGATCGCCTAACTTATTCGCAACAGACGAAAAAAATAAATTCACTACTGGCAATCGAAGGCGGGCCGCTCCTGTGCTGCGGCGCCTAAAGGACGCAAGGTGGGGCGCCGGACCTACTCATGAAGCCCGGCGCCCGCAACGTGAAGCTACCAGTGCAGATGGAGCACCAGTTTTATAAAGCGCGGCAAATTGCGTTGGGTTGGGTGCAACCGGGCAAAAGCGGGATTGGTAACGTCCACCGTAGCCAGGTCGTTGAACCAGGGGTGGTTCATCATGTTGACCATTTCGAAGCGGAATTGTAGCTTCATGCTCTCCCGGATCGGGAAGTACTTGGACAGCGAAGTATCCCAGTTCTGGTAACCGGGACGCCGGACGTCGCTGAACAAGTAAGGGAAGGTGCGGAATTCGTAAGTCAAGTTAGGCGGCGCCACACGCTTGCCCGTGGCGGGGTCATCCCAAAGCGAGGTGTTGAACCAGCGCTCCCGACTAGGATTGGGGAGCTTGGCGCTGCCCGGGCGTACTTGAGGCGCGTTGGGATAGTCGGCGACCCAGCCGCTTTGATAAGTGACGTCGTAGTTGATCTGCCAGCCGCCGATGATGTGGTTCAGGAAGCCGGGAACATTGGCGCCGAACCTCCGGCCGCGACCGAACGGCAACTCGTATATGCCCACGATCACGAACTTCTGGGGCGCATCTATGTTCTGTTCCGACTCCTTGACCAGGCGGGTGTTCTCCCAGTTGGAGAGAACGAAGTCCTGCGCATTGAGCGTCCGAGTCTGGCGGAGGTTCTTGCCGATGTTGTAACTGGACAAGAAACTCAGCCCGTGAGAAAGCCGCTTCGTCACCTTGATGGCCATGCCATGGTACTGGTTGCGACCTAGCGGCACGCTGTACAAAGTGACGCCGCCGTACTGCGGGTAGGCGCGCCAGAGCACTTGCCGTTGCACGGTGGCGCCGTTAAGCGCCGCGTTGTTGGGGATCAGGCCAGCCATGGGATTGGGCACCTGGCCGGTGTAATAAGCGGTGTCTATGGCGCCCGTGGCCGTGCGACGGCCCATTTCGCTGGCCGGGATGTAATTCAAACCAAAGGCCAGCGAGACCCGCCGCGTAGTGTTCCCGCTGTAGCCGATCTCGAACAGGACTCCGCCCGGCAACTCGCGCTGGATGTCGAAGGAGTACTGGTGGCTGTACGGCAAGCCGCGGTTGCGTATGTAACTCGGTACGCCTTCACCCAAAAAGCTTGCCGGGCCCTGGCTCGTGCCAATGGGATCCAGAAGTTTGCCGCCATAAGTTACGTAAGGATTGGCAGTCTTCAGGCCGGACACGGGCCGCAGGCCGTCGGTCGTCACCACGGCACTGGTCGTGCGGCTGAAACCCGCCGTGGATCCGATCGTATCATCGCCAATATAGTAAAGCCCGTAACCGCCCCGCAATACGAGTTTCTCGGCCGGGCGGTAAGCGGCGCCGATGCGCGGCTGCCAGTTATTCTTGTCCGCATCCAGCAGGGCTCGCGGCTGACCCTGAAAACCGGCAAAGCGGATCTGGCCTTTCAGGTCGAGGCCCTTCACTTTGTCCGCGATCGGGCTGGGAGCATAGAGGTCCAGGCCATTGACTTGCCGGTTGAACCTTTCCAAGTTTCCTGTCTCCGTGTCCCAGCGCAGGCCGAGGTTCAGGGTGAGCCGGTTAGTGACCTTCCAGTCGTCCTGGATAAAGCCGGCGTAGTAGAAATGCCGCCAGGCCGGGTCAATGTTTTTCTCGACCCGGGCGGCGCTGGGCAGCCCCAGCAGCATGGTCGCCAGACTGTTTCCGGAAACGGCGTCGGCGCGCAGGGCATTGGCCTGCGTCCAGTTCCTGCCGAAGTACCAGTAGCCGGAAGGATAGCCGCGTCCGGAATCATTGCGGTTGTACTGCCGGGCGTCCGCGCCGAACTTCAGGAAGTGCCGGCCGAGGACCTTGTTGAAGTTCGGCTGCAAGCTATAGGTATCGCGAGTGCCCGGCCCGAAGGCGTCCGAACCTACCGATTGGTAACCCTCCAGATCGAAGCGCGGGAACTGGTATTTGGTGAACTGCGCCACCAGGGCAGGATCAATCCCCAACTGTTTGGGATCGTAACCGGCGCCGATCGAGCTACCGCCGGCCTCCTCCCAGCGTGTCAGGCCGAAACGTAGGTCGAAGGTCATGCTCGGCGACAGCGTCGAGGTCCAGTTCATCATGATGTTCCGCCCGTTGCGGAGCAAGGGTGCGTTGCCGGTGGGCTCGGCCGGGTTATTGAGGCCGAACACGATAGCCCGGAATTCCTGGAACGGGTTCTCGCCGTAGCGGAAGAATACGGTGTTGTTGGAGTTGATGACCAGGTCGGTGCGGCCTACGAACTGGTCGAAGCTCGCGATCCAGCGCGAAGGATACGGGTAGTTGTTGATGCGCGCGGGGCCAACGCCGGGGGCGGAAGGCGGTGGGTAGTAAGAGAGAACCTTCACCGCCACCGGATCGATCATGCTGGAAGGAATCCGGTTGCCCGGGTAGGGAGTACGCGTCCCGTCCGGCTTCGTGGTCCATGGATCGTAGATCAGGATCTGCTGGCCCGCAGCGTTGTAAAGCTGGGTAAAATCGCCCCCACGGATTTCCATGATCGGGAAAGTCTTCACGTCCGGATCCGCCGAGCGCTGCCGCATGCTTTCCCAGCTCAGCATGAAGAAAGCCCGGTTCCGCGTGT
>Ga0315298_1004476_pt1 | contig 20866 bp, 28 predicted proteins | sample WHS_1_MG_FD_203077 | JGI IMG/M metagenome (GOLD analysis project Ga0315298, IMG submission 203077) | Extremophilic microbial mat communities from Washburn Hot Springs, YNP, Wyoming, USA - WHS_1_MG | ecosystem: Environmental > Aquatic > Thermal springs > Hot (42-90C) | place: USA: Wyoming...
CTGGCGCAGTACCTCGCCGGATTGGCCGACCATGAGGCATTCATCTGCGGGATAGCGGTCCCGACGAGGTTTCCCGTGATCGTGGAAACGAGGATCGAGTGCTATCCCAAGAAGGCCGCAAAGACCGCGAAGGAAACCTTCCAAGTCATGAAGGGGCCTAAATGAGGGTGGTTGCCGTCGCCGGGGGTGCGCGTTCAGGCAGGCAAGGTCATCTTCTGATTAAAGAATCAAAAGGGGTCAAAATTGGCGGGTAGCGGGCATGAAGGGAGCTAGCAGGATAGACATAAGGAGAGCCCCGAAGATCAGGCACACCGCCATCAAGGAGGCGATAGAGGAGGGCCACCCGTATCTAAAGTACGAGGAGAGGCTGAACATCAGCTTGAATGAGGGGACCCTGATAGACCTGGAAACCAAGGATTTGGAGAGCAATGTCCCAATCACCTTGGGTATTGTGAGTGGCGATGCTCTCACGATCTACCAGCTGCTAACGGAAGACTACGGCGCGATCGAGCGCGTAGTCAAGGACGTCAAGTTCCGGGAGCCATTGATAGCCTTTAACACCGAGTTCGAGAGGCCCATATTTGAGAAGCTAGGCATCTCTGGCGTGGCATGGAGGGAACTCCAGCAGCCTGTCCCCTACGTGGATGACTCTGGCCAATGACAGCACTTCGAGAAGGCTTGCATGAAGAAGGAGTTCTACGTTTCCCTACCGCCGATCGACTACATGGCGGGGAGGGTCGTGCGCGTACCTCTGGCAGCTTTACCTCCTTACCGAGGACCCATGGAAGAAGGCGAGGTTGATCTACGACATAGTGAGACACAACCGTCAGTGCCTTCTGAAGGAGCTGGCGATTGTGATGATGGGCGAGAGGTATTGAGGTGTCTAACTCTAAAGGCTGTTCCATGCCACGTTTCCCGGCTTTCTCTAGCTAGTGCGTCCAATAGAGCACTGCCGACAGCGGTGTTATTCAGGAAAACTCACACGTCTATTCCGCGCAGGGTCTTTCTCCCGTTGCCCTTCGCCCGCTCAACCGCCCTCTTGCAGCGCCGGACGATCAGCGCATCCAGCTCCTTGAAAAAATCGTCGCTCGCTCGCATCCCCTTGATCAGGTCCCTAACGGCGGACTTCACGATGCAGGATCTCGCTTCCTTTTTAGCCATTTTTTCACCCCCGATCTACTGGTTTAAGCTGTTTCAGCCCGAGGCTATATACCTTTTTTTGGGAACACATTTTTGCCCACTTGGAAATGATCCGACAGTAAGATGGATTGGTTGAACCTTCGCCATTTTCGATTATTTTTCTGATTCAGGCAAAATTTTTTACTGGTTATCGTTATCTTAGACGCTTGAACCTTCCCGCTTCGGCCTCAAATATTTCACCATCGATGATCAGCATTTGAAGCGCATCATAGATTTTTGTTTGAGGTATATCGAGTGTTGTTACAAGCTCCGCCACGCTGACACCTTCCCCTTCATCAAGTTTCTCTAACACGCGCAGAACCTCTTTCTTAACTTGTTCAGATACAAGTGGTTCCACCGCTTGAAGTATCTTTTGTCCTTTATCCGTAATTTCCCAGATCCCACGGGGGGACCCTTTTTTCAATAATCCATCGTGTATCATATTTAATCTCTCCCACATCGCATAATTTTTCCATTGTACATATGCTCCAGAAGGTAGTTTCTCATAGTCGACTTTAGTTAGTTTATCTTTCATTTTAGTTTCCACTTTTTCCAAAATATCTCTAACCCTTCCCTTGCCACCTAATTCTATCAGGGCTTCTAAAATAGGGACGCGATATTCTTGTTCGGTCGTTGGTTTGCCTTCCCGTTTAGGTTTAGGCTTTACTTCCCGTTCGATCACAGGCTCAAACAAATGAGCATGAACTCCTAAACCAATGCCTTCTCTTTCAAATGTCTTGAATTCGATTATACGTGCACTCAAGTCCTCTCCAGCCTGCCCGATATCGTCACCGATCTCGTCCACTACCATTACTAATTCTGGATTTTCTGAAATGGATGTTAAGTGTTCATAAAGAGGTCTAACAGCATCTTCAGCTATCATAGCCAAAGCGAATCGTCTGTCGCCAGTAAAATACACTATTAGCTTAGAGCCTCTTATTTCCCGAATTGTCTTTATAAGACTTTTCTTCGTGTTAGCGGAAACAATAACCATGTTGTTTATGTTTTTACTTATCTTATTCTTAAGCCTTAAGCTTTGTGGAGCTGACAGATAAATTTTTAGGTGGTACCTAAAAATTAAAAGGTATGCGGAAAGAGACTCCACAACTCACTGAAAATGAGGCAAGATACCTCAAGCTGATCTACCGCGCTTTAGAGGAGTCCCGGCAGTTGAGAACTACGGACATCGCGAGGAGCCTAGGGGTTCGACCAGCAACTGTTACTGAAGTATTGCAAAACCTCCATTTGAAAGGCATTATTTTGTATAGACGGTACCGAAAAATTGAGATGACCGAGCTTGGGGCCAAGGTCGCCCGCAAGCTGCTGCGGAAGCAGAGTCCTTGAGGTATACTTCGCTGATCTCTTGAAGTGCGTGCCGGAGGAGGCTTGTATAGAAGCATCAAGGCTCGACTTTCACTTCTCGGACAGGGCTATTAACGCCATCTGCAGAATTTACGGGCATCCAAATGTCTGTCCATGTGGGAAATCGATATCTCCTGACTCGGAGTGTAGGAGGGAGAAAAAATGAGGAGGGTTCTAGAAGTGGAAGACCTGTCGGTAGAGCTTGAAGGAGAGAAAATCTTAGAGAACCTGAGTTTTCACGTAGACGAAGGGGAGGTCCTTACCATCCTAGGGCCTAACGGGGCTGGTAAGACGGTATTATTGCGAACTCTTCTTGGGCTTCTCCCCTACCGTGGAAAGATCCGGTGGAAGAAAAAGGACCTAAGAATCGGTTACGTTCCCCAGAGGTTGCCGTTCATTAAGGATTTTCCTCTGACTGTGGAGGAGTTCTTCCACCTAAAAGAGATCTCCAAGCGGGAGATACATGAAGTCCTTTCCTCTTTACGGATGGCAAACCCAAGCATCTTAGACAAGAAAGTTGGGGCTCTTTCATCAGGGCAGTTCCAGAGGGTCCTTGTTGCATACGCCTTGGTCGGGTCACCAAATGTCCTTCTCTTTGATGAGCCTACGGCTGGAATAGATTTGGGGGCAGAGGAAACCATTTACGATCTTTTGAACAGGCTGAGAATGAAAAGAAAGATAACTATTCTTCTTGTCACCCACGATATTGCTGTCGTCTACCAATTCGCCACTCATTGTCTTTGCTTAAACAAGAGGATGCTTTGCTTTGGGGCCCCAAGGGAGATAGATGGGACGCTTCTTTCTGAACTCTACGGAGGAAAGGTGAAGATCTATGAACATCGCTACTAGCTTGCTCACCGGAGTTCTCATATCTTCAGCGTCGGCCTACTTGGGGACCCTAATGCTCGGTAGAAGAATGGCGCTAGTTGCCGGGCCGCTGGGACACCTTACTCTTCCTGGAATTGCCCTCGCCTTGATGTATGGCTTTGATATCACCCTCGGTGCCTTCCCGTTTGTCATCCTCGGGATCATTCTGATCTGGCTTTTCGAGGTGAGAACCAAACTTCCTGTTGAGGCCCTCACTGCTTTTGTGTTTGCCACCGGTGTTGCCGCGGCCTTCCTGTTTCTTCCTGTTGAGCAGGCGGAGGCAGCCCTTGTGGGAGACGTCACAAGGGTTGGGACCTTTGATTTAGTCCTCACCGCAGCACTTTGTGCGATTATTTTTTCAGTTGTAACGAGGAACTACAGAAAGCTCCTTCTGACAAGCATTTCAGAGGATCTTGCTAGGGTTCAAGGAATAAACTCAAAAAAGCATAATTTGATTTACCTCGCCATGGTCGCGATTGTTGTGGCATTGGGAGTAAAATTGGTTGGGGGGCTGATGACGGCTGCGCTTGTTGCCATACCAGCTTGCTCGGCTAGAAACCTCAGCAGAAATCTTTTACAGGATCGTTTGCTTGCAATCGGTTTCGGGGTCGGAAGCTGCACGTTGGGGATCCTCTTGTCCCAGATCTCGGGTCACCCTGCGGGAGTCCTCATTATCTTAATTAACGCAGCGATATTCGTGATGACCGCCGTTTTCAAGAGGTAAGAACAGATAATGGGAGCCGTGGCCGTGGAGCAAGATTCCAATCGATCAGAGAATATGTGAGGATTCAGACAGGGGGACGCCTTTCGTCATCGAGCGTGCTGAAAATCCAGCGGTAAAGGCCTTCATGCGAGTAGTTGACAAAGTGGAGGAATATTTGAAATGACAAGGAATGTACCAGCGTGATCGTTGAGGAGTCGCTGGCATCATCGCAAACAAAGGGTCGCTTAGTCATTCATCCATGTAACCGCTGGCAAGGGAGGAATGTGGGGATGAAAATTGAGTACAACTATATCAATAAAATGCTTCGAGCCGCTCGACTTTTAGGACCAGATAATGAGTGTGAATGCTGAGGGCGAAGGCCGGGGAAGTCCACATTTTTGAGCGCAACCCACAATTGAGGGGGATGCCCTGTCCGATACTTTCGTTGATTCAATATTGCCAAAAGCGAGTATCGTGGTAATAAGTGGGTCGAGCTTGGTCAACGGAACTCTCGATAGGTTGCTTCGAAGAACTTCAGGAAGAAGATGCGCGGGATTCTCCAGTCGAGGCTCTGTGCTCTTCAGGGCTCCGTCGAGAAGTTCTGGCGTGACCACGACATCGAAAGGCTGAGGAGGCGAATAGAGTGGTTCCGCCAGGAGCTCGACAGGTGGACCGAAAGAGCCAGAGGCAAGGGCTTCACCTCGACTGCCGGCTACATTAGGCGGGTGCGGGAGAGCCTCCTCACATTTGCGGAAGCGGCTCTTCGAGGAGATCGAGTGCCCTACACCAACAACCGTGAGGAGCGGGAGTTCAGGGAGAACGCATACAACACAAAGCGGATCGGCGCGAGGTGGTCGGAGCACGGGCTCCTGCAAGTGAGCCTCTGCCAGTTTTTCTCCCGACTAGAGGAGGGAATTTTTAAGAAAGTGAAGGAGGTGTATCTGGGCGAGAGAGGTGTGCTCAGCTACAACGTCGGCCTGGCGGGAGGCTGAGTTTCAACTATTCGCAGGACAAAAAAATAGAGGTATTGAAATGATTTATTTATCAAAAACTCAGAAAAAGGCGCCAGCCATAATAATTGCTGCTGCGGCGGTGGCGATATGCATTATTTTGGTTGCAATCGCGGTCACGCTCCCTCATATTCCCAAAAATGTATGGAGGGACATGGGGTATCTCGGGATTTTTCTGCTAAGCCTCATAGGTGCTGGTTCAGTCATAATTCCCGTTCCGTACACGGTTATTCTGCTCGCTATATCCCCTGCATTCGACCCAATACCGCTCGCGATAGCTGCAGGAATAGGGGCTGCACTTGGAGAGATGGTTGGATATGGGATTGGATACGCGGGGAGAATTGTTATAGGGAAAAAGCGCCGCCGTCAAATGGATGCTATGCTAAGACTTTTCGAAAGATTTGGGCTTCTAGCCATCTTCGTCTTCGCGCTTACCCCCCTGCCCGACGATTTACTGTTCATTCCCCTCGGACTGATGCGCTATAGCCCCAAAAAAGCTTTCTTAGCTTGTGTTGCCGGAAAATTCTTAATGTCTTTGATCATTGCATATGCGGGCAAGGGTACCGTTAGGCTGTTCGCGGAAGACTGGCTTCTTGGAGGCTTGGTGGCTGTTCTCCTAGTTTTAATTATAGTTGTTATGTTCAGAATTGATTGGGTAAAGATAGCAGAAAAATATGCGCCCAAAAAGAGACTCCGTAGTGAGATTGAAGAATTGCAAAGCTGAAATGAGAACCCATTAGAAAATGCTGGCGTTTTAATGAAACTTACGTCCGACATTCTGTAATTTTTTGGGACAACGTCGCCCACGAATAGCAATGCAAAAAATTGAACGCCGTCGGAAATAGAAGGGAGAATGCCCAAAAAAATCCAAGCCCCATAAAAAAGGAAAAATTCCTCTAGCTGCGGGCTACTTTCTGCCTATTCTACTTAACGGGCACCTTTGGCTTGACCTTCTGCATAATCGCACGAAGCTGGATCGCGCGAAGTTCCATGGCCTCTTGGAGTTTTTTGAAATCGAGCACGGGTTGCCTCGCTAGGTTTTCCGCAAAGTTTTCGAACTGGGATCCCAGCTGCTCAGAGAGCACCCTCATGAAGTCCGAGAAATCAAGCCCAGTTGCATTCTCGAATTCCTTGGCGAGCCCTTTGAACTTCATTACCTTTCCGCGAGCTTCCATGCATGCATTGTCCATGTTCTCAACGTAGCTCTTGAACTCATTCATCAGCGCCATTGCGTTTTCCAACTCTCCGGCTTTGAGGAGTTCTCTGACCTCTGCCATCACCCTTTGAACCTCCTCCAGCTTATTGTCAACGTCTTTTCTCATCACCCTCTCAAGCACCGGCGGGATAGATTCAATCCCAATGGCTGCCGATAGGTTTTCCGAGGCCAGAGACACCTTGTTCTCAACTATGCCTAAAAACCATTCTGCACGGCGCTGCTTAACGTTCTCGGCTGCAGGCTTGAGTTCAGACATCGCCTCTCCGAACTCTTTGTTGATTTCTTTCAGCGCCTCAAAGTTTTCTGCCCTGATAGCGTTCTCGATCCGCATCAGCTTTTCGCGAACGAGCGTCAGCTTCTCCTCAATCTTTGAAGTATCTATGCCTATTGCTTTCACATTCCCCTTGATGTTCTCCAGCCTCTCTATAGTTGCCTGTATTCTCTGGACCGCCACCTCTATGCCGCGAGCTCTATAGTTCTCTCTCTCACTCTCAGTTTCAACGTTTTCGAGGTCTCCGGTCACAGCCGAAACCGCGACCTTTAACTTGTGCATGGCCTCCAAAATTGTAGTTTTGGCTTCCGCATATTTTCCTTCATCTATCAGTTTCGCTGCATCTGAAGCTGCAGTGAGAGTTTCATTGTAAACGGACATCACTTCGTCTGGCACGCTTACTCCTCTTGCCTCAAGCACGGCGAATGTGTTAGCCGCCCAGTTCTCTGCTCTCCGCAGTACATTCAGCAGAGCTTCGGCTGAAACCCTTTCCCCTGGAGGTGGAGTGGCCTGAGTCGTTTGGACATTTTCCTGCGCTGAAACCATCTGCGCTGGAGGTATCACTAGCATCGCCACTATAGCAAGCGAAACCAGCCTCACAAGCGCGCTTCCCATTTTTTACCACCGAATTAATGGGGGCTGAAGAGCAATATTAAGAACCCGCCGGAACGCTGCGGAACGCCCGTTTCAACTACTCTCGATGAGGCGTATGAGGTTCTGACCGCCGACCCTCTCGATCTCGACGATCCCCTCCTTCTTCAGCCTTTTCGCCATCCGCCACGCCGTGGATTTCGGCAGTCTGAATTTTTCCCTGAGCTCAGCCTCAAAAACCTCTCCGCCCGCTGAGGCTATGAACTCCACAGCTTCCCTGTCTTCAAGGCTCAAGTGTCCTTTCTTTTCAAGGATCTTCTTTACATCAATCTGGCGGAACTTTCTCTTGTATGCCGTCGTTGTTCCCTTCCCTTTTCTCAATTTGAGGAAGACAAATGATGCAGCAATCAGGACCGCAACTCCCGCACCAACTAGCCACCAAGGAAAAGCGGGCGTTGTGGGCGTTGGAACCGCCCCTCCTGAAGGGGAGGCGAGAGCCTGTTCGGCCAGCTGCTTGGCCTCGGAGGCCAGTAGCTCCGCTTCCCCATAATTTCCTCCGTCCAGAGCGATCTTAGCTTTTTCAAGCTTGGCTTCAGCCTGGCTTACTTCTGCGCCCGCTGCTCTCGCCTTTTCCACAAGCTGCTGGGCTTCGGAGATTAGAGTTAGAGCGCGATCCCTGCTTCCCGCCACCCCCAAAGTGTAGCTGATTTCCTGTGTGCCTGGAGGCATTTGAATAAAGAAGTAGTTTTCCGTAGCCCAAATGGAAACCGGCGCATCGCTCAGCGCTACCACCGTTGCGTCGGGAGGGAGCTTTGTTACGAAAGAAATCGGAGAGACAACGTTCAGGGTCCAAATTCCTCCAGCTTTGTTAGTTAGATCAGAAGTCGTGTAGTACAAAGTCGCTTCCTTGGCACCGAGCGTATACACGATTACCTTGTTTTCATTTTCCACGATCGAGTAGTCGAGCGGGAGGCCGTTCTCATCCACAACAAGCATGCTTTCATAGAATTTTCCCGGGAGGTGAACTTCAACGCTCGCGAGTAGCGGGTCGACGGAAATGACATACTCCACATCCACCTTGCCGTCTGCGTACACGGTCAGCAACAGGCTCTGGGGGGAATACTTGCTCGAAATCTGCGCTCTTGTAGGCTGAACGGCGGCTATAAGCGCGAAATATATGGTCAGCACGGTGAAAGCCAAAAAAGCTGTGTTTCTTTCCGCGCGATACTTTTCGTTCATTCCCATCGCTTCTCCGATAAGTTTTCGACCTTTTAACCGTTGCCGGTACGACGAAACACCTCCTAGGTGTATCTTCCTTTAAGAGGGCTCATGGAAGGTTACGCCACGATTTTCCCGATCAGTCGCTCCGGATTTCGGCCACCTTCTTGCAGAGCGTCTTTGACTTTCCCACATGCTCCCTGATTTTCACCATTATCTTTTCGTCTGTAGCGTCGGCCTTGACCAGTACACAGTCCTTTCTTTCGCTTGCCCTGAAATGCACTCCCAGCCTGTCCAAGCTCGCCGGTATGACATCGGTTATCCTGACAACTTCTTTTATCTTGGCGCCCTTAGGTTTGAACCTCATGTTTCGCCGAGATCCCAAATGGACAAAAATTGTAAGCGTGGATTCCCAGGCTCATCCATAAGAGTTCAGCCAAAGAGACCCTCTACTCTTAGCTCCGCCAAACGTGATACCAACCCTCTGAGAATCAACTCGACTGCGATGGCAACCAGGAAAATGCCTATAACCCTTGAAGCGGTCCCTACGCCGTAATTCCCAATAAATTTAGCGAAATAGTTCGAAAACCACAAAACGAGCAGGCAAAGTATCAAAGCTAAAATAGCAGCCATCGAAACGACCAGTTGACCGTATTCTTTCACCAAGATTGTCGTTAGAGTGATCGCACCTGGTCCGGTGAGAAGGGGCGTGCCTATAAGCGAGATCGCTGGGGTATATTTATAGCTCTCACGTGTCAATGAGAAACCTAGGACTAGTTCGACCCCCAATACAAGTAGGACAATCCCCCCGGCAACCTGCAGAGAGTAAAAATTTACTCTGAAGAAAGAAAGCATCTCCTGACCGAAGAAAATGAACGCGAAAAGAACAGCGGTGGCTATTCCTACCGCGGAAGATGCGGCGTGGAGCTTGTTTTTTCCCTTCGTGATTGAGAGGAAAACGGGTATGCTCGCAAATGGATCCATTACGACGAATAACGAAATGAAAGAGCTGACAAAGCCCTCAAACATGCGAACCCCTCCATTTTTCCTCGCACACCATCATTTAAGCTTATTGCACTGGCTCAACACAAAGAGAGTATAAACGATGTCTGCTAATACTAGGCTTTTAAAAGTATGGTTCTTTGAATTTCGCTATTCTACAAAAGACAACTGATGTCTAAAAAAAGTCTTGGGCTACCCACCCTGAAGGGTGTGGGCTTCCTGCCTCAACGATGAGGCTTGCCGGTATTTCCACCAGTGGAGGCTTCATCTCGACGGACGAATCAGGGCTATCCCATCCACTCATCAATATTTTACAGGAGGAAATCCAATCCCTCAAGCAGAAAAAAAAGTAAGTTCGATTTGGTTTGAAATCCAATTGGGCTCCTAGAAAAGCCTCTAAACCTGACTGTCTTGTGATAGTGTGCGTCCCTTCCCCGTTCCCGTGAGATGACTAGCGGAGAGGTCATTGTTATACAGATATACAAAAACATCGGAAAAAGGTGAGGTGGTGCGTATTTGAACCCTATTGGGATCTAGTGCCAATTTTACTGCTTCCGATCACGTTTATTGAGTCCTCGCGCGGAATTTCGAGCGCGATCTAGTGCCAATTTTACTGCTTCCGATCACGTTTATTGAGTCCTCGCGCGGAATTTCGAGCGCGATCTAGTGCCAATTTTACTGCTTCCGACACCGCCTCGATCAAGTTTGGGCTAGGTTCCCCTAGCCTCACTCCCCTGCATCTCAAGTCCACGTACACGAAGAATTCGTCCTCTTCGAGGGTGAAGCGGGCATCCCTTTCTCTCCCATATTTTGGCCTTCGGTAAACTTGGAAGGGCCAAAGTTTGCACGCAACGGGCTTCATGCCGTGCTGGAGTTTACATACACTCACACTTCCGCAGTCAAGGAGAAAAGGGCACTGCTCCCCCGCTTTTGAAATGATGAACCCCTTTGGCGTGGGCACTAAAAATTCCCTCCCGTATGAGTTTGCAAACTTCAAGACCTCGTCCCACCTGAGATTCACGTTGAAGTGGAAACAACACTCCCCGCACATCGTACAACTCCAAGATTCGATTCGCCACCAGGGAGCGGGACGATTTGCGCCCAGAACTCCGGTTGCCCACATACCAGGTCGCGTCACATCTAACTTGTTTTTCTAAAATTTTTTGTCGGCGGTTGAAAAACAAAAGTAAAAAATATGTAAGCGCGTAATATCAGTGAATGGAATTCCGTTATTTCTTTGTAGTTAGGCTGGAGATGACAATATGAAACATAGAGCACCTTGGGAGTGCACCTCTGCAAATGAGAAGAAGAGCGAATGTATGCCCGGGATCCTTCCCAAGTCAGACCAAAGATATTTCGAAATACTCTCGCTCTGCGTTCTGCAGGCGAGGCTCAGCTGGAGAATAGTGAGGGAAAGGTGGTCGAACTACAGGTATGGATTTTTTGACTTCAAGATCGACAGGCTGGCCGCGATAAGGTTGCGCGACCTGATGGAGTCGCAGGACGTGGTGAGGGACAGAGGGAAGGTCCAGGCGATGGTCCACAACGCCAGAGAATTTCAGAGGATAACCGAAAAAGACGACTCCTTTTCCAACTTCTTAGAATCGCTCAAAGCTCTGGACGACGAGGAGGCGGTCGGAATCTTGACGAAGAGGTTCAGGCTTGCCGGAAGGCGCACCGCTAGATACTACCTTCATTCCGTTGGCTACTGGAGATGAAACCCGTGGGCTGGATTTGTATCTTTGTGTAACCCGGAGTTCGCGCACCTCTCTCAACCTTCAGGGCCGATACGCGCGAGAGCTTCACGACCCTCGCGATTTCTTCCTGTGTCACGCTCCCGGCGCTCGCCTCGTAGATGGTGGCCGAGATCATTTTCAGCGCGTCTTTTTCGGTGGCGGTTTTTACGGTCTTCAGCTTCTCGATAGCGCGCTGCGCCGCGACCTCGTTAAGCCCCAGCTTGGTAGCAACGCTGTTCACGATGTATGCCGGCGAAACCGGAGCTGACTTGAGCGGGAAATGCCTCGCCAGTTCAAGGTACGCGTCCTTCAGCTTTTCCGGGCTGACGCCGCACTCGGACGCGAATTCCATCATATCTCTGTGGATGCCGAGCTCCCGGCAAACGAAGTAAACCGTCGCTGCTGCCGCGCACTCCACGGGGCGCCCCCTGAAGGGCCCTTTCGCTGCCTTGCGGAAGAGGAGGGAGGCCCTCTCGTTGACGTACCCCGACAGGCCCAGGTTGTGACATATCGTTTTCTGCACCTGAAAGGCGCGAATGAGCGTCCGGTCGTGGTTTTCGAGGCGCTGATTCCACTTCCTCAGGCGGCGGAACTTCGCCCTGCTCTCCGGTGAAAGCTTTTTGCCGCGCGCGTCGCTGTCGTCCCAACCCACCATGGAGCTTATCCCACGGTCGTGAAGGGACTCCGAAATGGGGGGCCCGGCGCGCTTTTTAGTTTCCCCCTCGAACGGGCGCCAGTCGGGGCCGGTGTCAACGATGCGTTCCTGAATGACGAAGCCGCAGCCGGTGCATATGAGTTCGCCGCGGTCGTAGTCGCGCACGAGCTTGGCACCGCCGCACTGCGGGCAGACTTCCTTGTGGGACAATCAACCACCCGCAGCATCGTCCCCACCTTTTCCACCTCCTGTCCTGTTCCTTTCCCGCGCCTCGAAGTACGCCTCGCGCGCCAGCGCGACGCTGATGAGCAGCCAGGCCGCGAGGGTAAGCGCGGCCGCCTGGTAAAAATCGTGCTGCGCTAGGCCTGCGCCGAGCAATATGATCATCGTGAAGAGGAGCAAAGAAACGCCCAGAAAGAGCCGGCGGCCGGCGTAGACATACCCCGCACCCCAGAAGAAGAAGTTGAGAAACGCTGCGAGCCAGGGGTTCCGGCGCCTGAGTGCCGTTTTCAGGTTCCTCTTTATGCTTGTCATGGGTCAACCCGCCCAGTACAAAAATATCAACGTTTTTTCGGAGACGGCTTCCGACATTTTCACCCAAATTGCCTGATCATCCGGGTCCAGGTACCACTCAAAAGGATTCCCAACGTTGTCCGTCACCAGAAATACTTCTTTTTCAGGCGGCAGTGCGATACGAATGTTCCAGTCCTTTTCGACAGGGTCATAGATGTACACCTCGTGCGGGAAAACGAGCTTTTCTGGTCTCGGAACTATTACGCAGGAAAGAACGAATCCAACCGCTACCCCAACGAGAAAGGGAATTATCAGAACCAGCCGCCTTTTTGCGCTAAACGAGCGGTTCGATCTCAACGATCTCCTCCTCCTGTTTCTTCTCCGGCTTGGCGTGCGTGCAGAGGTGCCCGAACTCGCAGTCGCGGCACATCCACGCCGGGCAGGGAGGCAGGAGCGACGGGTTGTTGGTTGCCACGGCCTTCTTGAGCAGCTGCTTCCGGCCCAGCATTTCGGCGCGTATCGCCTCGAGGTCGCCCGGGTCGACGTCGAAAACTTGAAGTGTCGGCGTCGTGCGCCGCTGGTCGCCTTCCCTCAGCCCCAGGTAGAAAAGCCAAAGCTGCGCGCGCGTGCTGCCGGTCATGGCGCAGTAGTACTTGATCTGGAGGATCCACTCCTGGTGGTCGCCGGCGACGCGTTCGGGCGTCAGGAGCGACTGTATCCTGGTGGTCTTAATCTCGACGACGCTGTCTTGGAAAATGTCGATCGTGCCGCGTATCCCCATCCACTCCACCGAGACCTCGCGGTACTGCGGCTGCGAGGCGAGCATCTGGATTATGGAGTGGTGCCCCTTTCCGGCCATGAAGAACCCGACGAGCCTGTCGGAGAGCGCCGCATCGGGATACTTGGCCCGGTAGTAGTGCTTCATGGGGTAGATCAGGCTGCTGACGTGGATGCCCTCGCGCTGCCGGCCCAAGTAGCGCTTGGCCGCTTCGAGGATCTGGTCGCGGACGGCGGTGTTCTCGGTTATCATGCGCGCTCCTCCCTGCAGTGCCTTTCGCGGACCTTGACGTTGCACCGCGAACAGAAGTAGTGGTAAGAAGAGCTGTCGCGCCAGACGGTCGCCATTTTGTCGTCCTTTCCGCAAACTTGGCAGCGTACGCTTCTGCCGAACCTGCCCTTCATTTTCCGGCCTCCAGCTGTTTGAGGTCAACAAACCCAAATTTCCTTTTCAGCTCAAGAGCAACTGGCGCTTCAAGAACGATCATTGTGCCTTTGGGGATGTGCTTCTCCAGACCGGGAACTAATCCGCCGGGATATTCTTCTAAGAACAGTACGGAAAATGCGGCATTTCGTGTGGGTTCCGACGATATTTTGATGCCCAAACGCGAAGCGATGTCGTGTACGCGTTGGCTGGTCAGAAAGTACTCGTAGCCAGTTCCGACACGCCTTTTTTCCAGAAAGCCGAGCCGTTTCAGAGCTTTGCCGACCCAGCGCGTTGTTAGCCAACTTTGTGGTTCGTCAAAATTGATCGCCATCTGATCGCAGATATCTTTAACCTTGTAGAATTTGTTTTCCTTTACAAGGTTCATAAGGGTCTGGACAAGGATAAATTCGCCAGTCTCTGTCATGTCCTCTGTTTGCTTTATGTCAGCGTTTGTTCTCGCCAATTCTAAAATTAGTGAACTAAGTGAACTTAACGAACTTAGTGAACTAGCTACAAGAGAGTATGCGTAAGGGTGAATATCTTCAAGTTCACTATGTTCATTTTGTACATTTTGTATGTTCACTAAGTTCACCCATTTGTCAAAAAATTTTGCCAGGCTCAAAATGGGTAGCCACAGCTCGCGCTCTCTGTATGTGCCTTCTATAGTAAGTTCATTTGGCTCACTTTGTTCACTAAGTTCACTGACTTCTCTGTAGGTCTGCTTGATTTCCTGCCAGTAGCCAAGGTAAAATCGATACAGCTTATCCCGCAACTCCTCCCAGCGCGGGTCGTTGAGATCGATCTCTCTCTTTCCGGCGTCTCCTTGTGCCCGCGTCATGATGGTTATTTTGCACCTGTCCGCAAGCACGTCCTCGACACCACTAATATTCGCGAGAGCTTTAGGTCCGTACACCTCAAATTGTTGCGGAACGTGCTTTTCCTTTGCGTCCTTGTCTGACCTGAACACATAGTTTCCCACTTTGTAACCGAACAGGAGGATGCTGCGAAAGTCAAGCAAGCGTTCGGAATCTACTTTGCTTGAGAGCATCTCGGTTTCATCGATGAGCAGCGTAGATCTGGCGTTCTGAATGAGCCGGAAGATAGACGAAGTCGTCATATTTCCGCTCAGGATTGCGTTGTGGCAGATCGCTGAGTGCAAGGTCAGAACCTTGGTTTTTCCCGTTTGCTTAACCCCGCCGATGTAATCGTATGGATACGCCCGAAAAAGATAAGCGAAATACGTGCCGATATCCCACAAAGTCCTGAAGAAATACTCACGAAAGTCACTAAATTCAACAAATTCGGCCCAGGCATCCAAGATTGAAAAAACCACATCTGCCGGGTCTGGAAAGCCCACACCATCGAGGAAGCGCTTCACATACTTTACAGACCATCTAGGCACCATCTGGATGGGCTTGCTTCCCAACACGTAGCCGGGAGGGAGTTCGTTCAAGGGAATTAATTTCCTGTCTTGCGAAACGAAGAAAGGATAGAAATCCGTCCGCTCTTCACTTTCATCATACTTAGTCACCGTCACGCGGCAAGGCAACCACAAACCAACAACGGCCTTGTTCTCCATGACATCAATGGCGGGACTCACACGCCTGATTTCGCGGTCAAGGATGGGCTCAACTTGGATATCAACCATAGAAAACCACCTCAGGCTTTACACGAAATTTTATGGGTTCCCCCAGAGGGAGATTCTTTATTAAGACCAGACATTCAGCAGACCGTGAGCACTCACGACAGAAGTAGGCCGGCACGATTCTGTTGAGCAGCGAGCACCTGATTGAGATATCGCGTATTTTTCCTTTTTTCAAATAGTACCCGCGCCCGCATACAAAGCACCAAGCCGTCGTGCCTCCTTTAGACTTTTTTGTGAAGTTTAGTCGAACCAGCCTGCACGATGGACACAATTTATCTACCATTTTTGCCCCCCCTCAGGCCGCTTCAGTAGCACGCGGACGCCGCTGGTGCCGTCTCCCATGGCGAAGCTCTGGATGTCTACTATGGTAGCCAAGCGTAGGTCCTGAAGCATCTTGGCGACCGCGAGCACTTTCCCGCACTGCTGGCCGAGCCCCTGGACCTCGACCAGATGTGCCCCGTTCTTACGAAAAGCAACTAAAACTGCGTTGGCGTAGACCGCGGGCGGCTTGGCGGCGACGTAGATTATTTCTTCCGCGTTCATGAACAATACCCCGTTGAGCTAAATACCGAGGCTACCGGCGGTTTTATTGCTTAACACGCCGCACCTATCGCCCGCGCCTCCCTTCCAGCCCCTCGCCGAATACCTTGATTGCGATGATGCTTCGCCTGTTGATCAGGTGGGTGTTCTCGAAAGACCTCAGCTCCACGAAGTCGCCGTCGTAGCCGACGAGCTCTCCCTTCCTCACTTCCACGGGCGCGCTGGGTTCTTCCTTGTACACAACTTTGACCAGCCTGCCGACGAACTGGTTGTAGTTCGGCGCAGGCGCGTCGGTCTTAACTGCGGCTTCGGTCATTCATCTTCACCTCCGTCCGTTTTTCCGGTTGTTTGCAAACATGAACGGGCAGAGAACTTTCGCGCGATTTTTACGGATTTGGACAATGTGGCGCGCTTTCTCGGCCTGCAAAGTGTCCGCCGGAATTCGCTTGCCGCAGTCGGGGCAGATGAAAGTTGGGTATTTTTGCTTCGCCATCTTTATACTCCCTCGTCGTCCTTGAGCAGCTCCTCGACGCTCCTGCGCGTCATCCAGTCCCTGATGTACCTGCAGTGTGCCCTGTCGCAGAACGAGGCCATGCTCCTGCAGAGGTAGGTGTACTTCCGCCTCGCTATCGACTGTAATACGTTGCGCAGTTCGCGTTCGTCGAGAGGCGGGTGGTTTTTCTGGTTCCACTCCTCAAGCCGCTTCCACGCGCGCTCGGGCGTGTATCCCTTGACGTAGAGGTAGTAGCTCGCCAACCTCGCTGCTGCCTCGTTCCTGAACCCCTCGCCGACCCCCTGCAGTAGCCTGAAAATGCAGGGCGGCGCTCTGCCCTTGTAGCGTTCTTTTGTGTCCGTTGTTTCAAAATCTTCAAGGCGCCGATCCGTGATCTGGAAAGGCTCTATACCGAATTTCTCCTTCACCTTCCCGAGCACGACTTCGAGCAGATCGTCGACTTCCAGCACTTTCCGGGCGTTTCCAGCGAACTCATAACAGCCGCCGCTTTGGTGCCGAGACGGTGGCGCAATTACGATGTTCCCGTCCGACCTCACCTCAAGCCTGATCTGCGGGATCTTGAACGATGGAACGGGCTCGGCCGACCTGAGGTACACGTGCCGCTTGCCGCCGCCCGTTCTCACCACAATCGTCACGCGCTCGATCTTTTCTGCGTCGAAGAACTTCTCGTAGACTGAAACGTCGTCGAAGTCCAAGACGACCAAGTTGCCGCTCACCGCTCCGCAAACGATTGCGACATTGTGCTGTTTTCCGTCGTAGAACCACCGGGCAATCTCCTCGTCGGTCGGTCTCCTGCGCTGGTACGGCTCCCACGCGATCTCCGGGCGCTTGTCCCCATAAACAGCTGGAATCACACAGAAGCCAAGGGAACGGTAGAGAGCAAGGCACTCATCAAGAGGGGTTGTCAGCGGCACGATTTCATTAGCGTGAGCCAATCAGCCACCTTCCTTCCCGTAAGTTTTCAGCCACTCGCGGTAGGTCTCCGTGATTACCCGCTCGCTGATGAAGTGCCGCCAGGCGTCTCTCTGCGCCTTCACCAGCGCCAGCGTCGCCGCGAACGGGTTGGGCTGTTTCGAGGGGAAGAAGAACTTGGGCTGGTAGAATGCGCCTATCGCGTCGAGGTTGCGCTTCACGTCCGACGCCTTGACGACTGCGAGCCAGCCGTAGTCCCTTTCCTCCAGCTTCAGGAGTTCTGTCTTGATGTGCCCCATGCGCCTGACGATCGCCTTCACGCCCTCGTAGCTGAGCCCGATGACGGTCCGGCCTTGGTGTTCGAATTTGTAGAAGTACTTCTCCAGGACGCGCTCCCTGATCTCCCCGCTGATTTCGGTGATGATCTGCTTCTCGTCCATGCGGTCCATGATCTCCGCGCGCTCTTCCTCGGGAGTTTTCTGCAGTGCGATGAGGCCCGGTCCCGCCTCGATTTCTTTGCCCGTTTCTGGTCTTGGCGGAGCTTTCGAGGTCCCGTTCTTGGGCGCCTGCGCTTCCGCAGTCAGCAGCTTGTCCCTGTAGGATTTGTACTCAAGAAGTAGCGGGTGGTTGCGGAGGGAAGGGGCGTTCTCCCACTCCGGCGGTTCCTTCTCAAGGTTCAGGCGGTAGGCGTACCTGGTTCCCTTCTCGGACTTCTGGAAGTCGACGACGAGCTTGATCGGCTTTCCCTCCAGCTCCGCGGTCTTTGTGTACTTGGTGCCATCGGGGCTGGCCCGAAAGCCGTGAAGTTCCAGCCAGTCCGCGAGTTCCGGTCGCACCTGCAAAGTCTGCTTGTCTTCAGGCCCGGGAATCTCGATTACCTCAAAATCGTCGCTGTTCATTGCTTCTCCCTCGCCTGCGCTTTTGCGGAGGTCAGGATGTAGTACCTGAAACCCCCGCCGCCCTGCCTTTCCTCTATCTTTGCCCGGCGCGGTAGAGCGTTGAGTTCCACCAGCCGCTTCAGCTGTGAGATCATCGGCCCCGACCAGGTCGAAAACCAGCCGGTCGCTCCCCCTTGTCTTCTGATTTGCACCGTGGCGATGTCCTTCCCCTCCAGCTTGCCGCTGCGCCCCTTGTCGAACACCACGTCGGTTATGACAATCGGGACGCCCACGAGAGCGCCTATTTCGTATTCTTCGCCCTCTCCGCCCGCGCTCGTCGGCAAGACCTCGCTGATGTCGCCGACGCTCTCGAAGTCGCTATCAGTGGTGGAAGTCCTTCCTTCCGTGGCCTCTGTTTTTGGTGCCTCGGCTATTTCCTCAACATATCCCTGCGCGACCAGGCGCCTGCCAACGTCGTCTTCGAACTCCCCCTCGCCGGGTGGATGGTACTCCTTCCCCGCGGCGCGAAAAGCCTTCAGAATTTTTACTTTCATTTCTTCACCTCCGGTTCAATTTTTGTGTAGCCCTTCTGGTCGAGGAACCTGCTTATGACCCCGCGGATCGCCACCGGCAAAGAAAGGTAATCTATGCGCGCCTGCTCCTTGATCCAATTGAAAAGAATGTCTTCCGCGGCGGCCTTGAGGTCGGGCAGGTTATGCTTCGCGCGGTACTCTTCCAATCCCATGACGACGCTCTTGTCGATGAGCCGGTACTCTATTTCAAGCTTGAGGTCAAGGTAATCGACGCCCTTTATTGGATTCAGCCCGAGCTTTTCTTTTAACGTCACGCGCGGATTCCAGTCTTTGGCCAGCCTGAGCACCTCGCCGATGCGGTCGCGACCCTTTAAAGTTGCGATGGTTGCGAGTTCGTGCGCTTTTGCCGGGTTCTTTTTGATCAGCTTTTTGAAGTGTTCGTCTTGGACAAGTTTTACCATGATGCGTTCGGGCACGCGGGGCGGTTCGATGTGAGCCTTAGTAGGTAACTCAAAAGGAGCTATTTCCTGGCTGCTTTTGTCAATCGGAGCCTTTTTTTCAGAGGGCGGCGCCGCCCTTGCTAATGCCTGTTTTTCGGAATTGGAACGTTCTTCTGGTTCCTTCAGACGTGCTCTGAAATCGAATGGAATATCACAAAACGAAAGATATTCTCTGATCGTAGATTCGCCAATTCCAGTCAAGTCATGTATCTTTCGATAGCGTTGTTCTCTTGAACCTTCCAATCTGTCGTAAAGTTCTCGAATCACTTCGATCTTCTTTTCGACAGGGATGTCTTTCCTATGTATGTTCTCAGCAAGTGAAAGCACCTTTGCTTCAAGATCGTTCAGCACGCGGACGATGCATGGCACAGTCTCCAAATCGGTAGACAGCGCCGCCGCGTACCTGCGGACCCCAGCGGTCACGACGTACTGCTTGCCGCCGGAGATCAGCTTCTCGCGTGCTTTCTTGTCCTCAACGCAGCTGACTGGCCGCACCACGAGCGGCTGAATGACTCCCTTTGAAATCGAGTCCCTAAATTCGTCGTCAATTTTTGGCGCGCCCCTGATGTTCATCGGGTCCTGCTCCAGAAGAGCCAAAGGTATCTCTTTAACTTCCTGAGGCTGGATTTTGGTCTGGCTCACCCGATCACCTCCCCTTGGCGGCCGGTCTTGCTCCGGCCTCAACCTGCGCCTTGAGTTCGAGGAGGATGCGAGCCCACTTGGGGAGCTTGTCCTCGGCAACACGCGGCTGTTGTTTTGCCATGTTTCCCGCAAGGTTTAGAGTGAAGGTCCTTTTTATGTCGAAACATCGAGGCCGTTCGCTCTGGAAAAGAAATTCTTTTATGCCAGCTGTGCCAAAATTCAATTGGGCACCGCGCTTCGGCAAGCAAATCACCTTCTTTCGACGGTCGGTGTTTTTGGTTTGCGCGAGCGAGGTGCCCGCTATGTTCGCCTTGCTCCTGTCATTTTCTCAACTCCTGTGCACATTCTCCACACTATACTCTATTTAGCAGAAGCCTGTGCCGTCAGCCTCGTGATGATCTCGGAAGCCTGCGACTTCGAAATGTCCCTGGGAAAAACGACGCCCCTTCTCTCCAGGAACTTCCTCTGCCTCTCGGTAGCAGGCTCGCCGGTTCCCCTCCTGCATCTCTCATCGGCGGCCTCCCTCGCCCTCCTGTCCTTCCCCAGCTCCTGAAGGATGGTCCTCGCGGCTTCGGGATCGTGTATCCCCGCCCTCTGCAGAGCCTCCAAAATCTGCTTGTACTCCTGAACGTAATTTTCAATGAGGCGATGGGGGCCTTGGGGTAAAATCTGTCCGTCTTCTTGAGCCGAAGAGTACGTCCTCATCCATACCCAGAAAACTCTATTTTTTTGGGAAAATTTTCGACTATTTGAGAGAGGGGTCGCCGAAAGTAATCTGGAACCAGCACCCTAAGATCCGACGGGTTGCACAATCGCGGTCGAACCCCACCCAAATGTTCTGTGAGGTGCCCATAACAAAAAATTAAGGATTTTTCAGAACCATCGCGAAAGTGCCTCAGCTGAATAAAAGCCAGTTTAATGCGACTACCTTTTTAAGGGAAGGGCAAAGAAGAAGGTGGTTCCCTTCCCCAACCTGCTCTTCGCCCAGATTTTCCCACCATGCGCTTCCACGATCATTTTGCATATGTACAGGCCCAGGCCGCTTCCAGGACGGCTTTTGTCCGCTTGGAAGAATTTGGTAAACAGCTTGGGCATGTCTTCCGGGGCGATGCCCACGCCCGTGTCCGTCACTTTAACGATAACACGCCCCTTCTCCTTTTCCGATTCAATAGTTA
>Ga0315298_1004477_pt1 | contig 20861 bp, 18 predicted proteins | sample WHS_1_MG_FD_203077 | JGI IMG/M metagenome (GOLD analysis project Ga0315298, IMG submission 203077) | Extremophilic microbial mat communities from Washburn Hot Springs, YNP, Wyoming, USA - WHS_1_MG | ecosystem: Environmental > Aquatic > Thermal springs > Hot (42-90C) | place: USA: Wyoming...
GGGCGAAGGCTGGGAAGCCGGTGGGCAATCCCTGTGGGCGGCGCAGTCCGTCCACCAGGGTTGTCCACGGGCCGAGCGCAGCGAGCCAGCCGGTGCCGCAGGCATCGTCCACAAATCCACAGGCTTTTTCATGCAAGTGTTGAATCTGAATGAAGCGGTCAAGCAGGTCGAGATCTATGGTTGGCAGTCAGTGGCGATCATTGCCGACGACTGCACTGAAGACCGAAAGCTTGGGAATCTGCTCAAGGCTCATGGGGTGCAGGTGCTTCATCTGGCACCAGGTTGCCTGACTGAGCAAGACCAGATGGATGGCTACATCTATGGCCTGGACTGCCAGGATGCCAAGTTCATGAATCTGGCCCCCAATGAGTTTGTGCTGTCACCCAATCAGCTCAAGGCAGATGTTGTTCCTTGCTGGCTGGGGGGGTAGCCGCAAGAAGGCGGCTGTGGGGCGCCGTCCCGCGGTGGCTCTCGCCCATGAAGGCAAAAAAAATCCCACACGCCGGGGCATGTGGGATTCCAGGGTCAAAAGTTTGGCTTTGCAGCCTTCATAACGGCCTTGCAGCCTTATCAAGCGGCTGTTTCTCACAGCCATGGCACATGGTGCCTGTCATCAAAAACGATCGCTTGCCAGACGACCAGTCACGGACTGTTTAAGACGCCTCCCCGATGCGCTGGCGCTACGCGACTTATCGGTCGCGCTCGGGTGCCCGCTCCCGCCGGTTATCAGCCGGGTCGACTTCTACACTTTGCAGTAGCTGCAGATGCTTGCGCATCAGCCTTGATGTTGAACACTGCATGCAAGCATGCAGACCCTTCCCTAGCTGTCACTCGATGTTCTGAGCGCCAGCCGTTGTAGCCAATCCCCCCGGCTGCCACACCGGGGCGCGGTTGAGGGTGCCACCCCTCGCACGCGGATTGCGAGCCTGCCAAGCCCGCCTGTGTCACTTTTACCAACACCCGCTCTCCCGAGCGTCTTACCTTTTCGTCCGGTTGCGGCTTTCGCTGACAGAACCAACATCGGTTCAGCCCTATCAGCCTGCCCAGGCTTGCGCCCGGCACTACTTGCCACATCTCCCACGCTTTTACCTACCCGGCGCCACCCGGATCTTCGGCAGTCAGCGCTTCCCAAGTTAGATCGAATCTACTGCGTCACATCACGCCGCCGCGCTCCATGTCATGCCATCGCATACGCTTACCCTTTCGGTTTCAGCCCCGCGAGATTCCAAAGCCGGTGACTTACCCGGCATGACACATCGTCACGCTACCGATTACTGGCCTGCGGCCAGCAACGGCTTGATGCAACTCCCCACAGCATCCTCGAAGGATGCGGTTAGACGCTTGAGCTATGCAGTGACCCCCGGTTTCCCGAGGTGCCGCCCGAGTCAGACTTCTCCGCTCGGGCCGGTGCCATTTCGGGCACCATGACAGCCTACGTCTGGGGCAAGCGTCGCGCTCTTTCGATACGCGCCACCGGCTGGACTTTCACCAGCTTTCGACTTCGACCAGGAACGCACCCCATTTCCTGGGTGCGCCCGTTTCCTTGTCGCCCAATCTTCTATGTCAAAGAACAGGAATGAGTCGAACGGGGGGGTCACACCCCCGAGCGCTCGACGTAGCCGCGCCAGCGCAATTACGCGCACGCGGCTTCACCGGACTGCACGAGGTTGGCGACCTCGCGCGTGAAGCAACTCCGCTTCTGGTGATTCGTGTCGGTTGGCTTGGCAGGCCAACCGCGACACGAGGTGTTGGCGGCCTGGCAAGCCTGTGACAGACTGAAGTCTAGTGCCCTTCGGGCCAAGACGCAAACAACAGGAATCTCTATATGCCGCAGCCCTGCTGCGGTTGATTTCCCCGCATTTGCTATTATTGCTGTATGCCATCCAGCAATCGCACATCTGCCTACCGCGGCAAAGACGCATCGAACCCGTGGCTGTTCACCAAGAAAACCGTCTGGATGCAGCGGGTATCTGACGCCGTCAAGGCTGGCGCGGCCTACTACATTCAAGGCTCTACGCGCTTGGACAAGGTGCCTTTTCTCGTCCAGAAATTCGCCGCACGCTACCCAACAAACCTCACGAGCCGCACCGATCTTGCAGCGCGCAAGCGCGGTGAAACAGTTCAGCGCTGGATTGGCTACCTCGACGATTCTGGTATGGTCAACTGGTGCCTGTTCTGCTGGCCAGGCAAGGACTTCGACCCGCGCTCAGACTCTTGGCAAGATCCGAAAACGCAGCGCGTGCGCCACACCGGATACGAGCTTGTGCGCATCACAAAACCCGGCGCGAAAGCGCCTGTTCTGACGTGGCGCTATCAGCGCGATCAGTTTGAAAGACTGCACGATGAAATCGTGCAAATCATCCGGCTTCGTCAAGATGCGCGACTTGAGCAGATCATCTATACCCTGCACCGTAGCCCAGGCTTTGCCGGTATTCGTTCTCAAGTCAAAAAGCTCTGGGACATCATCCGCGCAGAGTGGAAACGCACGCGGTCGAAGTCCGAAGTGATGCCCGAAATCCCGAAAAATATCGGGTACGTGCGTCGATTGCCAGATGTTGGCGCGCTTTGGTCAGAAGTGATGCAAAAACCACCCCAGAAAGGAGCCAGTGATGGCAACGAGCCTACTCAAACCCGCCGCGGAAAAGCCCGCAAGAATTCAATTCTCGTGCAGCCAAGCCCTCGCAGCGCGCCTGAAAAACCTTGAGGCTCTGGCCTCTCAGCGCGGGGTCGAAGTTGACGTCAACGCGCCGCTTGCCGCCGCGCTGGAGCGGCTGATCGTGAAGGCAGAAAAGCAGCTTCAGCAGCCGGAGCAGAGCTTGACATCATCCACCGCCTGAAGGCCTGCGGAAGGCCTGCGGCTTCGACAAAGGCCGAAGGGGGACGCGCCGGTCGACCGGTTGAGGCTTCGATACCGTCCGTGCGCGGCGCTCGCCTGCTGCGCAGGCGGCAGGGGGGACACCCCCCTGTCCAGCCCCCCTTGGCCAGCAAGGGGATTGTTGCCTGCACGGGGCAGGCCTGCGCATCTATGCCGCGCCGAAGGCCTGCGCGGCGCCGCTTATTTCTGACGTTGCAGCGCCTCCAGCTGCCCGGCCAGCCTGGCTGCCTGCTCGCGTGCCTCTGCCGCTGCCTTGCGCGCTTCGTCACGCTCTTTGCGGGCCTCGGCGCAGGCCTCCAGCTTAGCGGCCAAAACAGCGGCCTGCTGTTCTGCTGCGGTGCGCCCCTGCTGCGCCTCGGCCAGTGCAGCACGTAGGCGCTCGATCTCGGCGGCCTGCTCGCTCACACGCTCGGACTGTGCCTCGATCTTGAGGCGGGCCGTGGCCAGATCCACCCGCGCTGCCTCTGCCGCCTGCTGTTCGCGCTCGATGCGCTGCTGTGCCTCGGCCAGGTCAGCGGCCTGTTGCTGCGTCTTGCCTGCCAGCGTGTCGCGCTCTGTGGTGAGGACGGCCACCTGCTCGGCCAGCGCATCACGCTCGGCCTCGATCGCTTCACCAGCGGCGGCCAGCTCGGCGGCTTCCGATTGCGCCTGCACCAGACGGGCCTCGATCTCGGCGCGGGCCTGCGATGCGGCCCGCTCGATCTCTGCGGCAATGGCGGCCATCAAGGCCTGCGGCAGATCCGGCGCAGCGGCGGCGGCCACCGGGCGGGCCTGCCGCCATGCGGTCAGATGCTTGTGGATGGTGTTCGGGCTGCCGGTATCTCCCAGCTTCTCCCGCACCGAGCGGATGGTCGGCTGCTGCCCCGCTCCGACCAGCGCATCCGCCGCGGCGGCGACCTGCTCATAGCTGATTCCTTGACGTGCCATGACTGCTCCTTTCATATCATATCGTATTGATACAGATATGATACACAATACAGATACGATATGCAAGCCCCCGCACGCCGCCGCCGCGTCGCCACCGTCGCTGCCTGCCGCCGCCTCTGCTCTTTCCTTCTTTCCGGCCCCTTTTCTCCCCGCACGCCGCCGCCGCTGCCCGGTGGCCGCCGCCGCCGCCGCACGCACGCCGCAGTGTGATTCCGCCAAACGATCATTAGTCGGCCAAGCCGGACACTTGTCCGATAACCACTTGTTTGAAGGGTTCTCGGACATTAAGATAGGCGGACGCAATGACGGACAGAAGGGGCGACAATGGCGTTGATCGGCTATGCGCGGGTATCGACGGCGGAACAGGACACCGCCTTGCAGACAGACGCCCTGCGCAAGGCGGGGTGCGACAAGATTTTCGAGGACACCGCCTCCGGCGCGAAGGCCGAGCGGCCCGGCTTGGCGGCGGCCTTGGCCTATGTGCGCGAAGGGGATACCTTGGTCGTGTGGCGGCTCGATCGGCTGGGGCGCTCACTGCCGCATCTGATCGAGACGGTCGGCGCACTGGAAGCACGCGGCGTCGGCTTCCGCTCGCTGACGGAAGCCATCGACACCACCACGTCAGGCGGTCGGCTCATCTTCCATGTGTTCGGTGCGCTGGGCCAGTTCGAGCGTGACTTGATCCGCGAGCGCACCAAGGCCGGATTGACGGCTGCCGCTGCACGCGGGCGCAAGGGTGGACGCAAGCCGGTGGTCACCGCCGAGAAGTTGCAGCGGGCACGTGAGCACCTCGCCAACGGCCTGAACGTGCGCGAAGCTGCCGCACGGCTCAAGGTGGGCAAAACAGCCCTGTATGCCGCCTTGAAGGCGGCCGGCTCTGGCCGTGCAGCCGACTGCTGATCGTTCGTGCAGTCGCCTTCTGAAAACGACAGGCACAAGAGCTTGTCCATGCTCAAGCGCTACACGCACGTCGAGGCGGAGAAGCTGGCAAAGAAGCCGGGATCATTCGCTATGGGAACCGTGTTGCGCATCGGGGTATGGCGCGTCCTGATCTACACGTAGGATCACCGTCCATCGAATGGGGCGGACATCGCCATCCCTTTTGCGCTCTTGCCGACATCCATCGCAAAAGCTGATTCGACACAACGCGCGCATGTCCTGGTGGAGGGTGTGGGACATGATCTGTACTGGCCTGATCTGGATGAAGGACTGTACATCCCTGATTGGTGCGCCAAGGCAACTTTTGGCTACTTAGGGGACCTCTGCAAAAGTCAGCCGACGAGAATGGTTCGTACGTTGAAGACAGATGAAACAGATTAGCTGATATGTCTCAGGAACTTGGTTTGGGGTACTGATGGCAGGTTCTGCGCGCTACACCGCCATTCTGGATGCCAATGTGCTGTATCCGAATCTGCTGCGGGATTTGTTGTTGAGCTTGGCTTCGATCTCGACCCAGCCATCACACATAAGCGGCTGTGCGCGAGCGATAACGCCCTCTGAGCACAATGGCATTTATTGCCATTTATTGCCAGTTGTGGCATCTTAGGCTGACCCAGGAGATCCCGCCATGCAAAGCATGAACATTTCGCTTCCCGACCCACTCAAGAAGTTCGTTGATGGGCAGATTTCGACCGGTCGCTACAGCAGCGTCAGCGAGTATGTGCGCGAGCTCATCCGCACCGATGAGAAACGCAAGGCCGAAGAGCTTCTGGAAGCGAAGCTGCTGGAAGGGCTAAGCAGTGCGGAAAGCGAGCTGACGCCGGCAGACTGGCGCGCCATCCGCAAGGAAGCCATAGCCCAACTTGAAGCCCGAAAGCGCGCCTGCTGATGTCGCGTATCGACCAACGCGAGGCTGCCCGGCGTGACCTGATTGCGCATTTTGTCTATCTCGCCGAAAACGCCGGACTGGATGTGGCCGACCGTTTTCTGGCGCAAGCCGAATTGACCTTTGCAGACTTGACACGCCAGCCCATGATCGGAGCGCCTCTAGGCCTCAAGCATCCCGACCTGGCGCAAGTCCGCAAATGGAGCGTGAGTGACTTCGACAACTATCTGGTGTTCTATGTGCCGCACACCGAAGGAGTCTCCATCGTGCGCGTCCTGCATGCGGCCAGCGACTGGCGGACGCTGTTGGACCTTCAGGACTAGCGCCTGCCGTCCTTCACCGCCACAGCTTCTCATGAAGTGGCTCGGTTGATCTGAACAGATTTCCCCGAGAGATAAGTGGATGCCTGGTGGGTTGAGACTGTGCAGAGTTAATGGAATGGGTGCCCCCACCCGATATGGCATCGATGTGCCAAAGTGTCGGTTTTGAGTTCCACGAACACGAAAGGAGCTGAGCCCAGTGCGCATTCAGGCGGCTGCCTGTTCCTTGATCGAATGCACGACCTTGCGCAGTACCGCGCTGAGTTCCTCCGCGACGAACTTGCCCACATAGCCCTCTGCGCCCAAACGCTGCGCATGCTCCTGATTGGCCTGTCCGGTCAGTGAGGAATGGACGATGACGGGGATGCTCTTGAATCGCTCGTCTTCCTTGATTTTGCGCGTCAGGGTGAAGCCATCCATCTCGGGCATTTCCAGATCCGTGAGGACTGCGACGACCTTGTCACCGAGGGACTTGCCCTCGGTCCTGGCTTCGCGGGCCAGCGACTGCAGCCGGTCCCAAGCCTCCTGGCCGGTTTTGGCCATGACATAAGGCGCATGGAGCGCCTGCAAGACTTTTTCGATCTGGCTTCTCGCCACAAACGAGTCATCAGCCGCCAGAATGATGCTGCCTGGCGGCATGTCCAAGCGGGCACCAACCTGCGTGGGATCGACATCCTTGACCCGCGAAGGCAGCACATCGCGCAGCACTTTCTCCACGTCGAGCACCAGGGCCAGGCGGGTCTTGTCGCTGTCGGCGTCCAGCCGGGCGATGCTCGTGACCATGCCGCCCACGGCGTTGGCCTCGGCCGAGAGGACCCGCCCCCAATCGAGTCGGACGATTTCTTCCACTTCCTCCACCGCGAAGCCCTGCACCGAGCGCTCGTATTCGGTGACGACCAGGATGTTCAGCCCGGTCTTTGGGACGCAGCCCACGACGGCCGGCAGGTCGATGACCGGGATGATCTGCCCGCGGATATTGGCCACGCCCAGCACATGCTTGGGCGCGCCGGGCATCGCGGTGACCTGCGGCATCACCAGCGCCTCGCGGACCTTGAACACATTGATGCCGAACAGCTCGCGCCGCGACGATTGCGGTTCTTCGCCCAGGCGAAACAGCAGCAGTTCAAACTTGTTGGTGCCGGCGAGGTTGGAGCGCTCATCGACTTCTTGCAAAACGTTGGAGTTCATGGCGGGGTGTCCTGTTGCGGGATGGAGTGTCAGGGGATCTGGCGCATCAACGCTTCGAGCCGTTCTGTGATGGTGTCGCTCAAGCTTTCCAGCCGGGCGGCGAGTTCGGTGGTGCGGGCGGTGTTGTCGGTACGGATGGCCTCGACCAGGGCCTGCCCGGTGCGGTGCACGTCCTGGTGGACGGAATTGACGCTGGCAAACCCGGCGTCGCTGCCGAAGTAGGCCGCTCCGGCGCCGAAATACCATTTGCCGAAGAAGCAGCCGTGGAAGTTGGACACGTCCATGTCCACCTTCTCTTGCTTTTGCGCGGCGGTGAGCAACTGGCCGATCCACTGGTAATGCATGGCCAGCGACACCCGCAGCGTGACCGCAGTGTCGGGCCATTTGGAGACGGCGGTCACGCCGGTCTTGAGCTGCTCGCGGACGGCACGGATCAGGCCCATCATGGCCTCGAAGCGCTGCACCAGCACCTGCATCAAGTCGGCCGCCTGTTCTGCATCCAGCCGCTGGCGGTCGGCGTCGCTGACCAGCTGGCGCATCAGCCCGGTCTGCTCCACCGTGACGGTGCGCACCTGCGCGAGCATGGACTTGACCTGGCCGAGCGTCTCACCGGTCTTGGTGACCAGTGCGCCCACGCGTTGCACCCGCTGCACCGAGCGGGCCATGTCGGCGCCGACATCGGACGACTGATCGCGCAGGTTGTGCGTCAGCTCCTCGATTTCGTGGGTGATGCGCGCGGTCTTGCGCGCCAGATTGCGCACCTCGTCGGCGACCACGGCGAAACCGCGGCCGTGTTCACCGGCCCGTGCGGCCTCGATGGCGGCGTTGAGCGCGAGCAGATTGGTCTGCGAGGCGATTTCGCTGATGCCGGCGGTGAGCGCCTCCACCGAGCGCACCGCATCGACAAAGCCGGTGAGCTTGGTCTCGGTGTTGGCGATGAAGCGCGACACATCGGACACTTCGTCCAGGGTGGCGGCGATGGCCTGGTCGCTGCGTTCCACAGAGGCTGTGGTCGCGTCCACCCCATTGCGCAGGTCGTCGAGCTGCGTCTGGGCGTTATGGGTGTGCAGTGCCGCGCTCTGCAGCCGCGTGGCCATGTCGCCCACGCGCTGCGACAGGCCGTGGATGTCATGGTCGAACCCGGCGGTGCGGCTTTCGGCGAAGGCCAGCGATTTGGTCGAGGTGCGTAGCGCGTCCACGCCATGCAGCAGCATGGTGCGCACTCTGCCGAGCTTGTCGGACCAGTCTGCGGCGTCGATCAGATCGATGTCGCGCAGCGCCCCATCCCCCTTGCCGCAGAGCAGGTCGAGCACGGCCTGCAGCACGCGCTCGGGGTCTTCGCGTACGCGTTCGAGCAGGCCGCCGGGGGGGGTGCTTGGGGTGGTCCCCACGCTCGCGTTGGCTTGCGGCCCCTCGTTCCTACCGCCCGGTGTTTGAGCAGGGGATGGATCGCCCCTCTCAGGCGGGAGGTCAGGCTGGGAAGGCCCGTCCGCATCCTCAAGGAGGGCGATGTCGGGGCTGTCGGTTGGCATGGGCGGTCTACGGTTCAATGGGCGTCGATTGCGGGCACGATGCGCGTCAGCAGCCGTGCTTCACGCCTGTACCGCCTGTTCCAGGTCCTGCAGTTTTTGGAGAACCTGGCCCTCCAGATCAACCAGTTCCGTGCCCAGGCGGGTGACGTCCTCGGTGCGTCCGGCATGAGCGACTTCGAGCAGTTGTTTGGCTACCGCGTGGACTTTGGCATGCACGGGTTCGAGCTCGCGATACGCCGATAAGCCGCCATACATCTGCCGCCCGGTGGAGTCATACCACTTGCCCAGGCGACAGTGGTGGTGGTCGGGGACCTCCGAGGGGGACATGCCCACAGCCCCCTTGCTCGCCTCGTCCAGCATTTTGGCCACAAACAAGCGGTGGTCATCTTCCGCACCTTCGAGCAAAACGCGCGAAGTTGTTTTTTTCATGCCCTGGACTTGTTCCTGAAGACGGTGTGTGACCTGCTCGACATCGCCCACCTCTTTGGTTGCAGAGGAGCTGGTTTGGGCAATGGTCTGGGCTTGCTGGCTGATGGTTTGCGTGTTCGCCTCGACCTCGACGGTGGCCGATTGCACGCGCCGCGCCAGATTGCGCACTTCATCGGCCACCACCGCAAAGCCGCGGCCCGCTTCGCCCGCGCGGGCGGCTTCGATGGCGGCGTTGAGCGCCAGAAGGTTGGTCTGGTAAGAAATCTCCCGGATGGTCGCCACGATGCGATTGATCGACTTGACCTGCGCTTGCAAATCCACCACGGCCCGGCTGTTACCCTCCACAGCCTGCCCCACGCTGTGGACGGCCTGAGTCGCGCTCTTCATGGATTGTTCGATGGACAGGCTGGCCTCTTCCAGTTCGCCCACCGCCCCACGGGTCCGCAAGGAGATCTCCTCGGCCCGTCGTGTGGCCGTGATGTCACGCCACGAGGCATGAAACGCGATCACACGGCCGTCTTCGCCTTTGACCGGCATGAAGCGCAAGGAGAAGGTCACGGTGCCCACCGTCATCTCTGTGGCGTGCATCGGGGTCTTGCCCGAGAGCATGTCCCGAAAAATCGCCTTGATGCGCTCGGGATCCTTGTGATATTGATGGATGGAGTGATTGAACGCATTGCGCACATCCGCCCCGCGCAGGCCGGAGTTCAGCCCCCGATGAAACCGCGCCATGGTGTCCAGGGCCGTGCGATTCATGTAAAAAATCTTGTTCTCGAAAGCCGCGTCGGCTTCGGCGAGCATTTCCAGGGTTTCGAGCCGGTCGAGAAAGGCATCGGCCCAATGGGTGAGTTGTTCGGTGTTCATGGTGATTCTCCTCAAGCGTGGTTCGGTAGGGAGGGAATGGCGGGGACGTTCGGGACACACAGGTCGAGCGAGGGAGCCTGGACCCTCAGGTCACGGCAGAGCCGACCTCCAGGCGATCGAACCAGTCGATGAATCGCTGGACGTTCTCTCCGGTGTAAATCGCCCCATGCTGTGGGGCGAGGAAATCGATGTCGAGTTTGGACACGCGTTCGCACCAGTTGCGCTTGGCGGCGTTGCTGGGCATCCAGCGTTTGTGGAAATATTCGGCGTGCTTGATGTGCTCATCGAACGCAGCCCCCGAGCTCATCTCGCGCCGTTCGACGAAGGCCGCATGGCCGTGGGGCAAGAGGGCGGCGCCCACATCCCCAGAAAACAGGACCTTGGCCTGGGGGTCGTAGAGGTGGAAATTCGCCGAGGCGTGCAGGTAATGCGCCGGGATGATCTGCAACCGGGCCGAGCCCAGGGTCAACTCCCCGCCCTCATCGGGAATGCCCAGGATCGTGGCATCCAGCGCGCCATAGTGCCGAATGAAGCCGACCCAGAGCGACGAGACATGCCACTTCATGCCGGGTTGACACGCATTCCACAGGGGCAGGCTGGAGGCGATATCCGGATCCTGATGGCTGACGAACGCCTGTTGAATCGAACTTGGGGGCAGCACCCCCACCAAGGCCGAGAACACCTGGGGAAAGATTTCAAAGCCCCCTGGATCACACAGCAAGGTCTGACCATCGACCTGCAGGGCATAGACGTTGGAGTCGATGACCCGTTGCTCATCCTGGTCGTAGAGGATGAACCACTGATGAGATCCTTCGGAGAAGAATTTTTCGGCTTTCATGGGGCGCTCTGAGAACAAAGGGTTGAAGGACGGGCAGGAAGGTGGTCGTGCTCAAAGAAGATCGTCGACCGATTGGCGAAAGGCGCGCAGCAGTTTGCGGACCTCGACCACTGCCTTGTCCATCTCGGCAGACACCTGGGCCAGCGAGGCTTGGGCGCTTCCTTTCAAGGCTGCCTCGATGCGTCCGTTGACCACCACGTAATCGATTTCCGCGACGATGGCTTCGAAACGGCGCAGCGCCTGATCGAGTCGTTGTGCTGCGCGTCGGGAATGGACCGTGCCCTGATCAAGACGTCGCTGGTGGTTTGCGATCGTTTGGGCGATTTGAGGCATCTGTTGCCGAATGAAGTCAGGCAAATCTGTGATCTGGTCGATGTGCTGGGTGTCGCGCAGGGTTTGCATGAACCCGAGCATCAGCGGCTCGATCGCCTGCTGCGCCGCTGCACTGGCCTGCTGCAATTGCTGCGCGCCTTCCCGAAAGGATTGCGCCACCACGCCATAGCCGATCAGTTCTTTGCCGTGGCGTTTGACAAGCACCTGGGCATTGAGGGCCTTGCGATCGATCTCTCGCAGGCGTCGATGCAGATCACTCTGGAAGGCAAAGGTCGCATCGGCAACGCCGATGAAATGCTTGCGAAGGGTGTCGAGTTCAGCGGTGGACATGGGCAGATCCTTGCGGTCAGACGACAGAGGCCACAGGATGGGCCGAAGGGGCCGACGTGGCGTGCAGCGCGGCGTCGCCTGTGCGGATGGCCCGGGTGAGCGCCTGCATGTCCAGGATGAGCACGACGGCGCCACTGCCTGAAATCGTGGCCCCTTGATACCAGGAGGCCTGTGACGAGATGTCCAGGGGTTTGACCACGGAATCTTCGGTACCGATCACTTCGGACACGACCAACAGACCTTGTTCGGTGAGGATGCCCTCAACGCCTTCTTGACCCAGCCGCAGGCCGCGCCCTTGCAAATGCAGCCCCAGGTCCAGGTAGGGCACGATGCGGTCGGCGCCGACCTGGGCCATCAGACGGCCTGAAATGTTGTGAATTTGGGATGGGTCGATCTCCGTGAGGCTGTCCACAGTGGCCACGGGTAAGGCGTAAGTCTCACGCCGCAGACGGAAATACAGCACCGGCAGCACGGCCAGGGTCAGCGGCAGTTCCAGGATGATGGTGCTGCCCTTGCCCAAGGCGGTGTCGATATCGATGCGGCCGCGCAGCGAAGTGACGGTGGAGCGCACCACATCCATGCCAACACCCCGGCCCGAGAGCTCGCTGACCTGCTCCTTGGTCGAGAAGCCGGGCAGAAAGATGAGGTCGAGCATTTCGCGATCAGACAGTCGCGCGGCGTCGGCTTCGCTGATGATGCCTTTGCTGAGGGCTGATTGCAGGATTTTTTGCGGATGCATCCCCCGCCCGTCATCGCGGATACGAATCTGCACTTTGTCGCCCAGGTGAATGGCGGCGACGTCCAAAAGACCTTCTTCGGACTTGCCGCTGGTCTGCCGTTCCGCTGGGGGCTCCAGGCCGTGATCCAGGGCATTGCGCACCAGGTGGATGAGCGGGCCTGACAGGGCGTCGATCACGGTCTTGTCGATTTCCACATCTTCACCGTGGATCTCCAGCCGGACTTTCTTGCCCAGACTGCGCGAGGCGTCGCGCACCACACGCGGCAGGCTCTGAAAGAGGCGCTTGCAGGGCTGCATGCGCAGGCGCATGACGGTGTTTTGCAGGTCGTTGACCGCCAGATCGGTTTCGCGCGCCAGTCTCGTGAGGGTTTCATCTTCCTGGGGCATGCGAGCCACAGCGGCACTCAAGCGGTTGCGCAACAGCACCATCTCGCCGACCTGGTTCATGGCTTGATCCAGCCGTGCAGAATCGACGCGGATGAGGGTGTCTGCCACCGGTTCGTGCGCCGATGCGCCGGTCTCATGTGGGGAGGGCTTGGTCGGCAGGGCGGGAGCTGCCGGTAGCGGGTCGGTGCCGGGGGCCTTGCCTTTGCCATAGAGCTGATCGAGGGTCTGATTGAACAGGCTCTCAAGGTCGTCCGCGCCCGCATGAGGTTGCGCTGCCGGGGTGGGGCTCTCCTGCGCTCTCCTGCGCTGCTCGACATAAAGGGCAGCGGGTCCGGTCTCACCGGGTCGCGACTCGATCCAGATGCCACCCGTCTCGGGTCGGTCTGTCTTGGGTGGGTCTTGGGGGGAAGTCGGCCCGTCCGCGCGCGCGGCGGCCGGGCTTGCGGTCGGGTTTGCTGTGGGTTGGAGTGAGCGTTCCGGGCGTTCGCCTCGGGCATAGGCTTGCACCCATTCGCCCAGGTCGGCGGGGCCGGGGGCGGGATTCTCCCCTGCGGCCATGTCATCGAGCATGCGCGCGACCACATCCGTTGCGCGCAAGATGGTGTCGATCATGCCGCTGTCGGCCGTGAGTTTTTGAGCACGCAGTTTGTCCAGCAGGTCTTCAAGGTGGTGACACCAATCGACCATGGTCTGCGCTTCAAGGAACCCGGCGCCGCCCTTGATGGTGTGAAACGCCCGAAAAATCGCGCCAAGGATCCCCGGGTCGGTCGGTGTGGCTTCCAGGCGCAACAACTGGGCCTGGGCGTCTGCCAGCAACTCGCGAGATTCGGCGATGAATTTCTGCAGGATGTCGTTGTCCATGGTCAAGGGCGTGGTCAGATGCCGAGTTCAGCCAGCAAGTCGTCAACATGCGTCTGATCCAGGCGGGCGCCGCTGAAGGTGTCTTCCTCAGGAGCTTGCGTCATGCCGCGGACGTGGCCGAGCTGCTCGAGCGCGTCCCGGATGCGGGTTTCGACGGCCTGTAACAGGGTGATGGTTTTTTTAAGGCGCTGACCGGCAAGGTCCTGACCCTGCTGGCTGGTGAGGATGGTCTGGAGGTTGTCTTTGATGACCCCCAGAGGGACATCGATATAGCCGCCGGCGCGGGCCGTGTCTTCAATGCTTTGAATCTGTCGCTGGGCCATCTCCGCAGCATCCAGGGTGACCATGGCTTGTTCTTCGCTCAGCCGCAGCACTTCTTGCAGCGGCTGACTGGCGCCAGGAATGTCGGTGACCACGCCCATGATGCGTTGCACGCCCTCGGCTAAAAGAGCATCAGCCTCGTGGAGTTTGCGCAGGGCGTCCAGGGTGGGGAGGGTATCGGTCATGACAGGGCCAACAAGGAGATGAGCGAACGGAACCTTCAAGGGGTGCAATGGCCCAGGCGCGCCAGAATGGCGTCGAGCTTGGTCTTGAGGGTGTCTGCGGTGAACGGCTTGACGATGTAGCCATTGACCCCGGCTTGCGCGGCTTCGATGATGTTTTCTTTCTTGGCTTCGGCGGTGACCATCAACACCGGCAGGCTGCGAATGGCTGGATCGGCATGCGCACGGATATGGCGTAGCAGGTCGATGCCCTGCATATTGGGCATGTTCCAGTCGGTGACGACGAACTCGATGCCGCCCGCCTCCAGCCGCTTCAAGGCCTGCACTCCGTCTTCAGCCTCATCAATGGTTCCGGTCACGTAGCCGGTTTGCATCAGCAGTCCGCGCACGATGCGACGCATGGTCGGGAAATCGTCAACGACGAGAAATTTCATGGGCGGTCGGCTGATGAGGGGATGCCATGCCCCGGCAGTGTGCGGTCACGGGACAAGGAAAATCTGCTTGTGAGTGATAACGGAACATTTCCGGTGAACTTGAAGGCTTCGCCGGGAGAGATCAGCGTTTTTGTCTCTTTGCGTGGGTTTGATCTCGATCACTCTCGAGGTCGCCTCCATCCTGACGACCCTCAATGAGCCGGACGCCGGACATGAAAAAAAGCAGGTCTTCGCAAGGGCGGGCCACTGGGATGGCCGCACATAGGCCTCTCGGTTTGTCACTGTCGCACGCAGGCTTCACGCCAGGACACCCAGCCCTCACGGCTTCGCCGCCCTTTCCTCCAGCACCTGCTGCTCCATCCACTGCAGCAGCGCACGCATTGCCGCTTTGCGCTCCTGCTCATACGCACTCTCGTGCGTCAGGGCGTGCCAGCGCAGCGCTTGCGGATCCTGCACCCCCTGGCGGGTCAGGAACCGGGTGACGGGACAGGCTGAGAGACTGCACATGTGGGGGTGACCGTCATGTTGGATCCGCCACAGATACGCCGTCGCCCCCAGCCAGGAGTGCAGATCCTCTCCGCCGGGCAAGGGCAGCGGCGTGTGGGCGCGCAGCCATTCGGGGAAGGTGTCAATGGGCATGGGCCGCGCCAGACCATAGCCCTGCCCGAGCGTGCAGCCCAGAATCTGCGCCACCTCGATCAGCGCCGCGTCCTCCAGCCCTTCGGCCACGACGGCACAGTCCATGTCGCGCCCCATCTGCAGCACCGTGCGCATGAGCGCAATGCCCTGCAGTGGGTGCGCTTGCACATCTTTGACCACATCCTGGTCGATCTTGATGACATCGAAGGGCAGGCTGGCCAGGCGTTTCATGCTGCTGTAGCCCGAGCCCAGATCGTCCATGCCCAGCCGCACGCCCAGCGCGCGCAGGCGCAGGATCGCCTCGTCGACCACACGGGCGTCGATCTCCTGCGTCTCCAGCAGCTCCAGGGTGAGCGCAGCGGGCGGCAAGTCGGCCTCACGCAGCGCGCGCTCCACCCACAGCGGGCAGTCGGGCTCGACCAGGGTGGTCGGGTCCAGGTTGAGCGAGAGGGTGAGGTCCAGGCCGTCCTGTCGCCAGGTGCGCAAGGCGGCCAGGCTTTGCGTCAGTCCCTGGCGGAACAGCACCGCCAGATCGGTCTGACCCAGCGCCGGTAAAAAGACCCCAGGGGCGATGAGCCGGCCCTCGCTCGATTGCAGCCGCGCCAGAGCTTCGATCTTGATGATGCGGCCGCTGGACAAATCCACCACCGGCTGCACCACCAGGCGCAAGGCGCCCGCATACAGCAGGCTGCGCCACTGGGCCCGCTCCCTGGCATCGCGCGGCGGCAGCGCCCCCGTGGAGCGGGCGAGTCCTTGCTCCCAGCGATGTTGCACCGCATCGAGCCAGACTTGCAGCAGCGGGCTGGAGAACTGGTGCGGATAACCGCCCAGCAGGTAGAGCAGCGCCTCGACCGTACCCGCACGCATCAGCGGGATCACCACGCCGCTGCGCCAGCCCAGCTGCCGCGCGTAGGGATGCCACGGGGCCGTGCGGGGGTCTTGCAAATAGGCATCGACCACTTGCCGGGTGCCGCTCACCCAGGCTTGCCCGAGCGGGCCGCGCTGGCCATCGGGGCCGGGCAGGATGCTGGGATACACGCCCTGCGCGTCGATCTGCGCCTGCACCTGCGCCGCCTGCGCGCCGCTGGCGAGCGCGATGCGCAGTTGCCCGCCCTCGAACACCCGGAACACCGCCGCCGTGCGAACGCCCGGCAAGGCCGTGAGCCGGTCGAGCTCGACCTGCATCCATTCGCCCAGGCGCGCCGTGGCAGGCAGCGGCTCGGCCGGGAGGGCGTGATAGGTGACCAGCAACGCCTGCTGCGCGACGATCTCGCCCTGTAAGTCCTCTTGCAAGCGCGCCTGGACCAGGCGCAACAGGCGGTAGCGGGTGACCGCCATGACGGGAGCGCGTTCGATCTGCGCGCGCAGCAGTGACGCGTACAACTCCACCGCGCGCATCAAGGCCACGACCGGCAGACCGACGAGCAGATGCACCTGGCCGAGGTGCTGGGCGCGGGCCTGAAGGGCTTGTGCCGTGGTGTCCGGGTGCAGCAGAAACTGCAGGTGCTGCGCCTGCGCGGCCTGGAGATGCGCGAATTCCTGCGACGACAGCGCATCCAGGATGGGGGCGGTCTGCGGGTCTTGCCGCAGATGGACGTAAAACGCTGCTGTGAACTCGGGCGCGACGGTCTGCAGCACAGGTTCGAGGGTGCACAGCAGCGCCTGCGCGTCAGGCCCGTAGGGGTCGAACGGGGCTTCGACTGGTGGGGCAGCGAGCGTGCCTTCGCGCCACAGCCGCCACCACTGCGGGCGATCGCCTTTGCGCGCCTTGGCCTGATACATCGCCGCATCGGCGTTGCGCAGCAGGGTGTCGCCGTCCTCGCCGTCCCCCGGAAAGAGCGCCAGACCCAGGGTCATGCCCACCCGCGCCTGGCGGCCCTGCCCCAGGTCGAAGGGCTGCTGCACCGCCTGCGCCAGGCGCTCGGTGATGAGGGTCAGTTGCGCTTCGAAGGCGGCGGGGTCCAGGTCTTCGAGCAGCACGACGAATTCGTCGCCCCCCAGACGGGCCAGGTAATCGGTGTTGCGTAGTCGGGCTTGCAGCCGCTGGGCGAGTTCACGCAGCAGCCGGTCGCCGGCGTCGTGGCCAGACTGATCGTTGACCGGCTTGAAGTCGTCCAGATCGATCATCCCCACGGCCAGCACACTGCCACGGCGGCGGGCGCGCGCCAGGGCATGCGGCAGGTGTTGCTCCAGGGCGAAGCGGTTGGGGATCTGGGTCAGGGCGTCGGTGCGGGCGGCTGCGGCTTCCTGCCGCTGCAACTGCCGCAGCCGCTCCTTGAGATCGAGTTCGTCCAGACCGTGACCCAGCAGCGTGGCCACGCGCGCGCACGCCTGCACGGTCTGCGCATCGAACGCCCCCACCCGGTCGGCGACGAAGACCAGCACCGCATGCAGCATCCCGCCGCGGCGCACCGGGGCGGCCAGCGCGCTGGCCCAGCCCGCATGGGCGACCGCGTCGGCCCAGTCGGCCCCGGCCTGCGCGGCGACGTTGTCCTGGTGGACCTGAACCGACTGGGTGCGCCAGGCCAGAGCCACCAGCGCGGTGGGATGGTCGGGCGGCACCGTCAGGCGTTGCACCAGATCGGCCCCGCGCCCGGCGTGCGCCACGGCCCGCAGGGCCCCCTGGTCGTCGGGCTGCGCAATCCAGACTGCATGAAACAGCGTCTCCTCCGTCAGGCGCTGGCAAGTGCGATCGAGCATCTCCTGGCTGCTGCGGCCCTGCAGCAGAATATCGCCTTCGGCGACCAGGGCCTGATACAGGCGCTGCAGGCGGGCCAGATGCTCGCGCTGTTGAACCTGTGCGGTGATGTCGCGTTGGGCGCCGATGAAGGCGATGAGCCGCCCCTGGGCATCACGCACGGGGTCGATGCGCAGCCAGTTCCAAAACGGCGTACCGTCTTTGCGGACGTTGAGGATCTCGCCCGAGAAGGATGTGACCTGCTGCACCGCTCGGGCGATGGCAGCCACGGTCTGCGCATCGGTGTGCGGCCCCTGCAGCAGGTCACAGTTGCGCCCGAGCATCTCCTGCGGCGTGTACCCGGTGATGCGGGTGAAGGCCGGGTTGATATACAGGGCGAGGCCGTCGATGTCGCTGACCAGCACGCCGTCGGCGGCGCTCTCCAGCGCGGCGCGCAGCAACACCAGCTGCTGGAGCGTCTGCACCCGCTCCAGCCCCCAGCCGATGTTCTGGGCCAATTCGCGCAACAGCGCCCGTAACGGGGCCTCAAAGGCCGCTTCGTCCTCGCGGAAAACCATCAACACGCCCCACACCTGCCCGTCGCGCTCAATGGGCAGCGCCGCACTGGCCCGCAGGCCCAGGGCTTGGGCCTTCTCGCGCCAGGGTGCAAGACTAGCGTCACTCAGATCGGTGTTGAACACCGCCTGGTTCTGCCGGAAGGCGACCACCGTGGGGCACAGCCCTGTGGGGCCCTCCTCGCGGCTGGAGATCACCAGCCCGTCCAGATAAGTCACCTGGCCAGCGGCCGCCAGAATGCGAAACACGCCGTCGTCCTGCGGGCGGGCGATGAACGCCAGGGCCAGATGGCCGCGCGCATGGGCGAGGTTGCAGATCTGTTGCAACAAGGTGGATTCGTCCTGCGCCAAGGCGATGGTCTGGTTGGCCTGGGCCAGCAGGTCTTGCAGCGCAAGGACGCGCTGCAGTTGTGCCTGCGCGGCCACGAGCGACTGGGTCTGGGTCGATAGCTGGCCCAGCAGCCGGTCACGGCGCTGCAGCAAGGAGGCCACCGCCCAGGCGGCGGCCAGCAGCAGGATGGCAATGACGCCCACGAGGCCCCAGGGTGGCGCCGTCTGCAGTCCGAGCATCTGCGCCGCGTCGGCCGGCCAAAGGGCCTGCACCGCCAGCGGCAGGCCGGCCACGTTCACCTGGACCCAGCGGCCAGACGGCAGGGCTGGCGTCTTGGCCGCAAAGTGCACCCCCCGGGCATCGACTTCCCCAAGCAGCGAGCCATCGCGCGTGTCGAGCACCCGTATCGTCCAAAAGCTGCCGCGCAGCGCGGGGTTGGCGAGCAAATCCTCCAGCCGGTAGGGTGAGCCCACTAAATACCTGGTCTGACCTTGGGCATCGGTGATGCGCGTGCGCATGGTCAGGATGTGACCGCTGCCGTGCCCGGTCTGGGCCGCGCGCGCGGCATAGCGGTCTTGCCCGATCAGAAAATCGGGCTGCGCAGGCAGGGGGGTGAACTCGCTGGCTCCGGCGATGGGACGGCTGGACTGGGCTTGGGTGGACCAGAGAATGCGGTTGCCATCGGCGCTCAGGATGTTGAAGGCATACAGATTCGGGTGCAGGGCGATGAAGGCGCGCAGACTGCGCACGGCGTTGGCATCGGGGTGGCTGGGGTCGGCCTGGGGCCCGAGCAGGGCCACCCCGGCAAATTGCAGCTCGATGAACTGGTTGCTCAGGCGCTGTTGAAGGAGTGCGGCTTGTTGTTGCGCCGCGTTTTGCGCCTGCGCGCGAATCAGCTGCGCGCCCTGCAGACGGCGCTCGTGGCTGTTCCAGGCGAACAAGCCGAGCACGATCCCCAGCGGCAGCAGCAACACCGCCCACAGCACGGAACGCGCGCGCAGGAGGGTGTGCAGGTGAGTGCGCAAGAGAACAAGCAGGCGCATGCGCGGGGTCGGCTCAGAGTTCAAGGGCCGGTCTGTGCGGTCGATTCGATCAGGTCGGCGCTGGGCACCCCGGTCGTCACGGTCCACAGACGGCGCCGCGCGGCTTGTTCCAACCACCGCTGCGACAGGGTTTGCAGCGCCATCTGGCGTTCGGCCGCATCACGCTGCCACGCGACCAAGGCAGCCGCATCGCCGCGCCGCACCGCATGGTCACAAGCGCGCAGAGCCTCGACCAGGGCCGCGCGCGCCGCGTCCATCTGCGCCGCCAGGGTATCCAGGGGATCTGACTGAGATGGAAACGGGCGTTCGGGTAACGATCCGGAAAACAACTTGAACATACGCGGTCAAACGGTCTTGTGGGCAAGAGACTCGGACTCGATCAGTGGAGTGACGCGCATCATGGTGCCCGCAACCCAACGACTTGGGCGTGTTGAGGATGGATGGTGCCAAAGCATAAAGGCCACCGAACAAGACGCGCCCAAAATACTCCCGCACTCCGTGACAAACATCACGCGCTGCGCGAATCTCTCCATGACCGACCCTTCCCCGGTTGGAATCTGAACCTTAGGATGAGGGGGCTCGAGCCAACCGATGACCGGGCTCTTGTTTTTCCATGTCGACAGACGCCTTACCCCACGCTCCTGTCCCGCCGCTTGCGGATCGGGTCGAAGCGCTACTGCGCGATCCGCGTGGGCAGTTCCTGCCGCGCCCGGTCGTGCTTTGCGAGCTGCGCAGCGCCCACCCCGAACAGGTAGTCATGCAAGTGGGTGAGGATGCGCTGGGCCGGGTGCAGGTGCTCACGGCTGCGCCGCTCTCCGACGGAGTGGAATACAGCCTGTGCGACAGCGAGGGGCCGTCGGATCGTCCCTCCGAGGTCTATGTGCTCGACAGCACCCGTGAGGGCCTGCGCCCCGAAGATGCCCAGGCGCCCTGCTGGATCAATACCCTCAGCCCCGTGCGGGTGCCTGGGCAGCCTTGACGTCCGGAGGCATGCCGGCGTGATCCCGTTCTGGAAGAAGCCACCTGCGGCCAGGGAGCCTGTGGTGGCGCTCAGCGCCGAGGTGCCGCCGGTGCACACGGTGTCTCTGGCGCTGGGCGAGCAGCGTGCGCGGGAGGTTCTCCAGCGCGGGACGCAGCGCCTGGCGCACCTCGCGGCGGCGCAGGGCGGGATTGTGGTGCGCACCGATGGCAGCAGTCTGCTGGCCTTGTTC
>Ga0315298_1004481_pt1 | contig 20856 bp, 15 predicted proteins | sample WHS_1_MG_FD_203077 | JGI IMG/M metagenome (GOLD analysis project Ga0315298, IMG submission 203077) | Extremophilic microbial mat communities from Washburn Hot Springs, YNP, Wyoming, USA - WHS_1_MG | ecosystem: Environmental > Aquatic > Thermal springs > Hot (42-90C) | place: USA: Wyoming...
CATTTGGGGCTGGATTAGCCAACGGGGGGGAGAATCAGGCCTTCAGGTTCAAAGATGACCTTTCTTTCCCCTTCTTCCACCTGTCCGAGATGGAGCAGCTCATAGCCGGCTTTCTGGCCTATAGCGATGGTTCTATCGACTTCTTTCTCAGGTACGAAGATATAAAAGCCTATTCCCCAGTTAAAGGTGGTAAGACAATCAATGAGACTTACGCCGATTTCTCTCATGAAGAGAAAAAGAGGGGGTATTTCTTCCACCCATTTCTTGATCCGGTAAGTGAAGGGTCTTTTGCAATAGGCAATCTTACTGAGGCCACCTCCAGTGCCAGCTAAAAGAGAATGAATTTCCACGTTGTTTTCAAGCAGGGCTTCGACCAGAGCCACATAAGAGCGAGTGGGAATCAAGGCTTCTTCTCCCAGGGTTCGGCCATGGGGCAGCAAATGCAGAAATTTATCCTTGAGGGTCATGGCCTTCCTGATGACCAGAGAAATTCCATTGGCATGAATTCCGGAGGAGGTGACACCGATAATCTGATCCCCGGCCTGAAGTTTACTACCAGTAATCATCCTTTCTGGCGGCGCAATTATGCCCGTAACGCACCCAGAAAGGGAAGGGGCGCTTCTAACGGGGGGTTCAGCCCTGATCAGGTAACGAAGGGCAGGAGATTCGCCTGCCGGAAGGGCCATACCGCACATTTCGCAGGCTTTATAGAAGCTTTCAGCCAGATCGCGGCTTCTCTTCTCATCCAGGAACCAGTCGCTATCACCGGCCGCCACTTCATCCGTATAAATTACAGGCAGAGCCCCCTGACAGATAACGTCATTGGCAGCCATCAGGGCGGTATCGATGCCGATGCCTTCATAATAGGTCCGACCCGTACCGGCATGTTGATACATCCATTCAGCAATCCAGTTTTTATTACCTAAGCCCTCCTGAGTCTGGCACCAGAGATGGGGTTGCTCGCCGCGATAACTAAAAACGACGCCATGCAGGCCAAGGCTTTCCGGTTCAATGTAAACCCCTCTTTTGTTGGGAAAGGAAAGGGTGCGCCGGCCAGCCTCAATCATGGCCATTTTGAAGGGCTCAATCTTGGAGTAATCGACTCCAGATTGAGCATATTCTGATTTTGGTTTTTCCTCTCTCATTTCAGTCCTTTCTTTTTAATGGCAAATTGGCCCCTTAAGGGCGGATAGTTAAGTAACGGATATAATCTATAGCCTCCAGGACGCCGAAATCAATGGTCCTGGCTAAATTTTGGCTTTTAGGCCTTTTCAGGAAATTGGGCTTAAGACACGCTGGTTGAATCCTGATAGTGCAGAAAATCTTTTTCCGCCGTCTTTAAAAGATAGAAAAATCAGAGTTGGTTAATTCTGGACCCAAGCATCTATTAAGAGGATCTGTTAAAAAATTCAGTTGTCCAAAATTTGTCGTAGCCATATAATTTTGAGGGAACAATCCTTTAAATGAGGGAAAATGAGAAAGCTAATTTTGTTTTTAATTCTTGTTGTTCTGGCCTATGGCGCCTTCAATCTTTATATGAAAAGCACCAGCCCTGAAGTCAAAATAGTTCATGGCCTGGAAAAAGAATTTCACCGCTCTGTTGATAAATATTTCACGGCTCTAAGGCAGACGGCTGAACCAGGTCTGGTGGTTATTGCCGAGCCGGAGAAAGCTGAAAATGAGATAAGAGAAATCAGAACAAAGCTTCGGGAAATAATGGTAACCCTGACGGAAGAAAAGGCTATCAAAAGAGCCAGGAAGCTTGAAACTGAAATCCAGACATTCTGTGAAAAAAATGGGATAGACTGATTCTCAAAATTTAATTTCAGGCAGGTGCTAAAATTTGACTTTTGCCCTCAATAAAATTTTTTCGCTATCTCGTTAGATTTTTCGATAGAAGCTAGCAATCCAGATTTTAATCTCAAGACATGGAGATTAAACTTGATAATTTTGTCACTCTTTCAGGAAGGAAAATAAAGGGGTTGCCTCCAGAAAAAAATTAATTTATATTAATTTCGCTAAGAGGATAAGAGCGATGGGGGAATGACAACTCTTTTTAATAATTCTCTTTCTGGTAGCGGGGAGAAGTCCCTCTTTAAACAATTATTCAGAGAGCCCCGTTTTAAATTTTTCCGTTGTTTCCTGACTTCACTTTTTATTCATAGTTCCATTTTTGGTCTCCTTTTCCTGGCTACGGCTCGTCCCTCAGGAAAAGGGATTTCTTTCCAGCCTGCTAGGAGGATATCTGAATCCGAACTGAGTCTGAAAAAGGAAAAAGCCCTGATCAAAGCCCTGGAATTTTTCCAGAATAAAGCCGGTGGCAAGGCAACCAGGCTGGAGGAAAGGGAGGTGCAAAAACTCGAAGCTATTTTAAGCACTTTACGGGAGATGAATATTTCACCCGAAATTCTGACAGAGGAAGATTTAACCTCCTTTTATCAGGCCCTTCTTGGCCGTTTATTTTCAGGCGACTCCGGTTCTTACGAGCTGGAAAATAAGGACAGAGCCGGAGGTGAAATAATTCCCTTCCGGGAAAAATCGCTCAGGGAAATTCAAACTGACCGCGGTCTGGTCTTTATTCCCCCCTCTTCGCCCGGTGAGGCCTGGGGGGTTCTTCCGAAAGACCGATTCCAGACGCTACGCCGTTTGACTGAGATTAAACCTGTCGAGAAAAAATATGCCCTTCAGGGAAGCAATGTTTTAATTAAAAGCCCCTATGGCGTTGAGATTGTTCCCAGGGCTTATTTCTATAAAAAATCCCCCTATGAGGAAATTCTGGCCAGGGGAGCAAATCTTTTCTATTTTGTCAGAGGCTTTCCTTCACTTCCCCTGGAATTAGAAAACGACATGGCCTCGGGCTTTCTTTCGGCCTTTGAAGAGAAATCTTTCCCCTCCGAAATTTATTTTCAAAGCGGCATGGCTCCTTTAAGAATTTTATTTTTTGAAAATATTCAGAGCCCGGGTAAAAAACGAGTGGCTGAAGCTGAGAATAAATCGACCGGGAAAAATGAAGCTTATCTAAATGAGCTTATTAAAAATTGGCCAATAATTCTGGAGGAAATGGTTGGCCTTCCGGAAAAAGAGCAATTAGATATTTTCCTGGAGAAATATTTAAAAAATCTTGATTTGAATGATCCCCGGGTGGCTGACCTTACAGAAGACTTCCTGACCAGCAACCTCAATAATGTGATCATTCCCATCAACCATATTTCCGTGGCCTTCGATTACCTGGAGGAGCTTTATTTTAATAAGACCTTTGACCGGCCTATTCTCGATTTTCTCCGGCAGCATCTGAAAACCAGAGTAGGGATTCAATTCTTGCTTTATCTCGCCTCCCAGTATGCCTTTGAAAGGCGAGCCCTGAATTATCTGGAATTGGCCTATAAAGAAGCCAGGGAATTTCTCGCGAAGCGCTTTTTGCCGGCCGAGATTTATGATCAGATGGCCAAAAGCTTTATTGTGGTCTTGATTTATGAGGATGTTGTTGACGCAGCCAGGCGGCAGGGTTATCGCTCCATGAGCGAAATTGAGGAAGTTTATTTTAAGGCCGAAGCCAGTTGCTATCAGTATTTGATTGAATTAAATGAGGATTATCGTGACCGGGGCTGGTTTGAATTAGGTTGTTTATACTGGAATTCGGGCGACAAAGAAAAGGCCATCGATTGCTGGCAGTCTATCAGCCCTGATTTTCCCTCCAGGATATGGCAAGACATCGTGAAGACCCTCACGATATATAAAAATAAGGAGAAGGCCTATAATTATATTGATAAAATCCTGGGCGCCTCGAGCTATGAAAATTGTTTGAAGCTGCTTAACCGGCTCCTTAAAGCCGGCCGCTGGGAAAAGCGCTGGTCCCAGGCCGAGCTTCTTGAGTAAGAATCTTCGGCCAAAAGTGTGCTCATTTATCAGGCCTTTATTGACGATATTTCTTTTAAGCTCAAAAGAAAAATAAAAATCAATTCTGAAATGGAAATAGCTTTTTTCTCATTCTATCTTTTAAAAAGTGATCCAGTTTAGACTTTCTAAAGCCCCGCTCTTGCCCTTATAAGGAGAGTCGATCGAGGCTAAATAATATCGGATTATTAACAAGATAAAATTCCATAAGTCAACATACTTCTGAAGGGAGCTATTAACTAGTTGATTAAGCCAAGGTAAGTTTGAAATTTCACTCGCCTCGGTTCTCAAATTTTATCTTCCCGGAAATTTCAATTTTGTCCAGGCGAAAGAGGGCTGAATCTCCAGGACAAAAGCCGCGGATGGATAATTCTTCAGGTCTATCCATTAAAAATCGAAAGAGCCAAAAATATAGATGGAAAATAGACAGCGCCAGAAGCTTTTTGACTTGTTTTTACCTCTATGTTATAAGCCTTTCCCGATGGACAAAAGACCCCTCGTTATTCTCCGACGCTGTGAAAGTTATGACCCTGAGCTCATTTCGAATATTATTCGTCAGGGGATAGAGCAACTGGATTTGGTGGCCAGAATAAAAGGGAGAATAACCATTAAACCCAATGTCGTTATGGCTCATCCTGAAGTAGCCCCCTCAGCTTATACCCGTCCGGAATTCCTTGATGGCCTGCTGCGGGCAATTGAAAGTATGAGATTGGTTCGAGAGGGTTTGAGTTCAGAGCAAGGGAAGGAAACTGGTCGGGATTTTCTCATTTCCATTGCCGAAAAGTGCGGGGCAGGCTTACCCACAACCAGGATGTTTCGCCATGCCGGTTATTATCGCTTAAAAAGGGAACATGCGATTCGCCTGGTGGCCATTGAAGAAGCCCGAAAAAGAACCATCCGGCTCGAGAAAGGGGTAATTCATAAGAAAATAACCACGGCCAGAGAAATGGTTGAGCGCGATTTTTTCATTGCGGCCCCCAAGCTTAAAACCAATGTTCTTTCTCACGGATTGACGGCTGCCCTTAAACTCAACATGGGTCTTCTCTGTGACCGGGAACGGATGTGGAATCATAATTTTAATCTGGATGAAAAAATCGTGGATTTGCTGGAAGTGGGTTATCCTGATTTTATTGTCACCGATGCCATCGAAATTGCCTGCGGCGGGAATCAGCTTACCGAATGGGGTTTTCCTCTTGGTTTAATCATTATGGCCAAAGACCCCCTGGCCCACGATGTTGTCTGCAGTCATGTTTTGCATCTTAACCCTGAACAGATTGGTCATTTAAGGGCCGCGGCCAGAAGAGGCTATGGCTCATTGCGCCTGGAAGATGTTGAGCTCGGTGGTGATATTTTGCTCGAGGAAATTCGCGAGAAAACAAAAAATCTCGTTACAGGTTTTATTCGGGTGGAAGAAGCCCACAAGAATATCAGGGTTCTCAATGGCGAACCCTACTGTACTGGAGGCTGTCAGGGAGTCTTCCTTGACTGGCTCTATATGATTCGCGACCGCAAACCTGGACTCTGGGCAAGACTTCCTGCCTGGACAGTGGTTATCGGGAAATATCCAGGTTCGATTGAAGCTCGCCGCCTCCTGATTCTTGGGGATTGCACAGAGGTTCAGGGAAAAATCAGGGCCAGAAAAAAGCGACGTATTCGGGGCTGTCCGCCAAAACATAAGACACTGGTTTTATGGCTTTTGCTTAAAGCCGGTATAGTTAATCCCCTTTTTCGGCTTGACCTGATTCTTGATGCCTACTTCTTTCTTTTCCTTTCCTGGGTGAGGCGAGTTCTAAAAGGAAGATTATAAAAATAGAAAAATTAGAATGAAAAATGGGATCAATGGCCATGAAAAATTTAGATGGTCGGTTAATTATTGCCGGGGAAAGGGTTGAGACTCAGGAAAAAATTAAAGTAGAAAATCCGGCCACCCTGGAAATTCTGGGCGAAGTCTGTCTGGCCTCATCCCAGGATGGCCAGCGAGCTGTCGAGGCCGCCCGGGCGGCTTTTCATTCCTGGCGTTCCCTGGCTTTTAGACAAAAGCAGGAAATATTCAAGGCGGCTAAAGAGATATTATGGCGCCGGGCTGAGGAGATAGCCCGATTAATTACCCTAGAAAAAGGTTCCCCTCTCGTTGAATCTCTGGCCGTTGAGGTGCTGGGTATTCTGGAGACCCTGGATTATTATAGCCGGCATCAACCTGATTCTCTTCGGCCCCGGAAAGCCCCGGTTCATGTACCCTTTTTTGCCCATAAGAAAAATCGTTTTCTTTTTCAGCCACTTGGCCCGACCCTGGTAATTTCCCCTTGGAATTTTCCCTTTTTACTTTCGGCCAGTGACGTTATCTCCGCCCTGGCGGCTGGGAACACCGTCATCCTTCGGCCTTCTACCTCGACGCCCTTCTGTGCTCTGGCCATAGGCGAAATTTTCCTCGAGGCCGGGCTTCCTCCCGGAGTTCTTAATGTTGTCCCCTGTCGCGTGACTCAGGCTGAGGAATTGATCCTCAATCCTTTAATTCAGTGCCTTCTTTTTACGGGAAGTGTGGCTACCGGCAAGAGAATTATGGAACTGGCCAGCCGCAACTTAACTTCCCTGGTTCTGGAACTTGGCGGTAAAGACCCTATGATTGTCCTGGAAGATGCCGATGTGGACATGGCGGCTCGAGGTGCTGTCTGGGCCGGCTTTATGAACACCGGACAGAGCTGCGCCTCTGTCGAGCGAATTTATGTGGCGGCCAAAATTGCTCCAGCATTTATAGAAAGAGTAGTGGCTTTAACTAAAGCCTTAAAATTAGGCAATCCCATCGAGCCAGAGGTGGATTTAGGACCCATGGAAAATTCGAGCCAGCGGAAAGTGGTAGAGGAACACGTTCAGGAGGCAGTAGCTAAAGGAGCTAAGGTTCTATGCGGTGGTAAAAAGTGGTCGGGATTACCTGGCTATTTTTATGAACCCACAGTTCTGATCAATGTTGACCATTCCATGAAAATCATGAAAGAAGAAACTTTTGGTCCTGTCCTCCCCATAATGACTTTTAATAATATTGAGGAAGCGATAGCTCTGGCTAATGATAGTCTTTATGGACTGACGGCTTCTGTCTGGACACGCAACCCGGAGAAAGCAGCCCGGGTGGCCGAGCAGCTTGAAGCCGGCACGGTCACCATCAATGACCATATGTTTAGCGCTACCGAGCCCAGGGCTATCTGGGGAGGTATCAAGCAGACGGGTATAGGCCGATCGCACGGTCCCTATGGTTTGCTCGAGCTGGTCAACATCAAATATGTTTCGGCTGATTTTAGCGGCAAGGAAGATAGAATCTGGTGGTATCCTTATTCTCTAAATAAATACGGGCTCCTGCAGGAATCGCTGAATCTCCTTCATGGTGACCGCTTTAAAGAAAAGGCCAGAGCGCTCTGTTCTCTTTCTTCTCGAATGAAGGCAATTCGAGCCGGCCTTCCTCTTTCCAGCCTGCTTCGCACTCTCTCCCGCCTCCTGCACTAAAAAATCAGGTTATCTATCATCATTGCGAAAAAGAGAAGCAAGATCATCCCGCAAATTAGAGAAAGAACAAGGATGAGATGCTCTCCGAAAACCGCCACGGGGCAATTGTTTGCTAATCGACCTGCACTAAATTTAACGGAAAGCAATAAAAAGGAAACAAAGAAAACGGACGAGATGTCGATGACGTAGAAGCAACGATACAAAATCGGCCTTAAAATGTTTCACTCGAGCTTTTTTGACGGCGAGGAAACAGTGGCGACTATACATAGAAGCCCATATGGCTAAGATAGGGCTCATTTGGTCATCGGAAGGGAGAGATGTGGGAACCGATTAGAATTGTATTTTAAATAATGCTTCTCCCTTCCAGAGGATTGGAATAGTTAAAACATCCCTGATGATGTTATAGATAAGTTAAGTCATATTGGGACAACAAGACTATATCGGATGGGCTGGACCATGTTATATCAGCGGGATTAATTAAATTTAGGTTATTGACATAGAATCCAGATTTGCTATAATTTTGTAGCAAAAATGGAAACTATATCGAAAGTAGATGCCATCAGCACATTGCACCAAAAGAAAGTTACTTTTTTTGATATTATCGATGCCAGCAAAATCTTTGGGATAGAAAAAAGAAAAACCCTTTATGTCCTTTTGCAAAGGTTAGAAAAAGATGGCGTGATTAGAAGAATCGTCAATGGCAAATACTATTTTGCTCTGAGAGACTACCATGAATTTGAATTGGCCAATTTCCTGGTTAATCCCTCTTATATTTCCTTTGAAAGCGCTCTTTCTTTTTATGGAATTCTTCCTCAATTTCCCTACACCATTACTTCCGTAACTCCCCTAAAAACCAAAAAGATTAATTATCTAGACAAAGAATATGAATATTCTCATTTAGATAGTGGCTATTTCTGGGGCTTCATAAAAAAAGATAAATTTTTAATCGCCACTCCTGAAAAGGCCCTTCTGGATGAGCTCTATTTTATGGCTAAAAAGCTAAGAACTGTCCATATTCAGGAGCTTGATCTTAAAATTATTGACAGAAAAAAACTCCGCGAGCTATCAAAGAGATATAAGTTTATTCCTCTTCATAAATTATTAGCTGATCTTAAAATATGTTAGAAAAAGGCGTGGCTCTTCAATTAAGCCGTGAACTAAAGATTGATCTCTTCACGATTTATCGCGAGTATCTCCAAATTCTTTTTTTGAAATATTTCTACGGACAAAAAGAAAGCCAGAAGATCTATTTAAAAGGAGGAACCGCCTATATGGTTCCTTTCGTTTTTCTGAAGACCTTGATTTCACCAGCCTTGTTAAAGCAGAAGGGCTGAAAGATCTCATCGCTAAAAGCATCAGGGAATTAAGCGCAGAAGTAACCAGCGTTTACTTTAAAAAGACAAAGTCGATGGCTGAATCATTCTCAGGTAGAATTTTTCAGGAGCTTCCTGAATTTAAAATACCTATCAGCATAAGATTGGATTTTTCTTTAAGGGAAAAGCCAGTTTTATCTGTTGATTCTTCTTATCTTGAGACCATCTTTCCAGTTTCTCCCTATCCCCTTATTTCTCACCTGAAAGCTGAAGAAATGCTGGCTGAAAAAATAAGGGCAATCCTAACTAGATGCCGGGGCCGAGATGTCTTTGACTTCTGGTTTTTGCTTTCAAAAAAGGTCGCTGTTGACTGGAACCTGGTTAATAAAAAGATGGCTATTTATAAAAAGAAAGCTAATACAGAAGATTTGTTAAAAGCATTAGAAGACTTCCCTCAAGATGAAATTAAAAATGATTTAACCAGATTTCTCCCCACCAGCCACCGAGGTTTAATCAAAGAATTAAAAAAGCTGGCCATTGAGAGAATAAAGGTTCTTTAATAATAATATCGAGCATCTTGAGTAAAACCAAGGACAGGTTGGCTGTTCCGTAAAAAATGTGACGATTTTTAGATAGAAATTCGGGAAGAACACCTTAAAAATAAAGGTGATAAAAGAGGTTGACCTACCCAAATGACCTTTTAAATATTATGCTAATTTTTTAAGCTCACAAAATTTCAAAGTCAGGGGTAAGAGAAGAGGAAGAAAAGATGATATGGAGAGTAGATAGGCAGTCGAAGATGGGCACGTGACAATCCCGACATCATTGAGGAGGCTAACCTAATATGGGATGAAGTGAGGCGCTTGGAACAGGTGTCCGGTCATAAAATGATTAAGAAGCGCCTTTTGTTGAAGACAACCGAACGCTTGAATGAAGGGAAAGGAGACAGCTTAGCGCTTATTTCAAAGCATATCCTTGGCTTCAGGGATATTGTTGGTTTAAAGAGAAGATTTGCCTATTCGAAGCTTCGTTTTATCTACCTTATTTATAAAGCCCAAATAAACATCAAGCTTGAGCCCTTCTTAAATGCCTAACTCTATTAATGGAGTATTCTAAAGATGCGACGATAAATGATGGAGGAAAAGTTTTCAGGAAATGGCAAGAATACATCCTCAATTATTTTGACCATTACGTTCCGAATGCCTTTACAGAAGGAATTCATACTCAGATAAAATTAATGAATAGGACAAATTACGGATTAAAAAACGTTGGTGTTGATGTAGAGAAAATGTTCCCTTGTTCCTCCCTTATCATCATCCCTTTAATGAAATCTCACCATACTTTTTATGAGGTTAGCCAGCTTTATATTGACCTGTTTGCCTGACAGAGTTTATATTATTAACAGAATTAGCTATTTATTTAATGGATGGGGTTTTGATGCTTAAAAATTATCTGAAGAAAATAGCTGAGATAGCCGTGCTTGGCGATGACCGTGAAGAAAGTTATTATTCCACTCTGGAGAGTCTCCTCTTAGATTACGTTAATTCCACTAATAGGTCGCATATCAAAGTGACTACACTTCCTAAGAAGACCGAGGCCGGAAACCCTGATTTCCGCCTCTGGGACGGAAAGCAGCATATAATCGGTTACATTGAGGCCAAAGCACCCACCAAAACAAATCTTGACGATATTGAGGATACCGACCAGCTCAAACGTTATCTACTCACTTTTCCCAATCTGATTTTAACCAATTTTTTAGAATTTCGTTTCTACCGAAATGGGACTTTGATAGATTCAGTTCAGATAGCCAGGCCCCTCATAATATTTAAGGTTAAACAGACTCCCCCTGTCGAAAATGAGGGCAAATTTTTTGAGCTTCTGGAAAAATTTCTTTCCTTTTCTCTTCCAAAGGTTTATGATGCCAGAACCCTGGCTATAGAGCTGGCCAAGAGAACCAGGTTCTTGCGGGAAGAGGTTGTGGCTCAGGAGCTTCAGGAAGAAAGTGGCGAGGGTGCAGGGGTTCTCTCCGGTTTTTATGAAGCTTTTCGTAAATATCTCATAGCAGGACTTACACCAGAAGACTTTGCTGACCTTTATTCTCAGACAATTACCTACGGCCTTTTTGCCGCCCGTACCCGTTCTGAAAACTCATTTAATCGAAAATTAGCCTATGATTACATTCCTCAAACGATCGGGATATTAAAGGATATTTTCCAATTTATCTCTCTCGGGAAACTGCCACCTCAAATGGAATGGATTATTGATGATATTTCTGAAGTATTAGCAGTTACCGATGTTAAAAAGATCCTTCACGATTATTATCACGAGGGAAAAGGCAGCGATCCGATTGTTCATTTCTATGAAACCTTTCTGGCTGAGTATGATCCGGAAACTCGTGAGAAAAGAGGCGTTTATTATACTCCAGAAGCTGTCGTTTCATACATCGTTCGTTCTCTTAATTATATCCTGAAAAAATATTTTAATAGACCGGAGGGATTAGCCAGCCAGACGGTCACTGTTCTGGACCCGGCTGCTGGTACACTTACTTTTCTGGCAGAAGCAGCTAAACTGGCTGTTAAAGAATTCGTTTCCCGTTATGGCGAAGGAGCTAAAGTTGACTTCATCCGTGATCATATTCTTAAAAATTTTTATGCTTTCGAGTTGATGATGGCCCCTTATGCTGTTGGCCATCTGAAAATGTCTTTTTTGCTGGAGGAAATGGGATACAAACTCCAGAAGGACGAAAGATTTAAGCTCTATCTTACTAACACCTTAGAGATGGAAGAGCTGGCTCAGTCTCATCTTCCAGGCATGGCTTCCCTTTCTGAGGAATCTCATCTTGCTGGTAAAGTTAAAAAAGAAACGCCGATTCTGGTAATTATGGGCAATCCGCCTTATTCTGGCCATTCGGCCAATAAAGGCAAATGGATAACCGATTTGTTAAAAAAGGGTTATGTTTCGCCTGATGGCCATAAAGACGACGGCTATTATCGGGTGGATGGCCAGCTGCTCGGCGAGAAAAATCTCAAATGGCTTCAGGATGATTATGTCAAATTTATCCGCTTTGCTCAATGGAAAATCGACCAGATGGGTGAAGGTGCCGTTGGCTTTATCACTAACCACAGCTATCTTGATAATCCGACCTTCCGTGGAATGCGGCAGTCTTTGATGAGAAGCTTCGATGAAATTTATGTCCTGGATCTGCACGGCAACAGCCTGAAAAAAGAGCGTTGTCCGGACGGAAGCAAAGATGAAAATGTTTTTGATATTATGCAGGGAGTGGCTATTGCTTTATTCATCAAGAAAAAAGGAGCGAAGCAAGTATGCAAAGTTTATCATTCGGAATTATGGGGTTTAAGGGAAAATAAATATGAGTGGCTTAGAAAAAATGATATCACCACGACTAAATGGACAGAGATTTTTCCCAGATCCGAATTTTATCTTTTTATTCCCCGCGAAGAAATGCTCCTTAAGAAATACAACAAGTTTTTAAAAATTAACGACATTTTTATTGTTAATAGTGCCGGGATAGTCACTGCTCGTGATAATCTGACAATAAAATGGAGTCCTGATGAGGTCTGGACGACTGTCTTAAATTTTTCTAAAATGGATCCAGAGCTTGCGAGGCAATCCTACAATTTAGGAAAAGATGCCAGGGATTGGAAAGTTGAATTAGCTCAGAAAGATTTGATTGAAAGTGGTTTAGATAAAAGGAAGATAGTCCCTATCTTATATCGTCCGTTTGATATTCGTTATACATATTATACTGGAAAATCCAGGGGATTCATTTGCAGGCCACGTCCTGAGGTTATGAAGCATATGATGCGAGAAAATTTAGGGCTAATTACAGTAAGGCAGGTAGCTGAGGGCATTTTTAATCATGCTTTTGTATCTAGCTCTATAACAGAAAGCAGAATAACATTAAGTAATAAAGGTATAGGTTTTATTTTTCCACTTTATCTTTACCCCATATGTATTAAGAAAGATTTGTTCAATAATCATGAGGAAATGAATAAAAGGGAACCAAATATTTCTCCTAAGGTCATCCAGGCTCTCTCTGAAGCTTATAAAAGGAAGCCAGGCCCTGAAGAAATTTTTTGTTATATTTATGCGATTCTTTATTCAAATATTTACAGACAAAAATACGCAGAATTTCTTAAGATGGATTTTCCCCGGATCCCTTTTACTAAAAATTATCGTCTTTTTTCCAAAATGGCCGATTATGGGAATAGACTTGTTGAACTACATTTATTGAAATCACCCGAACTTGAACAACCTGTAGTTAAATTCCAGGGTGAAGGCGATAACCGGGTTGATATTATTCGCTACGAAAAGAATCAAGTTTATATTAATAAGTATCAATATTTCGAAAGAATCCCGGAAAATATCTGGCTATACCAGATAGGGGCTTATCAGATCTGCGATAAGTGGCTTAAAGAACGAAAAGGCAGAAAGCTTAGTCTTGAGGAAATAAAGTATTATTGTAAAATTGTGACGGCTTTGAAAAAGACAATTGATATCCAGAACAGGATAGATGAGATTTATGACCAGATCAAAGAAGATCTGGTTGAATTTTGAAATTTATTTTATTAAGCTAAATTTGGCCTGTTGAGATTGATGAGATAATCCCTATGGCTACTAGAGAAATCTGGATTACCATTCCCAGACGCCGGGCTTTTAAAAATGTCTATCAATTGAAGATAACGCTACGTGGAATCAAGCCCCAGATATGGCGGCGAATTCTGGTTCCGGAGAGCTACACCTTTTATGATTTGCATGTGGCCATTCAGGACGCTATGGGCTGGGAGGATTACCATCTACACCGTTTTGAAATTAGAGGCGACAAAGCACCAGGAGGGCGGGTCATTATTGAGGCGCCATTTACTGAACCTGAGGAAGGGGAAGAAAAATTTATGAGCACCGAGGTGCCAATTTCCCTTTACCTTCAGAAGCCAGGGGACAAGGTTCTATATGTCTATGACTATGGGGATGACTGGTGGCATGATGTCGTTCTGGAAAAAATAGAACCAAGGAAGCCAAAGAAAAAATATCCATTGTGTTTAGATGGCGAGCGGGCTTGTCCGCCTGAAGATTGTGGTGGTGTCCCTGGCTATTATCGGTGTCTGAGAGCTTTCAGGAACAAAGATAATTCCGAGGGTCTTCTTAGCTGGCTCGGAGATTGGAATCCCGATAAATTTGACCCGGCTCAAGTAACATTTGAAAGCCCAAAAAAGCGCTTTGAAGCCGGCTTACGCTGATTAATTAGCCCGGAAGGTATTTTAATTAATTTTAAGGTTAGAACTGCAATTTTCATTTCCTAACAGGTTTTCCCGCAGTCGCAGGATCATCAATCATTTAAGATAGTATCCTTCGTCGAAAGCTTCCTTCTTCGCACCTTTTTGCCGTACCTTCATATAATCCTCTTAAACAAGCCTCTTTGAATCTCAAAGAATTGTGAATAACTCAAATTTTCTTTCTAAGGATCTTTTGCCAACGAATTTAAGTTAGTCATGATGATAACCAAAAGCGGGAGTTAAATTATTATACTCTATCTATCAGGAGAAAGAAAATATAAATAGATTATGATTAGATTCCGAGTTAAGAATCGAATGATCTAAAATTCAGCTTAAATCAATGACGGCTTTAATCACGCCATCTCGATAATTGGAGGCCAGATCAAAGGCTTTTTGGATATCTTTCAGAGGGAAATGGTGAGTGATGAGAGATTTCAGACGATTTTTCTGAGCTTTAAGAAAGGCCATGGCCTGAGGGAAAAAATTGTTCTGGCGCCTGACATTGAAGATGGTGATTTCTTTACGCCGCAAAATATGAGGATCAAAATAAATCTGATCCGTTTCCGGAATGCCAATAATAATTAACTGGCCGCCGGGCTTAAGGATGGAGACAGCCTGATGGAGCGCCTGCTGGTCGCCACAGCAATCAAAGGCCAGGTCAAATTCTTTCGAGCCAAAAATATCTTTAATTCTCTCTATATTTTCTGACGAATTAAGTGAAGAATCAGAGTCGGCCAGAGAACTTAATGCAGCCACAATTTCCTGGCGATCGGGATTCCCAACCCAGTTTGCGCCGAGGCGGCGAGCCTCGTCCAGACGGGCCTGAACCTTATCGGTGGCGACAATTTTTTTGGCTCCAGATAAGTGACAGTGGAGAATTAAGCCAAGGCCAATTGGTCCGCAACCAAAAATAGCGACCCTCTTTCCGGTTAAGCTGCCGGCCATTTGAGCGGCGTATAAGGCAATAGCCAGGGGTTCAACGAGCACACCCAGAGGAAATAAATCCTCTTCAATGATAAAACAATTTTTTTCAGGCAAGACCAGGTATTCCTGAAGGCAGCCTTCTTGCTGACCGGGACAGCCCAGGAACTTTAAATGCCGGCAGGTGTGCGGACGACCTGCGAGGCACTGGTCACAGCGGCCGCAGGTAATGGCCGGATCTATGACAATTTTATCTCCTGGTTTCAATTCCTTTACATCCGGGCCAACTTCCTGAATCAAAGCTATTGCCTCATGTCCGATGGTAAAAGGATAGGTGACAATCTGGTCGCCAATGCCTCCCTGGCGGAAATAATGTAGGTCTGAGCCGCAAATGCCCACCTGAACCATTTTTAAGAGAACTTCATCAGGCTGACGGATAACCGGTTCAGGAACGGCCTGAATGATGAAATTTCCTCTGGACGTTAGCTTGGCAGCGAGCATGGCCTCGATCTTATCTTTAAATATATTATTTTCAAAATTAATTTTCCTTATGACTTATCCTTAAACAGATAATTTATCATCTGCTCCAAGCTCAATTTCCTTATCAGGATAATTTATCAGATTTTCTGTAATTTGGGGAAGGCGAAAATCAGGTTTTTTCTGCGGGGCAAAAAATATGATGAGATGAAAAAACAAATTGAGAATAAAAAAGTGATCATACTTTTTGTCTGATTTCTGACTGCCAGATGATTCGTGGCGAGATGATTCGAAGAAAGATGTTTGTGCCAGATTTTTCTTTTAACCCGGGTCACAAAACTCTTTCCTGAAATGTGGCCAATTATTGAATTGATTTAAATTGATAAATTAAGGAACATTTTTTATTTTAGAGATACGAGACTGATCGCATGAATCCTCTTGATTCCAGAAAATTTAAGAATAAAGAAGAGCTGAGGAAAGCTGTCTGGGATTACATGGAGAAGAATAATCTCGTCACTTTTCCTCGTCCCTGTTTTGGCCGGATCCCGAATTTTGTGGGCGCAGAGAAAGCCACCTGGCATTTGAAAAACCTGAGGGAATGGCAGAAAGCCAGAGTAATTTTTTCGGCTCCTGACTCGGTTCTTCATCGGGCCAGATATGAAGCCTTGAAAGAAGGCAAAAGCCTTCTGGTAGCTGCACCGGGAATCTCCGGTTTTTACTGGCTAAAAGATATTCCAGGCAACGAAGCCTTCAGGGCTTCAACGATCAGGGGTTTCGCTCAATTTGGTGTTCCTGTCAGGATAAATTCGAGCCTGCCGAAGATTGACCTGTATCTTACGGGCGCTGTAGCCTGCGATAAAAGAGGGAATAGAATCGGGAAGGGTAGTGGTTTCGGCGATCGAGAAGATGATCTTCTTTCTGAAGCGGGCTTAATTGATGACAGGACGCCGCGCTTAGTCCTGGTCCATGAAATTCAGGTTTTTGAAGACCTTTCCTATCTTGCCGAGGAATGGGATAAAAAGATTACCATTATTGTTACACCTGAAGGTATTTACCGCATCTGAGCTGGCTTCTGAAATTTTCATTTTTTTATAATTTTACAGGCGTAGACACCGCCGGCAATGCTTCCTGGATGAGGCTGGAATTTAACCGTAATTTTGTTTTTGCCTCGGGTTAACTCAACTGGCAGCGGATACTCCACATCGAAGAAATCTCCGGGGAAATTAACGTTAATCCTCTGGCTGGCGATTTTTTCACCATCCACCAGAAGATCAAACTCGCGATTGAGGTCACTTCCCCAGTAGGTACAAATAAGAACCATGGGCCGGTCAGGTAAAACCCTGAGGTCATAGCTGAACCAGCCTTCGCTTCTGGCCTCACGATATTTCCGGCCTTCAATTTCTCCCGTGCGACTTCTTTCTTCCTGGAGGTTATGCTCCTTTTCTGAAGCTTCCTCACCGATGGCCACCTCATCCACAAGATGACGGGCTATTTCCCTTTCCTTCGCCTCCCTTTCTTTTTCTCTTTTAATTCTCATCTCCTCCGCTTTTTTCCAGCCGGCCTCATCATAGAAATGCCAGTAGATAGCGTAGCGTTTACCAAAAAGCTTATAGAAGGGAATAAGGGTGACATCCTCAGGGCGGCCTGCGCCCACAGTCCGAAAGGTTAAAGGCTCATCCTTAACAGGCTCCAACCAATCCTCCGGCCTTTCCATACTGGCCACCAAATCAGGGGCTCTAACCTTTTTGCCCCGGGCATGATAAGGACCATAGACATCTGTTTCTCTCAGGTCTTCTGTGGGTAGAACTCCCGCCAGAACAATCGGGCCATAGAGAATGGCGGCTATCTGGGGGTTATCCTGAATTGGCCAGAGATGAAAAGACATAGGTAAACGATATTCGATGCGGTCGCCATCCTTCCAGATTTCTTCCACCCGGATATAAGTTCCCGGAATAGCCATAATCAATTTCTTTTCGCCGTTGATAAAAAGTTCAGCTCCCTTAGTGGCCCAGTAGGGAACTCGAAGACGCAGGGCAAGGCGAGTGGGTTGTTTTAAATTTAAAATAATAGTTGTCTTCTCCTCTTCAGGAAATCTAGTTTCCTGGCGAAGACGAAGACCCCTTTCCGGCCAGACAAGTTCAGAGGCAATAAAAAGATTAATGTAGATTCCCTCTTGATCATGGAAATAGATTGCCTCAGCCGAACGGGGCGGGTTTTCAATACCGGTTCCGGTACAGCACCAGAAGGAATCAAAGGGGGTGGAGAATGTCTTATACCAGCCAGATTCCATGGGCACATAATACATGGTCATGCCGGTGGCTGGATCCTGCGTGGGCAGAATACCATTGAAAAGGGCTCTCTCATAATAATCAGCATAATAGGGATCAGGCTGGAGCATAAAAAGCTCTTTGGTCAGCTTAAGTAAATTATAGGTGCAGCAGGTTTCATGGGTGGCATTGCTCAGCTCGGTTGACATCTGACCAGGGTCTGTTCTCCAGGCTTCATAGTTACTTGTTCCGCCTGTAACATAGCAGCGATGATCCACCACCTGCCGCCAGAAAAATGTGGCCAGGTCATAATATTTTTTCTCCCCGGTATATTCATATTCTTTGACTGCCCCTATTACCTTAGGAATCTGGGTATTAACATGGAGCCCCTTGAGCTCATCACGGCCTCGGGCTAAGGGCTCGAAGAAAGCCTGATGGTCAAATTTCCGGGCCAGGGCGAGATAGTCCGGATTGCCGGTGGCGACATAGAGATTGGTCAGGACTTCATTCATGCCGCCAAATTCAGTTTCAAGCATCGCCTGTATTTGCTCCGGGGATAGCTTATCCAGCCTTGATTTAGCCCAGCTGGCCATCTTTTCCAGGATTCTCAGGGCCTGCCTGTTTCCTGTATAGCGATACATATCCAGCAGGCCAGCCATAATTTTATGTAAGGTGTACCAAGGAGCCCAGACCCTTTGCCTGGCTATTAACCGGTCGATAAATTCTTCAGGAAAAGCGCTGAGATATCCATTCCGGCCGAGGGCTTCCTGACAGCGGGCTAACTCGGTCACAATGTAATCAGCCTTTTTCTTCAGGTTTTCGTCTCCAGTCAGGGCAATCATCAGAGCACAGGCAGTTAAATAATGGCCAACAAAATGACCCCGGAGCTCTACCCCGGGGTCTTCCCAGCCCCCAAGCGGCTCGGCTTCAGAGGGCAGGCCAGCATTCAGACGGAAATTATGAAGAAGCCGGTCGGCCTCAAGCTCGTAAAGATATTTTCGATCTCTCTCTATCATTTCAAGGAAAGGACCTTCGAGGATTTTAATCTGATGAAGAGGAAAAGGATGGACAGCCAAGGAGACAGCCGGCTTAACTTTTTCCCTCATCAGCAATTCTTTCTTCTTGCAGCAGGGAAAGAAGACGAGGCTGATGAGAAGAAAGAAAAGGGAATAACGAAGAAGCCTAATTTTATTCTGGTTTTTCAAGGAGCTACCTCCTTCAAAATTCCATTGTGTCTTATATTTAATATTTTTTCAGCCAAAAGCAACATGGTTGAGATGGAATTTAATGCCAAGAAAATTCCATCTTCAGATAGGGAGCAGATTAAAAGAGAAAAGATCGGGAAATTTATTAACTACAATAATATCAGCTCCGGTAATAGTCGATATTTTCGCGGGTAACAATATCGAGCTGCATGATTATTTTTTTCTCCACCGGTTCCTGCAAGACAACGTGGCGATAGAGATTAATGATTCCCTCGTAGCCCTGTTTCTCTGATTGCTGGCTGATCAGGAAATCAATTACACCTTCTTTAAGCAAGCGGACATTGTTTTCAATGACGTCATAACCGACAATTCTAATTCTTCGCCCGGGATCCAGATTCAGGCTCTTGACAGCCTCAGCTATTTTATGGGTGCTGGCATTGGTCACAAAGATGCCTTTAAGGTCAGGGTGCTCAGCCAGAATTTTTCTTATCAGGCGATCGCAGCCTTCCTTCTCAATATTGCCGTGCATTTCATAAACAAAGACAGGTACACAGGGAAAATTGCGGAAGTAGACCAGAAAGCCATTGACTCTTTCTTCAATATGATAATCCTCGGGCATGACTTTGATGACAGCCACCGAGGAGCAGGGTGGTATTAAAAGATTCATTAATTTTCCCGAAAGAAGACCGCTTTGAAAACTATCCTGACCGATGTAGGCAAGGTAATTAGCCCCAGGTATAAATGAATCGAAGAAAATATAGGGAACTGAAGCCGGTATTTCCTGAACGAATTTATCGAAAACTCTGGAAAGGACCGGAGCAATCAGCAGCCCATCAAGACTGGAGCTAAGAACTTCTTCTGCGACCACGGGAAAGGTTCCCTGCGAATACTTATCATAGAAAAAATATTTTAATTCAATTTTATGTCCTGAAAGGTCTTCCATGGCCCGATTGATTCCCCTTAGCGGTAAACCCCAATAGCCACTATCCTGGGAGGGCAAAGGCATAAGAACGCCGAAGGTGAAAGTCCGGCCGAGTTTTAAATTTTTGGCGAACATATTGGGACGATAGCCCAGCTCTTCAATTATCCTTTTAACTTTTTCCTCGGTGGCTGGGGAAACACGGCCTCTTTTATGTAGCACGCGGTCAACCGTGCCGATAGAAACTCCAGCCCTTCTGGCAATATCTTTTATGGTCGTTATTTTTTTCCTCCTCCAAATCAAATATTAATTATGATTAAAAATATAGAGGCATTTTCTTTTTGTCAACCCGAGAAGACTTTTAATTAAAGCCCAGCTTAGTTTACAATCTTTTTGTCTTCGTTTATTTAGATTTGGCGCTTCTTTTAACTGAGAAACTCCTCTCTTCAAAGAAAGGAAAGGCCTGCTGATTCTTTTTTAGCGCATCTTAAAGAAAGGCCAGGAATAAATTGCCCTCAATGTGAGAATAAATTTAAACCCGCCTGAAATTATATGCTTTCCTTGTTTCAAATGAGATCTAGCCTCCACGAGCCTGATGAATAATCGCTCTTTAGCCAAAGAGCTTTAAAAATAACTTGACATTTTTTTAACGAAAAATAAAATTAGTTATGTGTACGTTAACGCAAATAAAAAATAAGCCAGCGAGATGCATTTAATAAAGCTGATTGAGCTTTAAATGAACCCATTTAAAAAAATCAAAAAATCTTAAAAAGGAGGGTGAAAAATGAAAAGAGGTTTGCTGGCAGGGTGGCTGATTCTCCTCCTCCTTGGCACTGTTTTTGGCCAGGTGGCCAGGCAGACTGGCGTCATCAGAGGGGTGATCACAGATCCGGAAGGGGCTCCTCTTCCAGGAGTTACGGTTACTGTGACCAGCCCTGCTCTCATTGGCAAGATTTCTGCTGTAACCGCAGCTGACGGTTCCTATCGCTGCCCAACCCTTCCTCCCGGCACTTATACTCTGGTAGCTGAACTTGATGGTTTTAAGACAGTACGTCGGGAAAACATCATTGT
>Ga0315298_1004482_pt1 | contig 20853 bp, 14 predicted proteins | sample WHS_1_MG_FD_203077 | JGI IMG/M metagenome (GOLD analysis project Ga0315298, IMG submission 203077) | Extremophilic microbial mat communities from Washburn Hot Springs, YNP, Wyoming, USA - WHS_1_MG | ecosystem: Environmental > Aquatic > Thermal springs > Hot (42-90C) | place: USA: Wyoming...
GCATGGCCTTGGAGCTTCAAGGGTTTCGTGCCGAGGAGATCGAGGGGATCTTGGCTCCTCCTCCGGCTTGGCGGGGTATGCCTACCAAGGGAACCGTCAAAGTCCTCGCTCTGCTGATCGAGTTCAGCGATTATCCCCACCAATCCCAGAATAGCAAGGAAGCGATCGAATCGAAGCTTTTTGGCGACGGGAGCGGAGGAGCCCCTTACGAGAGCCTTCGCAATTATTACCGCCGGTCCTCCTACAATCAGCTTGAAATTCAAGGAACGGTCCTGGGTTGGTACAATACAGGTTTACCTCGAAGTTCGGTCCTTGAGACAACCGCGGGAAGAGAGGGCCTGATCAAGACGGCCCTCAACTACTACAATGGTCTGGGACACGATTTCACCCAATATGACAGCGACGATGACGGAGCGATTGATTATCTGATCGTGATCTGGACGGGTCCGGATAGTGGGTGGGCTAACTTCTGGTGGGGATATATGACCTCCTTCACGGATTCGTCGTATCAGATCGATGGAAAGAGGCTCGAAACCTATTCCTGGCAATGGGAAGCCTATCCTTATCCGGGCACCTTCACGCCCCGTGTCGTCATTCACGAGACCGGCCATGCTCTGGGTCTACCGGACTATTATGATTATGACGGAAGCGTGGGGCCCAAGGGTGGGATCGGGGGCCTCGATATGATGGACGCCAACTTTGGTGATCATAACTGCTTCAGTAAATTCTTGCTGGAATGGATCAACCCAGCAGCTTATAGCAGTGGAAATCAGATGTTGACCCTTTACGCCTCTGGGAGCACAAAGGATCAAAACGCCATTGTCGTCATGCCGGGAGCGGTTCAGGGGGACCCCTTCGGCGAGTTTTTCATGGTTCAAAACCGCCACCGGGTTGGAAACGATATGGGCTATCCCAATGACGGATTGCTCATTTGGCACGTGGATTCGACCCTGAACTATTTCGGGACCGATTTTGTCTACGATAATTCTTACACCTCTCACAAGCTTCTTCGCTTGATGGAGGCCGATGGGCTGGAGGAGATCGAAAAAGACCTCGATGCCGACGGGGACGATTATTACGTTTCAGGAAAGACATTCGGGACGGCAACGACCCCAAACAGCAATCGATACGACGGCACGGAAACGGGGGTGGTGGTTTTCGACATCGGTCCTTCAGGGAACCCGATGACCTTCAAACTGAGCATCGCATGCCCCGTCCCTCCAGCGCCTGGGAGTCCTTCTCCGGGGGATGGCGCCACAACCGTATCTCACAATCCAACCCTGAGCTGGGAGGCTCCGGGATCGCTCTCCTTTGACATCTACTTTGGAACGGAGACAAGTCCTCCCTATATGGGAACCACAATAGAGCCAAGCTTTCCCGTCACCGGGCTCAGCCCCAACACCCTTTACCGGTGGCAGGTCGCGGGGACAAACAGTTGTGGGAGTGTTTCGTTGAGCCCGGTTTGGACTTTCAGGACCGAGGTCAATCCTCCTGGGATTGCCTCCTTTTCGAATATCACACCAAGCTGTATCCGTGCCAACTGGACCGCCAACGGGAACCCCCCCGACACCGAATACCTGTGTAGGAATGAGACGATCGGTGTCGAATCTGGGTGGATCACCCATACTTTTTGGGACAGTTGTGGTCTTGCTCCGAACGTGAATTATACATTCAGCGTCAAAGCGAGAGACCGAGATGGGAATGAGTCAGACCGGGTTCTCTTGGGGAACCAATCTACCCATGCAGAGGGGACGGTTGGAACGTTGGTCCGAATCGGGGGGGCAGGTTTCGGAACGAAAAAAGGAAAGGTTCTGATCGGAACCACAGCCCTCAAGATTTTGAGCTGGACCGACAGTTTGATTGAATCCCTTGTTTCGAAGGGGATCCCCTCTGGTATCTACGATTTGGTGGTCTTACCGAAAGGGCTTCCTGAAATCCGCATGGAAGACTACTTCAGCATGCGGCTTCCTGAGATTGACTCCGTCGAGCCGGACAGGGGATCGGTTGGAGAACCGATCTCGATTCAAGGCCGGTTTTTCGGAACGAAGAAAGGAAAGGTGTACCTCGACTGTGGAACCGGCGCGACGACGGTGAGAAAGAGCGGAAAAATCACGAGCTGGTCGATGAACGCCACAACAGGCGAAGGAGAGATTCAATTTCTTGTGCCGAAAGGCCTTCCCGTTGGCTCCTGCGATCTCACCCTCACCAACCCCGTAGGCTCGGCGACTTTAATCGGGGGCTTCGTCGCAGAGTAACAGAATGACGAAAGCGCCATCTCGAAGCCGTTTGGCCCTATGAAGAACTATAAAGGAATCGTTGCCCATATTGATTTAGAAAACCAAAAGATCGAAATGGAGGAGATCGAGAGGGGGAGCCTACGGAGGTGGGGCGGGGGATCGGGTCTAGCCTCTTCGCGCCTGTACGAGCAGGTGAAGCCGGGGATTGACCCTCTCGACCCGAAAAACGTGGTCTGGGTGATGGCCGGACCCCTGACAGGAAGCGTTGCGCCCTGTTCGGGCCGAATCGAGGTGGTGACCAAGTCAGCTCTGACAGGCTTCATGGGTCTTTCGAGCACAGGAGGGCTTTTCGGAGCCCGATTGAAGCAAGCCGGATGGGACGGGATAGCTATCCGAGGAGCCTCCGAGACGCCGGTCTATCTCCTTGTCCGACCCGGATCGATTGAAATTCGCGATGCCTCGCAACTCTGGGGGCTTGATACCTTCGAAACCTCGAGGGCCATCGCAAAAGAGCTCGGTGATCCGTCGGAGAGGCGGGTCAAGGTGATGGCCATCGGTCCTGCAGGGGAGAACTTCGTTGCCTTTGCCTGCCTGATCAACGAACGCTGCCACGCCGCTGCTCGAGGAGGAGCAGGAGCGGTTTGGGGAGCCAAGAAGCTCAAGGCGATCGCCGTGGATACGCAATTTCGGCCCTTACCTGCCTCGGATCATTTTCGAAAGGTTTGTGCTGCCGCTTCAGAAAAGATCAAAACCAATGAAACCTGCCAGGCCTACAGCCGATTTGGCTCTCTACCCGTTTCGGACTCCTGGTTCGAAATGGGTTGCCTTCCCGGTCTAAACTTCCAGAAGGGCGTTCTGCCTCGATGGAGAGAAACCCGTGGCACCGAACGGATTAAATCCTTCGTCACGAAGCCCGATGGGACGTGCTATCACTGTGCGATGCCCTGCTTCAACCGGGTCGAGGTGGTGGGCGGCGACTACGACGGACTCAAAATCACGAGTGGAACCTTTGTTCAGGCCGTGATGGAGTTCGGTGCGAAGTGCGGGATCGAATCGTTGCCAGCCATCTGGAAGTGCAAGGAGATCTGCCATCGCCTTGGGATGGACTACGGGTCGGCAAGCGGCGTGATCGCCTTTGCCATGGAGCTTTTTCAAAGAGCGCTTCTCACAGGAAAAGACTTGGAGGTGGCAGGGCTTGAATGGGGAGATGCTGAAGGGATCTTTCATCTTCTTCGCAAGATCGCTTATCGTCAGGGAATTGGAGCGGTCCTTGCCGAAGGCAGTGCCCGGGCCTCGGCAAAGCTCGGACCGGAAACCTCGCGCTTCGTCATGGCTGTCAAGGGCATGGAGATGATCGGTGCGGATGCCCGATCGGGTCCGCGGGCTTGGTGCCTCGGTTCTCTAACCAGCCCCCGAGGGGGAGACAACGTTCGCTCGACCCACATGAAGGGAGAAACGATTCCCGACCCCTCGCTTCTTGGGCGAGGGAACGTCACTTCTTGGGATGCCTACTCGAAGGCCTTTGTCTCGAGGCTTGATATGTTTCCTGAGCTGAAGAAGGCGATCTATGGGGATCCTCCACGAGTCGACCCCTTCACCTTTAGGGGGAAGGCCCTCATGGTCAAGTGGTTCGAAGACCTTTTTTCGATCGTCAACGCCCTGGGGGTTTGCATCTTTCCGGCCGATAAGCTGGCTCTTGGGCCGACGGATTACGCCGAGATGTTTTCGGCTTTTCTCGAAGAAGAGATCGGTCCAGAGGAACTGACGATGATCGGAGAACGGATCTTTAACCTGCAGCGTTTGTTTAACATGCGGGAAGGGGTGACGCGAAAGGATGATTCGTGGCCGGATCGATTTTTTGAGGAGCCTCTTATGGAGGGGCCTTCGAGAGGAGCGATTCTCTCGAGAGAAACGGTGGAGAATGTGGTCGATGAATATTACGATACGAGGGGTTGGAATCGATTGACCGGTGCGCCGACACGGGATACCCTGAGACGACTGGGTTTGGAGATGGATTGAGAGGTATGCCCGCTGCAACAAAGGGAGGAGAGGTGTTTGATGGCTTCCCACGAGGTAAAAACGGTCTATACAACATGCGTGTGTAACTGCGGAGGGACGAGCGCCTGTGTCATCAAGGCCCATGTGAAAGATGGCAAGGTGATTCGGGTGGAGCCGGATGATCGGTACAATCCCGGGGTTGGCATGGAGGACAAGGTCCTCTCGCTCAACGATCTGGTTCATAACCGACTTCAACGAAGACCTTGCACGATGGGCTTTGTTTTTCATAAACACCTCCATATGGAGGATCGAAGGGTACTCTACCCCCTGAAAAGCGCTTCAGGATCGAAGCGGGGCGAGGGAAGGTTCGAGCGAATTTCTTGGGACGAGGCCCTCGAGACGATCGCCAGCCGGATGAAGGAGATTCGGGAGAAATACGGTCCCTACTCGATCATCACGCCCTACATGCCTAACGAATCGCTCGAACGGCTCTTCCAATTCTGGGGTGCCGGAGTGGACAGTTGGGGATGGTGCTCCTACGATCCCCAAAGGCTGATGGGCCACGTCATGGCGGGCGCTCCAGGGTGGAGCTATCACGAATTTTCCTCCAGCTCGGCAGGGGATCTTTTGGCAAATGCCAAAATGATCGTCCTCTGGGGCTTCGATCCGACCATCCAGCATCACGGGCCGGCCCACCAGTTTGCATGGTTCATCAAGCTGGCGAGGGAAAGAGGGGTTCCGGTGATCCTCTTCGATCCGCGATACACGGGCACGGCTGAAACCTTGGCAGATCAGTGGATCCCGATCAAACCCGGCACCGATTGTGCTATGTTCCTCGCCATGGCTTATCTCGTGTTCAAGGAAGATTGGGTAGACCACGAGTTTGTGAAGCGTTTTGTCGAGCCTCAGGGGTTGGAGAAGTGGAAAACATACCTTTTCGGTTCGGAGGATGGGATTGCGAAAACCCCGGAATGGGCGGAGAGGATCTGTGCCGTTCCTGCGGAGACGATCCGGGATCTGACGAGAAAGGTGGCACGAGATTATCGGCCCGCGTGGATGTGGAACCACTATAGCGTCAATCGGAAGTCTCAGGGCGAACAGACCTTCAAGGCCTTTGCCTCGTTACAAGCGATCCTCGGCTACTGGGGAACGTCAGGGTCAGGTCCTCCCCTGAACCTCGGGCCTCATCGGGCCTTCGAGCCCAGGGCCGACTGGGGACCGCCGGGACCTTATCGTGTCCCAAAGTTCTACCGCAGCCATCATTGGGCAAGGGCTGTCCTTCTTCTTGAAAAAGTGCATCGGGGCGAGCTCAGTGAGGAGACCTATCGAAAGATAGTAGGGTGGAGGGCTGATCCGTCTTTGGTGAAGGCCTTTCAGCCCAAAATGCTCTTCTGGGGAGGGGGCAGCAAGCCCCACGCAAGCAACCATCTTGTCACGGCCACCGAAACACCCAACGACCAGATCGAAGCCATCAACCGGATGGAGTTCGTGGTGAGCATGCACAGCCGTATCACACCTACGGCGCGCTATGCGGATATTGTCCTGCCAGCGATGGACTGGATGTGGGAGGAACGAAACCTCACCCGAAGCAAGTATGGGGGCTTCGAGAGCGTCAACTTCTGCCCGGGCGTCATTCCTCCACAGGGAGAGGCAAAGCCTTGGATATGGGTTTACACGAAGCTTGCCGAAAGGTTGGGGATCAACCCGCGAGATTATTTCCGTTACTACACGGACGACGCCCATTGGGACGAGGATTATGAACGGTATCTCAGGGATTGCTACGAGCTGATTGTGCAATACTGGCAAGATCGGGGCAAAGAACTCCCATCGTGGGAGCGCTTTACCCAGGGTAAGTTCATCAACTGTGACGAGCTCGAAGAGAAACCTCACACCGGATGCTGGGATTCGTTCATTTTGGAGGGGAAACCGCTCAAGACGAAATCAGGAAAGATCGAGATCTTTTCCGAATACATAGCCGACGAATCGAACAGGGGCAAAGGAGAACATTTTGATCCTTTTGGTCGGCTGATCGATAACCTTCCGGGCGATTGGAACGACCTTCAACCGATGCCCAAGTACCGACCGGCGGTGCGGGGGATGGAGGATCCTCTCACAGCCCAATATCCCCTCCATCTTCTCACCCCTCACAGTCGTTATCGGGTTCACTATCTTTTTTGGGATCATCCCTGGCTGAGAGGGGATGTCTATCGTCATCGTGTCTGGATCAACGTGGCCGATGCCAAAGCAAGAGGCATTCGGGATGGGGATTGGGTCAGAGTATTCAACGACCAAGGGGAGGTGCGGCTTGAGGCCTATGTGACCTCGAGGATCATGCCGGGTGTGACGGTGATCCGCCAGGGAGCCTGGTACGAACCGGATGAAAAAGGGGTCGATTGGGGGCCCTCACCGTCAACCCTCTTGGGAGGGGACCTCGAGAGCTGTACAACCGCACCCAAAGCAACGAACCTGGTTCAGATCGAAAAGATACAGGAGAGGCCCCAACAAGAATGAGAGGCCACTGACCGAGGTTAGGGAAGAAATGCTGGGATAGGCGAGTTAATGGAGCTGAGTTTATAGGGTTGCTTGGGTTTAATGAGTTCCTTGAGTTCATTGGGTTGCATGGGTTTTTGGGGTCGATGGCCCCACTTGGGTCCACTTCCAAATCCGAAGTGGCCTCGATCAACCCACCAAACTCAAGTAACCCAACAAACCCAAGTAACCCAACAAACCCAAGTAACCCAAATAACTCGAGTAACTCAAGTAACCCAAAGAGGATCTGTGGGGGAGATCGATGGTCCAGTACGGTTTCTATTTTGATCAAAGTCGGTGCATTGGTTGCAACGCGTGTTCTGTGGCCTGCAAACAATGGCACGGCATTTCGCCCGGGCCTGAAAAATGGATGAGGGTCTATCAATGGGAAACGGGGGCTTTCCCAAACGTAAAGCTCCACTTCCTTGCCATTTCGTGCTACCACTGCGCCAACCCAATATGTCTTCGAAGCTGTCCAAACGGAGCTATATTTAAAGAGGAGGGCTTCGGAGCCGTTCTGATCGATCGCGATAAGTGCAAAGGAGAAAGACGCTGTTCGCAGGCTTGCCCTTATGGTTCGATCGTCTTCGCAAGCGATGAGCCAGGAGAGAAGGCCTCCAAGTGCACGATGTGTCTGGATCGTCTGGCGGAGGGGAAGAAGCCGATCTGTGTTCTCAGTTGCTCCATGAGGGCCCTCGAGTTCGGTCCCTTGAAAGAACTTCAAGAAAGGTTTGGCTGCTTGAACACCCTTGAAGAGATGCCACCGCCTCGCATCACAGAGCCCTCGGTCGTATTTAAGCCTTCGGATCCGAAAAGAACGCTGATTCGGTGGGACGCAGAAAAAACCCTCCGTCTTTGGAAGAACAGGGGGCCTTACGCTCCTGACGGAACCCCTGCTCTTTTCGATAGTGAGGACGATTTGTCGAGCCTTCCAGAGGGAACGGTCGGCCGGAATCGTCTCGTCCTTAAAGCGAGAAACGTCCAGGAGCTGATGTACTACACCACCGACGACGACTGATCGAGAAGAACCGACCGTATCGCCTTTGTGCGGTTAAAGGCCTTTTTATTCCCATGCTCAGATTATTTCAGGTTAGTCTGGACAAACCCGGGGAAACAAGTCTTCCTCTGCCCTTGGGGAGAGGATCGAGGTGCAGGGGCGATTCTAAGACGGCCCAGGATTAGCGACTCAGGGGAGCTTCTTGGTTCGATTTGCTTTTTGTCCATTGGACGAAAACGCCAAGGGCGAGGAGGCCAAGGCCCATCAAGTCAGTGAGCGTCCCGGGGCTGATCAGGAGAAGTCCCCCTGCGAAGAAGCCCACCCTTTCCCACCAACGCATGGGAGCAAGGCAGTAACCAATCATCGCCACCCCGAGGCCAAACATCCCCGCGGAAGCGGTGACCAGATTCTGGATGAGTGTAAAGGGTGTGGTTCCGATGAGGAGCATAGCGGGGTTGTAAACGAAGATATAGGGGACGATGAAGGCTCCGATGGCCAATTTGGTTGCCGTGATCCCCGTTTTCATGGGGTTTGCTTTGGCAATGCCCGCGCCCGCGTAGGCAGCGAGAGCGACAGGAGGGGTGAGGTCCGCGATGATGCCGAAATAGAAGACGAACATGTGAGCCGCGAGGGGGGCGACCTTCAGGAGAACGAGGGCGGGCGCTGCAATGGTTGAGGTGATGATGTAGTTGGCCGTTGTGGGGGCTCCCATACCCAGGATGAGGGAGGTGATCATGGTAAAGAATAGGGTAAAGAAGAGATTGCCGCCGGCCAGTTCCACAAGGCCGTTGGCCATCTTGAGCCCTAATCCGGTGAGAGTCACGACGCCGATGATAATACCCGCCGTCGCACAGGCGATGGCTACACCCAGTGCTCCCCGTGCTCCGGCAGCAAAGGCATTGGCGATGTCGCGCAGTCCCATACGGGTCGATTTTCGGAGTTGAGCAGCGACTACGGAGACCGCAAGACCCATCAGAGCAGCGTAGAGAGGGGTGAAACCACCCACCAGAAAGAAGATAATGGCAAAAAGAGGAAGAAGGAGGTGTCCTCTTTCCTGCATGACCATCGAAAGCCGGGGCAATTCATCACGGCTCATGCCCCGGAGCTTCGATCGTTTCGCCTCGAAGTGGACCTCGATGAAGACGCCGAAGAAATAGAGACAGGCCGGGATAGCAGCCGCATAGGCGATCTCGATATAGGGCATGTTCAGAAACTCGGCCATGATAAAGGCGGCAGCGCCCATGATCGGCGGCATGATCTGACCGCCTGTTGAGGCCGAGGCCTCGACCGCCGCAGCGAATTCAGGCCGATAACCGAGCTTCTTCATCATGGGGATCGTGAAACTTCCGGATTCAACGGTGTTTGCTACCGAACTTCCCGAGATCATCCCCTCGAGGGCGCTGGTCACCACGGCCACTTTTGCTGGGCCGCCGGAGGCCCAGCCAGCGACCGCATTGGACAGGTCAATGAAGAGCTGTCCGAGACCTGTCTTTTCACGAAAGGCCCCGAAGAGGACGAAGAGGTAGATGAAGGTGGATGAAACCCAAAGGGGGATACCCATGATGCCCTCGGTGGTCAGGTACATGTGAGAGGCGATCCGCTGAAGGGAGTAACCTCGATGTTTCAAGAAGCCGGGGAAGTAGGCGCCAAAATAGGCATAGAGGAGAAAAACGGAAGCGATCACCACGATGGGAAGCCCAACCACCCGTCTGGCGGCCTCGAGGGTCAAAAGGACCCCCATGCCGGCGAAGACATAGTCCATCGTGGTATAGTCTCCGCCCGATTCCATGATCCTCGTGTAGTTCAGCGTGATGTAGAGCCCTACAAAGGCGGCAAAGGCGGCAAACAGGTAGTGATACCATTGGAGGCGATTCGTGTATTTGGAGATTCGAAAAGGAAAGAGGAGAAACACAAGGACAAAGGCAAAGGCCAAATGGATCGACCGCTGCTGTTGAGCAGGAAGAAGGCCGAAGGCCGCGGTGTAGACCTGAAAACATGAGAACCCGATACCGATGATATAGACCACCCAGTGGTGAATGCCTGTCAGCTTTCGAGCCGTAGATTCCTTGTCCACCTTCTTCAGGATTTCAGCAATTTCTTCCTGGCTGACCTCGGGCTTGGCTTCGCTGGCAAGAAAGACTTTGGGCTTCTCTTTTTCGCTCACTTCGTACACCTCCCACCCCATAGATCATAAAGGGAAGATCTGCCTGCTCGCAGGGCCAGCAGGGTGCCGGGCTCCGCGAGATCGGTCAAGGTGATGTCCTTGCCCTTTATCTTCAGGGTATGATTGGCGACCCAACCCACGAAGAAGGTGATTTCACGGACGGGTTGGTTCACGATCCACTCAAGCCATCCATCTTGACCAAGAATGAGTTTTCCCTTGTCGGTCGAAGCCTCTGGCATTCCGGCACCGAAAGAATCGAAACGGGATTTCACGATGAAAAGGTGATCACCTTCTCTTCGGATCGTGTCGAAAACAGGCCTTCTGTTGACGGAATGGGTGAAGGAAAAGATGAATTCCTCGCCCTCGGCCAATGGCGCGCAAAACAGCTTGGTCCCGTCGCTTGCAGTGGAAACGATGAGAGTTGCGTGCAATGGGAAGAACAAGAAGAAGGCTACAAGGCCCGACGAACTTACCCCTGCAGCCCACCACTTCATCCTTTTTCTCATTGGATTAAGGTGGGGTTGCCTGGCTTGGGCAACCCCCCTGAACTTGTGGAGGCCCTTATTTCATGGCCCCCTTCTCTTTGTAATACTTGACCGCGCCGGGGTGGAAGGGAATCGAAACTCCGGTCACCGCCCTCTGGAGGTTGAGCTCTTTTCCCTTGGCATGGGCCGATGCCAATTCAGCCTGGTTCTCGAATAGAGCCTTGGTCAACTTGTAGACGATCTCCTCTTTGAGGTCTGAGCTGGCGATCAGCACGGCGGCCACAGCGATCGTCTTGACCTCGGAGGTCTGATTCTTGTAGGTGTTGGCCGGAATGACCATGGGCGAAAGGAAGGGGTATTTCTTCGTGATCTGAGCGATCTTGTCATCGGGCAGGGAGAGGATACGAATGTTTTGCATGACGGCCACGTCCATAATGGCCGCATTGGGGATTCCCGCTGTCACGATGAAGGCATCGATGTGCTTGTCCTTGAATTGCTCCGCGCTCTCCGAAAATGAGAGGTATTGAGCTCGGACATCCTCCTTTTTCATCCCATAGACATCGAGGAGTTGTCGGAAGTTGGCCTCCGTCCCGCTCCCGGGAGCCCCGACACCAACCTTCAGCCCCTTCAGGTCGGTGAAGGCCTTCACGGGTCCATCTCCTCGAACGACGATCTGGATCACTTCAGGATAGAGGACGGCAATAGCATTCATCTTCCTCAGCGGTTCTTTGAAGGCCTCTTTGGCATGATAAGCAAAGTCGATGGTGTCGCTCTGAACCAGGGCGAGCTCAACCTCCTTCTTGTTGATGAGGCGGACATTTTCAGCCGAGGCGCCTGTCGATTGGGCGGTCACGTTCATCCCCGGGATCTTCGAGTTCCAGATCTTCGCCATGGCACCGCCAAAGGGGTAATACGTCCCGGCTGTCCCGCCGGTGGCCAGGATCAGCTTCACCTCCTCAGCAAGCCCAAAAGAAACCAAACCCACTACCGCCATGAAAACGACCAGTACCATGCTTCTCTTTTTCATAACGCCCTCCCCATGTATTGAGATGATAGATTCTGAAGCGCAAAACTTGATTCCTCCGACGTGTAATGTACCGGAAACAAAAAGGTCTGTCAAGTCAATTTTTGGAGATCCCCAAAAGAGTGAATGCGTCCTGAATGAAGGACGGAGGTTCCATCGGAGGTTTAACGATGATGAAAATTATTTTTCCCGTCGCAAAAGGTTCTGCGAAGGCCTTCCCCGTTTCCGGGACGTGCAGGTAAAGAAATTGTTCAGACGGGCTACAAACCCCTCCGAGGACTCAGTTTTTTCGCTTGACAAGAGGTTCAGAATCTGATATAGTCAAGTTGCAGTAAATAAAAGGCGGGTTTCAATAATTAAAAATGGTGATCAGTCAGTCGTTGGCCCATGGGCTCGATGTGCTTTTTCTTTATGACACGAACGTGACGTTGCTCACGGTCGCGGAGATTTCGAAGCGGCTGGGGCTAAGCCAGAGCAAGACCTACCGTCTCGTCCGGACGTTGGTTCAGTATCGGCTCCTTCAGGAGAAACGAAAGACAGCCCAATACGGTCTCGGGTTGGGGGCCTACCGACTTGGCCTTCTGGCCCAACAGAATTTCAATTTGCCGGAGATTGCCCGGCCAGTCATGAAGGAGCTTTCCCTACTGACCCGGGAAACCGTCGTCTTGACGGCCGTCAACGGGACAAAAGGCATCGTCCTTGAAAGGGTGGAAAGCGAGGAGCCGATCCGCTATTCCCTGTTTCAACCGGGGGCAAGCCTTCCCCTCCATTGCGGCGCGTCGAGCAAGATTTTGATGGCCTTCCTTCCAGAAAAGGAGTGGGACCGTATCATAGAGCGGGAGGGCCTGAGGCGGTACACATCGCATACGATTACCGAACCCGAGAAACTGAAGAACCATTTGAGAGAAATCCGGGAGCGGGGTTATGCCTTCAGCGACCAAGAGGTAGACCGAGATGTACGGGCCATCGGTGTTCCGATTTTGAACGGGAAGGGCGAATTGATAGCCGGGCTAAGCGTGACCGGCCCTGCCTACCGCCTTCCCAAAGCCAGGATGAAGGCCTATGTTAAACTGGTGATCGATGCGGCTAAAAAGATATCAACCCTTCTGTCGGGTATTTCAGCCTCCCAAAGCAATAAAGGCTGAATGGTTTGTTGGAGTGGTTCTTGTCTGTCCGGTTTTCTGGGTTTAGAATTTTGAAGTTTCCTTCGAGGTTTATTTAGAGACCCCGTCAAAGCGTGGGCCGACTACAACAGAAAGAGTGCAGGATGAAAAGTCGGGATGTCTTGAGCGGGCTGTTTCTTTTCCTCTTGGGCGGGATTTTTGTAATCGGCTCTCTCAATTATTCAATCTGGGATCGATATGGACCAGGGCCTGGCTTCTTCCCCCTTGTGTTGGGGGGTTTGTTTTCCCTCCTGAGCCTGGCTCTTATCCTTTCAAGAGCTCTGGGCTTTGCTGCGGCCGGGGAGGTTCTCACCGAATCGGATTCCCTTAAGCCTTCACAGATCTCCAAGACACTTGTTTACCTTCTGTTCCTTGTTTTCTTTTATCTCGTTTTTGGTCGCTTAGGTTCTGTTCTAACGATCTTTGCTTTCATGATGATTGCAATGGTTTTCTTGAATCGGAGGTCTCTCGGAATGTCCGTGACAATATCGGCTGTTACGGCGGTCTTGGTTTATGCCGTTTTTGTGAGATTGCTTGGTGTCACGCTTCCCGGGGGGATTTTGAAGGAAGTGATTCGATTCTACTGACTTTATGAATCGTGGACGATTAAGGGATGTTTGACAATCTTCTTCTCGGGTTCTCAGCTTCTTTGACACCCGTCAATCTCGTTTACTGCCTGGCGGGAGTAACGCTCGGGACAGTTGTGGGTGTTTTACCGGGACTGGGTCCAGTTTCGTCGATTGCGCTTCTTCTGCCCTTAACATACAAAACAGAACTGCTTTCGGCAATCATTATGCTTTCGGGAATCTATTACGGGGTTCAATATGGGGGGACCATTACCTCCGTTCTGATGAATATTCCGGGTGAGGCTTCAACGGTAGTCACCTGCATTGACGGCTACCAGATGGCGAAAAAGGGGAGGGCTGGAGCAGCCCTTGGTATCGCCGCTTTTGGGTCCTTTTTGGCTGGAACTTTTGGGATCATCGTTCTTATGTTTTTGGCTCCCCCTTTGGCAAAATTGGCATTATTGATGGGCCCCCCCGAATACACGGCGTTGATGATCACGGGGTTGAGCTTGGTCATCTTTCTATCGAGCCGCTCCATGCTCAAATCGGTGATGATGGGAGTCCTGGGCCTTCTTCTGGGCACGATAGGGATGGATCCCATTTCAGGACAGATCCGTTTCGGAATGGGAATCAAGAACCTGATGGACGGAATTGATTTGGCTCCAATGGCGATGGGTCTTTTTGGCATGGCGGAGGTGTTCTCCCTTTTGGAAAGTAAAGGGGGATCCACCGGGTTTCTCGATGTGCGCACAAAGCTAAGGGAGATCCTTCCTGATCGGAAGGATTGGCGAGAATCCTTTTTGCCTATTACCCGTGGGACCATAGTTGGATTCCTCATAGGTATTCTACCTGGTGGCGGGGCGGTGATGGCCTCCTTCATTTCCTACGCGATGGAAAAAAGGCTGTCGAAACATCCTGAAAAATTTGGAACGGGAGCGATTGAAGGCGTTGCAGGGCCTGAATCGTCTAATAATTCCGCGGCTATCGGAGCATTTGTCCCGCTTCTTACGTTGGGGATTCCAGCCAACGTGGTCATGGCTCTTCTGATCGGAGCTTTCATGATTCACGGTGTCAACCCGGGTCCCCTACTTCTCAGGGATAATCCCGTCCTTTTCTGGGGTATTATTTCAAGCATGTACGTGGGAAATCTCTTTCTGCTCATTCTAAATGTTCCCTTGATCGGCCTTTTCGTGAGAATTCTGAAGGTTCCCTCAGATATCATGGCGCCCGTGATCACCATAATCTGTTTCATTGGTGCCTACAGCATCAACAATGATTCATCGGGGATTTTGATCGTGATGATCTTCGGCGTGGCAGGCTATCTCATGCGGAAATTTAAGTACGACCCAGCTCCTCTGATCCTCTCCTTCGTTCTGGGTCCACTGATGGAGAATGCATTGAGGCAATCGTTGATGCTTTTCCGCGGAGATGTTTCAGGGTTACTTCAGCGGCCGATCGCTCTTTTCTTTTTGGCTTTGGCCCTGTTTCTCTTCTTGTCTCCCTTGGTATCAAAACTTCTCAAGAGGAGATTTTCGCGACCTGTGTTTGTCGACGATGAATGAAGAAAGGATCTAGGATGAAGCTCAAGGACGCAAGAAAGGTCATCGAAACGGATGTGTTGGTTATCGGGAGCGGTATGGCTGGCCTTCGGGCTGCTATCGAAGCGAGAAGGGCAGGTCTTCATGTACTTCTCGTGGACAAGAGTCTCCTGGGAAGGGCATCGAGTTCAATCTATGCTGGGGGACTGGGATTAGAGATCCTTCCCAAACATCTCCCCTATCACGGCGCGGGCGAAAAGAAATTTGCCAGCTATTTCAACGGGACCATCGAAGAGGTTTTCAAAAAAATGTTGGAAGAGGGTGTTTCCATTGGATGGGGCTACCCGTACATTGATAATCAGAGAATTCTGATGACCGTTGCCTGCGATTACAAATTGAGGCAGGAAGAGCTGAGGGATTTCGGTGTAGAAGATCCGTACTCGCAACACTTTATCGGTCGTCCGGTTTCCATGGGTGTTCCCATCATCCTTCCTATGGTGAACCACTTCAAGAAGATGGGCGGCGCCACGCTGGAAAAAACGGTCGTCACAGACCTCATCAGACAAAAGGATAGGGTCATCGGTGTGATCGGGTTCGAAATGGATAGGCAGCGGTTCACAACGATTTTGGCGAAAGCAACCATCGTCGCTACGGGGGGATGTGCACAGGTGTATAAGCGCACTTACTCGCCCACGCGCATCACAGGTGATGGATACGCTATGGCCTATCGTGCAGGAGCAGAGCTGTGGGAGATGGAACTGGTCGCATTTTGCAACTGGACGATTGCCGAGCCTAAATGCCCTCAGTGGTGGATACCCTTTTCATATGGAAGAGTATCAGGGAAACTGAGAAATGGTCTGGGAGAACCCTTCTTCGAGAGATATGCCAAAGAGAACGGATGGCTGGGTCCCAACGCGACGCTAAACGATGACGATGTGATGGATGTACGATACGGAAAGCCCTTGACCGAGCTCGATCATTACTTCTGGAGGGCGTGCTCCATGGAGATCCGGGAGGGCCGAGGAGACCAAGATGCTGTTCTTCTCGACTTGCGGGATGTGCCCGAGGATCGTTGGTACTACGAGAATGATGGGATTACCGCCTTGAACGAGATGCGAAACTTCGACTGGAAAAAGAAGCCTCTTCATATCGCTCCCGCAGCGGAGAAACAAGCGGGTGGAATATATACAGACGAGTACTTCAAAACGAGCCTCGAGGGCCTTTACGCGGCCGGAGAAGCAGGACCCGGGGTATCGATTCCATTCTGCATTGTTTCAGGAGCGTGTTCTGGGAGGTATGCAAGCTGGTATGCCCGCGAGGCCCCGCCCGTTCGATTAAGGGACGAGGACATCAAATGGATTGAGAAAAAGAAAGGAGAACTTCAGAGGCTCTTTGTTGTCGAACCCACCGAGGCCGGAGAGCCGCGATCGATCAAGAAGGACATTAAAGAGACCATGTGGAGGTATGTGGGGACACTCCGAACGGAGAAGGAACTGGAAAAGGGCATCCAAGAATTGAATCGGATAGAAGAGGAACGGTTGCCCAGGCTGTTTGCAAGAGAGATGAGGAGCTTGAGAGAGGCTTGTGAGGCGGCTAATATGATCACCGTGTCGAAGATGATAGCCGAATCGGCCCGTTTCAGAAGGGAGAGCAGAGGCCTTCATCAGCGGCTCGATTATCCAAGAGAAGACAATTTGAACTGGCTCAAGAACGTGATTCTCCAGGCCTCGGAGGGAGGCATGCGACTCTTCACCCGGCCCGTGGAGCTGATATGGTTGAGGCCGGATAGGGGATAGCGGTTCGGATGGACGAAAATCGCCATACGTGGGTCTCTCTGTGAGAGAGAATTCAGGGTCAAGTTGAGAGGGAGGAAGGGATGCTTGATTTCAAATACGATATCGATCAGGAGGCATGTATCGGTTGCGAGAAGTGTGCGGAGGTCTGTCCCACGATGGCCATCGATTTTGACGCGGAAAAGCGGAAGGCCTATGTCCTCGATATCGATCAATGCCTGGTATGTCACCAGTGTTTGGAAGTTTGTCCGGTTGGGGCTATCCACATGAGCGGTGGTTTGTGGCAAAATGACATCCGGATGTGAATCTCGCCGATTAAAAAGCGGCCCTTTGATCGAGATGGTGCCAATAAAAAGATTCTAAGCAAGCAAAAGAAAGGAGGGCAATAGAGATGAGAAAGAGGATAGGGTTTGTCATTCTGGTTGTAGGAATAGGGTTAATATTGCTAAGAGTGGGAGGGGCCCCCTATGGACAGGAAGCTAAATATCCATCAAAACCAATACAAGTGATTATTCCCTATGGTCCGGGAGGAACCCATGACATCGCCGCCCGAATTGTGGACAGTCAGCTCCAGGAAATCTTGAAAGTGCCCATCATACACGTGAACAAACCGGGTGGAAACGGTGTGCTCGGGGCGGCCTTCGCGAAAGAGCAGAAACCGGATGGCTACACAATCCTTTATGGTGGGCTTACCGTTGTCGTTGAGCTTCCTATCGTGACGCCGAATTGCCCTTACAGAAAAGAGGACTTCATCCCTATCGCCCGAGTCACCTACGGGGCTCTCGTTCTCTCCGTCAAGAAGGATTCTCCTTGGCAAAGCCTTGAGGATTTCGTCGCGGCGGCAAAGAAGGAACCGGGGAAGATCAGTCTTGGTATCCCTGGCATCGGTACAACCCAGCACCTTGTAGCAAAACTTTTCGAAACAGAGGCTCAGATTGAACTGAACAGCATTCCCTTCAAGGGAGATGGTCCGTCGATTACCGCCCTGTTGGGGGGACATGTTCAGGCTGTCATGACCGGGATTACCTCCGCAACCCCTCACCTGAAATCCGGAGAGGTAAGGGCCCTCGCCTCAAGTGCGCCGGAACGTCATGCGATCTTTAAGGATATGCCTCTCTTTCGAGAGAAGGGATTTCCGGCCGTTACGCTTCTGAGCTGGACGGGTCCCTTCGTTCCTGTTGGAACGCCTGAGTCTGTCATCAAAGTGTTGAGCGAATGGTACCGGGAGGCGGCCACCCATCCTTCGATTGTTACGCTTCTCGAGAAATCTGGGACCACACCCGGCTACCTCAGCTCAGAGGAGGTTAAAAGGCTCATTCCGTCGGAGTATGAGAAAATTGCTAAGGCTGCGAAGGCTGCTGGTTTAGCGAAGTAAGACAGCGTCCGTTGAACATGAGGGAGTGAGACCGCATGGAATATGCCAGGCCTCAAAATATGAGACAGGCCCTCCAGATGATGGAGAGGTGGAAAAGGAGAGCAGAGGTGGTGGCGGGGGGGACGAATGTGATTCCCGATCTCAGGGCCCGAGCGATTCAGCCGGAGGTCTTGATCGACCTGAGCCGCCTGAAGAACCTTTCCTATATCAAAGAGGAAAAAGAGAGGATCCGAATCGGTGCCTTGACCACCCTTTCGGCAATCGCCTCCTCGGAGACGGTTCGACGTTTTGCTTCCGTACTATCCGAGGCAACGGGACAGATGGGAAATCCTCTGGTACGAAACCGGGCTACGATCGGCGGGAATCTGGCCGATGCCTCGCCTGCGGCCGATGGGGCGCCTCCTCTTTTGGTTCTCGATGCCTCTATGATCCTCGAAACAGCGGGAGGAGCAAGTCGCACCGTTCCCATCGATCAATTCTTTCTCGGGCCCAATCGAACCGTGCTGAAGGAAGACGAGTTGATTCGAGAAGTGGTCTTTCCCAAGGCCGGGCCCTCGGCTCGAATGGCCTACAGCAAGTTTGGCTTGCGAAATGCGATGGCCATCTCCGTGGTGAGCATAGCGGTTCTCTTAGAGATGGAAGAAGGGATCTGCCGGAAAGGGAGGATCGCATTGGGGGCTGTTTCGCCAACGCCGATTCGTGCTCATGGGGTTGAGGGATTGCTCATGAATCAGGCTCTGTCCGAGGAGCTGATCAGCCGATGCTGCGAAAAGGTTCAAGGCGAGATTCAACCGATCAGCGACATTCGGGCAAGCGAAGCGTATCGACGCTCGGTCGCTTCGGTCTTGCTCGGCCGATTGCTGCGACAGGTGATGAAATGAGAGCGAAGAAGAAAGACGGAGCCCTTTACGAGATCGTCCTCAAGGTCAATGGTGAAGAGAAAAAAGTGGCTGTCACGGCAGGGGAGACCCTGCTTCATGCCCTTCGGGAGAAGTTGGGCCAGACCGAGGTCAAGGAGGGTTGCGGCAAAGGCGACTGCGGAACCTGCGCGGTCCTCTTGAATGGCGAAGCGGTCAATTCTTGTCTGACATTGGCCCTTCAGGCCGACGGCCAGGAGGTGGTGACCCTGAGAGGGGTGGGCACGCCGGAGCGTCCCCATCCGCTCCAGGTCAGTTTTGTGAAGCATGGAGCCATTCAGTGTGGTTTTTGTACCCCGGGGATGATCATCTCGGCAAAGGCCCTCCTCGATCGGAATCCCCATCCCACGCGGGAAGAGATCAGAGAGGCGATCTCAGGAAATCTTTGCCGTTGTACAGGATACAAAAAGATCGTCGAGGCCATCGAGGATGCAGCGCGACATGGTCGGGGTCCAATTTGAGGTTCGGAATGTGTCACTCGCAGTTCCGTCAAAAGGTGACGGAGGATAACGGTTGCTTGGGTTCAAGCCAATTGCTGAACAACCCGATAACTCGCTAACTCGATGACACGGATTACGCATATGAGGCTGATATGGAGATGAGCGAGCTGAGAATCATTGGCAAGCCCGTACCGAGGCATGATGCGTGGGAGAAGGTTTATGGGTTGACCTCCTACGCTGCCGACTTTTCGATGCCCGGGATGCTCTACGGAAAGGTCTTTCGAAGCACCGAGGCCTCGGCTCGGATCATCTCCATCGATACAACAAAGGCCCGGGAACTTCCTGGAGTCAAGGCGGTTCTGACGGCTGAGGACGTTCCCCGAAATGAGTCCGTCACCCGTTTCGGTCAAACTCACACAGTGGGAGGCGGGTTTGAGGGGCTTTATCGGGTTTTGGCCCACAAGAAAGTTCATTACGTCGGAGAACCGATCGCACTGGTGGCCGCCGAGACGGAGGCCATCGCCGAGGAGGCGATTGCGAGGATTCAGGTTGCCTACGAACCCCTCCCCGGCGTCTTCGACCCCCTCGAAGCGATGAAACCCGATGCCCCTCCGGTTCAAGAGGGAAAATCGAACATCGTGACCCACTACGAGGTCGTGAAGGGATCGGTGGAGGAAGGGTTTGCCCAGGCCGACGTAATCGTCGAGAACACCTATCGTGTCCCTTTTGTTGATCATGCCTATCTTGAGCCTGAGTCGGGTGTGGCGTGGATCGATCCAAGCGGCGTGATCACCATACGTGTTTCGACTCAGGTGATCGAGCACTTCCGTGGAGTCGCCGAGGTTCTCGGACTTCCTCAAAACCGTGTCCGGGTGATCGGAACCTACGTGGGAGGCGGCTTTGGTGGAAAAGAAGACATCACGGTCGAAAGCTTTTTGGCTCTCCTTACCTACAAGACGGGAAGGCCTGTCAAGCTGACCTATACACGGGAAGAGTCCTTCGCCTGCCACAGCAAGCGCCATCCCTATGTCATGGAGTACAAGACCGGAGCGAAGAAGACCGGCGAGCTTGTGGCCCTTCAGGCCAGGCTGGTCTCCGACGCAGGGGCGTATGTGTATCTGAGCCCTTGGGTTCTTCTTTACTCCATGGTCAACGCCACAGGTCCCTATCGCATCCCTCACGTGAAGGTAGATGGGTATACGGTTCTGACCAATCAGATCTACACGAGCGCAAATCGTGGCTTCGGTGCGCCCCAGCCCTGTTTCGCCTACGAATCCCAGATGGACGAGCTTGCCAAGCGGCTTGGCATGGATCCGGTCGAGATTCGGAAGATCAACTACCTGAAGAAAGGGGAGGCGCTGGCAACAGGTCAAATCCTGGAGCATCATGTGGCACTGCCCGAGACGACAGAGAGGGCTGTGCAAGCCCTGGGAGAAAAACGGGCATCCTCGGGGCCGATAAAAATTGGAAGAGGGATTGCCTCGGGCATGATGAGCTATGGAAGGATGGTTTTCCTCCACGATACGTCACGCTGCTATGTCTCCATCGAGCTCGACGGAAGCGTCACGGTGAGGGCAGGGGTTCAGGACATCGGCGGAGGACAGGCTTCTTCACTTTGTCAGATCGT
>Ga0315298_1004485_pt1 | contig 20842 bp, 16 predicted proteins | sample WHS_1_MG_FD_203077 | JGI IMG/M metagenome (GOLD analysis project Ga0315298, IMG submission 203077) | Extremophilic microbial mat communities from Washburn Hot Springs, YNP, Wyoming, USA - WHS_1_MG | ecosystem: Environmental > Aquatic > Thermal springs > Hot (42-90C) | place: USA: Wyoming...
GGTAGTGAAAAGAAAAAAACTCCCGTGGAGTCAGCGTTCTTCGAGAGTCTACTGGAAGCCGCTGGGCATAAAGAGATTCAGTCGGGCACCAATAGTGCGAAGAGACGTAGGTTGATCGAGCGCTTAACGGAGTTGGTGACTCGATCCCGACAGAATCTCTTGGTATTGTTTTTTGACGAGGCTCAACGTCTATCGATGGAGGAGTATGAGTGGCTGCGGGACGTGCACGATCAGCTGGAACGACGCGGCATCCGCATGATCACCTTTCTGATCGGGCAACAAAAGCTAATAAACCAGAAGAATGCCTTGCGACTGCAAGGCGAGACGCAAATCATTGGGCGGTTCATGATTGATGAATTGCCGTTTCATGGAGTGCGAACCGCCGATGAGGCGGCGACGTGTTTGAATGCCTATGATGATGCTTGCTATCCAGTCGATTCGGATTGGAGCTACACTCGCTTTTTTCTTCCGCTAGCGTTTGAGTCAAAATTTCGCCTTGTGGATCAAGCAGCAAACGTTTGGTCGGCTTTTCTTTCGGCCCATGCATCTGCAGGTTTTCGCTTTGCGATTGACATTCCGATGCAGTACTTCTCTCGTGCCGTGGAAATTGCGTTGACTGATCACTGCGATCGCGACGCCGAAGGCTTCTCATTGACTTCGGCCATGTGGGAGCAGGCGGTCCTCGACGCAAGGTACGTTGCGGCAGTGGAGGAGTTGCGGCTCAACCCGGAAATTGACGATTGAGACGATGGCCATCACTCGTCATTTGGCGGCGCGAAAGGCGCGAGGCATTGAGCGTACTTTGCGCGTTTGTCTCGACGAACCCAAGGTGGCTCGACCCGAATGGTGTTGGCGCGACGACTGGGTGCAAGGCGGGGAGTCCGTGTACAGCTTACTCGGTCAGTTCCAGGCGCTCAATGCGGTGGGCGGAAAACAGGTGAGAGCTGCATTCGTCGACGCTCCTCGGCCTGCGAGTTTCGACCGCTTGCAGGCTCCCAGTGTCGATCTGCACGACGTGAAGAACTTCAAGCTTGCGTCATTTGCCGCTGCTGTCCGGCTTTCATTCGACGTCATACGTTTGAGCTTCGTAAATGAGGCATTCCCTACGAGCGGTTGGCGCGCCTATCCGAATTTGCGTTGGTGCCCCGAGTGCGCGAAAGCTGGGTATCATGCCCCGATGTTTCAATTGCCGATGATACACGATTGTCCGGCGCATGGGCGTGCGCTGGAGCATCGCTGTCCACGCTGTCGATCTAATCTTCCGTATCGCCTGCTAACCGCGGTGCGGGTGCCTCTGTTCTGTTGTCCGGTTTGCAAGCACGATCTTGCTTCCCCCATACGGGAAGGAGTTCGCAAGGGCTTGGCAAGCGCTGATATAGAAACTTTAAATCGTCGGGCTGCTCTACTCCGATTTTGCGATGGACTTCCGACAGTTGTTGCTCGCGCCGTTGAAAATGTGCGCTCTACGAATGCAGTGGATGTCCGAGTATCTTCGCCGAACGATCGGGTTAGTGAGGAGGAGTTCAGATCTTTCGTGATGCGGGTTCTTGCCTCCTTGGAAACGCGTTCGCAGATGGACTGGAATCAATGCGAACCGTCCTATACCTACGTCGAGGGACATGCGTATTCAGCAAAAGCGCGTGGGAGTCCAGCGACCCTGTCGGCCGCCGGATGGCCGGATCACCTGGTGTCTCCATCGGACCTGGGGCTTTGTCGGGCTGCTGCGCTGTACCGATGCGTGAGGCGCCATCTGTGGCGCACCGTCGTGCGACCTCATCACAGGTGTGTTTGGGCAGCCTGCGAGCGGATGTGGTGGCCGATTGTTGGAAGTCAGACTCCGCCGTTTTGCCCTGTAGCTGTTGCGTTCCTGCGTTGGAGATTGCGATGGGAATCGGCAATACGCCTTTCGGACTTCTTGAACGCGCCGAGTAGCCCGCCCCTAGGATTGGTGGCTTGGATGGCGTCTGCGCCGATCGGGGCCGCTTCGTTCTCGCGGGTGGTGCAGGCCTGGCTGATAGAGCATGTACTTGGCTGCGATCTCATGAACGTCTTTGATGTCACCCTGGATGAGGAGCTACGGCGTGGTGCGAGCGAACCGATCAATTGGGCGCGGGAATGGATCGACGGCCCGGGTGATTCTTGCTGGGTGAGCGTTGGGCGTGGTAGCAAGTCGCAACCCATCAGGCTTTTCATGTTTCCACGGAAGGATACAATAAGCCGACCAGGTATGCGTGATGGCGCGGGGCATTACGCTCGGCAATTGGCGATTATTTCCGAGATTGCGCGTTAAGCAATCCAGCGCGCTACTCTTGCGTGGCGAAGGGGCTGGCTAATGCGTAGCGGCCGCGTCGCTCGGGGAACGTCACCGCGCCGGGTTTTGTTCGGGTCCAGCTTCTGAGAAGATGGGGCCATGAAGAAGTCGCCGAAGTCCAGCTCCGAGGTTCGAGAACGCGCCGCGCGTATGATTGCCGTGGCTCGCGGCGAGTACCCGTCGCAGTGGACGGCGATCGAATTCACAGCTGAGGTCGGTTGCACGGCGCAGGTGCCGTCCAACTTGGGGTGCTAGCTCCAACACGACGCCGGCCAACGTCAGGGCTCGACGACGTCGGAGAGGCGGAGCCTGGCCGAAGGACGAGACGGCCACGGTGCGACTGAACGCCCAGCAATGGGAGTTGCTCGTAGCCGGCCTGCCCTGGCAGTGCATGACGGCGGCCGCGCAGGCCCAGGCGATCCGGGTGATCTGAAGGCTGTCCATCGGGGCAAGTGCACCTTGGCTCGCTCGTGCACGCGCGCGAGTTTGGCGGGGATGGCGGAGGCGATCGATGATGACAAGCTTCGCGCTGGGCGACGACCCGGCGGCGCTTTACGCGCGCCGTTTCATCGAGGAGTTGTCCGGCGAGTTCAAGCGCCAGACGCAGAAGAATGCGGCGCTGAGCCTGGAGGTGCCAAGGTTGAAGCGCGGGCGCTTCTGCCGGTCCAGCGAGAGCCTGGACATCCTCGCGGGCGCCAGGCTGACGATCGCCATCGTCGACAGAACCGAATCTTGAGGCAAGACGAGCGCGAAGCACCAATCAAGGTAGTTTGATTTGACTGTCGTACGACGTCCGTCGTAGACTTTGCCCATGCTGAATTTTCGACTTCCCGCCGACGATCTTGAATACGCGGTGTTGCGTGGCCTGTGGGAGCTGCGCAAGGCGTCTGTCCGGGACTTGCATGACCGTATCGGTGCGCCGGAAGGCTTGGTCTACACAACAACGGCCAAGGTCGTGGACCGACTGCGCGACAAAGGGCTGATCGAGCGCAGCCGGCAAGGCGGAGCCTTCGCCTATGCGCCGCTTGTCGAGCGAGACGTGGTCGAGCGCGCCAGGGCGCGACAGCTGATGGGACGTTTCCTGGGGCCTGGCCCACACTCGGCTGTGGCAGCGCTGGTCGAAGCGGCGGGCGACATCGACCCTGCGCTGCTCGATGCGCTCGAGCGCGCGATTCAGGCCAGGAAGAGGGGCGATCATGGGGCGTGAGACTCTGTTGACCCTGCTGGTCATGCTGTTCGGTGGTCTCGTGATGCAACCGCTGGCTCTGCTGCCATCGCGCGCGTCACTTGACGCTTCGCCCGTCGTGGCCGAGCGAAGGGCGTGGCGACGGCTGTGGCTACCGGTGCTGCCGGTGCTGGTGGTGGGTGTGTGGCTGTGCGGTTGGGCCCTGCGCGAGCCCGACCCGGTGACGACGCGTTTCGATCACGGCATGATCGTCGGCGCCAGTCTGCCTTTCCTAGTTGTCGCGCTGCGTGCGGCGCTGCGCGCGATCTGGGTGCTGCTGCGTCGGCCGGTGGAGCTGCCCGTGTGCACTGTCGGCCTCGTGCAGCCGCGCGTAGTGTTCGACCCTTATCTTGCACGAGTGATGGACGACGGGCCGATGCACGCCGCGCTGGAACACGAGCGGGCGCATGCCCGACATCGAGATCCCTTGCGCATCTGGTTGGCGCAGCTGGCCACGGACCTGCAATGGCCCTGGCCGTGGGCGCACAGGCGATTTCAGGCTTGGCTGGAGCTCCTCGAACATGCCCGTGATGACGAGGCCCGCAATCGCGGAGCCTCCGGCACCAATCTCGCCGCGGCGGTCGTAGCCACCGCTCGCCACGCGCGCAGTACACCTCGTGCAACGCGTGGGGAGTTTGTGTTTGGCGCCCAAGCTGGCTTGTTGGGTGATGCACGCGCGCTGGTCGTGCGAGTGGACCGACTGCTGGCGCCGATGCCCGACTTCCACCAACCGTATGAGCTGTCGGCGTGGCGGGCCGCCGCTGCCCTGATGCTGGCGTTTGTGTTGCTGGGCGCCGCGCTCGCGTGGGGCGCCGCATATGGCAACGATATTCTTCATCCTTTCCTGTTGTGGACATGGAACGTCTGATGCACAAGCGCCCTTCGCGAGGCCTGCGCTCGGTGTCGGCGCTTGCGGCCGCGCTGGTGCTCGCGGGGGTTTCAGTTCATGCCTGGGCGGGCGCCGAGCCCTACGTCGCTGCGCAACAGCAGTCGGTGCCACAGACGCTGCAGGCCTACGGCCAGGTCAAGCCGATTGCCACGGTACAGTTGCGCGCGGCCGACGCTGGCACGCTGGGTGGCTTGCGCATCGTTGCTGGCAGTGCGGTCAAGGCCGGAGAAGTCCTGGCGCGCATCGCCGGGCCTCGCATGCGCGCGCTGCTCGTGGCACGGGAGCAGCAACTGCTGGCCGCCCGGGCACGCGAGTCGGCGGCCGGGAACGCCCTGGCCATCGAGCTGCGCCAGTTTGACGCCCAGCTCTCCACTCAGCAAGCGCTGGATGCGGCGCGGGCAAACCAGGCGTCGGCGCACGCCGCGGTGCGAACCGCGGAGGCCGCGCTGCAGGAGGCGCGCAGCCTGCAGACCGTCCGCGCGCCTACGTCAGGAAGCATTCTCTCGGTGCAGGCCGCGGACGGCGAGCAGCTCGGCGCCGGCCAGGCCATCGCGACGCTGCAGCCTGCCGGCAGGCTGTGGGTTCGCGCAGCGGTGTACGGCACCGATGCGCAGCGCCTGCACGTCGGCATGACGGGGCTGTTCAAGCCCTCGGGAGAGGGGGCTGCGGTCGCCGTCAGGGTCGCGGCGATCTCGCCCGCTTTGGCTGCCGACGGCGGCACGCGCATCGGGGTGTTGCCGACCACCCCAAAGCCACCGGCCTGGTGGATCAATGGGCAGTGGGGATCGTTGGTACTCGAGGGCCCGGCGCAGCGCATGGTGCTGGTACCCACGCAAGCGCTGATCCTCGACCGGGGGCGCTGGTGGGTATTGGTGCACACGCCAGCGGGCGAGCAGCCGCGGCAGGTCGTTCCCGGGCCGGCGCAAGGATGGTGGACCGCGATCGCCTCCGGCCTGTCGGCCGGACAGCAAGTGGTAGTCACCGACGCCCTGCTCGACTACCACCGCGGCATTGCCAGCCACTACACGCCGCCGGACTGAAGAACGATGGCATCCGATTTGTCCGTACCGCGCCTGTTGCGGCGCAGGGTGCTGTGGCTGCTGGTGCTCGGCGTGGTTCTGGCCTGGGCCATCGACGCCTTCGTGCATACGCCAGTGGAAGTGCTGCCCAGCTTCGATTTCCCGCAGATCAGCGTCACCGCGCATCTGCCCGGCACCACCGCCACTGAGCTCGAGCACCTGGTGGTGCAGCCGCTGGAGGGCCAGATCCTGACCCTCACCGGCCTGCGCAGCGTGCGCTCGGTGATGGGCAACGGCACGGTCGAGATCGATGTGCGGTTTCGCCAGGGCAGCCAGGCCCAGGCGGACCTGCTGGCCGTCAACAGCGCCATCGACCGCGCACGCGCGCGCCTGCCGTCGCAGGCGCATCCGGTGGCGCAGATCATGGGCAATGCCATCAACGAGGTCGCCGACTACACCGCACACATTCCCGCCGGCATCGCACCGGCCCGGGTGCAGCGTCTGGTGCAGGCGGAAATCGCGCCGGCGCTGCGCGCGATCCCCGGTGTGCAGTTCGTGCACGTGTACGGCGCCGGCGAAGAGGCGCTGTGGATTCAGCCCGAGCTCGGCGCGATGCGCCGCTACGACATTGGCGTCGAGGCCATCGAGCGGGCGGTGAAGGAGCAGGTGCTGCTCGCGCCGGCCGGCTACCTGACGCTGGGTCACAACGACGTGCTGATCGAGGCGCGCAAGCTGCCGGTGCACATCGCGCAACTCGAGGCCGTGACCGTGGCTACGCCGCGCAGCCCGATTCCACTGCGCGCGCTGGCGCGCGTCGAGCGCGCGGCCATGCCCACGCACAACGCGGTCAGCCTGGACGGCCAACCCAGCGTAGCCGTCACCGTCATCAAGCAGCCGGGAGCTTCCACGCGTGTGGTGACGCGCGCAGTGCAGGCTGCGCTGCAGCGAAGCGTGCACGAGCTGCCGCCGGGCGTCCGCTGGGTCCGCACCTACGACCAGGGGCACCTGGTGGGCATCGTCGGCACGGATCTCGGCCGCAACCTGCTGATTGGCGCGCTTCTGGCCGTGGCGATGCTGTTTTGGGTGCTGGGCGCCGGTCGGGGCGTGTTCGTGCTGGCCCTGAGCATTCCATTGTCGCTGGCCATCGCCATCGCCGCACTGCATGCCTTCGGTCAAAGCCTGAACCTGATGACCTTCGGGGCCTTGACGGTGGCGGTCGGCTTGCTGGCCGACGACGCGATCATCGTGCTGGAGAGCATCCACCACCGCTGGGAAGCAGGCGATGCGCACTGGCAGGGCGTGTGGGCTGGGCTGCGCGGCATCGTGGTGCCCGACATCACCGGCACGCTGACGAATGTCGCCATCTACGTGCCCCTGCTCTTCGTCGGGGGCATCGTGGGGCTGTTTTTCATCCCCTTCTCGCTGGCGATGATTCTGGCATTGCTGGCCTCGCTGCTGGTGTCGCTGACCCTGATTCCGCTGGGGCTGGGCTTTCTCGGCGCGCGCGCCGGGGGCGGGGCGGGCAGCGGCCGGCGCCTTATGGAGTGGATGCAGCGAGGCAACGAACACCTGTTCGACTGGGTCGCCCGCGCCCCGCGCACCAGCCTGGCGCTGACCTTCGCCGTGCTGCTGCTCAGCCTGGTTGGCCTGGTGCTGGTGCCGATCAACTTCCTGCCGCTGCCCAACGAAGGCGCACTGCTGGAGTCCTTCACGCTGCCACCCGGGGCCTCGCTGCTGGATACCCGCGCGGCAGTGCGTCACATCTCACAGCGCCTGCTGCGCGACCCCGCGGTGGCGCATGTCTACGCGCGCATCGGATCCTCGGCATCGACTACCTACACCGAGCCTGCCTACGCCGGCGAGATCCAGGTGGCGCTCAAGCCTGGAGTGAGCGTCAACGCGCTCGACGCCATCGGGCAGCGCATCCAGCGCGAGTCCGCGCTGCCGGGGGTGCAGCTGGCGGTGGATACACCGACCATCGAGCGCCTGGGCGAGAGCCTGTCGGGCCTGCCGCAGCCCTTCGTGATCCACGTGTTCGGCGCCCGCGTGCCCGAGCTGCGCACCATTGCGGAACAGATCACTGCGCGCCTGCGCCGGGTTCCGGCGCTGGCGGACGTGTTCGACAACGACGGCTACCCAGTCACTCAGCTGAGCATCGAGCCCTCGGCAGCGGCGCTGGCCGTGCATGGGTTAACTCCGCGCTCTCTGTACCGGCAGATCGATCCCCTCATCGGAGGTAAGGTCATCAGCCGCGTGCCCGACGGCAACGTGCCGCTTCCGCTGTACATACGCCTGGCCGATGCCCCGCGGCGCACGCTCGGCCAGCTTGCGGCGCTGCCCATCCGCACCGGTGAGAGCGCGTGGACGCCACTGGGTCAGCTGGCGCGTCTGCAGCTCGAGCCGACGCCCAACCAGATCCGGCACATCGCGGGTGCGCGCGCGCTGGACATCCTGGCCACGCCCACGGGGCCGCTGGGCAGTACCGAGGCACAGGCGCGCAAGGCGTTACGCGGCCTGAAGCTTCCAGCCGGCTACCGCATCGCCTTCGGCGGGCTCGTCGCCGAGCTCGAGCGAGCCGCGCTCGGCCTGCTGGTGGCGACCCTGGCCGCTTTCGCCATCATGGTGGGCATCCTGCTGCTGCAGTTCGACGGGCTGCTGATTCCCGGGATCTTGCTGCTGGAGATCCCGCTGGCATTGACTGGCGGCACGGTGGCGCTGGTGCTCAGCGGCGTCGGGCTCAACGCCACTGGCATGATCGGGTTCTTGACTCTGGTGGGCATCGGCCTGCGTCACTCCATCGTGCTGCTCGACCGCGCACGCGCCAACGAGAACGCCGGCATGCCACTGGAGCAAGCGGTGCGCGAGGCCATCCAGGTGCGCTTCCGGCCCATCGTGCTGACCGCGGTCACCGCGATGCTCGGCATGCTGCCGACCGCGCTGGGTCTAGGTGAGGGCGCAGCACCCGAGCAGGGCCTGGCGGTGGTGATCCTGGGCGGCCTGCTGTGGAGCGCGCTGCGCTCGACCAACCTGATCCCGGCGCTGTATCTGCACTGGCGCCGCAAGCAGCTGGCGCGGCAGGCCTCGCCCGGGGTTTCGGCATGAGCCGGCGTCCCCTGCGTGCCGCCCTCGCCGTGGCGCTGTGCGCGGGCCTTGCCGCCTGCGCCGGCTACGCACCCCGACCCCTGCCCGACGCGGTGAGCTGGCAGCAGCCCGTACGGCTTCGCGTGGACGCGCGGCGCATCGCGCTTCCGGCGCTGGCCTCGCAGTCCATCGACCCCGACGCGCCGCTGACCCTGCAGGGAGTCGCTGCGCTGGCGGTGCTCAACGATCCGCGCTTGCAAGCCGCTCGGGCCCGCCTGGGCGTGGCGCAGGCGCAGGCCTTCGCTGCAGGCCTCCTGCCGGATCCCACCTTCAGCGCATCGCGCGAAGTCCCGCAAGGCAGCGGTGGCGGAGCCACCAGCACGGCCTACAAGCTCGGGTTGCAGTTCGATCTCGGCAGCCTGATCACGCGTGGTGCCGCGGTGGCCGCTGGGCGTGCCCACCTGCGCCAGGTCGACTTGCAGCTGCTGTGGCAGGAGTGGCAGACCGCGGCGGCGGCCGAGCGCGACTCCGTCGAGTTGGCGGGCTTGCGCGAGCGCGACGCATTGCTGCGCGAACAGCTCAGCGCCGCGGCTCGGAGGCTACGGCGCGATCGTGCGGCGCAGGCCGCAGGAATCGAGCCGCGCACCACCGCGGACGCCGACCTGGTCGAGCTGCAGTCGCTGCGCGGCCGGCTCGGCGCCGACGCGCGCCAGCAGGCGTCGGCGCTGGGCGCGCTCGACGCGTTGCTGGGATTGCGCCCCGGCACGCCGCTGCGCCTGGCCGGGCTGCCGCAGTACGAGCCTGCCGCGGTCGCCGACGCAGCGAGCAACCTGCCGCGGCTCGCTGCCATCCGACCCGACCTGCTGGCCTTGCGCGCGGGCTATGCGAGCCAGGAGCAGCGCCTGCGGGAGGCCGTGCTGTCACAGTTTCCGTCGGTGAGCGTCGGCATCTCCCGCGCGCGCGATACTTCGGACGTGAACACGCTGGGCTTCGGTGTCACCCTGAACCTGCCGCTGCTCAACGGGAGCCGCGGCGCCATCGCCGTGCAACGGGCGACCCGAGCCAAGCTCTACGATGAATATGTGCTGCGCCTGAAGCAGACCCACGAACAGGTCGCCCAATTGCTGGTGGACCTTCGCCTGCTGCGCAGCCAGCGGAGGGACTTGCGATCAGCGCTGGCGCCGCTTCGCTCAGCTGCGCTTGCCGCCGATGCTGCTCTGCGTCGGGGCGACATGACGTTGCCGCAGGCGCAGGCGCAGCGCCGCGCCTGGCTCGACCAGCGACTGGCGCTGCTTGCCAATGAGCAGCAGACCGCCCAGCAAACGGTGGCGCTGCAGCTGCTGACCGGAAGCGGCGTGTTCAGCCCGACCGCGTCCCGCTAGGCCTCTAACGGCATCTGGCCAATGCGTGGCATCCGGGTGCGGCGGTATTTGCAATGCCGGTATCCCCACTACCTCTCCTGACCGCGCCTGGCCGGCTCACGTTCTTCGGCCGCCGAGCCCCAGCTGGCCTGCTCGGCTAGCTGCCAGCCGCCGCGCTGCTATCCCTCGGCCCATTGCGGGATTGTCTCGTGCATGGTGCGTAGCTGCCTCAAGTCGGGGGCTGTAGTAGCGGGCGGGCGACAGGCGCAGCGCTTGCAGCATAACGCTGCATATCCCGGCGATGGTCCAGCAACCCATGCGCGATGGCCGCCACCAGGAAAACTCCGAGCAGCAGTATCGCCAGCCAGCGTTCCTGCAATCGCTCGCGGCAATGGTAGGTGTAGGCCATCGCCACCAGGGCGACCCAGGCGACCCCGAAGGCCAGGCCACCCAGCACGTCAGAAAGCCAGTGCGCTCCCAGATAGACCCTCGACAACCCGATCAGCAGGATCAGCGCCATGGCTGCGGCACCGCCCACGCGCTGCCAATGCGGGGAGGCCCGCCGCAGCAGCAGCCAGGCCAGCAGTCCGTACACCACGGCGCTCATGACGGCGTGGTCGCTGGGAAAGGAAAACGCCTGGGCGCCCGCGTACAGCGGCATCGGCCGTGGCCTGTGCAGCGCCAGCTTGATGACCTGGGCCAGGAGTTGGGTCACGCCGACCGCGCCCACCCAGTAAGCCGCGCTCAGCCACAGCCTGCGCGCGACGAACCAGGCGAGCGCGGCCACGATCAACGGTAGCAGCACGGCGGCGTCGCCGAGTTCGGTGATGCCCACCATCAGGTGATCCGTGGTCGGGCCGCGCAGCGCCTGCGCAAGGTGGAAGACCTGCACATCCACCAGCACCAGGGGATCATGGCTGACCACATCCTCCAGCACGCCGAAGAACAACCAGGCACCGCCGATCACCAGCAGCGCCGATACCGCGAGGAACACCTTCGGGCTGTCGGCGCCGATGAGCCAGCGCGACAGTTCATGCCGACCCCAGCGGCGGTTGCGTGCGCGGCCCTCGGGCACGGCCAGCGCGACGGCGCGGCTCCAATGCAACGCAATCATCGCGGCTGCGGCGATCGCCGCGCATTGCAGCCATGCGGTGTTCGACAGGCTGCGCAGCGCAAAGAACTCCCGAAGCTGGGGCACCAGCAGCGTCGGCAGGAACGACAAGACCATGGCGACGACCAGCCATGCCCGTCGGGCATGCAAGGGCGCTGCCGCCAGTGCCAGCACCCACAGCGCGGTCGCGAACAGCACCAGCGTGGCCGCGCTGCGCGCTTGTGGCAGAGCCCCCCCGCCCTGCACGCGCACCAGGGCGAAGGCCGCGAAGGCCGCGGCGGCCACGAACAGCCCGGCTGGAATCGCGAATCGCAGCACCCGCTCGACAAAGCCCGGGCGCAGACGCTGCCCGTTGGGCTCCAGCGAAAGCAGGAACGCGGGTACGCCCAGGGTCAGCGCGTCGACCAGGGAGATATTCCTGGGCAGGAAGGGAAAGGCCACTCCGGCCACTCCCACCGCAAGCGCCAGCAGCATGGCGTAGACGCTCTTGGTCAGGAACAGCACGGCCACGCGTTCGATGTTGCCCACCACCCGGCGACCCTCGGCCATCACCGCCGGCATGCTGGCAAAGCGGTTGTCCAGCAGCACCAGTTGCGCCACGGCGCGCGACGCGGCGGTGCCCGCGCCCATGGCCACGCCGACGTCGGCGCGCTTGAGCGCGGGGATGTCGTTGACCCCGTCGCCGACCATGGCCACCGCGTGGCCCGCGGACTGCAGGGCGCCGACGATCAACTCCTTCTGCCGTGGCGAGGTGCGCGCGAACACGCTGCGCGCAGACACCCGCGCGACAAGCTCGGCGTCACTGAGCCCGAAAGCGTCGACGACCTGGGAGGCGTCGCCGATGCCCAGCTCGCGTGCGACGCCGCCGACCGTTGCCGGATGATCTCCGGAGATCAGCCGTACCGCGACACCTTGTCCGGCAAGGTCGTCCAGCGTCGATCGAGCGTCGGGGCGGATCTGTTCGGACAGAAGGATCAGCGCCACCGGCCGGACCTCCATGGGCGGATGGCTCGCGTCCGGTTCACCTGCAGCGCGCGCGAGCAAGAGCACCCGAAAGCCCTCCGATGCCCATTGGGCCGTTTGAGCCAGGGCGGGATGAACCGAATCGACCGACCCGTGCTTCGCCAGCAACACGTCGGGAGCGCCAAGCAGCCAGGTGCCGAGCCCTTCGAGCACGCCGCCGCTCCATTTGCGTGCCGAGGAGAACGCGACACTGCGCACCACCGCCGGCCCGCCGGGTTGCCCGGGCCAGCGCTGGGCGATGGCCTGCAGCGTGGTATTCGGCCGCGGCTCGGCAGCGGCCAATGCGGCCAGCGCGGTCAAGGCCGATGGCTCCTGGGCGAGCATCTGGATGCGGGCCACGCGCAAGTCGCGCTCGGTCAAGGTGCCGGTCTTGTCCAGGCAGATCACGTCCACCCGGGCCAGCGCCTCGGTGGCGGCCAGGTCCTGCACCAGCGCGCGGCGACGCGACAGCCGCACCGCCCCCACCGCCAGCGCCAGGCTGGTCAGCAGCACCAGCCCCTGGGGCACCATGGCGACCACCCCGGCCGCCCCGTACAACAGCGCCGCGCCGGCGGGCAGTCCGAGCGTGAACTGGGTGACGAACAGCAAGGTGGCGGTGGGCAACAGCGCCCAGCCCACGACGCGCAGGATGCGGTCGATTCCCGCGCGCAACTCGGAATGGGCGAGGCTGAAACGCCTCGCCTGCCGCTGCAGGCCCTGGATCCATGCCGCCTCGCCCACCGCGGTGGCACGACAACGGGCGCGCCCGCCAACCACCAGGCTGCCCGAGCGCAGCGTGTCGCCGGCGCGGTGGGACACCGCATGCGCTTCGCCGCTGAGCGGCGATTCGTCGAGCTCCAGATCCGTGGCGTCGAGCACCGCGCAGTCGACGGGAACCGGATCCCCCGCGCCCAGTTCGAGCAGGTCGTCCTGCACGATGTCCTCGGGAGCAAGATCGACCATGGCGCCGGCGCGCAACACGCGAGCGCGCGCCGCCGACTGCAGGGCCAGGCGATCCAGGGTGCGCTTGGCGCGCAGTTCCTGCGCGATGCCGATGGCGGCGTTGGCCACGATGACCCCGCCGAACAGGGCGTCCTTCCAGGTTCCCACCGCGATGACCAGCAACCACAGCGCACCCAGCAGAGCGTTGAAGCGGGTGTACACATGCACGGCGACGATCTGCCGCAGCGTTCGACTGGGCCGCGAGCGCGTGCGGTTGACTTGCCCGCGCGCAATCCGCTCGGCGACTTGCGCGTCGCTCAATCCGCCCGGGATGGGCGCCTCATCCGATTGTGCCGACATGATGTGCTCTCGCCTGGAATCGAGCACCCCTCGATCACCCGGCGATGGCGCGAGATCATGCTCTCCCGTGGCATTGTGCCCCGGCCCCTTGCGGCAACGCCTTGATCAGGCGCGAAGAATTCCCCGGGTGATGGGGCGCGCGAGCAGCCATCGATAGGTTGCCTCGGCCCGGGTGGTCACGGCGGCCCCAACGTGGCGCCACAGCGGCACCAGGACCGCGCTGCACGCCGCGGCCACAAGCAACGACCCCGCCATGTCCAGCGGGAAGTGCAGCCCGACGTAGACCCGCGCCCAGCCTACGAGCAGTCCGACGACGAGGGTCGCCGCGCCGACTCGTTTGAGCCCGCCCAAGAGCAGCCCCAGCCCGATGGAGGTGAAAAGCGTCAGATGGTCGCTGGGAAGCGATGCGTCAGGCACATGGGACGCCCAGGTGTGGCCCAGCCCGATCACGAAGGGGCGAGGCTGGTACCAGGCGAGTCCGATGAGCTGATTGGCTCCGAGCGCGATCATGGCGATCGCAAAGGCCAGGAGTGCGGCACCGCGACGCGACGAACCACCTGCAAGCCACAGTCCGATCAGCAGCACCGGTACACCGTAGACGAGGTCATTGGCGACGAAGACCGCCAGGTCGATCCACCAGCGTGGCGTGGTCGCGCCGGCATTGACCAGCAGGAACAGGGTGTGATTGAGATTCTGGATCGCGTGCATCGTCAGGCAGGGTATGAGACTCGCCGAGTATTCCCGCCCATTCTTAGCGTCGACATAGCAGGCGCTGCGCGCGGCCATGAAAAAGGGCCGGGGCGCATCTCGGCGCACCCCGCGCTAAATGTGGGCTAAATCTCCCCCAGCACACTCCTGCTCATGCGCTGCATCGGCGCTGCCCACGGCCACCTGGCCGTCGGGCCCATCATCCTCAGGAGTGTTTCCATGAAGTTGCACAAGACCCTGGTCATCGTCGGCGCCGCGGGTGCAGCCTTGATCGCCGCCACCGCGGCGCATGCCTACGACGGCCAGAAGTACGCCAAGGACGCGGCCGTCACCATGGAGCAGGCTTCGCAGATCGCCCTCAAGGCCGTTCCCGGCGCGACCATCACCGATCGCGAACTCGAACGCGAAAAGGGTGGTAGCGGACTGCGCTATTCCTTCGACCTGAAGACTCCCCAGGGGGAACGGGAACTCGGAGTCGACGCCAGGACGGGCGAGGTGCTTGAGGACAGCGTCGAGGGAGCGAACAAGGACTGAGCCCCGGCAGGGCCCCGGCGAACGCCGGGGCCCTGCGCCTGCCTCCATCACCCGCGGACCCATGAAAACCACAAGCGTTGAATCCGTCCTTGCCAAGGTCCCCGAAGCCACGATGGGCTTCTGGCTGGTCAAGATCGCCGCCACGACCCTCGGTGAGACGGCCGGGGACGCGGTCTCCATGTCCCTGCACCTGGGCTACCTGGCGGCCACGGGAGTTTTCGCGGCCCTGTTCGCCGCACTGGTCTTCGCGCAGATGCGCGCCATGCGCTTTCACCCCGCTTTGTACTGGTCGACCATCATCGCCACGACCACGGTGGGCACGACCCTGGCCGATTTCGCCGACCGCTCGCTGGGCATCGGCTACGCTGGCGGAACCAGCCTGCTGCTGGCCCTGCTCGGCGCCTCGCTGCTGCTGTGGCAGCGCTCCACCGGCAGTGTCGCGGTGGGCAGTGTGCAATCGGGCAAGGCCGAAGTGTTCTACTGGGTGACCATCATGTTCTCGCAGACCCTCGGTACCGCGCTGGGCGACTGGAGCGCCGACACGGCGGGACTGGGCTACCAGGGCGCTGCCGTGGTGTTCGGCTCGGCGCTGGCCGTGGTCGCGTTGCTGTACTGGCGCACCGCCGCATCGCGCACCGCGCTGTTCTGGGCCGCCTTCATCCTGACGCGCCCGCTGGGCGCCGTGCTGGGGATTTCCTCGACAAGCCGATCGCCTCCGGCGGGCTCGAGCTCAGCCGGTTCGCGGCTTCGGCCGTGCTGCTCGGGGGCATGGTGATCGCGCTTCGCCTGCTGCCGCAGCGCGCCGCGGCCGTCGCGCACTGAGCCGCGGGGCAAGCCCGATGCGCGCGCTGCTGATCGAGGACGATCCGATGATCGCGGCGGCGATCGAAGTCGCGTTGCGCGACGCCGCCTACGCGGTCGACCTCGTGCGCGACGGCGAAACCGCCGACCGCGTGCTGCGCGACGGCCAGCATCAGATCGTTCTGCTCGACATCGGGCTTCCCGGGCGCGACGGCCTCAGTGTGCTGCAGCGCCTGCGCGAGCGGGGCGACCGCGTGCCCGTGCTGCTGATCACGGCCCGCGACGCGGCCGCCGACCGGGTGCGCGGGCTCGACCTCGGCGCCGACGACTACGTGGTCAAGCCCTTCGACATGGACGAACTGCTGGCGCGCATGCGCGCGGTCGTGCGCCGCCAGTCCGGCCAGGCGGCCGCCGAACTGGGCAACGGCGACGTGCGGCTCGATCCCGCCACTCGCGAGGCCCGGCGCGGCGATCTGCGCGTGGTGTTGACCGCGCGCGAATTCGCGCTGCTGCACGCGCTGCTGCTGCGCCCGGGAACCATCCTCACCCGCGCCCAGCTCGAGGACCGGCTGTACGGCTGGAACGAAGAGGTCGAGAGCAGCGCGGTCGACTTTCTGATCCACGGCGTGCGCAGGAAGCTCGGGGCCGATGTGATCAAGAACGTGCGCGGGGCGGGATGGATGGTGGACAAGGCGCGATGACCCGTTCCTTCCAGCGTCGGCTGGTGCTGCACCTGGGGGTCGCCGTGGTCGGCCTCGGCCTGCTGGCGGCCGCGGCCCAGTTCGTGCTCGCCTGGCGCGAGCTGCGCGAGTCGCAGGACGACATGCTGCGCCAGGTCGCCGCGCTCGCGCTGCGGCACCCCGGGCATGAGATGTCCGCCCCGGGGCGCGGGGGCCTCGACGACCACGACTCACGCATCCACCTGGCGATGCTGCCCATCGATCCGGCACCGGCATGGCTGGGATCGGCCATGACCCCGGGGCTGCGCACGCTCGACACCCGTGCCGGCCGCATGCGGGTGCTCGTCCAGCGACAGGGGCCCTACACCGCGGTGGTCGCGCAGGCCACCGACGCGCGCGACGAACTGGCCTGGAACGGGGCGTTGCGAGCGTTGCTGCCATCGTTGCTGCTGGTGCCCTTGCTGATCGGGCTGATCGGCCGCGGCGTGCGCCGGGAGTTCGAGCCCGTGGTGCGCGCCGCAAGGCGCCTGGAGGCGCTCGAGACCGTGCCGGAGCCCTCCCTGGAGTTGCGGGACATGCCGGCCGAGATTCAGCCCTTTGTCGACGCCATCGAAGGGTTGCTCGGACGCACGCGCGAGCTGATGCGCCAGCAGCAGCGCTTCGTGGCCGACGCCGCCCATGAACTGCGTTCGCCGTTAACGGCGCTGGCCCTGCAGGCGCGCAACCTGCGTCACGCGAAATCCCTCGACGAGGCCCGGCTTCGCCTGATGCCCCTCGAGCAGGGCATCGAGCGCGCGCGCAAGCTCAGCGAGCAGTTGCTGGACCTGGCGCGCATCGAAAGCGCTGATGCGCCACGCGAAAGCGTCGACCTCGTGGCCCTGGGGCGCGAGCTGCTGGCGATGCATTTCCCGGTCGCCGAACAGAGCGGAATCGACCTGGGCATGGAGGCCGGCGACGTGCCGTCGGTGCTCAGCTCCGCGCGGCTGCTGCGCACCATCCTCGGCAATGCGATCGACAATGCGCTGAAGTACACCCCTGCCGGCGGCGAGGTCACGCTGCGCATCGTGGCGCTCGGCGATGGTGCGCGCTGCGAGATCATCGACAGCGGCCCCGGAGTGGAGCCGAGCGAGCGGGCCGAGGCCTTCAAGCCCTTCCACCGCCTGGCGGGCCAGGAGATCGGGGGTACGGGTCTCGGATTGGCCATTGCACGCGAAGCAGCGCGGCGCATCGGCGCACAGATCTCGTTGCACGATCGCGCGGACCGGCGCAAGGGGCTGGTCGTGCGCGTCGACCTGCCCGGCGTGCGCGCAATCGGTGTGAACGAGTCCTAGAACGGGATCCGGCTCGGCACGAAGGCCGCCCAGAAGATCACGCGTCGGTCGATCCACGTCGCACGTCCCAGCCCCCAGAGCACGGCGAGCATGGCGGCGTATAGACCGCTGCTTGCCGCCAGCCCCAGGCCCCAGTGGTCTCCCAGCAGATCCCCGAGCACCGAGCCGAGACCATTGCCTGTGAGCGCGGCTGCCCAGAACCAGCCTTCATCACGCCGGTTGCCGATGAACCCCGGTGCCGGCAGACCTCGGCACATGGCCCACGACAGCAAGATGACAACGAGTCCCCCGAGCAGCACGAGCGCGGTGGTCGCCGTACCCCAGCCGAGGGCCCGGGCCAGGGCATCCGAGACCTCCGCGCCGACCGCCGAGCTGGCCAGCATCAAGGCCCAGAACAGCCATGGCCGCCGTCGCTCCGATCGAAGCTGCGCGACCAGCAGGGCCAGCATGGCCAGCACACTGGCTGAGAGTGCCAGCCGATAGCCGAGGTGCAGGGCGAGGGACAGGAGATCGCCCAACAGGTCCCCCAGTGTGGTGGCGAGAACCTTGAGCGACCAGAACGATATGCCGATTGCGGGGATCTTGCCCAGACTCGGTGTACGCATCGCAGGTCCTGTGGAGTGCTCGCTCGACTTGAATTACCGAACGTAGCAACGTTCTCTTAGCGGTGCATGAGGGCTGCGGTGGCCGGCGCGCGCTGGGCGCGTCAGTCGCAGCGTCGATTTGCCCGTTGTCCTGAAGTCACTCTGCGCTTCGATGCGATCGTCGGATGACGCCTACCCAATAGCCGGCGATCAGAGAATTGCCGTCGCGGAGACAACGGTAATGGCCTAGCTACTCGACCGGGACCGAGACAAGCCCGCGCTAGCGCCCCGTCCGATCAGCGGCGCTTGCACCCCGTGGCCCCTTCCATCTGCCAGCAGTCATCGCAATAACGGTGTCGCTGCGGCGATGGCGGGCTACCCTCGGGCAGCTGCGACTCTCGGAGATTCGGCGCAAAGTGCGCGCGCGACCCTCGAAGTCCAATGCGCGTCGCAGGCTATTGTTGCTATCCCGAACCGGAGTATTCAGGCAGGAAATCGCTGCTGCTTGAGCTATCCACTTGAAGAAGGACCGTAGCTGCGAAGCACCTTGAAACGTCAATGCCACGTTTTCGAAGCGGGCGCTGGCAGACGCATGCAGAAGCGCGCCTGGCCGCCGGTGGACATGGCGCCCACACTTCCACCGTGGGTTTCGGCGATCGATTTGACGATCGCGAGTCCCAGACCGGCGCCCTCGCCGTTGCGCTGGCGCGAAGGGTCGACGCGGTAGAAGCGGTCAAACAGATGAGGCAGGTGCTCGGCGGCAATATCGGCGCCCGGGTTCTCGACGCAGACCTTCAGCCAGCCGGTGGGATCGCTTTCGAATCGCACGGTGACCGTGGCTCCCGCCGCGGTGTGGCGAATGGCGTTGGACAGCAGGTTCGACAGTGCTCGTCGCAGCATCGCGCGGTCGCCACGGATCCGTGGGGCCTCGCCGACGGATTGCAGCCGGACGCCGCGCTCCTCGGCCCAGGCCTCGAAATACTCGAACAGCTCCCCGACCTCGGCACCCAGATCCACCTCGGCCTGTTCGGGCCGGATCAACTGGTGCTCGGCCTGGGCCAGGAACAGCATGTCGCCGATCATCGCGCTCATGCGCTCGTACTCCTCGAGGTTGGAGTAAAGGACCTCGCGGTAATCGTCGGCACTGCGTGCGCGGGAGAGCGCGACCTGGGTCTGGGTGCGCAGGTTGGTGACGGGTGTTCGCAGCTCATGCGCGATGTCGGCGGAAAAATTGGACAGACGCACGAAACTCTGACCGATGCGTTCGAGCATCGCGTTGAACGAGGCGACGAGCCCGGCCAGCTCCACCGGCACCTTGTCCGGGTCGAGGCGGACATCCAGGCGTTCCGATCTGACCTCGCGCATGCGCGCGCCGATACGCCGGATCGGCGCATGTCCCTGACGGACCGCCAGCCAGGCCACGAGCACGCTGAAGGCACTGGCGAGCAGCGTGCCCAGCCACAGCGCACGCCGCAGCGCCGCCAGGAAGCGCAGGTGGTAGTCGATGGCGGTCGCCAGAATCACGGTGTCGCGGCCGATGCGCAGCACCGCGCCGCGGTAGCTGCGCCCGCCGGTGCTCCAGATACGCAGCGCGCCAGCGTCCAGCTGCTGCACGGCCGGGTCGGCATGCGCCCTCGCGGCAAGTCCCGGGGGCGTGGCGTCGTACAGCAGGCGTCCGTCCGCCCTCTCGACCCGGAAGTACACCTCGTGATGGTCCGCGATGGTCTGCGCGAAACGCTGTTGCAGGGCCTCGCCCCCGGCGCCGGCGGCCGCATCGTCGAGGGCCAGGCGCAGGGTCTGCGCCACCGGACGAAGCTGCCCCAGGTCCTGGCCCGCGAAGTGCGCCTCGATCGCGACCTCGATCGCCCACGCGGCGACCAGGAAGGTCAGCGTGGTGGCGAGGCCGACCCACGCGGTCACGCGCAATGCCAGCGACGCCGGGCGGCGTGCGCGGCGTCCGATGCGGGGCGCGCCCGGCTCAATCGTCGGCATCGGGCAGGTCCAGGGTGTAGCCCATGCCGCGCACGGTGCGGATCAGCTTGGGCGAGAAGGCGTCGTCGACCTTCGCGCGCAGGCGCCGGATGGCCACGTCGATCACGTTCGTGTCGCTGTCGAAGTTCATGTCCCAGACCTGCGAGGCGATCAGCGAACGTGGCAGCACCTCGCCCTGGCGCCGCACCAGCAGCTCGAGCAGCGCGAACTCCTTGTTGCTCAAATTGATGCGCGTGCCGCCGCGGCTGGCTCGCCGCCGAGGCAGGTCGAGAACCAGGTCGGCCACCTGAAGCTTTTCGGCCAGCGCCGGATTGCGACCGCGGCGCAGCAACGTGCGCACGCGCGCCAGCAACTCGGTGAAGGCGAAGGGCTTGACCAGGTAGTCGTCGGCGCCGAGCTCCAGCCCCTTGACGCGGTCCTCCACGCTGTCGCGCGCGGTCAGGAACAGCACGGGCACGTCGCGCCCGGCCTCGCGCAGCGCGCGCAGGATGCGCCAGCCGTCGACGTCGGGCAGCATCACGTCGAGCACGATCAACTCGTGGTCGCCGGTCATCGCCAAGTGGTGTCCGTCCAGACCGTTGCGCGCGAGATCGACGACGAAGCCGGCTTCGCTCAGACCCTGGCGCAGGTAGTCGGCCGTCTTCGCCTCGTCTTCGACCACGAGCAGTTTCATCGATACACCGTCCTTACCCGCACACTCTAGCCCGCGCATGGTTGCGCAAGCATGACCGCAAGATGACATCAATGTAATCGACGGGTCATTCGAGGGACAGGCGCCGGATACTATTGCTCCGGCCCTGTGAAGTATTAAGCTGCGTAGCGAACGCGCCGGTCCTGGAAGTAGCTCATCACACGCTGCGGGTTTTGTTCCAGCATCGCCATGTGGTCGTTGGCAGCTTCGCGTAACTTGG
>Ga0315298_1004489_pt1 | contig 20830 bp, 21 predicted proteins | sample WHS_1_MG_FD_203077 | JGI IMG/M metagenome (GOLD analysis project Ga0315298, IMG submission 203077) | Extremophilic microbial mat communities from Washburn Hot Springs, YNP, Wyoming, USA - WHS_1_MG | ecosystem: Environmental > Aquatic > Thermal springs > Hot (42-90C) | place: USA: Wyoming...
CGTGGCCTCAACCCTTTGCGCGAATGCCTGAACCTCCTCAGCTAGCCCCCACCCCTTGCCAACAAAACTCCCTTACCCCAACTCTGAACAGTCACACGGCGCGTTTCCTTTGACAATGCCTCTCTGCTATGTTAGACTTTAACGATAAGTGATAGTCAGGCGCGCTGGAGCAGGAATAATCCGTTGATCATTCATCGATCTTTAGAACGTTACCGCTGGAGAACAGGCCTCTCACAGCATTTATCGAAGGACAGAACGCGGTTAGGTGCGTCCGATTGACAGGAGTGTTTCCAGACGGTGAGACAGATGCAGGTCTTGTTCCAGGCGTGCTTGAGTACGCCTTTTTTTTCTTTTGGGGCTTCGGAGGTGCATTATGTCCGGTGACTTCGTTTGCAGAATCATCGGCATGGTCCTCTTCGGGGTTGGTGGTTGGCGTTTGGGAATGGCAGTTGCGGGAGACGCTGGTTCGTCTGTCCAAGTCCGATGGATCCTAGCGCTGACGTTGGCGGGAGCGGCTTTGGGCTTGTTGTTCGCTCCTTTCCTAACGATCAGACCGTATCACTGGGTAAGGAGGCAGATCCGGCAGGTGCCCGCGGCCGATCTCCTGGCCGGTACTATCGGCCTCGTGGTCGGACTGATTATCGCCGCTCTATTGGCGATCCCTCTGTCGATGTTGCCCGGCTATTTCGGGAAGATCCTGCCGTTCGCCTTCGCAATGCTTCTTGGCTACTTAGGAATCGCCGTAATGGTGATGCGCCAAAGAGAGATCCTTCATGTCATCAGTGCCCGCTTGCCGGGTTCCAGTGCGAATAAGGGATCTGGATCCGCCAGTGCCGAAGAGGTAATCCTTGATACCAGCGCTATCATTGACGGTCGCATCGCAGACATCAGTCGTACTGGCTTCATTCAAGGGTCTGTAGTCATTCCTAGGTTTGTTCTCAACGAACTGCAGCACATTGCTGACTCGCCGGATATTCTGCGACGCAACAGGGGCCGGCGAGGACTGGATATATTGAACAAGTTGCAGAAGGATTCGGACATTCCCGTAGAGATCTGCGAGCTCGATGTCGACGACGTCAATGAGGTCGACGGCAAGCTGGTGAAGTTGGCCAAGAAACTGCGCTGCCCAATCGTTACTAATGACTACAACCTTAACCGAGTTGCCGAACTGCAGGGTGTGCGGGTCCTGAATATCAACGAGCTGGCCAATGCCGTCAAGTCCGTTGTGCTTCCGGGAGAGGAAATGGCCGTCAGGATCATTCAAGAAGGCAAGGAAATCGGTCAGGGTGTGGGTTACTTGGATGATGGCACAATGGTAGTCGTCGAGGGAGGCCGACGTCATCTCAACTCCCAACTGGAGATCACGGTGACTCGTGTCTTGCAGACGGTGGCCGGCCGGATGATCTTTGCCCATCCGAAGAATGGCAGTGGCGACGGACGCCCATCCTGATACGTGACGCGTGATACGCACTTCGCGGTGCGAATCGCATCCGACACGTACTAGGTGATGCGCCAAAGCCTAAATCCTGCGACGGGAGAGCAGGTCACTCTGTGGTGTACGACGCGTAATATGAGTCACTAATTGCCAGCATTAATCATGAATCGTACGACGAATCACGTTTCACGTATTAGGCCGAGGTCGACGTGGCGCAGGAAAAGATCGCTGCCATAATCGCGGCCGCTGGCGGAAGCAAGCGCATGGCTGGGATCGACAAGCTGTTCGCTTCTCTTTGCGGTCGACCAGTCCTGGCCTATACGCTGGAGGCTTTTCTGGCCGTTCCCGTCATCCAGCAGATTGTGCTGGTCTTAAGTGAACGGAACCGCCATGATGGGCAGGCGCTGGTGGATGCGCTGGACCACAGAGGGAAGGATGTCCGCGTCTGTCTCGGAGGCCAGCAGCGGCAGGATTCGGTGCGGCAAGGGCTTGCCGCCACAAGCGGGGTGCGTTGGGTTGTTATTCACGATGGCGCTCGCCCTCTGGTGACTGTGGAGATCATCCTCGCGGGGTTGCGCGAGGCTCAGGCGACGGGTGCTGCCGTGGCCGCCGTTCCGGTGAAGGACACTGTGAAGGTGGTCGATCCGGTGAGCTTCTCTGTCCGTGAAACCTTGCCCCGTAGCGAACTGTGGGCAGTGCAGACGCCACAAGTATTTCGCTACGATCTAATTGCGCTAGCGCACCGCGAAGCGGTGGGTGAAGTCACCGACGACGCCTCGCTGATCGAGCAACTAGGCGGCGTGGTGCGGGTCTACACCGGATCGTATGAGAACATCAAGATCACGACGACAGAGGATCTGCTTTTGGCTGACCAGATTGTGCGGAAGCGGAGCGCCGGCTGATGCCTACGGAGAACGAGTCGCTCCCTGCAGACAAGACGCAGATGCCGTTTCCGGAATGTCACGTAGGGATCGGCTACGATGTTCACCGGTTGGTGGAGGGACGTCAGTTGATTCTGGGCGGCGTGGAAATCCCCTATCCGCAGGGATTGGCCGGACACAGCGACGCGGATGTCGTCGCCCATGCCATAGCCGACGCGCTCCTTGGCGCAGCCGCCTTGGGGGATATCGGCCAGCATTTCCCGCCTGGGGATCCCACATACAAAGGGATTTCGAGCCTCACGTTGCTAGCCCGCGTGGCGACGATCCTCGCGGAGGAAGGCTGGTGGGTCTCGAACGTCGATGCTACCGTAGTCGCCGAAAGACCCAAGCTGCAGCCTTGGGTAATGGAGATGCGCCGGCAATTAGCGCAAACCCTTGGCCTGGCGGCTTACCAGGTAAGTATCAAGGCCACGACAACAGAAGGCCTCGGTTTCGCAGGACGCGGTGAAGGCATAGGCGCCTATGCCGTCGCCCTAATTGCAAGGCAGAGACCATGAGGAGAATCGTGGGCTTAATTGGCACTAGGTTTCCTCTTTCGACCTGGAAGTGCATCTGTCTTCAGGGACACCATCCTTCAGCGCGTCGTACGGTGAAGGATGGTGTCCCGGAGAGAAGCGCCATCTTATGGAGAAAGGAACATCAGTGCCATGTCGCTTTGGAAGAGCATCAAGCGAGATATAGACGCCGTCTACGAACGGGATCCAGCGGCTGTGAGTACGCTGGAAATCATCTTGGCCTATCCTGGTTTTCAAGCCCGGCAAATTCACCGTTTGGCCCATGCACTGTATAAGCGTCGCATTCCCGTGATCCCCCGGTTGATTTCCCATCTCTCGCGTTTCCTCACCGGCATCGAGATTCATCCAGGCGCGAAGATCGGCGAAGGCTTCTTCATCGATCATGGTATGGGGGTGGTGATCGGTGAGACAGCAGAGATCGGCAACGACTGCACCCTCTACCAGGGAGTAACCCTCGGCGGCACAAGCACGCAGCGCACCAAGAGGCATCCTACGCTCGGCAACAACGTGACCGTCGGCGCCGGAAGCCAGATCATTGGCGCGATTACTATCGGCGACGATGTTAAGGTAGGCGCAGGCTCAGTGGTAGTGCAGAACGTTCCACCGCATGCCACTGTGGTTGGCGTACCTGGCAGAGTCGTCGCTGTCCGCGACCCGCAGAATGGGACGATCGAGAAGCTGCCAGATCCGGTGGCCGAGATGCTGCAATGCCTGCACCACAAGATCCTGGAACTCGAAGACCGGCTCTCGACTGTCGAGGGGATGCACGGAGACGGCCGGGACGGAACCAAAGGGATTGAGTGCTCGATTCTCAAAGTGTTTGGGGAGGCAGAATGAAGGTATATGATACCTTGACTGGGGAGAAACGGGAGTTCATCCCCAGTGGCGAAGAAGTGAAGATGTACGTGTGTGGTGTGACTCCCTACGACGATGTCCATGTTGGACATGCTATGAGCTACGTCAGCTTCGATATGATCCGGCGCTACCTAGAGTACCGCGGCTACCGGGTGAAGCACGTCCAGAATTTCACGGACATCGACGATAAGATCATCGCCAGGGCGCAACGCGTGGGCGTATCTGCTCGCGATCTCGCCGACCGCTACATCGATGCCTACTTCGCGGACATGGACCGTCTTAACGTTCTGCGTGCCAACATCTACCCTCGTGCTACCGAGGAAATTGACAAGATCATCGAAATGATCATGGGCCTTATCGGCAAAGGGCATGCCTACCAGGCGGGTGGCGACGTCTACTTCCGGGTGCTCAGCGATCCGGATTATGGCAAGCTCAGCCATCGCACGCTCGATTCCATGCTGGCCGGTGCCCGCGTTGAGGTGGGGGAAGAGAAACAGCACCCCATGGACTTCGCGCTCTGGAAGGGGGCGAAGCCTGGGGAACCGGCATGGGAAAGCCCTTGGGGTCCCGGTCGTCCTGGCTGGCACATTGAGTGTAGCGCAATGATCTTGCACCACCTAGGGCCAAGCATCGACATCCACGGCGGTGGACGGGACTTGATCTTTCCGCATCATGAAAATGAAATTGCCCAGTCAGAGTGCTTCACCGGAGTGGTTCCTTTCGTACGTTACTGGCTGCATAATGGTCTCCTCCAGTTGGGCGAGGAAAAGATGAGCAAATCCCTCGGGAACCTGGTGACCGTTGGCGAAGTCCTAGATAAGTACAGCACCGACGCGCTCAGGCTGTTTATCCTTAGCTCGCACTACCGCAGCCCCCTCACGTACACTGAGGAAGGCGTGGCCGCCACGGAAAGGGGGCTGGAACGTCTGCGTGTTGCTGGGCATGTCCCAGAGGCCATGGAGAGGCAGGGCATTCTGGACGCCGAGCCCTACCGGCGTCGTTTCGTCGAGGCAATGGACGACGACTTCAATGCCCCGCAGGCTGTTGGCGTGCTGTTCGACCTGGCCAAAGAGATCAATCGGCAACGAGAAGCCGGATACTCGATCGTGGCCGCTCAGAGAACGTTACTGGAGTTAGCGGGGGTATTAGGGCTGACCTTGGAGGAGACTACCGGCGCCGAGGAACTGGCAGTTCAGCCTTTCATTCAGCTTCTCATCGACACGCGAGCTGAGTTGCGTCGCGCCAAGCAGTGGGCGCTGGCCGACCAGATCCGCCAGCGATTGGGAGAGCTAGGAGTTTCATTGGAGGATTCGCCACAAGGGACAACCTGGAGGCACCGGCGCCCCGGCGCATGAATTCTACTCCCGCCATTTTGATGACTATGATCGTCATTCCGGCGAAGTTCGGAATCCAGCGTTTCGTAATGGGGGCTTCAGCCTCTTCTCGCCGAGCGCTAAAGTGCCTACCATGAACTTGGTGGCTGGCCATTCGTTCGTGGTGGGCATTTTAGTGCTTCTTCAATGGAATGATATGCCGAATGACAGAAGTCATCTTTGGTCGAAATGCCGTTCGGGAAGCGCTGCTCGCCGGAGGGCGAGTCAGACACCTGCTCGTCTCCAAGTCGGCTAAGCAGGGCCCCGATCTGTTGGAGCTATTGGATCTAGCCCGTAGCGAGGGCGTGCCTCTTCATTTCGTGGACAAGGAGCGCCTCGACCGGTTGGCCCAGCACCATCAAGGGGTCGTCGCCGAAGTCAAGGGCTATCGCTATAGCGACGTGGATGAGATCCTGGGCGAGGCGGCCGCGCGACGCGAGGACCCCCTGATCCTGATCCTCGACAACGTACAAGACCCGCAGAACTTCGGCACCCTTCTCCGCACTGCTGAGGCGATCGGCGTGCATGGAGTGATCATCCCCAAGCGACGCTCGGTGGAGATCACCCCAGCCGTGGAGCGGGCCTCGGCCGGGGCCGTCGAGCATCTCAGGATCGCGCGCGTGCCCAACCTGCCTGCCGTGATCGAGGATCTGAAACGCCGGAACATCTGGGTGGCCGCCGTGGAAACCGGCGGCACCCTCTACTCCGAAGCCAACCTCACCGGTCCGCTCGCCCTCGTGCTAGGCAGTGAGGGACAGGGCGTAGGCCGGCTGGTGCGCGAGCGCTGTGACTTCGTCGTCAGCCTGCCCATGCGCGGTAGGGTCTCCTCGCTAAACGTCGCCATTGCCGGATCAGTCGTCCTCTACGAGGTCCTGCGCCAGCGAGGATTGCGCTAGAAACATGACCTCGCACTAGCGGAAGGCAATCGGCAAGTATACGTGGTAGGCGAGGTTATAGGCGTTTACGCGCGCGATCCCATTCCGGGTCGTGCCATCGTACGTGCTGAAGCTGCCACCGATGAGCACCTTGCCGTCGGGCTGGAGGGCGAGCGAATGTACGCGATCGTCCGGCCCAGTGCCGGAGTCGAAGCTCGAATCCACCGAGCCCTTGACGTTCAGACGGGCAACGTAGTTGCGGGTTGTCCCGTTGACGTGGGTGAAACTGCCGCCGATGACGATCTTGCCGTCTGACGGCTGAAGAGCCACGGCGAGGACGTCGCTGTCGATGCCCGTACCGGGTCAAAGGTCGTGTCCAGCGTGCCATCAGCGTTCACGCGTGCGATGCCGCTACGCGGCGTTTCGTTGTAACTGGCGAAGCTACCCCCGATGAGGATCTTGCCGTCGTCCTGAAGGGCTATGGCGTAGAGCCAATGGTCCGGTCCCGTTCCGGTTCCCGGGTCAAACGTGCTATTGAGAATTCCGTCGGCGTTTATGCTGGCAATGCTGTTGCGCGACACCCCTCTGCAGCTGGTGAAGTCGCCGGCAATAATGATCCTGCCGTTGGGTTGGAGGGCAATGGCGTCGACTTCCCCGTCGGCACCCGCGCCCGGATCGAACGAAGTATCAAGCGTACCCTCCCAGGGTCGCGGTGTCGCCGGAAATGCCGCCGAGGCCGGCCGGATCAGCAGTCCGGCTAGCAGCGCCAGGCTTAGTACCTAGTGCTTGGCGCCCAATTGGATAGTGGGAACACGCGGAATTCGCATCGTCTCCTTCCCCTTTTCGAAATATGTTGTATCGCCATTCTCGCCATACTGGATCGGCTCCCTTTCAGGCCTCAGCACGCTCATCCAGGCTGGCCAGAAAGCGGTCGATCACTGCGTTCACCACCTCAGACACCTCACCATGGCGGCCGTGACTGGCAATGGGAGCCTTGGCCACAACAAGCCTTGGACAAAGTCGCCTGAGGCCTGCCAGGCTCGCGGCGGCGGAGACATAGAATGCCGAAATCGCAGAAACGGCGGCAGCTTTTGCGTCATCCCACTTGAGAGTATTCTCTATCACGTCAGTGGGCGGGGGAACGGGAGAGCCCAGCATCATAATACTGCTGGGTACACGGAGTGGCGGAAAGCCAGTTTCAGCCCGACCAAGGCGCCCAGACCCCAGCCAACGATGACTGGGGCATGAAGCCCCAACTCGAAGCACAACCAAGCTAGATCGTCGGCCTTCGCCGACACCGTACACTCCTGCGCCGGCTTATCGCTCTGCCGGTGTCCTCGCAGGTCCATGGCGACGACCCGGTGGCTTCCGCGGAAATGCTTGATCTGGTGGGCAAAGGATTGGTGGTCGCAGCCCAAGCCGTGGACCAGCAAGAGAGGTGGCGCTCCCTTCCCGACGTCCGGGAAGCAAAGTGTCACTCCCTGTCGAACGAGCCTGTACAAGCCAGACTCCCTGGGCGGCTGCCAGCCGTAGGCTATCAGTCGCTGGGTTCGTGGTAAACGCTTTGGCGCTCGGCAGGAAGAGGCTGAAGCACTCACTACGAGCGCTTGATTCCGACCTTCGCCGGAATGACAATGCCTACTGGCGGCTGATAGCTGACCGCTTCCTTGACGCCAGCTTACATCCACAGGCGGCCGTTCGGTATCTGGGCAACTACGTATCTTTGCGGTTCGTCTGGAGAGGAAGCAGTGCACTAGCCCCTGCCACAACTGGCACAGTTGTTAGAACTTTCTGCCGAAGCGAGAGAACGCGCTGCGGCCAACCTCTCATATCCATTCCAGGGCTTGGAACGACACTTCCGTTGCGTCGAGTAGCAACAGGAGACGATTGCGGTCGGCCGTACCTTCCCGGATGAGGGCCAGCGCCTCGTCGTAGTCCGTGATCGCCCGCACCGGCTTCAGGCCTTCCGCCTCGCTCTGTGCCCGCGAGAGAGCGAAGTATTCTCTGGCTTCTTGTGGCCGGCCGAGCAGGACCGCCATGCGCGCGATTGTCAGCTCCTGCGCCAGGATACGATCGCCGAATCCGGCCGCGATGAGGTCCAGAGCCATCCGCCGGTAGGTCAGAGCGGACTCTGTCGCACCGATCTCCCAGACTGCCGTCCCGCCAAAGGCTACGGCCGCGTGATGAACGTACCTAGTCGGTTCCATCTGCTCGATGACCGGCGTTAGAACGGTGAGGAGCCCCTGGCCTCGGTCTCCTGCCCGATGCGCACACAGCGGTTTCCTTCCGGCCTCAGGGCTGGCGGCAAAGAGGGTGGCCGTTGCGGCCGACTCAGCCCACTTGACGTCTGGAAAGTAGTTGAGCAAGCTCGTCAGGTCCGTGATGCCGAAGCGCAGTTCGTGGGCTGGTCCGAGCCGCAAAATAGTCTCTTCCGCGCGGCGAGCAGTTTGTTTTGCCAACGGGAACTCGCCTAGCGCAATCTGAAGAATCGACAATTGAAGAAGAGCTTCGGCCTGACCGGGAATGGAGCCATAGCGCTGACCAGTCTCCAACAACCCACGATATACTCCGATTGCCTTGTCGTGATCGCCATGTCGCTAGAGGAAATCCCGTCCCAGTACCCCCAAGGACCGGATGATTGCGGCGAACCCGCCGGTCGGGATTCAGCTCCTCATAGAGGGTATGACGGACGATCGCTTGGGCGAAGTCGTATCGCAAGCGGTGTTCCTCGGTGATCCGCAGCAGGCCGGCCTTTGGCGCTTCGTCCAGGCAGTCGAGTAGCGTATCCTCCGGCAACTCAGCCAGCCGCTGCAGCACCGAGAACTCGAATCCGGCGACGAGACCCGCGGCCATGCTCAACAGGGAACTGGTTTTTCCGGAGAGACGAGACAGGCGCCTACGGACCACCTGACGTACCCCTTCTGGAATGCCCAATTCGCCAATGCGGAAGTCGGTCGACCAGCGTCCCCCTCGCACGCGGATCTTCCCTTCCTCTGTCAGATGCCGGAAGACCTCGCGGACGTGGAACGGGTTACCGCCCGTTTCCTCATAGATGAGCCGACTCAGGGCGGTAGGTAGCCTTTGACCGCCAACCTGGTCCAACTATTCGGCGACCTCCCCACGGCTGAACCCGTGAATGGCCAGGTGCCGGAAGTCGATCTCTCGCTCCAGAATCGGCAGTAGGTCAATGAAGGGCGCCTGGTCGTTCAGCGCCAATTCCGGCTCCCGGTAGGCCGCGACTACTAGCAGCCTTGAATGGACAAGGAAGCGTGCCAGGTGACGGAGTAGCAACAGCGAATCGCGGTCGGCCCATTGTAGGTCGTCGATTACCAGGAGAACAGGTACCTCTTCCGCCAAGGCCATGAGGAACTGAACTACAGCATCAAAGAGGCGGAGCCGCTGGTCGTCCCGTTTCAGGATGGGGCTATCAGGCGTTTTGGGCCGCGTGCCACGCAGTTGCGGTACAAGCTGGGCCACAGGGAGACCACAGGGGCCGAGGGTGCGCTGAAGTTGCTCGGCGTCGATGGCCTGGACACAGATGCCGAGGGCCTCGACCCAGGGACCATACGCCGGCTGCCAATCACCCTCAAAGCCGCTACCCCAAGCCGTGATCACGCCGCTCTGGACGGCATCCCGGGCTAGTTGGCGAACAATCTAAGTCTTCTCGATCCTTGCTTCACCGGCCAGCAGGGTCAGACTGCCCCGGTCGGCGAGGGCCTCGTCCAGCTTACCACGCAGGACCGCCAATTCCCGTTGGCGGCCGACGAAGACGAAGGAGTCGGGCTAATGGTCTCGGCTGGGGAAGACAATGGCGCATCTGCAAGCACTACAGGAGTCGTTACCTTCGGGGTTCACCTCACCACAAGTGGGACATGTGATGGACATGATCGCTTCTTAGTCCGCTCGCCAGCAGCTAACCTCGTCCTTGGGGTCGACGACGATAGGCTATCACACATGCGAGCCATCGTCAAGCCAGGATGATCGCTTGGTCGTGCTGGCGACTCACTGTTGACACGTCTGTCGGGCGTGGTCTATGATTCGCCGTGTCCATCTCAGATAGACCGGTAGGCAGCGGCTGGTTTGAGAGGAGCGCCTGCAGTGGATACAAGCTATCGGTACAGCGAAGAGCCCCTTGAGATCTCGGTAGTTATCCCTACCTATAACGAACGCGAATCGCTGGGGCTGTTACATGCCCAGATCTCGCAGGTGTTGGCCGGCAGGAACTACGAGATCCTATTCGTCGACGACGGCTCCACCGACGGCTCCGACTTGGTTCTCGACGAGCTTTGCGAGAAAGACGCGAAGCTGCGCGTGTTGCGGTATGCGCGAAACTTTGGGAAATCTGCCGCCTTGCAGGCTGGCTTCCGTGAATCACGCGGTCAGATCGTCATCACCATGGACGCCGACCTACAGGACGACCCGGCTGAGATTCCCAATTTACTCGCAGAGATGGCGAAGGGCTATGACCTGGTAAGCGGTTGGAAAGTCCACAGGCAAGACCCCTTGTCGAAGACGCTGCCGTCGAAGTTCTTCAATGTCGCCACGGCAAAGCTTACAGGCATACCGCTGCACGATTTCAACTGTGGCTTCAAGGCCTACCGGCGCAAGCTGGTGGAGAACCTGAACATCTACGGTGAGCAGCATCGTTTCATCCCGGCCATCGCCTATTGGAGGGGCTTCCGGGTCACGGAGGTTGGAGTGAACCATCATCCACGCTCGTTCGGTCGCTCCAAATTTGGGGCCAGACGCTTCTGGTCTGGCTTCATCGACTTGGTAACGATTCTCTACCTTACCAGATTCCTTCTCAAGCCCTTGCATCTGTTTGGCTCCGTGGGAGTAGCCTGCTTTGGCGTCGGAGTAATCATCAACCTCTATCTAACCTATCTGCGCTTCAGCGGTGAGACAATTGGCACGCGGCCGCTCCTGCAACTGGGCGTGCTCTTGATGGTCATGGGCATTCAATTTCTGAGCATGGGACTCCTGGGAGAGATGATTACCCTCCGATCAGCCCGCCGGGGAGAAGAGGAGAAGTTCTACGCAGTTATCGAGCGAAGGAAAGAAGACAACCGCTGTCGTGCCCAGCCGCAACTTTCGGAAACACACGAATCCGAACCCCTTTCACCAATGGCTGCTGGCCCGCTTCCACCGCCTCATCGCCAAGTTGGCAATCGACGCGCTGAGCGATAGAGGTTGGGTTGGCCAGGGAAAGACGGATGATCAGGCGGTGGCACTCAGTTTCACCCTAACCCTCTCCAAGAGAGAGAGGGGACAGATAGTCCCCCCTCATGGAGAAGAGGGACAGCGTCCGCGGGTGCTGGAGGTGGGATGTGGTGAGGGTTTCGTGATGCGCTGCCTTGGCCAGCAACTGTGGGGAGCCAGTTTCTATGCCGTCGACGTCGACTGCCGCGCTCTGCGAGTGGCTAGAGAACAGAACAAGACCGGCACTTTTCTGTGCGCTGACGCCACGGCCCTTCCTTTCGCCGCGAGGGCCATGGATTTGGTCCTCTGTCTCGAGGTGCTCGAGCATCTCCGGCGGCCTAGGCAGGGGCTCGTGGAATTGAAAAGGGTTGCCCGAGGACCAATGATCGTCAGTGTGCCCCACCAGCCTTACTTCTCCCTAGCGAATCTGGCGAGAGGCAAGAACCTGCTACAGGGAGGCGACGATCCAGAACATGTGCAGCGGTGGCGGCCGAAGGAATTCGTCGCCTTGTTAGCACACGAAGTCCAGGTTAGCCGAGTCGTCTATTCATTTCCATGGCTGGTCGTCCTCTGTCAGCGATGAGGTTGAATATCTTAGAATGGCAGGGGTTGGCTGATGCCTGACACGGTCGGCCAATTAGGTTGGCGACACAGCAAGACAGCTGTCACCAGCGAGAAGGCACAGCCGTATGCAGAAGCACGGTACTGGAGCTCGTCGGTCGTCACGAGGCTGCTGTATCTGTTGGTGGGCATCTATGCTATCACCTTCATCTCCCTTAGCCTCGCCGAGCACGACAGTTTTCGCACCAACGCCTTTGATCTGGGCAACATGGATCAAGCGGTTTGGAATACTGCTCAGGGGCGCTGGTTCGCCTTTACGAACTGGGAGGGCGGCACCAGTAGACTCGCGGCCCACGTCGAACCTATCTTGATCCTGATAGCCCAGGCCTACCGCCTGAAGAGCGACCCCAAGATGCTTCTCATCCTACAATCGTTGGTGCTCTCACTTGGGGCATTGCCGGCATTCTGGCTGGCACGGCAGAAGCTGCGCAACGACTTCGCCGCTTTGACCTTTGTCGCGGCGTACCTTCTAGCGCCGGAGTTGGAAGCCGCCAACTTGGCGGATTTCCATCCGGTAGCTCTCAGCGCCTCGTTTCTTCTCTACGCTTTCTACTTTGCCGCGCGACGCAGCTACGCCCTATTCGGTGTCTTTGCCACATTGGCCATGAGTACCAAGGAAGAGATCCCGTTAGTAGTCTGCCTCCTCGGCCTCTATATCGCCTTCGTTCAAAGAGACCGTCGGGTCGGCCTGGCCACTAGTGCCATCGCTCTGCTGTGGTTCTGTCTAGCCTTCTTCGTGATCATACCAGCCCACAATAAGACAGGCGCTTCGCCGTATCTGAGTCGCTATGACTATATGGGCGGCAGCCCTCGGGATATCCTGTCGACCCTCATCAGTCAACCAGGCCGTGTCATATCGGCACTGTTTATCCCTCAGAAGATCGAGTATCTCCGGTCCTTGTTCATGCCTGTGCTCTTTCTGTCAGCCTTCAGTCCGGTCACGGCCGCGCTTGCTCTGCCCGACCTTGGCATCAACCTCCTCTCCACATTTGCGGCGATGTATACCGGTGGATCGCACTACAGCTCGGCGATCATCCCGTTCGTGGTAGTGTCGGGCATTCACGGGCTGGCCAATCTCAGCCGGCTCCTGTCACGTTTCGGTGTCCGGCTAGCGCAGGGCTTCGTCTACTTCTGCGCTGCGCTGGTGCTAGTCTTCAGCTTCCAGAGTTACTACACATATTTCCTGCGTCCGCTTATGGATCATTTCCCCAGCGTGACCGCTCATCACCGACTGGGACAAGAGATCCTGGCCAATATTCCGGCCGATGCCGGTGTTTCGGCGAGTTCTTCGCTTAACCCGCACGTCAGTCAAAGGCAACGGCTCTCTCTCTTTCCGGAAACGACGACCGCCGATTATGTTGTTGTCGACGTGACGTCAACTCCCTACCCCATTGACGATGCTAATCTCTACTACCGGCTCACGAACATGCTCAACGATGGAAGCTGGGGTGTAGTATTGGCCGAGGACGGCTACCTGTTGCTCAAGCATGGTCTAATCAACAACCGGATCCCAGGCGATTTCTACTCTTTTGCCAAGGTCAGTTCGCCGCGCGTTTCCCACCCGATGAAGGTTTCCTTTGGCGAGTTAGAATTCCTAGGCTACGACGTCAAACCAGACGGGGCGCTGCATGGCAACGACCCCTATGCCTCGGCCACACTCTATTGGCGCCCGCAGCGCTCAGTAGCGCAAGACTACCTGATTGTGCTTCTTGTAATCGGGGTCGACGGTGCCACGGTCGACGTCGAGGGTTACCAGCCGACAACCCTTTGGTACCCGACCAGCCGCTGGCAGACTGACGAGACCCTGCGCGTTGACGTGCGCAGACTTCCTTTGCAGGGACGAAAATCCGCCACGGTCTACCTGAGCGTCGTGGCCGGTCGCGATCCTAACGATCCGGCCAAACGGCTGCCACCCTTGCCCAGCGGGACGCAGAACATCGCGCGGAGCGCGGATGGCACGATGCTGAAGTTGTTCAACTTGAGAAGAGGCTAAGATCCATTTTGACCCGGTCTACACGCGCCAAAGCGAGCCTTCCCTTGAAGCGTGCCGCACAAGCGGCAGTGTTCGCTGTCGTGTGCGTCTTCTGGTTCCTTTATCTGCGCCAAAGCTGGCACGAGCTCAGCACCCAGCACTGGGAGTTCCAGCCCTTGGCGCTCACCGCGGCCTTGCTAAGCGGCGCGGCCTACTGGATTAGCCTTGCCCTCTGTTGGCACTGCACACACACTGCTCTGGGGGGAAGGCTTTCGCTGCAGGATGGCTTGCGCGTCTGGTCTCTCTCTACTTTCGCCCGCTATCTTCCCGGCAACTTCTGGCATCTGGTAGGGCGGACGTACCTCGGCGAGCAAGCTGGAGCCACTCGTCTTCAAATGCTGCTAAGCTTCAGTCTGGAGCAGATCCTGACGCTCCTTGGCGCCGTTATCGGCTTCGTCTTGACGCTACCCTTCTGGCCGGCTGAGACCGATCGTTTCCTGCCGCTGCTGCTGTTGTTGCCGTTGGGGCTGGTGCTCATTCATCCTGCCATCTTCCTAAGGGGCGTGAATGCCGGGCTATCGCTCTTGAAGCGTCCGACACTGCCGATGGCAATCACCTACCGCCAGACCCTGGTTCTCTTAGCTTTGTACGTGGCGCCAAGCTTCTTCGCCGGTTGCGGTCTGTATGCCAGCCTTGCTGTCATTACGCCGGTCGTCCCCGCCAGAATGCCGATGCTAATCGGTGCGTTTGCGATCAGTTGGACGGTGGGCTACGTCAGCCTCCTCACCCCCAGCGGCCTAGGGGTTCGAGAAGGGGCGCTAGCCGCTCTCCTGACACCTGTCTTCGGCGCAGCTGCTGCCACAGTCGGAAGCCTTCTGAGCCGCCTGACCCTCACTCTTGGTGAGGTGCTAGTGGTGGTATTTTGGCAGCTGAGGAGCTCATGAAGGGGCAGCGCCAGTCTCCTTGGCTCTGGGCAACAGTCGTTGTGCTAATCCTGGTGCTACCATTGCTGACGCAATACAAGGCTCCGCCTGTTCCAAGAATAGCCTGGCCGACACAGGAGGTGCCTATCGTCCTGCCTGAGGCCTGGCAAGCCGACGAAGCCGTGAACCTGGCAATCGGTGACTTACGGCAGTTGCTCAGTTCCTCTTATGGACTGCGAATCTCCATCCTTGGTGATCATGAAGTTGAGGCGCTTCCTGCCCATGCGATTGTCGTGGGCCAGCATGAAGACCGCTGGGTAGCCAGGCTGATCAAGAACGCTGCCCTCGATCTGCCGAACCTCGCGGCCGATGGCTATCTGTTGCGCCAAGTGAGGATCAAGGGGCAGGCGATACTAGTCGTCGCCGCTAGTGATGTGCTCGGGGCCGCCTATGGCCTGTTCGCCTTGGTCGAGCAACTCCGGCTCACACCGGAGGCTCTCTTCAGCCAGATCGATATCCATGGCGAGCCGGCGATGACTCTTCGCCTAGTCTCCAGCCCTACCGGGCCGCCCTTCCCTTCTCCAGAGCAGGCTCTCCGTTGGGGCTACAACGCCGTGATGATTGAGCCATGGCCCAGTCTGGCGCTGTACGATCGGTTCGACGCGCGGATCTATGATCCCAGTAGTTATCCGGCTCAGAGAGCCTGGGTGGAGGCCAACCGGCAGCGTGCGCGAGAGCAGATCAGGCGGGCCAAGCAACTTCACCTCAAGGTTGTCTCTATGGGAGACGTGTTCAGCTTCCCGGCACAGGCGCTGCCACTCTACGGCTCTGAAGTGGCTGCCGAGGGCGAGATCCCGGTCCTTTGCCCAGAGAAGCCGAAAACGCTACAACTCTTGGATGCCGCCCTCGATGAGGTTCTCGAAGACTTTCCCGAGATCGACGCGATTATGGTGCGCACGGGCGAGAATTATACACTTGGACACCTCATTGGGAACGGTCCGGCAGTAGGGAGCGCGCGCTGTGCCGCGATGAGCGACACTGCCCGCCTGAGCACGGTGATGGCCCGGATCGAAAACCGAGTGGTCGGCGTGCACGGCAAGATGTACATTCATAGGGCCTGGGATATCGGAGATGCCGGTTTTCACGCCAACCCTGCGGTTGCCGCGACGGTCACCCACGATCTGCCGCCGACTGATCAACTGATGATCTCCTTCAAGCACACCCAGACCGATTTCTGGCGCTACAACGCAGTGAATCCCAATCTTGGCGTGGGCAGCATGCGGCAGATGGTCGAGTTCCAATGCGCCCGTGAGTTCGAGGGCAAGGGCGCATTTCCGGACTTCCTTGGCGAGCAGTTTGCGCTCGGTGGCCAGGAGACCCAACCGGCGGGTGGGGTTGCCTATGCTTACGAACGAGGCGTAAGGAGTATCTGGGTATGGGCCAAGGGCGGAGGGTGGGATGGTCCAACGCCGCAGAACGATCTCTGGCTGGAGGCAAACATCTACGCCATCAGCAAGCTTGCCTGGGATCCCTACCGGTCATCGCACGCTCTGGCGCTCGGCTGGGCGCAGCTACGCTTTGGGCGCGCCGCTGCACCGCTGGTCGCAAATGTTCTCCTGCGATCCGATGACGCGGTCTTGCTAGGACTCTACGTACGGTCCTTTGCTCTCCAGCAAGGCGGTTGGACGCCGAACTACCTATGGGTGCGGGACGATCTGATTCAAGGCGGTGGGTATGTCTGGCCGCTCTACCGGGCCAGCCGCGAGCCGGCTGCCTTTCGCCAGGCGCTTGCCGAAAAGCAGGCCTCCCTGAGACTGATCGACCTGATGATCGCCGATTTCACACAGGCGCTGCCACTCATAGCCGACAAGTCCACTGCCGGAGAAGCGCTGAATACCTTGCGCTATGAGCGGTCCCTTTTCCTCGTCTTAGACCGTTATTTCGAAGGGCTCTTCTACTTCTACCGATGGCGAGACAGCAATGGTCGAGATGATGAATCGGCGCAGCGGGCTCAGGCTAGCCTGCGAAAGTGGCAGGAAGCATGGCGGGAGTATCGAGAAGTGATCGCCCGACTGCCGGGCGTGGCTACTCCCTATCGTGATGCAGGAATGGAACAGACAGTGCAAGAAGCTCTCACCGCGCTCAACGGGTAGAGGGCCACCCCTAAGATCTTTGCAGAGTCTTATTTGCGCAAGTGATTTCGGCCACCCGCGTTGCCACCTTGTTTAGGATATCGCCGGCTCTCGCTAGCCCTGAGGACTCGGCACGAACATTGGCGACAAAACTCAAGTCGCCAATGTCTTTGAGGTTAGCCGCGGCCGTGTAAAGGGCTCCATGGAGGGCGGCGTAGCAGAGATGGGCGCCGGTTCCAACTTCGGCCATCGTCTCCGGCTCGCCAATGTCGGCAAGCGACGCGGCAACTTCTAAACAGGCGTAGGAGGCCCGAGCAATGTCTAAGGGTACTTTCGTAGCCTCTTTCAGTGCTTCTTGCAGATGGGAACCGGCCGATGGGTTCTGGCGCATCTCTCGCCGCCACCTTGCGACATGGCGGTAAGCCTCTGGGTCACTTTCGATCAGCACTTCAAATTCATGCTGCTTGGCTTCTGCTTGGCGGAGCAGTAACGTCAGATCGTCCTTGACCGGCGAAGTCGGTCGCCTCTTTAAGGCGACCCGGGCAACCATGCAAAGGAGTGCGGCGCCGACAGAGCCTGCGAAGGCTGCTGCAGCACCGCTGGTAGCATCAAGTGACGGAGAAGCGAAACGCCTGAGAGCGTCAGCCAGATTGCCATTCATCGTCGCCTGCGGAACCTCCTACTTCGGTCACAGCTGCACCAATCTGCTCCTGGAACCAAACCTCTCTGTCGACCGTATCCATGGCCTGCTCGTTCTGCGCAGCGAATCGCTTTCCCAGTTCCCGCAATTGTAGCTCATTGGCGAGTTCGGCGGTGAGAATCTTGAGCTTGTGGCCGATAGAATCTGAATCGAGGAGCCTTTGACGGCTCTCCAGATCAGACTGCAGGATCCCAGCGATCGTGTAGACCAACTTAGCCGGATCATCGGTGGTCAGGACGGCGCTGACCTGCTTCTCCGGCAGGTCTGAGTAGAAGATCATCAGGGTCTGGAACAGGACTACGGCATTGGTCATCAACGCGTCGACTAAGAGAGAATGCTGTGCTTCTTCGCCGAGCACTGAGATACGCGCTGCTAAGTACGGCTTGGTCTGGGTAAGCTCGCGAATCTGTATGCGAGCGAGCCCTTGGACAATAATCCGCAGCGTGCCGTCCGGCTGTCTGAGCAGATGTCGTATCCGGACCGCTGTGCCTCGCGAGTATATGTTATCACAATCGGGCCCGGTGGTACCAGAATCTCGCTGCGCCACAATGCCAAGCAAGCCGGACCTCTTTGCAGCCTCCTCGATCAATTGAATAGAGTTCTCACGGCCAATCGCCAGAGGAACCACCACAGTGGGATAGATGACAACGTCCTTGAGCGGCAAGATGGGCAAGAATTCTGGAATCTCTTGGACGGCCGTCCCTGTTTCTGACTTATGGTATTCATCATTCATGTTTAGTGATATCACCTTAGCTGCAGCCTATCGCAGGTCTCATCCTGGCAAGGGTGAGGAGACCTCGCCCGTGCCAGCACGAGCGTTGTCGCTTGATTCTCAATTAGAATCGGAGCAAAGCCCCAATCGCTCCCTCCCGTGCGAGGGCTTCCCTCGCCGGGCCTCCCACCGTTTCTGTGGAAGCATCTTTCTCGATCGCCAGCTTCACCGCCTCTTCCACGACATCGCTGATGGATTGCATATCTGCACCACAAACGGGGCAAGCGGTACTGGCTATGATGGTGAGGTAGCCGCACTGTCGACAGGCGAAGCCGGGCGCCGAATAGCCGCTGGCGACCACCATCTGTCGGACTCGTCCAGCGTGGAGAGCGGCTAACGTATCCCTCAGACCGAGCACGCCCAGGCCTCCTTCCTGTTTGGCACTGTCGATCAGTTTCCGTACCAGCTGCTCTTCCTTGGCACGCTCAATTTCTTCTTCCACAATTAGCGTCTCCCGCAGCACTTCCGCTGGGCTCGCGAACATTGGCAGCGAAATCACGGCCGCCACTTTCCCGGCTAGCGAATCCGGCAGCAACTGGCGAAACTCTGGCACGGATTCGGAAGGACCTGATAAAATGAGGCGATCAAACGGCTTTCGTGCCTCATAGTCTACCAGAGCCTCCACCACATGCTTCAAGTGCAGGTGTACGTGCATATCGTGGTGTCGTTGATAGTTGGCTTGAGACCAACCGCCTTGTTTGTGTTTGCCTGGCACGAGATCGAAGACGTCTTGTTGCTCCTCGATCTGACCAAGGAACACGGTGAACAGCCGGGCGTTCTCCTTGTCAACGAGAACGACCCCATACCGTTCCTGCTCTTCGAGAATCCTCGCCAGCGGCTTGACACATGGGCTTGGTGCAAACCAAGCGAGATTGCCGACTTCGACCGGCAATTCGTGAACCTCCCAAAGCCCAGCGGGTGCACAAGAGAAGATGATCAGTCCCCGGCCGGTTGGTGAGCTGATGGCCAGGAATTGCTCGACGCGTTCGCTCTCCTCTCGCAATGCCTTTGACCTCTCCGCGTCGAGACTGCGTTCCAAGGACCGAAGCATGTCTTTCAGTATCAGCCGGTAGGTTCCCTCGCCACGCTCGTCGGGGCCCATATTCAAGTACACGCTAAGTACCTGGTGCTCAAGACTCTCGAACCGAGCCAATCGTTCCAGCGTCTCGGAATCTATACTCCCTGCCATGGGCTTCACTCCCAGATTGATATTGGTGCGACAGCCAGCCGTTGAAACCTCGACAAACAAACGAATGCCAACCTCGCCGGACGGGCGGTTCGCGAAGCGCGCATACAGAGGCGCCCCAATCCTTCGCAGAAAGACTTCGTTCATGTTGCCGCGAGTTAACTCGCTGGGGCTCTATTCTACCTCAAGAATGGATGCAAGTATCATGCCCTCAAGACAAAAAGTGAGAAAAGATAGGGCGCAACGCACTGGAACGGCCGCTTCTTGACCAACCGCTCGGTCTGGCACAAGAAGATGTCATCGTCTGCCAGGTCGGCAATGGCACTGGACTTGTGAGATATTCTCGACTAAAATGGCGCCATCCGCGTAGACTGCGAAGAAGATGAAAGAGAACGGCAGTAGGAGGGGACAGTGAGACCAAACAAAGTGAAGGCACTCTGGCGCGAGGACCGGCCCGCAACCGTAGGCTGGTTATCGACGGCGGACCCCTATGTTGTCGAGACCATGGCGAACGCAGGGTTTGACGCCCTGGTCCTGGACATGCAGCATGGCATGGGCATTGGCGTTGATCGGGCGGCTATCTGCCTGCAGATCATCAGTTCCACTGAGACGGTGCCCATTGTTCGGGTACCGTGGAATGATCGCGTGCACATCCAGTACGTCCTTGATGCTGGGGCCTATGGCGTCATCGTGCCCCTGGTCAATAGCTACCAGGAGGCGGTGAAAGCTGGTGGTGCCTGCCGATATGCGCCACAAGGCTATCGAAGTGTTGGTCCGAACCGCGCGCGCTTCTACGCCGGCCCAGATTACATCCAATACGCCAACGACGAGATCATCTGTCTGGTGATGATCGAGCACATCGACACCGTGCCTCTGGTCGACGAGATTGCCAAGGCCCCGGGCATCGACGGCTTCTACATAGGTCCTTCGGACCTGGCGATGACCATGGGCCTGTCACTAGCCATAGGTCCGAGAGAGCCACGCCACATCGAGGCCTGCCGACAAGTGTTGAAGGCGGCAAGGGAACACGGCTTGGTTGCCGGGATCCATTGTAACACGCCGCAAGAGGCCATGCAGCAGTTCGCCCAGGGCTTTCGCTTCTGCCCGATTGGGACCGACATCGGTTTCGTGAGTCTGGGGGCACGAGCCGCGCTGAAGACGGTGCGGGAGGCAAATACCTAGATCGTAAGTGAGCGGTTCCGTCAAGGCAAGCAGGTGTCGTTGTCCAGTGAAAATGTCACGTTAACGGTTCAGTGAATTTGACACCACGTGCGGTCGACGCCAAGGATGATCGGCTGCTGGTCGATGCGACTTGCGATTGCCGTCGTCCG